>ENA-UOOK01000673-UOOK01000673.1-fermentation-metagenome-genome-assembly--contig:-NODE-673-length-45145-cov-5.493768_pt1 | contig 45145 bp, 47 predicted proteins | sample MGYA00245777_ERZ724023 | MGnify/ENA primary metagenome ERZ724023 (study PRJEB28704, sample SAMN03018312) | fermentation metagenome | biome: anthropogenic terrestrial biome; feature: soil; material...
TGTGGCACTTTCCTTAAGGTCACCCTCACTGGACGTTATCCAGCACCCTGCCCTCCGGAGCTCGGACTTTCCTCAAGCGCTGCCTTTCGGCCTTGCGCCCGCGGTCACCCAGTTCGGTTGGTTCCAGGATTTATTATTATATCATAAGCAGGTCCTAAATACAATGGCGGATTTATCCAAGCTTTTTGCGTTGTATCCAGTCCCTATCCGAACCAAGTGAGCCTTTGATCCTTGACAACATCCCCGTCATGCTTTAAACTTCGTTTAAAGTAGTCGCTCACTTGGTTACCTTTAGACATCACGAAGTGTTTAAAATGAAGCCAAGTGAGTCACATATGAAGTGATGAAAATTCAAAGGCAGGGACGAAACTTGCAAGCACCGTTATTTTTCTCCCGGACACGTACGAAGATTCGCTTTACCGAGGATTTCCGCCTCGGCTTCCGGCATGGTTTACCGATTGCCCTTGGCTACATCCCGGTCTCCTTTGCCTTTGGACTCCTCGCGGTTAAAGGCGGTTTACCCGCCTGGGTTGCCACGCTGATTTCATTAACGAATTTAACATCAGCCGGACAATTTGCCGGGACTAACTTGATTCTGGCTGGAGCTTCCCTGCTGGAGATCACCTTTACCACCTTAATTATTAATCTCCGCTATTTATTAATGTCCCTTTCCCTAGCCCAAAAGTTGGCGCCAGACCTCACGTTGGTCCAACGTACGATGCTAGCCTTCGGAATTACCGATGAAACTTTCACCGTCGCCGCCCTCGAAAAAACAGAGATTACCTTCAGTTATATGCTGGGATTAATTGTCGGCCCCTATGTGGGGTGGGGCACCGGGACGCTGCTCGGGGGGATTGTTTGTACCTTACTCCCCCCGACGCTCCAAAATGCATTAGGCATCACCCTATACGCCATGTTCATCGCCTTAGTACTACCCCCGGCCAAAAAATCCCGTTCGATCTTATTGGTTGTCGCGGTCGCCGCCCTTGTCAGTTCAATCCTCACTTGGCTTCCGGTTTTTCGTTTTCTCTCCGCCGGTTGGCGAATCACCATCGTCACCATAATCGCCTGTTTGTTTGGTGCCAAGTTTTTCCCAAACGGCTCACACCAACAATAATATTTTCTACGAGAGGAGATTTCAAGCATGGGCCGAATTCTGCTAGCCGTCTTCCTCATGGCGCTCGTCTCTTACCTGCCCCGGGTTCTACCTATGATATTTCTGCGAAAAAGAATTCAATCGCCCTTTTTCCAATCTTTTTTGTCCTATGTCCCCTACGCCGTCCTAGGCGCAATGACTTTTCCGGCAATTCTTTATGCCACCGGGGATACGGCTTCGGCCTTAGTCGGTCTTAGCGTCGCTCTCCTCCTAGCCTTCTACGAAAAAGGGTTAATGACGGTGGCCATCTGCGCCGTACTGGCGGTCTATGTTTTTCAGTTCTTTACCCTTTAACCCCATTTTTCCTTACTCACATGTACGGCCTGTTCTGCTTTGATCGATTGCTGCAACTCGACAGCAACCTGCCCGCCCTTGCGGAAGAGGCTGACACAAGCCGGGTCCAACTCTTCGGCAAGGCCAATGGCAGACACTGCTTTAACTTCCTCGAGCAAACTAAGTAATTCCGCCAGGCACTGGTTTGTTTTACGCGACCGGTCGATTAAGGCGCTTTTTTCGGCGGCAACTTCGGTGAATTTTTCCGCCGGCGCACCGCATTTGGGGCAGACCGCGGGGGGATTATCCCCATCATGAATATACCCGCAGACACTACATTTCCATTTTTTCATCTCTTCATTCCTCCTTATTTACTCTCCTTTTGAGTGGGAAATCGGTCCTGTCCGGTTAAACTACGGTAGATTAAATTCCCCGGACAAGTGCTAAAGTGAGCCTGACCGCACCGCATACAAATGCGGTCAAGTTGTTCGGTATTAACTAAGGCCGCAGTGAGAAAATCATTCAGTCCTGCTTCTAGGGCGGTCTGCGCCTCCGGATCAAGCCGGTCGACGATGACCTGTAAGCGCCGGAGTGATTCCGTATGGGCAGTTTCTAAAAGATCGATTCCGACGGGGGTTAGCTTTAAAATAATTTGCCGTCGGTCGGCCGGAGGGTACACCCTTTCCACCAAGCCTTTTTTTTCCAAACGGTCAATTAATTTCGTTACCGCTGCATTACTAATCTGTAATCCATCGGCCACCTCTTTTGATAAAGGCGTTTGATGAAAATAGATAAAGCGTAAACAGTTTTCTTGAACTTGGGTTAAACACTCCCCGTCCTGATTCAATGGTTCATAGACCACCTTCTGCAGAGCTTGGTTAAATAATTTTAAAGTTAAATCCAGTAATTCTAAATCCATCTCGAGCAACACGACCTTTTTGTTAATGTGGTTTAATATTATCATATCTAACTAATCCCGTCAATGCCTTTTTTTCTTCCCAAAAAATAAGGGCGGACCATTTAAAAAAGGAGGCCAAGCCTCCTTTTTTAAAACAATCTCCTTCTCCTGACGGGTCGTCTCCTTTGCCTTCGGTGCGGGCACTCTTCCCATTTTACTCGCGGGGGGCCGTAAACAAAAGAGCCGGGATAATACGGTTCAGGCATGGGAGCCCCCGGCATACTGGGATAACGGTCTTTTTCCCTCGGCGGGCAGGGACTGGGACTATAGGGCCGTTCTTCCCATGGCGGACATGGACTAGGTGTGGGAACCGGCGGACACGGCAACGGTGGTATAATAGGAATATTAGGCTCTTCGATCGGTCCAACCACGCTGTTAGGAACCGGTATACAGAGTAATTCCCCCGCCTGGATCTGATTAGGGTCAGTAATCTGTGGATTAAGCCTTAAAATCTCTTCAACGGTAACCCCTAAACGGCGGGCAAGACAAAACAGGGTGTCACCAGGGGCCACCATATAAGTTAGTCCGGTCGGACAAACCAGTTCAGGGGAGACCATCGGCAAACAAATTACTTGTCCGGGAAAGATCAAGTCGGGGTTGATGATTTGCGGGTTAACCGCTAGTAAAGCCGCTAAGGAAACCCCTAGGCGTTGGGCAATCTTAAATAGGGTGTCCCCTTGAACGACGATATAAGTTGCGCCCGGACATTGGGGAACCGGCGGTTGATGATCAAACATGCTTTTCCCTCCTCAACGCGAAAACTTTAAAAGACAGCTTCCAATTTAGCATATTCCTAAGCAAGACTATCTGTCCCCAGGCGGAAGGTACAAGTAACGGCTCCCGCCAATATGTTATAATCGACTGAGGAAATCCATTGTGAGGAGGTCCCCCATGAATACGCCCCCACCGTTGTCAATTGGGATTCTCCCCGCCTGGCAAGGAAGGACCATTGAATCCCTTCTCCGGCAGGAGTTTCGTTTTTCCCGCCGTCAACTTATTGCCCTGAAAAAAAATAATGGGATTTTACTGAATGGGAATCCCGTCTTCGCTAAAACCATTCTCCGAGGCGGAGAGCACCTTTTACTTAAGTTTCCACCCCCTCCGCCTCAGAACATTTCTGCAGAAAATATCGCCTTAGCGATCGTATATGAAGATGCCGATCTGGTAGTTGTGAACAAACCCGCTGGGATGTTAGTCCACCCTGTGCGCTATCACTTAACCGGTACCCTAGCTAATGCTTTAACCTACCACTGGCAGACCAGGGGAGAAGGGGCCACCTTCCATCCTGTTCATCGTTTAGACCAACCCACCTCCGGTCTATTGCTCATCGCTAAGAGTTCTTGGTCGCACCAACAACTCTCTGTCCAGTTGAAAAACGGAGAAATCAACCGCTTCTATCTTGCGATTACGGAAGGAATTCCGCCTCAAACCGGCGGGGTAATTTCTGCACCGCTAAAAAAGGGGGCGGAAGGAATTAAACGGGTGATCGCTCCGGATGGCCAATCCGCCATCACCCATTATCGCCTGCTTAACCACACCACCCAAACTGCCTTCCTCCTGGTCCGCTTAATAACCGGACGTACCCATCAAATCCGAGTTCATCTCGCCCATTTAGGAACACCCTTGTGGGGTGATCCCTTGTACGGTCAGCTGGATGAACAATTTCCCCGTCCAGCCTTACACGCGTTCAGCCTTAATTTTCAACATCCGCGCCACCATCGGCGTTTAAAATTTCGCGCCGCGCTTCCTCCGGATTTGATCCACTTAATTTCCCAGCTTAAATTAGTTGAGCAAAAGTCGTAAAGTTACCGTTTCTTTACAAAATAGGTTAAACTACTTTTCGACAAGGATTTTTTAGGGCAAAAGAAGAAATACTGAATTCGGGATCTTACCCCTGAATTTTATGGTAGATGAGGAAAGGAGTTTGTCCATGATTACAACTGTTGCCAACACAATTCGAGGTCTAGCAGCGGATATGGTGGAAAAGGCCAACTCCGGCCATCCGGGCATGCCGCTGGGAACTGCCGATATTGCTGCCGTGCTGTATTCGGAAGTCCTAAAGCACGACCCAAAAGCCCCAGAATGGCCGGATCGAGATCGTTTCGTCCTCTCCGCCGGACATGGTTCCACCTTACTTTATAGTGTACTCCACTTGACCGGTTACGACCTACCGATGGAAGAACTTAAGCGTTTTCGCCAACTCAACTCCAAAACCCCTGGTCATCCTGAGTTTTGGGAAATTCCTGGCATTGAAACCACCACGGGTCCCCTGGGTCAAGGTATTGCCAACGCTGTTGGGATGGCACTCGCGGAAAGAATGCTCGCCGCCAAGTTTAATCGGCCGGAACACGAGATCGTCGACCATTATACTTATGCCATCGCAGGTGATGGGTGTCTAATGGAAGGAGTTTCTTCCGAAGCTTGCTCTTTGGCCGGTGACTTGAAACTCGGAAAACTTATCGTCTTTTATGATGATAATGAGATCTCTATTGAGGGTTCAACTGATCTGGCCTTTAGAGAAAACGTAGCCAAAAGGTACGACGCCTACGGATGGCAGGTCTTATCTATTGACGGCCATGATCAGGAACAAATTCTTAAAGCACTAGAAGAGGCGAAAGCCGATACCATCCGGCCTACGCTAATCATCGCCGAGACTGAGATCGGACATGGCTGTCCTCTGGCCGGTGACGCAAAAGTTCACGGTGCCCCGCTGGGAAAAGAAAACCTAACCGCTTTAAAGAAAACCTTTTGTTTACCCGATGAAGACTTCCACGTTTCTGAGGAAGTTTATACCTTCTTTAAGGAAAAACAAACCCAGTGGTCGAAGCTGCGCCAAAACTGGGAAGACCGTTTCGAGGCTTGGTCTACCGCTTATCCTGAGTTAAGAGCAGACTGGGACCGGATCATGGGGCGGGAATTACCAGCCGATCTGGAAGCAGCCCTACCCCAGTATGAAGTGGGTACTGCCTTTGCCACCCGTGATACCGGCGGTAAAGTCTTAGCTGCCTTATCCCCTAAGCTTCCCGAATTAGTCGGTGGTTCCGCTGATCTTTCTCCCTCGACCAAAACTTATGTGACTGGTGCCGGCGATATAGGCAATGGTGAATTCGCCGGGAAAAACCTCCACTTTGGAGTGAGAGAACACGGGATGGGTTCCATTTTAAACGGAATGTCAGTCCACGGAGGCTTCCGTGTCTATGGTTCCACCTTCTTCGTTTTCTCCGATTATATGCGTCCCACCATCCGGCTGGCAGCCTTGATGAAACAACCGGTCATTTATGTTTTTACCCATGATTCTTTCTATGTAGGAGAAGACGGACCGACCCACCAGCCGGTAGAACACGCCGAAGCCTTACGGGTTATTCCCGGACTCCATACCGTTCGTCCGGCCGACGCTAACGAGACGGCCTGGGCGTGGCTGTCCGCCCTACGCCGGACCGACGGGCCCACCGCCCTACTTTTAACCCGCCAAAAAGTACCTACCCTACCCGGAACCAATCTTGAAGGTTTCATGCGAGGTGGCTATGTCCTCAGTGAACCGGAAGGCGGATCTGACTTAGTCATCATTGCGACTGGGAGCGAGGTCTCCTTGGCGCTGGCTGCTGCCGAAAAACTAGCTACGTTCGGGAAAAAAGCCCGTGTTGTCTCAATGCCTTGCCGGGAAGCCTTTTTAGCGCAAGATCCGTCCTACATCAGTAGTGTGTTAGGACCCGACCTTCCACGGGTAGCCATCGAAGCCGGTGTCAGTAGCGGTTGGTATCGGCTGACCGGTCCCTTGGGCTTAGTAATCGCCCTCGATCAATTCGGGGTCAGCGCCCCTGATCGTGACTTGCAAAAACTATTTGGGTTTACCCCTGATGCCGTCGTGGATCGAATCAAAACCTTCTTCAAGTGGTAACTTGGTATTAATAAAAGAACCTGGGTTCTTCCCAGGTTCTTCTTTTCTGTTTGGGACTAGTATTATCTATGGAGGTGCAGTAGTTTATGCCGCAAAAATCGCGTCTTTTCGACCTATTTTTCACCTTTTTTAAAATAGGTGCCTTTACCTTCGGCGGCGGTTATGCCATGTTACCCCTTATTCAACGGGAAGTAATTGAAACCCACCACTGGTTAAGCTCGGATGAATTTATCGAATTAATCGCCATCGCCGAGATCACACCAGGACCGGTGGCCATTAATACCGCTACTTTTGTCGGCTATCGGACCGCTGGCGTGCTCGGTGCCTTCATGGCCACCCTGGGTGTGGTTCTCCCTTCCTTCTCGATCATCTTATTAATCGCCCTTTTTTTTCCGCGTATTGCTTCCCACCCTGTCACGCAACGGATGTTCTATGGAATTCGACCCGCGGTGGTCGCTTTAATCGGTTCTGCGATTTATAAACTAGGCAAAAATGTTTTGGTCAATGGTTTTAGCTATTTTGTTGCCCTGGTTGTCTTCCTTGGTCAGCTCCTCATGGGGATCCCCCCGATTCCCATGATTCTCTTCGCCGCCGCTGCCGGTGTCCTCGATCACTATGTAAACAGCGACCACAACGCCATTAACCGTTTTTTGCGTTAACCTTTGATTTAAAGCTTAAATAGACTTGGGAGGCGATGTACTAATGTCGATTATCGGCAAACTATTTTTCACTTTTTTTAAAATAGGCGCTTTTACCTTTGGCGGTGGTTATGCCATGATTCCTTTAATCCAGGACGAGGTGATCAATAATCATCAGTGGTTAACCTTGAATGAATTTTTAGAAGTAATCGCCATCGCCGAAATGACACCGGGCCCGGTGGCGATCAATACCGCCACTTTTGTCGGTTACCGAACCGCCGGAGTGTTAGGATCTACCTTTGCCACCTTAGGGGTGGCGCTCCCTTCTTTCGTAATTATTCTCCTGATTGCCAGCCTCTTCAAGAATTTGTCCAAATCACCCTGGACAAAAGCAGTATTTACCGGGGTCAAACCGGCGGTCATTGGCTTAATTACCATTGCCCTCTGGAGTCTAGGGAAGGTTACCTTAATCGATTATAAAACGATCCTCATCTTTTTAGGCGCACTTTTCTTATTGATTAAAGCTCATTTACACCCCATTGCGGTCATTATCTTATCCGCCCTTTGCGGGCTCCTTGTCGCTTAAAAATAAAAATCCCCTCGCGTTTGAGGGGATATCTAAAAAGGAGGTGATATTAGAAAAAACGTTGTTCATCGCTGTTTGTTCCCGTTTTATAAAAAAAAGCGCCTAAAGGCGCTTATGAATTTTCGCTGCCTTATCGGTTGATAAGGCTTTAGCATAGGTAAAAGTTCCACATCATCAGCGGGTAGATTACTGCCCCCGCTTACTCGGCAACGGCGGGTTATGTGGACAAACCCCACATCTTATAAAAAAGGAGGAAAATGAAAAAAAGGATGTTGTTTGTGTACTATTAGTATAACAGGAAACCGTTAACTTCAGTTTGCCCACAAGCAACGAATGGGTAAAAAAAAACCCGATTGGGTTTTTCTAGCCTTTAATATCACTAATAATGGCTTGAACTGCTTGTTCCAGATTGGAAAAATTCAACACTTTATAAAAGTCCTCCAACTCCGAATCGGAAAACTGCTCTTTTAGTTTAACAATCGCATCTGCTGCTGACAGGGAGGAGCCTTGAGCCTCAACAATTTCTCCGATGGCAGAACTTATTTTGTGGTTCATAAGTACGATGTCTCCTTTCCTATAATGTGACTCAGCATCGGTTATTTTGCCAATGGTTAGAACTACTACTAATTGTTCCCTTATATTTTATTCTACACATCGGCAATAACCCCTCCTTTTATTTAAATTTTTCCTTGATCTGATTTTATACTCAAGCTATTTCGTTTGACTTTCTTAATTAGGCGATTTTTAACTGAATAGGATATTGCCTTTAATGCCAATAATACGCATAAAACAGATATGGGAGGGTAATTATATGACAATCAATAAATCGATGGTAGCATGCCTAATAGGCGCATTATCGACAATACCATATGAATTACTGACAAGAATGCTTAAATTATTAGGGTATGCCAAGTATAGTGTTTATGACTTAAGTAGTTTAATGATTACGATAAATAGGCCCGACGCAATCCTTGGATCTTTTTTATCTATGATACTAGGCGCAAGTATAGCTATAATTTTATATCGTACGATTATTGACTGGTTAGGTTGGGATAATTTGATATTAAAAAGCGTCTTTATCGGCCTTCAAAGTTGGCTCCTGTTGGAAGGTCTTTTTATGTGGCTGATTGAAGGGCGCAATTTTATTCCGCTTCGACCGATAAGTGATTATTACTCTCAGTTTTTTTCCGTTTTTGTTTTTGGAATTACCATGGGAGTACTCTTCCGAAAGTATCTAAAAAGCGCCTAGAAAAGATAAGCAGGTCATCGAATCTCGTGACCTGCAAGCCCGTAAAGGCATAAAGTTATAGTCCATGAAAACAATATTGAAGTGTTCCCCAAATTGTGAATTTAACTGGTGGAGGCGGGGGGAATCGAACCCCCGTCCGAAAAGATGACCACAGGAGTCTCTCCGGGTGCAGACCGCATTATAAATTTCGCCTTGGCTCCGTCTACGGACGAACTAAGCTTCGGCTATCTCGATGATCTTAGCACCGGTCTCCGAGAATTGACCAGTGAGCACCCTGGTTTAAGTGACGCCCGCACCGGACTCCCAGGTTAAATACGGATTGGACGGCTACTTTAAATTAAGCAGCTAATGCTAAATTATTATCGGCACTTAATGTGCTTGCTGCAGTTTAACGAGGCCACAGCACCTCGACCCGCTACTACTGTCATCATACTCCCCGTCGAAACCAGTCGCCCCCATTTAGGAAGCTTAGTTTACATCATCATTATACTCTAAAGCAAGGGTTTTGGCAAATAACCCTTTTCGCCAGATCCCACTTTTTTTCTAGAATTCTGGTCGTCCTTTAATCGCCCGGGCCATCTCCCGCTCCGCATCTTTTTTGACCAGATCTTCCCGTTTATCATAAAGCTTTTTCCCTTTGGCCAGCGCCAACTCGACTTTAGCCCGGTTATTGCGGTCGAAATACAGGGATAATGGCACTAACGTATACCCTTTTTCTTTTATTTTTCCCAGTAATCTCCTGATTTCAGCTTTATGCAAAAGGAGTTTACGAGGCCGTAAGGGATCATGGTTAAAGCGATTGCCAAAATCATAGGGACTAATATGACAGTTATACAGGATAACCTCCGTCCCTTTAATCTGGGCATAACTATCATTCAGGTTTCCCTTCCCGAGCCGTAAAGATTTTACCTCGGTTCCCGATAAAACTATCCCTGCCTCCATGGTCTCTTCAATAAAATATTCGTGTCGGGCCCGACGGTTCGTGGCTATATTCTTTATCTCCAAGCAAGCCCACTCCTCAACATGGTAATTGTAATTATATCCAGTTCCGTCGGTACTGTCAAGTAGCCAGGTGAGTCGACAAGCAAGTCGTTCATGCCGCCTACCACAGCATTACGATGTAATGTAATTCTCTAAAGCATTTACTCACGGGTATGGCTGTCATTCATGCGAGCAACCAGCGACGAGTATCGAATATCGAGATTATTTGCTGATTAGGGCCATGGTGTCTCTGGCAATGATTAACTCTTCGTTCGTAGGAATCAATAAGATCGTTACTTTGGAATCAGCGAGGCTGAGCACTGTTTCTTCACCCCGGAGCTGCTCATTTTTGGCGTAATCCATCTTTACTCCCATGAACTCAAGTTCCCGGCAGATATCAGCCCGGGTTTGCCAGTCATTCTCGCCAATTCCGGCGGTAAACACTAACAAATCAAGACCTTTGAGCGCTACCGTATAGGAACCAATGTATTTAGTAATCCGGTAGATGAACAGTTCGTAAGCTTCCTGCGCCCGTTCGTTACCGGCTAAACGTTCCCTTTGAATATCACGCATATCAGAATAACCGGTCATTCCTAAAAATCCGCTTTTTTTATTCAGATACGCATCGGTCTCTTCTGGATTGAGGTTTAGTTTATTCCCGATAAACGGCACAATCGCCGGATCAAGATCTCCAGATCGGGTACCCATCACTAAACCCTCCAACGGGGTTAAACCCATGGATGTATCCACAACTTTTCCGCCATTGATCGCCGCCAAACTGCTGCCATTGCCCAGATGGGCAGTGATCATCTTTAAGCTCTCCAGCGGGCGTCCGAGCACTTTCGCTGCTTGTCCCGACACATAACGGTGAGAAGTCCCGTGGAAACCATAACGACGGACGCGATGCTTTTTATAAAGGTCAGCGGGAAGGGCATAAAGAAAAGCCTTTTTCGGCATGGTTTGGTGGAAAGCGGTATCAAAGACGGCAACCTGAGGAACACCAGGTACCAACTCCGCGCAAGCTTTAATCCCCATAATATTCGCTGGCATGTGTAATGGTCCCAGCTCAATCAGTTCTTCCATTTTCTGCACATCGGCCGGCGTCACTAACACCGATTCTTTAAAGACTTCACCGCCGTGTAGCACCCGGTGACCAATACCGTCAATCTCGTTTAGATCGCGCAGTACACCCCATTTTTCATCGGTAAGAAGGTGTAAGACCATGCGTAAAGCCTTCTGATGATCGGGGATTTCCTCCTCGGCTTCGTATTTCCCATTATCCTGGTTCTGGTGGGTGATCTTACCCAGTCCACCCGGCATACCGATCCTTTCCACCAGACCGTAAGCTAAAACCTGTGCTTTTTCGGCGGAAAACAGTTTGTACTTCAGCGAAGAACTGCCACTATTGAGCACTAAAATATTCATCATGCATAAACTCCTTTCAATGTTCAAATTTACGTTTCTTGTCTTTACTATTACTGCGTATGCATGGAATCTCAACTTACATCCCTATATTTCCAACCATCCCCTTTACGGAAACCGATTTGGTATTGGGTAAGCATAAGAGGAAGCCAGTATAGACTGGCTTCTCGCTTAAGGTCTTTTTTTAACTTACTATGCCCCTTCTTCAGTTGCTTGATCCTTTACCATCGTATTAATTTTAAAGACTTCACACTGGTGACAGGTGGCACGTTTCTCAATCACCGATCCACTGGGAATTCCACACTGCGTTAAGGTTTCCGGAATCAGCCAGCATTTTTCCTCCTTAGACTGATAAGCCGGGCAATCAACCCAGTTGCAATCGGTGACCCGCCAGCAACGTTGGAAATTAGAACTAACCTTAAACCGCCCCACCATGGAAGTTAAATGCTCGGCCATTTCCACTAGAGCGCTGGATGAGGTGGCCAGTTGCTCCATGACGGTCCTTTGTTGTTCGGTGGCGGCTGCCACTTGCTGGGCGGCACCTACATTCCGTTGGGCAATTTCTTCCACGCCCGTCATCGTGCTGGTCATCTCTTCGCTGCTAGCCGCCTGTTCCTGAGAAGCTGCAGCGATCTCTTGAATCGTCTGAACGGTCTCCGTTACGGCGTCTACGATCGCAGTAAAGGCTTCACTGGCCTGATTGGCTAAAGCTGCGCCTTCATCAACTACAACCGTTCCTGATTCCATTGCTGCCACGGCAACCTGGGTTTCTTTCTGAATTTCAACGATCATCTCCACAATCTGACCGGTCGATTCAGTGGTCTGTTCGGCCAAAGCACGAACTTCATCAGCAACCACGGAGAAACCTCGTCCGTGTTCACCAGCCCGCGCGGCCTCAATCGCCGCATTCAAGGCCAACAGGTTAGTTTGACGAGAAATCCCCCTGATCACATCGGTAATCTTCCCGATTTGCTGGGAGCGGTGTCCTAACCGCCGGACCGTATCGGCTGAAGTATCCACAGTATCTTTAACCTGAAGAATTTTTTCCCGAACGGTCTGAATGATCTCTCCACCGGCTTTCGCCCGATCCGACGCTCTACTAGAGAAAGAAGCGGCCTTTTGCGATTCCGCCGCCACTTCCTGGGAGGTTGACGCCATCTGTTGGGCAGCTAAAGAAGATTGTTTAACATTGTGCGACTGTTCCTCCGTCCCCTTAGCAATCACATCAATTGAATTTGTTACTTCCTGTGACGAAAGATTAGCCTCCTCTGCCATTGAGGACATATCATGGGCCGCTGACACCAATTTTTCCGCTGCTTCCAGGTTTTCCTGGAGGATGCGGCGTAAATTCTGAAGCATCCTGTTGATATTCTGGCCAAGAATGGTAAATTCATCACCGGTGTTGATCTCAATTTCATTACTAAGGTTATTCTCAGCCGCTTCTTCCGCAACTTTATTGATGAGATAGATCGGTTTTAAAAGTCCCTTGTCAAAAAATGTTTCGATTAATTTTAAGTATGTTCCAATTAAAAGGAGATTCAAGATAATTTTTAAAAATAAATTCATTGATGTACCCCAAAGTAAATTACTCAGGACCATCAAAACAATTAAAGAAAAGCCAGCCCTAATTAAAAGACGTTTCTTTATACTGGTAAATTTCAAAGGAAAACCCTCCTCAAACCATAATGCCGCTCAAATAACATTTTATTCTACAAATAGCTGCGTAATCCTGCCTAAATCACTACTCATTTTATATTTCGGTAGAACAAAACGTTTTCTGAAGAGAAGAATCGAGGAAATAAAAAAACTCCCGTCCGGGAGTTAAACTAGATTGGCCAAGATCGCTAAAAGGAAAAAAGCCACTCCTAACCCCGCCGTCACTTTGGTTAAGAGTACCTCTAACCCTTTGTTTTTCCCAAATAAACGGGACGAACCTCCACCAAGCGAACCTAAACCTTCACTTTTGCTCGGTAAAATCGTCACCAACACAATCAAAGCCAAGGAGACGATTAACAATAAAACTGAAACAAAATTCACTTCTTCACCCCCGCTGGGTTGATTTTCTACTTCATTGTACCAAACTTAGCCCGAATTAACAAGGGCTAAAGAAATTTCGGTTCAATATATAGTGTTTGGCGCAAGAAGCCCTAATTGGGCTTCTTGCGCAAGGATCGGAGGCCGCCTAACTAGGTAGTCGCTGGCTTCCGTTATTTCTTTAAGTTGTAGAACGCTTGAAGCCCACGGTAGACTGCCATGTCACCTAAAAGATCTTCGATCCGGAGCAACTGATTGTACTTCGCCACCCGGTCGGTCCGCGAAGGAGCCCCGGTTTTAATCTGTCCAGCATTGGTCGCCACCGCAATATCAGCAATGGTGGTATCTTCCGTTTCACCGGAGCGGTGAGAAACAACTGCGGTATACCCAGCCTTTTTCGCCATCTCAATCGCATCCATGGTCTCGGTCAAAGTCCCAATCTGGTTAACTTTAATCAGGATTGAGTTGGCAACGCCTAGGTCGATTCCTTTCGCCAAACGCTCTGTATTGGTGACAAAAAGGTCATCGCCGACCAGTTGTACCTTGTCTTTCAACTTTTCGGTGACAAGTGCCCAACCTTCCCAATCTTCCTCGGCCATCCCGTCTTCAATCGAGATAATGGGGTAGTTATTGACTAAACCGATCCAGAAGTCCACCATCTCAGCGGGAGTCTTCATCATGTCGGATTTCCAGAAGTAGTATTTGCCTTCTTCCCCTTTTTCCTTCGCGGCTTCCCAGAGCTCCGTGGCAGCCGGATCCATCGCGAACATCATATCCCGGCCTGGGGTTAAACCGGCTTTCGTAATTGCTTCCATCATCACATCCAAGGCTTCCTGGTTACTCTTGAGATTCGGTGCGTAGCCGCCTTCATCCCCAACAGAAGTGGCATAACCCTTTGCCGCCAGCACTTTCTTCAAGGCGTGGAAGACCTCAGCACCCCACCGTAAAGCCTCGGAGAAAGAACCGGCCCCCACCGGCATCACCATAAATTCTTGGAGATCAACACTATTGTCGGCATGTCGACCACCATTGAGAATGTTCATCATCGGGACTGGAAGTTCTTTGGCATTCACCCCGCCTAGATAACGGAAGAGGGGGATTTCCAGGGCATTAGCAGCCGCTTTCGCGGTTGCCAGCGACACCCCTAACATTGCGTTGGCACCCAGTTTCCCTTTGTTCGACGTCCCGTCCAAATCGATCATCAACCGGTCAATCTCAATTTGTTCCAAAGCATCCATACCGATTACTTCGCCGGCAATCTCTTCATTAACATTGTCCACTGCATTTAAGACACCTTTTCCTAAGTAACGGCTTTTATCCCCATCCCTGAGTTCGACCGCTTCGAAAGCGCCGGTAGAAGCTCCAGATGGCACAGCGGCTCTCCCCACCGCACCTCCGGCCAGGGCTACTTCCACTTCTACCGTGGGATTACCCCGTGAATCCAAAATTTCTCGTGCATGAAGATCAATGATTGAAGTCATTTTTTATTTCCTCCTTTATTAATCTACGTATATTATTACCTAAAGAAAGGCCTACAGGTGTTCAATCAGGGACGTCCCCGTCATCTCCGCCGGTTTGGCCAGACCAAGCATCTCCAGGATAGTAGGAGCCAAGTCGGCGAGGCTCCCGTCCTTGAGCCGGCATTTTTCTTCGTAACCAACTAGATAGGCCGGGGTGGTAAAAGTAGTATGCGCCGTCCAAGGCTGGCTTGTTTCCGGATCAACCATTAATTCCGCATTACCATGGTCCGCCGTAATAAGCACCGCCCCTCCCTTCTCTAGGATGGCCGGTACCAACCGGGCTAAACAAGCATCAACGGTCTCCACCGCCTGCAGCGCTGCCGCCCAAATCCCGGTATGACCAACCATATCGCAGTTGGCGTAGTTCATCACAATCACGTCAAACCGGTCGGCGGCGATCTCGCTTAAAACCCGGTCCGTAACTTCAACAGCGCTCATCTCGGGTTTTAGATCATAAGTGGCAACTTTGGGCGAAGGAATCAAAATCCGCTCTTCGCCGGAGAACGGGGTCTCTTCGCCACCATTGAAAAAGTAGGTAACATGGGCGTATTTCTCGGTTTCCGCAATCCGCAGCTGTTTAAGGCCTAAGGTACTTAAGTATTTGCCTAGAATATTCTTTAAGGCTTCCTCCGGTGGAAACAGTACTGGCGCAACAATTGTCTCATCGTACTGGGTCAGGCAAGCCAACTTTGGTGCCAGAAAACCTTTTTTACGGGTAAATGAAGGGAAATCCTCATCCACGAAAGCTCTGGTAATCTCCCGAGCCCGATCAGGCCGGAAATTAAAGAAGATAATGCCGTCACCAGGCTGTATGGTGGCAACCGGTTCTCCCTGCTCCATGATTACGGTAGGAAGGACAAACTCATCATGCACGCCCTTTTCGTAAGAAGCATCAATAGCCGACAAGGCATCATGTGCTTTTTCTCCTACCCCGTCAACCATCGCCGTATAGGCTTTCTCCACCCGCTCCCAGCGTTGATCCCGGTCCATTGCGTAATACCGCCCCATCACCGTGGCAATACGTCCCACCCCGATCTGGGCCAATTCGTCTTCTAGCTCAGCCAGGTAATCCTTGGCACTAGCCGGTGGCGTGTCACGTCCGTCGAGGAAAGCGTGGACATAGATTTCTTCCACGCCCATCTCCACCGCCAGCCTGATCAACTGGTATAAATGCTGCGTATGGCTATGTACCCCACCGGGGGAGACCAACCCCATAAAATGGAGCGGTTTGCGTTGGGCAATGACATGTTTGATGATTTCCTGAAAGACGGGGTTGTTTTCCATTTCCCCGCTTTCTAGTGCTTTAGTGATCCGCACCAGACTCTGATAGACAACCCGTCCAGCGCCGATATTCAGGTGGCCCACCTCGGAGGTGCCCATCTGACCTTCAGGTAACCCCACGGCTTCCCCGGAAGTTTTCACAAAAGCATGGGGATACTCGGCCTCCAACCGGTCGAGAAAAGGGGTATGGGCCGCCTTAATCGCATTATGCTTTTGATTGGGATTATGGCCCCAGCCGTCAAGGATGATCAATCCGACGGGTCTGTGTTTTAGTTGCATTACATATCTCTCCGTTCAACTCCGTAACCTAGTAAGATAGGATTCCAAAAAAAGCATCCGCTTTCAGGCTGGCACCACCCACCAAGGCACCATCGATCTCCGGCTGCGCCATGTATTCGGTAATATTCTCCGGCTTCACACTGCCGCCATATTGGATCCGAACCTGGTCGGCCAAATCCGACGAAAACTGCTTGGCAATGGTTTGTCGGATCAACGCAATGACCTGGTTGGCATCGGCACTACTAGACGAACGGCCGGTCCCAATCGCCCAGATTGGTTCATAAGCGATCACCACTTGGGGAATGCTTTCCGGTGCCAGTCCCTCCAGGGCTTTTTTCACTTGCCCGGAGACGAAGGAAGCAGTTTCTCCAGCTTCCCGCTGCTCTAAACTTTCACCAACGCAGATAATGGGTTTTAGGCCATGTTCCAGCGCGGCCTGGGCTTTTTTATTCACGTTGTCGTCGGTTTCACCAAAATACTGCCGCCGCTCCGAGTGGCCGATAATGACATAGGTACAACCCAACTCTTTAAGCATCACCGGTGAAATCTCACCGGTATAAGCGCCTTCCTCCGCCCAGAAAAGGTTCTGCGCGCCTAGACCGATCTCGGTTCCCTTTACTAATTCGGCAACAGTCGTAAGGGCGGTAAAAGGCGGGCAAAGCACTACTTCCACTCCGGCGGGAAGGGCTTTTTCCTTTAATCCCTGGACTAAAGCGCGGGCCTCCGCCGTGGTCTTATACATTTTCCAGTTTCCAGCAATGATTGGTTTCCTCAATCGTAACACCTCTTATTCTTTATCGGTTAATGCTGCCACCCCCGGAAGTTCTTTTCCTTCCAAGAACTCCAGAGATGCTCCGCCACCGGTGGAGACGTGGGACATCTGCGCGGCGTAACCCAATTGTTCGACCGCCGCTGCCGAATCGCCGCCGCCAACAATAGTTGTGGCGTCAGCTTCCGCCATCGCTTGGGCAATGGCATTAGTTCCGACCGCAAAGTCCGGATTCTCAAAAACGCCCATTGGTCCGTTCCAGACCACGGTCTTCGCCGCTTTCACCGCCTGGGCAAACTGGCGAATGGTTTCCGGTCCGATGTCTACCCCCTGCAGATCGGCGGGGATGGCGTCAGCAGCCACTGTTTTGTGCATCGTCGGATTTTTAAAGTCATCGGTGATCACCACATCCACCGGAAGCAGCAGCTTTACCCCTTTCGCCTCCGCCTGGGTGATCATCTCGCGGGCAAAATCGATTTTCTCTAAATCAACGAGGGATTTTCCAATTTCTAGGCCCTTGGCTTTCAAGAATGTATAAGCCATTCCACCACCAATAATTAATGTATCGACTATATTTAGGAGATTGGTTATTACCCCCAGTTTATCGGCAACTTTAGCCCCTCCCAAAATGGCAACAAAGGGTTTTTCCGGATTACTGATGGCTTTCCCCATAATCCGTAGTTCTTTTTCGATCAGGAAACCGGCGGCGGCTGGCTGCAAATAAGCGGTCACCCCGGCGGTGGAGGCGTGGGCTCGATGGGCGGTTCCGAACGCATCGTTCACATAAAGATCAGCCACTGACGCTAATTGACGGGCGAATTCCGGATCATTACCGGTTTCTTGTTTATAGAAACGGACATTTTCCAGAAGCAGGATGTCACCTTCGCCCATTGACGCGGCGGCGGTTTGTGGTTCCTCACCGATACAGTCATCGACCTTGATTACCTTTCGGTCGCTTAGCTCCCGTAATCTTTGGGCGATCTTATCCATCCGGAATTGATCGTCCACTCCTTTAGGCCGACCAAAATGGGAGACCAGGATCACTTTAGCGCCCTGTTCCGCCAGATGATTAATGGTTGGTAGCGCGGCGCGAATCCGCCGGTCATCGGTAATTTCCCCCTTGTCGTCCACCGGGACGTTAAAATCAACCCGGACCAAAACCCGTTTACCCTTGACCTCCAGGTCCTTAATGGTCATCTTTTCCATCAACACACCACTCCTTGTTTTTTCTCCCTCGCATATCGGGCTTTTATCCTTAAAGGCCTTTGTTGACCATAAAAGCAACCAAATCCGCCACCCGGCAGGAATACCCCCATTCATTGTCGTACCATGCCACTACTTTAATCAAGTTGTCGGCGATGACCATTGTCGAAAGACCGTCAACAATCGAGGAGTGGGGATCGCCGTTATAGTCGGAAGAAACTAGTGGTAACTCATTATAGTCCATGATCCCATTCAGACCGTTTTCAGCTGCCTCTTTTAAAGCCGCATTGATCTCTTCCGCACTTACCGGCGACTGGGCTAGTTCCGCGACAAAATCCACCACCGAGACATTGGGGGTCGGAACCCGCATGGCAAAACCGTTCAGTTTCCCTTTTAGCTCCGGTAGGACTAAAGCAACGGCCCGGGCTGCTCCGGTGGTGGTCGGGATGATCGACAAGCCGGCGGCGCGCGCCCGACGCAAGTCACTATGGGGTAAGTCTAAAATCTGCTGGTCATTGGTGTAACTATGTACGGTGGTCATTAATCCCCGTTTGATCCCAAACTTTTGTTGTAAAACCTTGGCGACCGGGGCCAAACAGTTGGTGGTACAGGACGCATTGGAGACCACATGGTGCTCATTGGGATCGTACCGGTCATCATTGACCCCCATCACAATCGTCAGGTCTTCTTCCTTGGCCGGTGCCGTAATGATTACTTTTTTCGCACCGCCTTTGGAAATATGGTTAACTGCTCCGCGCACTTCCCGTCCTTTTTTATTAACCCCATCATTCTTCAGGGTAAAAATACCCGTTGCTTCAATGACTATCTCCACACCCAAATCGGTCCAGGGGATCTCCGCCGGATCTTTCACCGACAGGACTTTGACCTTTTTCCCGTCCACCATGATCTGGTCCGCTTCCGCACGGATTGTCGCCTCGAGGGTACCGTGGACCGAATCGTATTTTAAAAGATGGGCTAAAGTCTCCGCATTGGTTAGATCATTCGCTGCTACGATCTCAATTTCGGGATGATACTGATGGACCGCCCGGAAAACATTCCGCCCGATTCGTCCGAAACCGTTGATGCCAATTTTTACACCCATTTTTACTCTCCTTTTTTCTGCAGCAATCCCTGCCCCGCTGCTTTGGGCTTTTTTAATCTAATAACAGTGTTTTTGGCTATAAGGAATTGCCGTCTGCAATTGCCATTAGCTTTCCCTTTCTTGAAACGATCATTAGCAGGTTTCACTCTGGTGAGTACTGCCATTTTAGGGCTTTTTTAAGAAAGGGGATCAGAAAAAAGGAAGTCAAGTCACTTTGTGATTCATAAGGTACGGGAGTAACTATCTAGTGGTTCAGCTTGGAAGAATCATTTCCTTCCGTCCCTAAATAATTTTCGGCAAGTTTTAACAATTTTCGCATCCGGTGATTGATTGCTGATTTGCTTAACGGAGGGGTGGACAATTCGCCGAGTTCGCGCAGACTGGCTTCGGGGTAGTCTAAACGAAGCGCCGACAACGCGCGGAGGTTAGGCGGGAGCTTGCCAAGGAGTTTTTTGGCTTTTAGGGCTTTAATAATATCTACTTGTTTTAGCGCCGCCCGCACCGCTTTTTCCAAATTCGCCGTCTCACAATTGACCAAGCGGTTTACTTCATTACGCATCTCTTTAACCACACGTACCTCAGCTAAAGCCAGAAATGCACTGTTGGCGCCAATAAAACGTAAAAACTCGCCAATTGTCTCAGCGCCCTTCACGTAAATATAGTATTCCTTCCGGTAGTTGGTGCCTGCTTTAAACCCGCACAGGTTCATCAGGTAATTTAAACCCATGGCAAACTCTTCATTCTCCGTGGCAATTTCCAGGTGGTAATTGGGCTTTTGGGGGTTGGTAATCGAGCCGCGGGCGAGAAAAGCCCCCCGCAGAAAAGCGGCCCGACAGCAATCAGTACGGACTAAGGCCGACGGGATCGCGCTCTGCAGGGTCGACCCAGCCGACAAGATATCCAGCTCGGCAAGGACTCGTTTGACATGGCTAGCGCCGCGCAGTTGTAGGCGGTACTGGCGACGGTTAAATTGACCCCGATCTTCCACAATGATCCGCCCCGGAATCTGAAAGTGTTTTTTAAGGAGGATCATGCTTTTCCGGATCAAAGGAGCGCTGTCACTACTGATGGAAACGGCGGAAGAACGGTTCGACTGTATATGCAGGCTGCCACTGGCGCGCATAATCGCCGCTAATTCCGCTTTAACACAACATTTTTGCTGGGGATATATTCTCGCTATTTCAGTTTTAGTGCGGTGGGAAAAACTCTCCACTTCATTTCTCTCCAATCACACGCGCCTCGTGTACTATCTTAAGCATAATCACCTTTCCCCTCAGTATATATAATAGAGGGAGGTGTCAACTATTAATAAAATTTGGTTTGTCCTTTTCTTCTTCGGCTATTTGGTCGCCGGAGCAACCGGCCGGGTGGAAGCAACCACCCTTGCCCTAATTGCTTCGATGGAAGAAAGTGTCAAGTTTACCCTGGGCATCATTGGTTTTCTCGCCTTCTGGTCCGGTTTATTACGGATTGCGGAAGCAGCCGGCCTCACCCGCAAACTTGCTCGCATGCTCCACCCAGTGCTCCGCCATCTTTTCCCCCGCCTTCCTTGTGATAGCCCGGCGGTCGGCGCAATTACCTTGAGTCTTGCCGCAAACCTTTTGGGCTTGAGTCATGCCGCTACCCCGTTGGGGATCAAAGCCATGCAAGAATTGGAAAAGGTCAATTCCATCCCAGGCCAAGTCTCCGATGAGATCGCGGTTTACCTAGCTTTGATTCTCGGCGGCATCTCCTTGTTGCCTTCCACGATCATTGCCATTCGGGCCCAAGCCGGTTCGGTTCAACCGTCGGCGGTAATCCTCCCCATTCTCATCACCGCCATCGCTGGGACCTCGGTGGCGCTCCTTACCCATTTTACCATAAAAAAAACCCGTAAAGGAGAGTAGAGCATGAACGCACTCTCTGTTTGGGCTATTCCCCTGTTCATCCTAGTAGTACTCGCCTATGGAGAATATAAAGGGGTTAAGGTGTATGAAACCTTTATCCAAGGGGCCGGCGAAGGCCTAAAAACAGGCTTACAGCTTTTGCCCTATTTTTTGGCTATTTTTGGCGCCTTAGCTGTCTTTAAAACTTCAGGAGCCCTTGGGTTCTTTTGCCAGATCACCGCTCCCCTCGCCAACCTGCTGCGGATTCCCGAAGAAATCCTGCCTTTAGGCCTGATTAAACCACTTTCCGGTTCTGGAACCATTGGTTTGATGGCTGACTTAACGCAGAAACATGGCCCCGATTCAGGCTTAGGCTTAATGGCCTCAATCATTGCCGGGGGATCGGAGACCACGTTCTATGTCCTATCTGTTTATTTAGGCGCTGTCGGGATTACCCGCCCGAAACATCTGATCGGTATGGGGCTCCTCGGTGATCTCGCCGCTTTTTTCGTTGCCGTTTTTATTGCCCGATGGTTTCAAACAGGCTAGCGGCCTTCGCCTTCGCTGCCGCTAATTCTTCCGCATCCTTCTCAATCGATACCGGCTCTTTCTGTTCGGGAAGGTTCCCGTGGGAAAGACTGACCATTTTGTCCCAAATCCCCTCAATATCCAATTGTTGTTCGGCCATTTCAATCAAGGCCTGTAGAAAGCGGGTAAACTGAATCCGGAACAAATCCACATGTTGCTTAAGATTGGCTAATTCCTGAAGCTCCGCTTGGATCTCCTCCCGAACTTTCAAACGCATCTGCTCCGCCCGGTTTTGGGCTTCGCGGAGAACGACTTCGGCTTGTTTTTCTCCGGACGCCTTGATCTCATCCGCCGTACCCTGTGCCAGGTAAAGGGTGTTTTTCAGCGTATCCTCCATTTGCTCATAACTTTTTAGGAGAGCCTTCTGCCTCTCCAATGCTTCTTTTAGCTCAATATTATCTTTATACAGTTTTTCATAATCGACGATTAACTTCCGCATGAACTCCTGAACCTCTTTAGTCTTATAGCCGCGTACTCCTCGCCGAAAAACCATTGTTTCTAAATCTACCGGTGTAAACATCCGAACCCGCCTCCTCTTTACTCACTAAAATTATTATTTCGAAAGGTTCATAGTAATCGGTTCAGTTTAACAACTAAGCGCCCTTTTTTTGTTTCACCTCCGAGTTCTGCCACGACCACTCGTCCCCGGCCGCGCATGGAAAGTACATCGCCAACATCTACTTTGTAATCGGGATCGGTCACCGGTCGCCAGTTCACCTTCACTTTAGCCATTTTGATCTCTCGCGCCATCCGGCTCCGGGAAACACCGTAACCGATCCCGGCCACGGCATCTAAACGCAAGGAAGCTACCGTACTTTTAATCTCTTTAACCCTTTCCACCGGAATATTAAGTTGTTCAGGGTCAATCGCTTCCACCGTTACGGCGAGCGCCCCAACCTTCGTCAGATTGGTTTGTATAAAATCCGCGATCTCCTCCGCCACGATGGCTTGAGCTTCGTCCTTCGTCAGCAGCAAATCACCAATTTTTTCCCGTTTGAGCCCCAAACCCAAAAGCGCGCCTAGCACATCCCGGTGGGTAAAACAAGGTTCTTCCGCCCCGCTCGGAGCGACTTTTCCTTTTTTGGCAGGCGGTTTAATGGACAGATAGGCCAGGGGTGATTCCACGGCTTCTGTCAGGTAAAAAGCAGGAACCAACACCATCCGTTGTCGTTCCGCCTTCCGGTACCCGCCAAAAAACAAGGTTTTAATCTCTGGTAGAAAGTGGATCACTTCACTACAGAGCGTCTTTTCGCTCGGATCGAGGAAATCCGTAGCCACTGGGTCCGTTTTCTTTAAAGCAAATTCCGCCTGGTCCAGGATACGAGCAACCAGGACCCGGTCTTTGTTTTCCAGTGGCGCTAAAAATCGTTCTTTATCCATTATCCCCGCTATTTCCTTTCTCCTAAGGCTTTTGCCCGGTCGGTAGCCGCTAAGACGGCCTGCATCACCTGTCCGGCAAAGCCTGCTTGTTCCAGCGCAAATACCCCCGCCATCGTGGTTCCCCCCGGTGAGGTGACCATATCCCGTAAGACGGCTGGATGCTCTTTGGTTTCAGCGACCATGCGGGCACTACCCAGAACCGTTGCCACCGCCAGTTCCCGCGCTAACGCCCGAGGCAAGCCAGCCATTACCCCGCCGTCGATCAAGGCTTCGATAAATAGATAAACATACCCCGGCCCGCTGCCCGACAGTCCGGTCACCGCATTCATCAGCTTTTCCGGAACCGACACCACCTGGCCCAAACTACTGAGGATCTGTTCTGCCCAGGCTTTTTCCGGCGCCCCGCAGTTCGAACCGGGAGAAAGGGCGGTAATTCCTGCCCCAATCAAGGCCGGGGTGTTCGGCATCGCCCGTAGAACCTTGGTTCCGCTGGGGAGCAACGCTTCTAGGGCTGCAAGCTCGTAACCGGCTACGATCGAAAGCAGAGGCAGATCGGGATATTCTAAACCCGACAAAGCCTCCGGGACGACCTGTGGTTTAACCGCTAAGATTACACCGGCGGCCTCATTTTGGCTTAAAGCTGTCAGCATGGTCTGGTTGGACGCGAAGGTTTTGACCCCCAGCTCCTCCAAGCGTTGCCGACTGGCCGGATCCGGATCGGATCCGTAAATTTGGGCCGCCGGATAACCTTGTTTGAACAAACCCTTAATTAAGGCGGTTGCCATCAGACCGCCGCCGATTAATCCTAATGTGCGCAAGGGTCTCCTCCTAACGTTCAAATTGGTCCGGATCGAAATAGGGGTTTTTTTCGTTCTCCTTCCGTAACGGGAAAGTAACTTCCACATTGAGTGGGGTAAAGAGCATAATCGAAGCGCTCACTTTTTGCACCCCGCCATCTAAAGCATAAACCGCACCGCCGACAAAGTCGGTAATCCGGCGGGCAATTACCTTATCGGTCTGTTCCAAGTTTATAATAACCGGTCGTTTATTTTTCAGTTGATTAACAATTGATTGGACATCATCAAAGCTTTGCGGTTCATAAACAACAAGCCGCGTTGTCTTATTGGTACTGGAAAGACTGACGACCTTACCCCGGTCTTTTCCTGAATATTCAGCTTTCGATCCCTTCGGGTTTTCGTCATAAACCTCTTCAACTTCGATCTGAGTCTCAAAGCCCAATAGGTTCATTAGCCTTTCTAAAAAACCCTTTTTATCCTCTTCCGACTGTGCCCATTCTTCATTCTCCGTATTTTTCATCGCTGTTCCCTCCGTTCAAGCGCCAAAAATGGCGCTGCCAATTCGCACGATGGTTGCTCCCTCTTCAATGGCGACGGCAAAGTCATTACTCATCCCCATGGATAGTTCATGCCACTGGGGACCAGGGTGATAATCCTGTCGGATTTGTTCAAGCAGCTTCCGTAGTTCCCGAAACACCGGTCTGGTCGTTTCCGGATCACTGGTATAAGGTGCCATTGTCATCAAGCCGACCGGACAAAGACCCGGCAGTTCCCGGAGGGCTTCATAGAAGGCACCGACTTCACCGGGGGCGATCCCATGCTTGGTACGCTCGCCGGAAACATTCACCTGAATCAGCACGGAAAGCTCCTTGTCCAGCTGAAGAGCGGCCTTATTCAGCGCAGCGGCCAGGCTCATCCGGTCGAGGGAATGAATCAGATCAAAGTCCGCTGCCACCTGTCGTGCCTTGTTCGTTTGCAAGCTACCAACGAAATGCCACTTAAACTTGTTTTTCAGCCCGTCAAGGGCCGCTTGTTTGCGAGCTGCTTCTTGTAAGCGGTTTTCACCAATATGTTCAATTCCTAAGGGAATCAACTCTTTAATGGTGGCCACGTCCACATGCTTGGTCACCGCTAATAATGTTAATTCTTCCTGGGCGCGGCCGGCAGTCGTCAAAGCTTGATCAAGCTTTGCGCGGACTTTCTCAATGTTGTTTGCCAAATTCAATTTATGTTCCCTCCCGGCGCTAAATGCTGCAAAAAACCAGTTTATTGGTAATAAATCGCGGTCCCCAGTGGAAGACCTTGAACAATTGCCCACTGGTCATCCATATCCACCACTTCGATTTCGATACAATGTTTATTCCCCTTGACGGAAGTGGTTACGGTCCAACCCTTCTTTTCTTCATACACCAATGCGGGCCGCGGGACCCGCAATCCAGTGGTCGAGCGGTAAATCAGATAAGCGGAGAAAGATCTTTTCTCCAGCAGTTCAAGGGCTAAAGAATTCTCTGTAAAGTACCAGAGACGGTTGGTATAATCGGTGGCCAAAAAAGATAGCTGATAGCGGCGTCCATTCGCCAGCAATACCGCCTCTTCCGGCGGATCCAAGTTCACCCCAGCCGGTAACTGGCAGACGAGGGTTTGCGTATATTCGGTCACCATTTTCGCCCATGGTTTACCAGCCGTTAATTTAGAATTAAAACTGCGAGGCACGGAGGTTTTTTGGTTTAAGTCCGTTTTAATCTGGTGATGCTCAAGCAAGTCTAGGTTCTCCCCCCCATCAAGATGGGTGCTGAAAATCCCCGGTTGCGCCGCAACGACCAATTGATAATTACTTTGCCAATCGGCCAAAACCGTCTCGGCGTTATGGGATAACCGCATACGGGTTGCCAATAACTCGGTTTTACGTGTCGCTAAAAATTGCCGATCCTCCTGCTTGCCAACGGGATTAGGGTTATGTTCCGCCAAAATTTCCAGTTCCTTATTAATTGCACCCACTTCCAGATCAAGATGGTAAAGGCGGAAGGCAATTGTCCGCAACGCCAGCAAATCCTCTTTACTGAGGTTCGGTGCCGCCTTCGTCTTAATTAACTCCGCCACGGCTTCTCCGGCGCGCACCCGGGTGCCTTCCTCCACCAGTAAATAGGCTTCACCGGTAAAAGGGGCGGATAACACCATCTCGGGGCGGAGCATCAAAACCTCCACCCATTGTCCGTGTTCAATCGTTCCCCAGTCCACCACCTTGACCCGGGGGAAAAGATAACCGATCCCCGCATAGATTAACTGGGTAAGAAGAAGAAACAGCAACAAAACAACCAGGGAGAGCAGGGGAAGGCGGAATAAAGGTAACATTTTCAGTACACGAGCTAAAAAAGAATCGGGTTTTAAGACATAGCGTTTCAAAAACCATCCCTACCTCTACTCAACGGAAAAAGCTTATATTAATCAATATACCGGTAAATACTCATAAATTCGTTAATGTTCTTCTCTTTTCCTGCCTGCAGAGTTATTCTTTGCTTTTATTTCATCACGACCACGGAAAGCATCCGTTGTCCGGTTTGTTCACGTCGGAAGGAATAAAAATCAGCACGCCGGCAAGCAGTACAAAGTTGGGACTGCTCGATCCGGGTTGGTTTTAAACCGTAGTCGACCAACAATTCTTGGTTGATCCGAGGCAAATCCAAGGTAGAGTTTGAACGGGAAGCCTCCCAATCCAACTGCGGCCATTTTTTCTGAAATAAAGCCACCCTTTCTGGGGTCACCCGGTAACAACAGGGACCAATCGCCGGTCCGATCGCCGCAAAGCAATCGGACGGAACACTTCCGTACTTGGCGGCCATAACATCTAAGGTTTTTGGGGCAATCCCGGCAAGCGTCCCTTTCCAACCGGCATGCACCGCCCCGATAACCCGGCGAACCGGGTCAACTAGCACCACCGGGACACAATCAGCATGAATGGTGGCGAGTCCCACACCCCGGCCATTAGTAACCAGCGCATCAGCTTCCGGCCGCGTAGTTCCGGGTGACGGTGGCCCCTCGACAGCGAGGATGACATCACCATGGACCTGTTTAAGCAACCAAGTTTGGTCGGCTGTGAGCCCAAAAACGGCCAAAAAATGACGGCGGTTTTCCGCTTCCGCTTCCTTTTCCGTTAATTCGCCGATGCTACCCTTAGTACTGCGCTCAGTAACTTTCAGCTCCGGCCACCGGGCGGAAAACCCTTGCGCCAGCCAGGAAAAGCGCGTCAGTAATTCCGAATAGTAATAGCTGATTCCGTTATCTTCCCGCCGCTGCCAGGCCATGATTGGGCCCTCCGTTTTGCTCCCATAACACCGGGGTTTTTTTACCTAAAGAAGCCTTTACATCAATGATCCGTTGATTACGGGAACCACGAAATAGAAGCTGGTCGGCTTTTTCTGCTAATATAAATGGGCCATCAACCAACAGATCAGTCAGGCCTAACAACTCCGCCACTACCGGTGAGGTGAACAGGCAAAGCTCTTCCCAAGTGTAACCCGTATAAATCATCACATTCCCCTGGGCGTCCTTGGTCTTTCGGGCTAAAGCCAGCGCCGCTTCGGGTTGATTAAGCGGCTCCCCGCCGCTTAATGTAATACCCGATAACAAAGGATTGTAATTTAGCAAAGCCCAAACCTCCGCAACGGATAAGCCGGTTCCACCCTGGAAATCCCATGTTGCCGGATTATGACATCCCGGACATTGGTGGGGGCAACCCTGAAAAAAGACCACCGCCCGCAAACCTGGGCCGTCTACAACACTCTCCGGAACAACACCGGAAATCCGAATGCCAAGTTCATAATCGGTCATCCCCAAACCCCTCCTTGCTCAAAGTTTAACATAACCCCACCGACGCCACTTTTAGAGATAAGCCCTGCTAATCGCGGGTTTTTACTCTAATCCATCTAAACCTAATGATTTACCGTTTTCCCGGTTCTCCACACTTTCCACAGACTTATCCACAGGTGAAGAAGGAGAATGGAATTGATTCTGCGTCGTATTCCACATTATCCACAAGCCAGTCGACAAAAAATCTGTCAATAAGTAGATTGGTTCTAGGAGGGGTTTTAGGATTAATCCACAATTGTCCACAATCTCGTCACTCGTACTAACCGTCGGAATGCTGGCCAAAACCAGTTCCCCCTCCTTACATGGCGTCGAACCGCAAACGGGGGTTAACAGGCAAATCTAAGGGGGAAGACCCGTTCCGGCGATAACGGAAGTAACCGCACGCCGCGATCATCGCTGCGTTATCGGTGCAAAGCGCCAAGGGGGGGTAATAAAGTCTTACACCCCGCGCTTTGGCTTCTGCTGCGAAGCGCGCCCTTAATTCTGAATTCGCGGCCACTCCTCCGGAGAGGCTTAGCGTTTTAACCTTTTTGGCCGCCACCGCCCGGAAGGTCCGTTCCGCAAGAACCGTCACCACTTGCCTTTGAAAACTCGCAGCAACATCAGCGGCGGGGAGCGCTTCCCCCTTCTGGTTCGAATTGTGCACCAGATTCACCACAGCGGTTTTTAGCCCGCTGAAGCTAAAATCATAAGTTCCGGCCAAAGCATCATGTTGGACTAAGGTCAGCTTCGGTTGACCGGTCTGCGCCAATCGGTCTAGCAGCGGTCCGCCGGGATAACCCAAACCCAGCACCCGGGCGACTTTATCAAACGCTTCTCCGGCCGCATCATCCCTGGTCTGGCCTAACAGTTCATACTGCCCATGCTCAGGCATGTAGATCAACTGGGTATGACCGCCGGAGACCGTCAGGCCGACCAAGGGCGGCTCCAATTCCGGGTGGGCCAAGAAATTGGCGTAAAGATGGCCTTCCACATGATTGACTCCGATAAAGGGAACATTCCAGGCCAAACTCAAAGCCTTCGCCAGCGACAAGCCGACCAACAATCCACCAATTAAGCCAGGCCCATAGGTAGCAGCCACCAGTTTAACTGCGGATGGGGAAAGCTGGGCTTCGCGTAAAGCTTCCGCTACCAACTGCGAGATGACTTCCAGATGGCACCGGGCTGCCAACTCCGGAACCACCCCGCCAAACTTCTGATGTTTCTCAATCTGGGAAAATATAAGGTTACTCCTGATTGTTCTCCCGTCTTCAACCAGAGCAACCGCTGTTTCATCACAAGAGGTTTCCACCCCTAAACACAGCATCAGTGCTTTCCTCCAGTCTTTTCGGGCCGTCCCTACATGGGGCCCTTCCACATAATAAACGCATCTTCCTGGTTATCCTGGTAATAATTGGGGCGAACCCCTGTCTTCACAAACCCAAATTCCGCATAAAGGCGTTGGGCGGCCAAATTAGAAGAACGGACTTCCAGCGTTAGGTAGTGTAAACCATGCTTGATACCTTCCATTACCAGGTTGGAAAGGAGTGCTCGGCCTACGCCATGTCGACGGTAAGCTGGATCCACCGCCAGGTTTGTGATATGGCCTTCATCAAAGATAATCCACATCCCGATAAAGCCTAAGACCTGAGTTGCCGACTTGGCTACCGAGTAATAAGCCCGTTGGTTTTCCAATAATTCATAAAGAAAAGAAGAACGAGACCAGGGAATCGGAAAACACTGCTCCTCAATGGCTAAAACCGCAGGCAAATCTTCTAAGGTCATCGGTTCAACCTGAAACATCCGCCCGGCCACTCCTTTCTTCCCAGCGGACTTCCGCTTCGGTGCGGCGCAGGTATAAGGGTAAAACCGTATCCAATTCGTTCTTCTGGGTCCTTTCCCATTTTTCCCGGCCCCACCCGGCGAGGCGGGCACCATCAACAGCATTTTCAGCCGCGGTTCCGAAGAAAGCTTTTGTTTTTAAAACGGTCATTAGTTCCGCTTTTACTTCCGCGGAAACTTCCCCTAAAAATAAAATATGCTCGCCCTTTTCCCGCAACATCGCGGCTAAGCTGGACACCGACCAGATCGTCGGCGGCGAAATCTCCGTAAGGTTTGTTTCTCGTTTCCGGTATAAACCGGCATAGACTTCACCTGGACGGGATTTGGCCAGAGCACAGATGTGCTCCGGACCGGTACTATTTAAGGCTAATGCTTCTAGGGTTGGGACCCCCACCAAAGGGATTCCAAGACCAAAGGCTAAGCCCTTCGCGATCGCCAGCCCTACCCGGACACCGGTGTAGGAGCCGGGTCCGACACCTACGGTGATTAGTTCCAATTCCCGTACTTCGCGCCCTGTTCGCGCCAAGGCTTCCGCGATTAAAGCCGGAATCCGTTCGCTACCCCCTGGTTTGATTTTGGCCTGTTCGGAGAAGACCACTTGTTCTCCGTCAAGGAACCCCACCGCACCGCTTTGGGCGGAAGTATCAATCCCTAAGACCCGCACTTATATCCCCTTCTCCTGTCGATTGTTCTATCTTCACCCATAATAAATGATTGATTTGCCGGTAACGTTCCCCCCGTGGTCTAAACGCAAGCACCCGTTCCTCTTCCTGCTCCCCCCGGGTAAACTCCACTTGCATATAATCGGAGGGAAAAAACGCTTTCGCCGGTTCTCCCCATTCGATCATAATCGCCGCTGCTTCTTCCATGATCTCCTCTAAGGCCAGCGGCTCCAATTCCTCAGGACCGGAAAGCCGATATAGATCCAGGTGGTAAAGGGGGAGTTTCCCCTCGTAACGGTGGATCAGGGCAAAAGTGGGACTGGTCGCCATTTCTACACTGGCCAGCCCCTGCGTCACCCCTCTGGTCAGCAAAGTTTTCCCGCTCCCTAATTCACCTGATAAAAAAAAGAGGTCGCCCGGTTGCTGAATACCGCCTAGCATCTTCCCGAGTGCCTCTGTCTCCGCCGGACTGTCCGACCAAATAATTAGGCTGCCATCGGGTTCTTTCATCGCCCGCACCGGACTTTCCCCTCCCTTAATCCCCAATTTTTAAATCAAGATTAGCATATCCAATTTGTGGCGTCAAGTTCCTTCTCTTATGGGCATTTGGGTCAATCCGTCAACAATTCATGGAGAAAGTCCTTAATCTCGCGGGCAGTCGGTGGACAACCCGCCAGGGCGCAGTCAAATTTACGGGTACAATTTCCGATCCCGATTCCCGATCCGCTCTCCCCCCGGAAGACTTGTCCAATCTTAATCCGTCCGGCGTTTTTCGGTAACCGGTCCAAACTTCCTTCCTCGTCCAAACGGTGGAGGGCATGGATTAAGGAGCCGTAACACGCCGAACAAGCCTTTCGCTCTTCGATCAACCTAGCAAGTCCCCGCGCGCGTCCGCTCAATCGAAATTCCCCCATGGTTTTTGCTTCCGGATTAACCTCAACAACCTCCGCAGCGGACAAATCAGCCACCCCAACCCCCAGCGCGGCCGCCAGCTCAATGTAGGGTATTTCCGCCACCGCCAATCCCAGGAGCGCCGCGGCATAACTATCAAGCAACACCGGATCGGTACCGGCCAGTAAACGTCCCATCGGTACCGGGTTCCCTCCTTCTTCAAAGGTGAGATCTCCGCAGATCGCATCGACAATCGTCAAGTGCACCGGGAGAACCGACGCCAACTCAGCAATTGGTCGGTGCAATCCTAACTGGTGGAAGCGTCTTTTTTCCTGATCCGGAAGACAACCCTTCAGATTTTTCAAGGCACAAGTTAATTCAGTTTGGCAATGGGCTTTTAAGACAGGAAGGTTGATTAAAAAGTCCACACCTAGGGGGGCGGCACATACTTTTATTTCGCCGGTGGGCGTTTTCTTCTGTACCGTCCGGTCCTTTTTTAGATCAACCAGTTCCACCCCATACTTGGTTGCCAACTCCCGATACCCACAGACCCGAAAAGCCTGCTGGGTTTGGGATCCCACCCAGGAACCTTCCATGATCACTAAATTATGGTACCCTTTTGCCTGAAAGTACTGGATAATTCCTTCCACCAGCTCTGGATGGGTGGTTGCGCCAGAACTTGCCGGTTTGTCCAGCACTAAATTGGGTTTCAAGCCAATTTTAGCATTACGGGGGAGCCCTTCCTCCGGTTTTAATGTAGTCAGTAGCGTCACGACCATTTCCCGCGGCTGCTCGCCGTAGACGACAGTAATTTGCTTCTTTTGCACTTAAGTCACAACCTTATCGTTTCTTCATCAAGATGTTAAAAATACTAGTCTGTTGCTTTGGTCCTTATTTTAGTTTCTTGTTTATAAGCCAAATTCCTTTTCCCTCTGCTCGCTTTATTAAGGACTTTTTCCGTTCGCCTCCGTTGTCGATTCAACCGCCTTTAATTGCATTACTTCGTAATGCTTTTCATCCTTCCAAGTGTGCAGGCGGAAGCCCGCGTGAGCGAATACTAATAGAAAAGAGACCGTATGGTCTCTTTTTGCCCTACTCTTTTATCTCCAGATCCTTGTGTAATAATTGCTCCGAACTCATTACACCCATCACCTTCCAGCGCGGGGAAAAGCCGATGGCAGAAAGGTTGAAGTCATCAAAGCGGACAGTATGCGATGAATAAGCCTCTGCATAAGCATAAAGACCTGCTTGGACAAAGCTGCTATCGTGGGGCAAGAAATTTGTTGTAGAGTCCACCACTTCATTATTGACACAGAGTTCTACCTTGTTCCAGTTTACTCTGACTTCCAATATGTTGATGCCGCTATCCGTAAAGATTGAGTTGGGTCCCTCGAGGATCGTTGTTGAATCAGTGTAACCATTAGAAAGGATTTCTACTTTAACTAACTCGTAATACGCATCCCCAGGCCGTACCCTAAATACATAATAGTAGTCGCCTGGGCTAAAACTATACACATTAAAGACTATTCCGTACATTCCACCGACATCAGGAAGAACGTCAGCAGTATAGCCAGTTACTCCCAGTGTATAGCTAGTGGGCATCACCATCGGTGCCGTAACTTTGACCGAACTAGGATCGCTCGAAGAGTTCACATAGATCTCGTATTCGCCTTCAACATATCCGACGTCTATGTCTTCAAACCACCCACTATTAGGATCTGAGAAATTATCGGACCACCCAATCACTTGGAAATTGATATTATCTCGCTTGCCGTCAACGGTGAACTTTGCTGGCGCCGGTTGGAACATATGGTGGGCTTTCTCGGCCCAAATAAGCAACCGATCATTCTCGTCTGCCCAAATAGACCAGTACCCAGAGGAGTCGGCCAATATGTACCGTGCGCTATAATAGTTTTTTTCGTAATAAATCTTAACCCCAGAAATCCCCTCTCTTCCATCCGCCTCCGTCACCCGCCCGGAAATTTTAAATTCTCCCGTCTTAAAAGCCCCACAACCCGAAAACAATAAAAAGACGATGCCCAATATAATCAGGGCATAATAAGTAAATCTGCTTTTATGTATTTTAGGTCCCTCTTTTCTTTCTAATTTTCTAGTTACGTTACTATATCTATGAACGGGAAGCTATTTACACCACTTATTGTAAGATCATGAAGCGTATTTTTGATGCGGATCAGAATTGAGTTCTTCTAATCCCTTTTTGTACAGCAGGCGCGGACAAAACTTTCAAAGAGCTGTTGGGATTCGGGTGTAGTGAGTCGTTCCGGATGCCACTGGACGCCAAGGAGAAAAGCGCTATTGCCCCCTTCAATCCCTTCAATCACACCATCATCACTATGGGCTGATATTTTTAAACCGGGCGCTACCCCCTTTACCCCTTGATGATGGTGGGTGTTCGTCCAGATTTCAGTACTACCAACGATCGAAAAGAGCAGGGATGCTTCCTCCACCACTACCCGGTGGCTAACCTGGTTCCCGGGGAGAGGTTGAGCATGTTTGACCGAAGGCTGCTTTTGCTCTAGCCGGTACTGGCTGGGCAAATCCTGGTAAAGACTACCGCCGAAGGCCAGATTTAAAGCTTGCATCCCACGGCAAATCCCTAGGATCGGCAGGCCTTCCCTCTGGGCTTTTCGTGTTAGCGTGATTTCCCAGTGGTCCCGCTCACGGTCAACCGTACCTAGCTTCGGATGGGGTTCTTCGTTGAAGTACGCAGGATCAAAGTCTCCACCACCGCTAAGGAGTAGTCCCTGAGAAAAACTACTGAAAGGCCGTTCCAACCTAGCCAAAGCCGGAAAGAGCACCGGAATCCCCCCGGCTTTCTTTACAGCTTGACAGTAGGCACCCGCCAACGTGTACTGATCCGGTTGTCGGTTTTTGTCGTAACAGCATGTAATGGCGATTACCGGTTCGATACGATAACCTCCTTCCCGCTTTTACCACTTTAACTTAGTAGTGTGATTCTTTGTTTCAAAGAGATTCCCTGTTTTTTCGACATATATTTTTTAATTTTACTGCCACTTAGAAGAGTTTGAAAGGGATTTAATGGTTACGTCCCGAATAGACTAAATGAGCAAAGCGCCTTCTTGGTCTTTGCCATCACTATTTTTGGAGGTTGAGCGATGAATATCTTACATAAACGGTTTTTCCGATGCTTCCTGGTCTTGGTCGCCTTATCTTTGATCTTAGCCGGAGACGGGATTGCCCTCGCCGATAGTCAGTCCAGTAAGGATGTGGAGATCAATCTACCATCCTCTAGCAGCAAAACCGATTCCGAACAGTCTTTCCGCTTCTGGTTCCAAATTACCCCGTCCGGTCCCAGCAAGAAAGATTTCGATTTTAGACCCCCCACCAATGTGCCGAAAGCCCCCAGTGAGGTTGCGGAGTTACGTTACCTTTACCTAGGAAACATCGACCCAGATCTGGCCTTGATTATTCGTCTGACCGATAAGGCCAAGGAACGGCGGATCGATCCGGAACGCTTTGCCGATTACTTAACGAGCCAGCAGATCCCCTTCCGCGGTTACCTCTCCCTTAGCGACCGTATTAACAATCTCCTTCTCGAACTTTGCCTCTATGATTTAGGTAAGGTGTCCAGGAACAACTTCTTTAGTTACTTACAACGGATCCGTATCTCCTCGTACCAGTTTTCTTCTGAAGAAAACACCTTTAATTATATTATTGATTTACTGGAAAATTACATCTTTTCTCCTACCGAGGCCATTGATAGCTTATTCTTACTGAAGAAAAATGTAACTAACCGGTGGTAAAAGAAAAGGGATCGTGTTGCTTAAAACACGATCCCTTTCGCTTTTTCTGTAATAAACTTCAGTTCTGGTTTGATTCCGTCGGGTCCAAGCGTAAGCCAGCCGCAACTTGGTGCTTCACCTGCATTATTCCGGTACAGGCTCCCGGGGTTAAAAAGTAAGATTCCTTGTTCGTAATGGATCAGTGGTTGATGTGTATGGCCAAAAATGATCACCGCTGCTTTCCTGTCCCGTCCTTCCAGAAAAAGGCGCAAGAGGTCCCACTTCACCCGATACTGGTCGCCATGGGTCAAAAACAGCTGATGACCACCAGCTGCAAACAGAAGCTCCCGAGGAAGCGCCGAGAATGGATCACAATTCCCAGCCACTGCCACGTGGGAAAGGGCGGGAAATTCCCGCGCTAAGTGTTTGAGATCATTTCCTCCATCGCCCGCATGCACCAACAGGTCAACCGCTCCCGCCGCTTTGATCACTTTGGCGAGCAGAGGATAATTTCCATGGGTATCACTGACCACAAGAATCCGCATGACAAACCTCTTTAATAGGGAAATGATCGGCTAAATAAGTCCGAAATTTCCCCATTGCCACCGCGCGGTGACTGATTTTATTTTTTACTTCCTCCGACAGCTCGGCCATGGTCAAACCCTGTTCCGGCAGATAAAAGAGGGGATCATAACCGAAACCGCCCTGGCCGCGCGGGGCTAAAGCAATTATCCCTTCGCACTGCCCTTCGGTGGTCCAGACCTGACCATTCGGCGCCGCAAGAGCTAGCGCCGAATGGAAACGAGCGGTTCTTTCGGCCCAGGGCACCCCGGCCAACAGGCTGAGGAGCTTTTCATTGTTTTTCTGGTCATCCCCATGCACTCCAGCAAAACGCGCAGAGTAAACCCCCGGCGCCCCGTGGAGAAAATCAACCGCGAGTCCGGAGTCATCGGCCAAAGTCCAAAGCCCAAGCGCTTTAGCTACCACGGAAGCTTTTTTGATGGCATTCTCGGTAAAAGTAGCGCCATCCTCCTCCACTTCCGGAACGGCGGGATAATCGACAAGGGAGCTAACCTGCCAAGGAAGATCGGCTAGGAAAGCTTTGAGCTCCTCAATCTTTCCTTTATTCCCCGAGGCCAGCACGAGTTTTTGCAACGTTTACCCCTCCGATGCGGTGGGAAAGTTCCCCCAGGACCTTACTTTGAAACGCCACCAATTCACTGATTCCTTTACCGGCTAAACTTAACAAGACCTCAAATTCCTCGTGGGAGAAGGGAGCGCCCTCCGCCGTCGCCTGCACCTCTACTAATTGGCCATTGCCGGTCATTACCAGATTCATGTCAACCGCCGCCCGGGAATCTTCATGGTAGCAAAGGTCTAAGAGTAACTGGTTGTCGACAATCCCAACACTAGTGGCGGCTAAAAAATCGTATAACGGTAATGGTTCTTGATCATCTTTGGCCACTGCGGCCAAAGCATCGACTAAGGCCACAAAGGCACCGGTAATCGAAGCGGTCCGGGTTCCCCCGTCCGCCTGAATCACATCACAGTCAATCCAGATGGTCTTTTCACCCAAAGCCGTCAGATTTACGACTGAACGCAGCGCACGTCCGACTAACCGTTGAATCTCTTGTGAACGCCCACTGGGTTTTCCTTTCGTGACTTCCCTCATATTCCTCTGGGGAGTGGCGCGGGGTAGCATCGCATATTCCGCGGTAATCCACCCTTGGCCATTTCCCCGCAACCAAATGGGAACCTTATCTTCAATCGTAGCCGTACAGATCACTTTTGTTCCGCCTACTTCAATCAAGACTGATCCTTCGGCATGTTGAATAAAGTTCCGTGTCATCTTCACCGGTCGTAATTGATCCACCTGTCTACCGTCAATTCTCTCCATTTTCTCCTCCGTCAACATAATTATCTTGCTCTGACTATTAATTGGGTTTTTGTAAACTTATTCTTTACTAACTATAATATAAGCATTTCCCAGCTGTCAACTTCCAAACACATAGGCTTTTTGCTTTTTAGACTTGCCTTAAGGCCTTTTCCAAAAGGTAAAAGGATACTTCCGGCCATTGGTCGGCAATTAATCCTAACGTTGAGAAAAGATAGCGCTCGTCAACGTAACAGCGGGGCTGGTGCGGTTTTAACAGTTCAGGCCGGTCTGGGGTGGGCAACACCCCGGACAAAATCCGCGTAATCGCCGGAGAATGGACCAAAACTCCACCGGTTCCGATGACGGTTTCCAAGGTCGTCAAGTCTTTTCCTTCTTGCAGGTAGCAAACCCCCTGGGGGGTGTAGAAACGATGGATTTTACCAACATGTCTCTCTGTCGCCTCTTTAACGGCTAAATACGCGAGCGTAGTTTCGAGACGCCGCTCATCGAGACTGTCTGGTAAAAGGTGGGGATCATTGGTCCGGCCTTGCACCCCGGCAACGACCTTTTCGACGGGGAGACTAGCCAAGCCCGCAATAACCTCCGGCGTAAAGTGTTCCAGCAAGCCCATGGCACCGGACCGCATCCCCAGATCGCCTTCAACCGTCCTTTTTACTTTTGGTTCGGGCAAGCCTTGGGTGAAAACCTGGGGCTGGGTGGGCAGTCCCTCCGCAATACTGTGAACGTCAGTGGTGGCTCCACCCACGTCAACTAATAATAGATCACCGAAGCCAGGCTTCCCGTTACCGAGCCCGGTCGCCAACCGCTGGGCAGCAGTAAGCACCGCAGCCGGGGTGGGCATCAAAATCCCGTCCAGCTCCTTTTCGACCACAGCCAATCCTTTCGCCTGAATAATTCGGGTTAAAAAAACTTCCCGAATCTTAGTCTGAACCGGTTCAATATGTAAACGGTCCAGTTCAGGAAGGACATTCGGTACCCGGTAACAGATCTTACCCGCCTGCTTTAAAGTTGCTTCCACTTCGGAAGCTACGGTTTTGTTCCCGGCTAGGATCACCGGCGCAGTTAGGGAACTACCGGCCAGCAGTTGTCCGTTATGGCGAAGGACAGTTTTATTCCCACCGTCGGTTCCCCCGGCCAGCAGAACCAAGTCGGGCTTGAGAGTAAGCAATTCGTCCAGATCAGCGGTGGTTAACTCAAAACCATAAGTACCGACAACCCGCGCACCAGCCCCAAGGGCAGCCCTTTTTGCCGCCTCCACCGTTAGTTCTGGCACTAAGCCGATGGCTACCATGCGTAAACCACCGGCGGCGCTACTACAGGCCAAGCGGGCTTCATAGGTAAGGGGGCCGGTTAATTTCGCTAGCTGGTGCAGGGCATTTTCATATCCAAGCTGTAAACCAGCGGCAACCGTTGTCCAAGCGCTGGCTGTCCCCAAGATAGTCGGTTGGTCTAGATCCACAGCAGTCAGTTTCGTATAGGTACTGCCAAAATCGATCAATAAATACGGTCGCACACGGTCACTCCTGTTCAGCCGTTCCCAGGTAGGTTAAGAGTCCTTGGCTCAGCCCTTCGGCGATTTTATCCTGAAAATCCTCTGTACGGAGAAGTTTTTCTTCCTCTTGATTCGAGATGAACCCCATCTCAAAGATGACGGTGGGCATCTCGGCTTCCCTGGGTAACACCAAGTGCTTACTGGACATGATCCCCCGAAAATATTGATTCGTCCGGGCTAGGACCGCGGTGGACAGGGCCGAGGCTAACGCCGCGCTCCCTTCCCGCTCCGGATGATGCCATACTTCCAGACCATGAATCTGGCGATTACCGTGGTTATTGGCGTGAATACTGAGGAAGACCGCGCCTCCCACTCGGTTGGCAATGGCCACCCGGTCATATAACCATAGATAGCGGTCGTCTTCCCTGGTCAGCAATACTTCGGCACCGAGGGCTTCCAGCTTGTGTTTGAGACGAACCGCCACTGCTAGATTTAAGTCTTTCTCCCGCAAACCTCTGGAACTAATGGCACCGGAATCAGCCCCGCCGTGCCCAGGATCGAGCAAGACAACCATTCCGAACAAAGGGGCGTTTTGAACCTGGACGGTCAGCTCTTTCCGGTCTTGAGTCCAGCGGACCAGGTACTGGCAGCCTTGGGGAATCGCCAATTCGACCTGGACCGCGGAAGGACTTTTGGCGGTAAGCTGAAACACCTCCCCGGCGGCGGCTGCTTCAAGCTCAGTACTTAGTTTGGTGTGGGGAATGGTTATATAAAGTTTGCCCGTTTTCGGATCATAAAGCGGTTCACCGGCCAGCGTTCCAGTGCCTTTTAACACCAATTGACCCCCGTCGGCGGTCTGTGTCCAACTGGCCGCTACCACTTCAGGGATGGTTTTGATTAGTAACCGGCCCGGATTCGATTCATCAACCGTCACCACACAATTTCGGGGTTCCTTAATATCCAAGACCAGACGGATCGTTTGCGGGTCAAACTGACTGACCCTAATCGTTTTCACCCAGTCATCATTCCCCGGGATGGTCAGCGCCGGACTAGTCAGCGTCACGTCCCAAACATCAATAATCAAGCGGTGGGGATTCATGAGAAAATCCGTTTTATATTGCACCGGCCCCGTCGTGTCCACATAGATCTCGGGAGCGACACTTGCCGAACGAAAACCCACATCTTTTAAGACCGTATTAAATTCCAGTCGTAATCCTCCGGACGCCCCCGAACTCCGTTCCAGCTTATACCCAATTAAATATTCAAGATCAAAAACCACCCGGACGATGTTTTGTTCAAAACGGCTGACCCGCACCCCTTTTATCGGACCGTCAGCCAGTCCGGCCGTGGATAAAGACGCCGCTAGATCAACCCCGGTCAGATCAATCACCAACCGCTCCGGTTGCTCCAACAAAAAAGCACGGTAAGTAAAATCACCGCTGATGATCAGGTTATAGCTTAATTTCCCTTTTTCGGTGGTGTGAACCACCTTAAGCAGGGTGTTACCATTGATCTCCTTCTCTGCTCCGGTAAGGGGAGAAAGCAAAAGCAGCATCGAAAAGGCAAAAATAAACACCATTCTCTTCCGGTTTGCAGATCTATTCACAACTAATCCTCCTGCCTTGCAATGTTTGTTTATATAATTTTCGACTTACTAGTCAGGCGTTCCTTCTTCCAGAAGTTCCATTGCGAGCAGGGACATATTGGTATTTATTATAATCCGAGGTTTTTGTATTGTCATTCCACCTTTTCCAGGGGGGCTAGATCAACCAGCAGTTCTTTGATGCCTAAACCGGGAAAAGCTACTTTAATCCGGGCTTCTTGGCCTTCTCCCTCCATGGTTATGATTGTCCCTTGCCCCCACTTCCGGTGCACTACTTTATCCCCCGGCTGGTAATGAACGGCTCCGGCACTCCGTTCCTGGGCAGTGGACGACGCAGCCGCCCCATAGGGTCGGCGCGAGCCGAGGTTCGGCTCAGCGGGAGCGGTTGATTCGGTTTTCTGTTTTTCCATCCCATTGAGCAAAGCGGTGGGGACCTCCTGAATAAACCTGGAGGGCACTTGATACTGGGTGTTCCCGTACAAGGTACGGACCAGCGCGTAGGAGAGAAATAGCCGGCGGCGAGCCCGAGTCATCCCCACATAACAAAGGCGCCGCTCCTCCTCGATTTCGGCTTCATCCAACAAAGAACGGCTGTGGGGAAAGATCCCTTCTTCCATTCCGACCAGAAACACCACCGGAAACTCCAACCCTTTGGCCGAATGGATAGTCATCAGGGTTATCCCCGCTTGTTCCTGTTGATATTGATCAACATCAGCCACCAAGGCTACCGTCTCTAAAAACGCGCCCAGCGTTTGATCATCGCTTTCCTTCTCAAACTCCGTCGTAATTGAGAGGAACTCATTGAGGTTTTCCATTCTACTTTCGGCTTCCACAGTTCCTTCCTGGCGCAAACTCTCCAGATAACCCGATTCTTCCATAATTCGTTTCGTTAAGAGGGAAATCGGTTCCGTTTCCCCCAAGGCTAACATCGCCTTTAAAAATTGACCAAATCCGGTCAGCGCATTCACCGCACGACTGGTTAAACCGGGGGTTTCTCCCACCCGACTAAAGGCCTCTACCGTACTTATTTGCTCGTCTTCAATAAAGGTAAAAAACCGTTCTACGGTTGTCTCCCCAATCCCCCGTTTCGGCATATTAATCACCCGTCGTAAACTAACCCGGTCATTGGGATTATATACCAGTTTTAAGTAACTGAGGAGATCCCGAATCTCCTTGCGGTCGTAAAAACGTTGTCCCCCAATCACCTGGTATGGCATGCCCTTTTGGATCAAAATTTCCTCTAAAACCCGGGATTGAGCATTAGTCCGGTACAAAAAGGCAAAATCGGAAAACTTCAACCCTTCAGTCCGCACCAGCTCCTCAATGGTCGCAGCGACTAACCAAGCTTCTTCCCGCTCATCAGCGGCTTTTAAGAGGGTAACCGGCGCTCCTTCTTCATTATCGGTCCAAAGGGTTTTCCGCTTCCGCGCATGGTTATTACCAATTACCTCATTGGCGACTTTTAAAATGTTCTGCGTCGAACGGTAATTCTGTTCCAATTTAACGACTTTAACCTCAGGATAGTCCTTTTCAAAATCGAGGATATTACGAATATCAGCGTTCCGAAAACCGTAGATTGACTGATCATCATCGCCCACTACACAAAGGTTACGATATTTTTTCGCCAACAAATGTACTAAAGTGTATTGGGCATGATTGGTATCCTGATATTCGTCGATCATGATATACTCAAACCATTCCTGGTATTTTCCCAGAACAGCAGGGAATTCCTGAAACAAGTGGATGGTCAGCCGGATTAGATCATCAAAATCAACCGCCATATTATCCACTAGTTTCCTTTGGTAGAGCGGGTATACTTTTTTGACGATCCCGGACCAGAAATCATCGGCCTCCGCCACATACTCCTGGGGTCCAACTAATTCATTCTTCGCCTTCGAAATCGTTGCCAAAACAGCCCGGGGGTGAAAATTAGTCTCACTTAAATTTAATTCCCGCAAAACTTCCCGTACGACGATTAACTGATCCTGGGTGTCATAGATGACAAAGTTATGATTAAGTCCGATCGCTTCCCCGTCCTGACGTAAAATCCGGACACAGGTAGCATGAAAAGTTGCCAGCCAAATCAGCCCCGCCTGTGGCCCAATTAAACCGCGCACCCGCTCCTTCATTTCCTGCGCGGCTTTATTGGTAAAGGTTACCGCCAATATCCGACGGGGTTCAATCCCATTATTTAAAAGCTGCGCAATCCGGTAAGTAAGCACCCGGGTCTTACCACTCCCCGCCCCTGCTAATATTAAAAGCGGTCCTTCAGTATGGTAGACCGCTTCGCGTTGCGCTGGATTAAGTTCATTACTCCATAATTCCAATGTAAAATCCCCCAAAAAATACTTGGTTTGCTAACTGCTAATCTATCACAGCCAACTTTCTGCTGTCAAGCCAAAAGCAGGCTTTCGGCAAAAAAAAAGGCCGTTATGCAAACGGCCTGTTTTACATGGCACTAGTATGTAAAACCAATTAGTTACTAGGCACAAACCCAAAGACGATGCCAGCAACACCCAGAATCAACGCGACAATGTTCAAAGTCTTGTTGGATTTGGTCTGTTTCTCAACCGCATCGAGTCTAGTCCCTTGTTCTTGAACTGTTGTTTCAAGAGTGGCGACTCTGTTCTCTAACAGAGAAACATTAACATCGCTGCGGGCATTTAACTCGTCCCATAATTCCTCTTCGAGGGTACGAAGGGCATCATAAACGTCGTCGGTCTGTTTGTCCAGCTCGTCACGGGTAACATAATTTTCCGCCAGGGACTGACGAATCAATTCCTTAGCCTGAGCTTCGGTCAGCGCAACGCGTCCGCCGTTCTCCGGGAGAGTACCGCCTGACGCAACGAGCCCACTTTCCAAGTACTGCATAATGCGGGCAGTCAGCTCAACCATCTCATAACGGGTGGCATACCGTTCGCCTTTGAAGGTTCCGTCGGGGTAGCCCTTTAACAATCCGGCATTATATAACAATGCGAAATTGTCATAAGCCCAGTGGGATGCTTTCGGGGCATCCTCAAATGCACCCATTGCTACTGGAACGACCGAGAATAACATCGTGAGCACCACAAAGACAACCAGGGTTTTTCTCATTCTAATCCTCCTTTTTTAATATTTTTTGAGCCAAGGAGAACTGGAGATTTGTTCAATAACGCTTCATTCCCCCCAACCTCCAAAAAACAATATGGCTCTTAAATATCTTATTCTCTTTCCAGGATCAAATTCCTTCCTTTTTAGCTAGATATTTTCAAACATTAATTGGTATTTAATCCAAGTTATAATTATTCTATTCCTTGAAATCCCTCTCCTACTACTTCATGAACGTCGGTAATAATCACAAAAGCTTTTGGGTCCTCTTCTTTAACCAACTTTTTCAAGCGAATTTCTTCACCGCGGCCAATAACACAAAGGAGGATCTCCCGCGTTTGCCCCGAATAAACCCCCCGCCCGGACAGTCCCGTTATCCCCCGGTTTAGTTCGGCCATGATCCTAGCCGCGATCCGGTCAGAATGATCAGAAATAATATAGACGCCTTTTGAATAATTAAACCCTTCCAGCACGCCATCGATGAGTTTCCCGGACACCACAACGGAAATCAAAGCGTATAACATCAATTCAACCGAGGCAAAAACGTAACCGGCCAAGGTAATGACCAGCCCATCCAAGACTAAAAGCGCCTGCCCCATCGTTAAACTGGTAAAACGGACTAGTAGTTTGGCCGCCAAATCCGTTCCGCCTGTTGTCCCATGGTGGCGTAGGGCTAAACCAACACCCACCCCCGATAAAACCCCGCCCCACAGCGATCCGAGGAGCGGATCAAGGGTTAAAGGGTGAACAATCTGTCCCCAGTACTCAACGACGACCGCCAGCAGCACAGTGCCGAAGAAGGTCTTCATCCCGAACCGCGGTCCGAAAACAAACAAGCAGGCAAAGAAGAGGGGAATATTGACCAAGATGATCACCAGTCCCACCGGCCATCCCCATAGATAGTATAGCACAGTAGCCAAACCGCTGACGCCCCCGGCTGCGATTTTGTTGGGGATCAAAAACCAGACCAGACCGAGCGCGGTTAAGTTCACACCGATAAAAATGATGAGATAATCAATAATTGCGGTTTTCAGGCGGTGACCATTCTCCTTCAGCCATGACATCCGTTTCCCCCCTCGCTTGCGCCCTTTTTCCTTCCGCTCTCCATCCGGACCCGGCGGACAAAGGTGGGCAAAATCCGTAACCGGTGCCACCGGGCCGGTTCCCGCCATACCCGATAGGCCCATTCTAAACCCAAGGTCTGAAGCAAGCCGGGCGCTCTTTTGGTCCGGCCGGCCCATAGATCAAGCAAACCGCCAACGCCGATCCCGACCGCCACCGCTAAACTTCTCCACTGCTTGTCTAACCAAATCTCCTGGCGGGGCACACCCATCCCGACCAGAAGTAGATCCGGTCGTGTCCGGTTGATCATCGCCACAACTTTGCCATCTTCAGGAGAGGAAAAATAGCCATGTGCCGAACCAACCACATTTAATCCGGGGTAACGGCGGAGGATATTAGCCGTTGCCTTTTCAGCTACACCCGGTTTCCCGCCAAGTAAAAAAAGACGCAGACCGCCCGCGGCGCAGCGCGCCAGGGTGGCTTCAACCAGATCTACTCCGGTCACCCGTTGTTGTTGTCTAAAGCCTGCCCGACGCAGCGCCCAAACAACTCCGGTCCCATCAGGAACAACCAGATCAGCGCTACGCAGCGCTGATCCTAATTCCGGGTTATCGAGGCCGGCCATCACCATCTCCGGGTTCAAGGTCGCCACCCGGATCCGTGCTTGCGGCTTAGAACGAATCGCTTCCGTCAGGAGACTAGCCACATTTTCCAGGTCAAAGAGGTGAACCGGAAACCCGAGGATGTTTACTGTCCGGGTAGGATCTGTTGTAACTGATGTAGCAGCCACCGCCGATCCTCCTCTCCTTTTTGCTCCATAATAGCGGCTTGACGCCTTACCTTTTGGTAATTGACCGTAGGATCAACCAAATGATCTTCAATAGCGGCCATGACACCCGCTGCCAAGTTAGGAGCGTTCCACGCCCAGCATGGCCAGGTCATTTGGTGACAAAAGGCGCTAACCTTCGGGTCGGCACTTAGGCCAATCCCCGGTAAACCGTACCTAGCCATGCTGGGCGT
>ENA-UOOK01000674-UOOK01000674.1-fermentation-metagenome-genome-assembly--contig:-NODE-674-length-45124-cov-11.513879_pt1 | contig 45124 bp, 43 predicted proteins | sample MGYA00245777_ERZ724023 | MGnify/ENA primary metagenome ERZ724023 (study PRJEB28704, sample SAMN03018312) | fermentation metagenome | biome: anthropogenic terrestrial biome; feature: soil; material...
GGGTGTAGCTCAGTGGTAGAGCCCCAGCCTTCCAAGCTGGTTGCGAGGGTTCGATCCCCTTCACCCGCTCCATTTATATAAATGTACCCTTAGCTCAGCTGGATAGAGTACTTGACTACGAATCAAGAGGTCGAGGGTTCGAATCCCTCAGGGTACGTTAAGATGACGGTATGACTTAGGAACATTTTTTAGGAATGTCCAGTTTCATATCGTTTTTTTATCTATAAAACTTTTGCTTAAGTATGTTTGTTTTTTTATAGCTGTGTAATTTTAATTTTTTGTAAATGCCAAAATATAAAGTCAATATTGACAAAACAAATTTTTTAGTATATAGTACAATTAATAATTATATATTTGACAATGATGGAAAGTAGTAGATAATTTATTGGTTTAGAGAGTCGGTGGTTGGTGAAAACTGATACAATGATTATTGAATCCGTTCCGAAGTTTCTGGGGAATTAACCTGGACGCAAAACAGGCGATAATTTAGTAAGTGATTATTCATGTGTATAATAATTAGGGTGGCACCGCGGGTAACTCTCGTCTCTAAAATTAGAGACGAGAGTTTTTTTGTATGTTTTTTGTATTTAGAATACAATTATAGTGGGAAGATTATAAATTTATATGGAGGGTAAAAATGTTAGATTTAAAATTTGTCAGGGAGAATCCCGAAGTAGTAAAGCAAAACATCAAAAATAAATTTCAAGACAATAAATTGCCTTTGGTAGATGAGGTTATAGCTTTAGATATTGAGAATAGAGAGGTAAAGCAAAAAGCAGATGACCTTAGAGCAGAAAGAAACAAGATCTCTAAGGAAATAGGTGGATTAATGGCAAAGGGGGAGAAAGAAGAAGCTGAAACCCTTAAAAAAAGAGTGGTCGAAAGCCAAAAAGAGCTGGCGGAGCTGGAAAATAAAGGAACTGAACTGAAAGAAAAAATTTTAAAAATAATGATGATTATACCTAATATCATTGATTCAAGTGTTCCTATAGGGAGAGATGACAGTGAAAATGTGGAGGTAAAACGCTATGGTGAACCTGTTGTTCCAGATTTTGAGATACCTTATCATACAGAAATAATGGGAAAATTTGAAGGCATAGATTTAGAAAGTGCAAGAAAGGTTGCAGGCAATGGCTTTTATTATCTGATGGGTGATATAGCCAGACTTCATTCTGCAGTTATTTCTTATGCAAGAGATTTTATGATTGATAGGGGATTTACATATTGTATTCCTCCTTTTATGATACGTAGTGAAGTTGTTACTGGAGTTATGAGCTTTGCAGAGATGGATGCCATGATGTATAAAATAGAGGGTGAAGATTTATACTTGATAGGAACTAGTGAGCATTCTATGATAGGTAAATTCATAGATACAATATTGCCTGAACCATCCCTACCGCAAACATTAACAAGCTATTCACCTTGTTTTAGAAAGGAAAAGGGAGCTCATGGAATAGAAGAAAGAGGAGTATATAGAATACATCAATTTGAAAAACAAGAAATGATAGTTGTTTGTAAACCTGAAGATAGCCCTATGTGGTTTGATAAATTATGGAAAAATACTGTGGATTTATTCCGTTCATTGGATATTCCTGTAAGGACACTTGAATGCTGTTCAGGAGATTTGGCTGATTTAAAAGTTAAATCAGTGGATGTTGAGGCTTGGTCTCCACGGCAGAAAAAATATTTTGAAGTGGGCAGTTGTTCTAATCTAGGGGATGCACAAGCAAGAAGGTTGAAAATACGCATTGCTGATGAAAAAAACAATAAATATTTTGCTCATACATTGAACAATACTGTCGTGGCACCTCCAAGGATGCTAATTGCTTTTTTAGAAAATAATTTAAATGCAGATGGCACTGTTAACATACCTGTTGCACTGCAGCCTTATATGGGGGGAAAGACAGTTATAAAATAAGGTATAATCGAATGAAAATTGCATCATTTTAATTTAAGGATATCAAAAAATTTAGGAGGTTTTATGATGGAGCATGTAATCAAAACCACAAAACAAAATCAAATGCTTGATATCACTAAGATAGTTAAGAAAGCTGTAAAGGAAAGCGGAATAATGAAGGGAATTGTAACAGCGTTTGTCCCACATACTACTGCAGGCGTAACTATCAATGAAAATGCGGATCCGGATGTAGTACATGATATTCTGATTGGTTTAGAAAAAGTTTTTCCAAACAGAAGTGAATATCGTCATATGGAAGGCAACTCAGATGCTCATATAAAAGCTTCTGTTATAGGATCTTCATGTACTGTAATTATAGAAAACGGAGCATTAAAGTTAGGAACATGGCAGGGAATCTATTTCTGTGAGTTTGATGGACCTAGGACTAGGAAGTTGTATGTTAAGGTTACAGAGGGATAAAAAACTTAAGTATGGATAATATATTATTTTTAGATTAAGGTAAGTTTGAAATATAACTTATCTTTTCTTCTGTTTATTTTGTCTTGACATTTGTAGATTGTTCGAATAAACTACAAATAAGAAGGTTTATTCAGACAAACCAGGGGAGGATTAATAATGGAAGAATTTAAATTATTTGACGCAGAATACAAATTTATGAGTATAATATGGGACTATGAGCCAATAAACTCAACTAAACTTTCAAAACTAACAGAAGAAATATTAGGTTGGAAAAAATCTACCACCTACAACATGATAAAAAAGCTTTCTGAGAAAGGCTTATTAATGAACGAAAATGCTACGGTAAAATCATTAATTAAAAAAGAGCAGGTACAAAAATATGAAAGTGAAGCCATTATTGAAAAAAGCTTTGATGGCTCATTGCCGGTTTTTCTAACTGCATTTTTAGACAATAAGAACTTAAGTAAAGGTGAAGCTTTAGAGCTTAAGCGGATAATAGAGGAGGCGACAAAATGACGGGTATATTTATTAAAATATTAAATTTAAGTAGAACAGCCACTTATGTTGCCTTTGCAGTATTTTTATTTAGAATTATTTTTAAAAAGGCTCCAAAAATATTTTCATACATGCTTTGGTCGGTAGTATTGTTTAGGTTAATATGTCCTATAAGTTTTAGTAGCTCTTTAAGCTTATTAAGACCATTGGATAAAAGCTTTGATTATATTCCACGTAATATTGGATTTATAGAAAGTAACTCATCAGAGATTAATCCATTAGGTGTAAATATAGAAACTATAGACATGGTAGTAGACAATACATTACCTGAAGCTACAGCTCATATAAATGTCAATCATATGCATACATTAATGAATGTATTTACTTTAATATGGCTTCTGGGAATTGCAGTATTGGTCATGTATTGTATTTATTCTTATTTAAAGATATATAGAAAGATTAGATTTGCCACATTAGTAAGGGAAAATATATACGAAACAGATCAGATAATAACTCCGTTTGTATTTGGACTTATTAACCCAAAAATATACTTGCCCATAGGGCTTAAAAACAATGAGCTGGATTATATCATTTGTCATGAAATGGTTCATATAAAGAGGTTTGATTATACGATTAAGCCTATGTCATTTCTTGTATTTTCAATATATTGGTTCAACCCTGTAATGTGGATTTGCTACTATCTTATGATTAAGGATATGGAAATGTCCTGTGATGAAATGGTATTGAAGGAGTTGGGTAGTGATTTAAAAGGGGAGTATTCATCTTCACTGCTATCTTTATCAGTCAAGCAAAGCAATTTGATACTACCGTTAGCCTTTGGTGAAAGCAATATAAAATCAAGAATTAAAAATATATTAAATTACAAAAATCCTAAGTTTTGGACCATATTGATAGCTTTAATTGCTGTAATTATAATCTCCATAGGTCTTATCACAAATCCAATTTCTAATCAACCAGAGAAAATTTGCAAAGAATTTCTAAGACTATTCTATACAATAGAAAATACGGATATAGCGAATATAATCTATAATTCTGACTTATACTTAGAAAATGGATCGAATATTGATGAAAATGGCTTTGGAATAGTTGGTTCAAATGAGTTAGAAGAGGCATTAACAGCTAAATATGGTGACATTATGACTGAGGACGCGTTAAATAAGGCTATTTCCAATAGAACTATTTTGGCGGGAGAAATACCAGCTAGAGAATTTGGAAGCAAGCTTGAACCTGAAAATATTAATCTTTATGATGAAAAAATATCTCATAATGGCAATAAAACATATCAATACAATATAGATGCTTTTGTGAAGTTTAAGGATGGATCAGAAGAATTAGTTAATTTACAAGGTTCTTTAATGATGGAGAAAGTTAAAGGCAAATGGAAGGTTGGAGATTTTCAGCTTGATAAGGCGGAATTGGCGAAAATACTGGAGTTTGGAAAGTCATTTATATATATAATTAATCGAAGTGATGCATCTATAAAAACTATTGAATTAAATACTGAAGGACATCCTAGTAGTGCCCTAAATGCTGATAATTCAGATATAGATAAGAACGTACGGTTTGATTTTGAAATGATCGATTCAGAGGAAATTGATTTTACAATTAAGTTATTGAATAAGGACAGAGAAGTATTATATGAAAGAAGCTTTATTGGAGATTTTTCCAAAGGTAAGGATATGTATCTTTATATTGAAGAAGATGAACTAGGGAAACTAATGATAAATCGTGGAAATAAGGAGGGTAAATATTTAAGCAGTGAGTCCTTAAATTGGTGCATAATGGCTAATGGCAATATTTACAATTATACCGGATATGAAGTTCCGGTGGAAATTGATGAAAAAGATATTCTGGGGAAGATTACATCAATAGTGGGGGAATATGAAACGCTTACTAGTAATGGGCAGGCGAATTTTGATATAAAAGGCTCTAAATATGCACAATACAAAGATGATATTGTAGTATTAATTGATAATGAGTGGGTATTATTTAAAAACAATGAAAATGTAGCTTCCGGACTTTCAATTAGTAATATTGGGTTTTTATATAGAGATTATAGTGATGAAGAAATATTTAGGGTGTTTAGAAATATTAGAAAATATATAAAAGTTGATGATAATTATGAAGCTAATCTTGATACAATAATTGAAAAATCATTTAAGGAATGTGGTATTGATGACCCTTTTACAATATATGCAGCGCAATCATCCCTAAAAATAACTGTATCTGAGTCAAAATAGTATTGGATATATAAAATTATGATACGTCTAATTATTAATTACATTATATTTGAACCATTATGAATGAATATGATATTATAAATGATAAGGGAACTTGATAGAGGAGGAAATTATAATGGCAAAGATCAACATTAAAAGAGGAGATATAACTGAAGAAAAGGTAGATGCGATAGTAAACGCCGCTAATAATACTCTATTAGGCGGAGGTGGAGTTGACGGAGCCATTCATAGAAAAGGCGGAAGGATAATTTTAGAACAATGTAAAAAAATAGGAGGATGTCCTACCGGTGAGTCTAGGATTACAACAGCAGGGGACCTCCCCTCAAAATATGTGATTCATACTGTGGGACCTATTTATCATGATAGTAAAATGAACGAAGAACAATTATTATACAATGCTTATTATAATTCTTTAAAATTGGCTGAAAAATATAATATCAAGTCGATTTCATTTCCATCCATATCAACAGGCGCATATGGATACCCAATAGAAAGTGCAGTGAAAGTCGTTGTAAGAGCTGTAAAAGATTTTTTAATTAATAGTTATGCAATTGAAGAGATCAATTTTATTTTATATAGTGATAATGACTATAGTGTGTATAAAGAATATTTTGAGCAATATTTGAGTAATTTATGATGTACAATTGAAATTGGATTACGAATTGCAGCAGTATGTTTAAATGCTAAATATTTCAATACAATTAAGGTTGACTTACACCTTCTTTTGTAATATTATCAGATAAGATTGTTAATTAAAACTTAAGTATAATAAAGGAAGTGTTTAAAATATTTGCAGATACTCATAAAATAATTGCAACTAACATTAATGATAATGTATTTAAAATATATGGATTTAAATTAGATGAAGATTCACTACTGTGGGGGGCAATCTCCCCTGATATATTGCCTAAGTATAGAATTATTAGACATTATAAAGATGAGAGTATAGATTATATTTCAAAAGAAATAATAAAAATAATATTTGTCAGCAGATTTATTGAATTTAATCAGATATTAGATCCTTTTGCATTAAAGCTTTTAAGTAAAAAAATAGGAGTTATATCTCATTATCTATCGGATTATGTTTGTTTGCCACATGCTAAAAGATGGACATTTAAAGAATCTATGATAAAACATATTAAATATGAGTCAAGTCTAAACGATTATGCACCAGGACACAATTTTAAGAAAAATGTAATCAGTGTTGATGATATTGACATCTATGACGGGAAAATAATTGTTTATAAGTCAAAAATAAAATCATATATAGAAGATGTTGTTGAAGAGTATTCTATGACTAGAGGGTTTGAAAGTGATTTAGATTTTGCTTTATCCTTAAATCTAAAAATAACATATTTTATCATAGATACGATTCATGCTTATTCTGAGGATGTTTATAAGAAAATTGCTATGGAGTTGTAATAAAATAAGTTGACAAAGTTATTCTTCATTTTATATAATTGTTATAATTATTTTTTAAAGCTGAGATAGGGAGAGTAGTTTATTAATTAATGTTTCAGAGAGTTGGGGATGGTGGAAGCCCAATACTATAGAATAAATGAAGAACACCCTGGAGCATCTGACCGAAATGAGCGGAGTAGGCTCAGACGATTATGGCACGATATAGCCGTTATGTATCGATTTATATAAATCCGTACAGATTTAAGTGAGCTTATTGCTAATTAAGGTGGTACCGCGAAATTGAACCTTTCGTCCTTTATAGGACGGAAGGTTTTTAAATTTTTAAAATTACAGGAGGTTGAAAGTATGAATGGGTTATTTACACCTAGAGAAATGCAAGTTGCAATAAAATTGATAAAAGATTATTTTGAAAGGAAATTGGCTGAGAGATTGAATCTTACAAGGGTTTCTGCTCCATTGTTCGTTAAACCTGAAACCGGTCTTAATGACAATCTAACAGGTGTAGAAAAAGCAGTCTCCTTTAGTTTGCGAAAATACGGCCAGGAATTGGAGATAGTACAATCCTTAGCCAAGTGGAAGAGAACAGCACTTAAATATTATGGATTTGATGTTGGTGAAGGACTATATACAGATATGGATGCTATAAGACCTGATGAGGTACTTGATAATACACATTCTCTCTATGTAGATCAGTGGGATTGGGAAAAAGTAATAAGAGAGGAAGATAGAACTGATGAATATTTAGAGAAAACCGTTAAAGATATCTTTGAAGTTTTTAAAGATACAGAAAATTATATAAATGGAATTTATCCAAATAAATTATATAAAAAATTACCTGATGAGATTAAATTTATTACATCGCAGGAATTAGAAGATTTATATCCAAAAGAAAAACCTAAGATAAGAGAACATCTGATTGCTAGAGAATATAAGGCGGTATTTTTAAAGAAAATAGGAGGCACATTAAGATCTGGAAGCGTCCATGATACAAGGTCTCCTGATTATGATGACTGGGAATTGAACGGCGATATACTATTTTGGAATCCTATATTAGATGAGTCCTTAGAGTTATCCAGTATGGGAATAAGAGTCGACAGATTTAGTTTGGAAAAACAATTAAGACTTGCAAATGCTGAAAATAGAAAGATACTTGATTATCATAAAATGCTATTAAATCAGGAACTACCTTTTACGGTAGGTGGAGGCATTGGACAATCAAGAATTTGCATGTATTTTTTACATTCTAAACATATTGGTCAGGTTCAAGCTTCTGTATGGACTGATGAAATAATTGAACAATGTGAGAAAGAAAATATTTTTTTATTGTAATAAAATTAAATATGATATCATAGTAAATGAATATAGTAATAAGGGATACTGCACCTTAATTATTAAGATTTTGTAAGAAGCAAATTATATTTTGTTAATCAATTTTGATGAAAAATGTAGTATAATAATTTATACTGTCACTATTTTAGATAACATAAGGATAAGGTATTGGGGGAATGGATATGGCATTGCCAAATAAAAACGTATTTAATTTATATGAAAGCTTAAAATACAATTTTTTATTTAACAATGACATCAATTCAATACATATCCTATTAAATCTATATGATTTAGAGGAAAATATCAGAAATATTTTTCCTAAATATGTATCAATTCGCAATTTAAGAAAAAGTATAAATAGAGCATTAAGAAAAAGAAGAGGAAGTCAACTTATCGCTTTAAATTTAAGCAACTTAGTTCATGAAGAGATTAATAGATTGGAATTATTTTTATACTTAGAAGGATATAAAACAGGATATATGAATACAAGAATTGTTAACGATCTTGAAAGACTTACATTGAAGTATTATCCTATTGAGTATCTTTACAATAATAAATATCTGTTTCATTTTGAGACAAGCAATAATGAAGTATTAGAATTAAAAAAAACCATCAACAGTGATTTGAATAAAGAAGAAAAAAGATATAAAAGGCTATACAATCTAATGTATAAATATACTTATACTGCAATCAAACCTAAAGTTTTTAGTCTAAATAAATATCTGGACAAGCAGATGGCTATGGATTTAGATTTATATGACATCAATATCAAGGAGGATGTACCTTTATTAACTAAAGACGATCTTAATGAGATATATATTGAATTATTCAAGATAATACTTAAAAATGGATTTAAACTTTATAAAAATGCATATTGGTATGGACTAAATGATAGAGTTTTAAAGAGATACAGATAGTATATAGATTGTATAAATTATTAAAATATGGAAATAATATCCCTCTAGATAGAAATCTGGAGGGATTTTATGTTTAAGGATAAAAGATTTAAATATATTTTAATATTTTCTTTTATTTTATTTACACTAAGTTTTAGTTTTGGGTATTTAATTATGGACAACAATATTAAGAAGGAAGAAAATAATATTTCCGCAAGAGAACCTATTGATAAAATTGATAATAAAGAGGATATACAGATTGTTCAAGAAGAAAATATAATAACACCAAGCACTATACTAGAGGAAAGGGTACATTACAAGGTTTGCGATGATATTCCAACAGTGGAAAAAAGGGTGCCGGATGAATTTGTAAATATGACTAGGGATGAATTGGTTGGTTATCTGGAAAACAATTCGCCTCAAGTAAGGCTGGTATCTTTTTCAACCGAAAGGATTATATTATGGAGTGAAAAAGATCAATTATGTACAAATCATTTTGTCATAGGAGAGGAAGATGGTAAGATAGCTATATTTAAAATTGACGAAAAAGGAGAAAGAGTATTGGATAAAGTATTTTCGGAGTATCCAATCAATCTTTTACATCCAATAGATCAAGATAAATTGCGGGAAGGCATAAGAGTTGATAATGAAGAAGACCTATCGGATATAATAGAAAACTATATTAGTTAAGTAAGAGGTGAGATATATTCTCACCTTATTTTTAAGAATAGGTAGTATAAGCCTTTTATATGGAAGCAATTAACTATTTGTGATACAATATATAAAGAAAAAAATTTGCTAATCACAATTTAAACCAATCTAGTAATTCATAATGTGAATTAAATGTGGAAGGAGATCTTGATGATTATACTAGGCATTGACCCGGGAATAGCAATTGTAGGATATGGCATAATTGAATGTAATGGTAATCATTCTAAAGTTATAGATTACGGCTGTATCACAACTGATGCTGATATTTTTTTCCCTGAACGGCTAAAAATTGTATATAATGGTGTTATTGATATAATAGATAGATATAATCCGGAAGAAGTAGCTTTAGAAGAGTTGTTTTTCAATAAAAATGTAAAAACAGCCATAAAAGTCGGACATGCCAGAGGGGTGGAGATTTTAGCTTGCGTAAATAAGAATTTACCTATATATGAATATACACCTCTTCAAATAAAGCAATCGGTTGTTGGATATGGCAGAGCAGAGAAACGTCAAGTGCAGGAGATGGTTAAGATACTTTTAAACCTTAAGGAAATTCCAAAGCCTGATGATGCAGCGGATGCTTTAGCTGTAGCTATATGTCATGGAAGTTCTTTAAATTTTAAGGAAAGCTTTAGGATGAAATAACTTCACAAAGGGTTGATAAAATGATAGATTTTATTATGGGAGATGTAGTAAGCATAAAGGATGATTACATACTTTTACAAAACAATGGTATAGGTTATAAAATAAATACATCTGTCAATACGATGATGAATTTGGAATTGGGGAAAAAGGAACAATTGATTTATACTCAGCTTATCGTGCGGGAAGATGGACTCTATTTATATGGATTTTCGACTGAAGAAGAGATGGAAATGTTTAAATTGCTAATAATGGTAACAAAGGTAGGTCCAAAGGTAGCGTTGGGAATCCTATCTTCCTTAAGTACAAATCAAATCCAACTGGCTATAATGAATAATAATATTGATAAATTATGTAAAGCACCGGGGGTAGGAAGAAAAACAGCCGAAAGGATAATATTGGAACTAAAGGATAGAATAAATAAGGAAATTTTGATTGAAGAAGAAGTGGAGGATAACCCTAACAACAATTATCAGGAAACTGTACAAGCTTTGATGAATTTGGGCTATACTAGATATGAAGTTGATAAAGCCGTTAGATCATTAGATAAGAGCATAAGTGTGGAGGATATGATCAGGGAAGGGTTAAGAGTACTTTCTAAACATTAGAGGTGATTTTTATTTATGGATGATTTAAATAACAGAATTGTTGCCGGAAATTTGCGCAATGAGGATTTAGAAAATGATGCCAGTCTAAGACCTAAATGGATGGGGGAATATATAGGACAGGATAAGACAAAAGAAAAATTGAATATATTTATTAATGCCGCTAAAAAAAGAAATGAACCCTTGGATCATTGTCTATTATATGGTCCTCCCGGTCTTGGGAAAACTACATTAGCAAATATAATTGCTAATGAAATGGGAGTAAATATAAGGATAACATCAGGACCGGCAATAGAAAGACCCGGAGACTTGGCTAGTATACTTACCAATCTTGGTGAAGGAGATGCCCTATTTATTGATGAAATACATAGAATAAATAGAACGGTTGAGGAAATATTATATCCTGCAATGGAGGACTTTGCATTGGATTTAATAATAGGTAAAGGTCCCTCAGCAAGGTCAGTAAGACTTGATTTATCTAAATTTACTTTAATAGGTGCAACAACTAGGGCTGGTCTACTTACATCGCCATTGCGTGATAGATTTGGAGTCCTGCTCAATCTTGACCTATATGATGTAGAAAGTCTCACTTTGATTGTAAAGAGATCTGCCAATATCTTAAATATAAAAATAGATGATGAAGGAGCCATGGAGATTGCCAGTCGTTCAAGAGGTACCCCGAGAATCGCAAATAGACTTTTGAAACGAGTTAGGGATTATGCTCAAGTCAAAGAAGAAGGGATTATCACACATGATGTCGCTATGAAAGGTCTGGAAATGCTGGAAATCGATGAACTGGGTTTAGATTTTGTTGACAGGAAAATAATTCTGACAATTATCGAAAATTTTGAAGGCGGTCCGGTAGGACTTGATACCTTATCAGCGGCTACAGGAGAAGAAAGGGGAACTATAGAAGATGTTTATGAGCCATATCTTATACAATTAGGATTTATAAATAGAACCCCCAGAGGGAGAGTAACGACAAAAAAGGCTTATGAGTACTTTGATATACCGTTTAATGTAGAGTAGGAGGATTATGATGGATCAATTTGGTAAAACAATATTGGGCATTGGCGTTATTTTAGTGATTGTTGGTCTGTTAATGATGTTGGGAAATAAATTGGGGATAGGTAAATTACCAGGGGACATATATTATGAAAAAGGGAATTTTAGGTTTTTCTTTCCCATAACTACTTCAATTATAATTTCCGTAATCTTATCATTGTTATTAAAAATATTTAGAAGGTAGGGGACAATTTATATGAAAAAATTCATTCTGCTTATAATATCATTTATTTTACTAATTCCGTATATCTCATTTGGAGCAACTCAAAATGGAACATATCTGAATGTAAAAATCGGAAATAATATAAACATTTCAGAGAACATTTCATTATCAGCTGATAATGGGTTCTATCTGTATGATAAAAATAGTAAAAGAGAAATAACCTATATTGAAAATAATCATTTAATCGCAAAGGGAAATCAAAATGGTATTATTGAGATATATGACCAAAGTTACAATTACATCACTGAAATTTCTGGAGATGGAAGTGTTATTCTGGGTTCGGGAAATACCAGAGACTCGATTGTTCAAGTTGACCAAAATAAATATAGGGATTATATCACATTTCTAGTTAGAAATAATGAAATCCTACTTTTAAATCATATTGAACTCGATAATTATTTATACGGAGTGCTTCCGAGGGAGATACCTGCAAGTTCTCCAATAGAGGCATTAAAGGCACAGGCCATAGCCTCAAGGAGCTATACTATGGCAAATATAAATAAACATATTAACGAAGGGTATAATCTGTGTGACAAGGTACATTGTCAGGTCTATGGCGCATATGATAACGAAAATCCAGCTACAAATCAAGCTGTAGATGAAACTAAAGGAACTTATGCTTACTATGATGGTAAGATAATCGACGCTACATTTCATTCCACATCCGGCGGCTATACTGAAGACAGCTCCAACGTTTGGGGAAACAGCGTTCCATATTTAGTAGCCGTAGAAGATGAGTTTTCAGCCAATACTCCCAATAGCAATTGGACTGTGGAAATAACAGCAAGAGAATTAAAAGACAAACTATTGTCATCAGGTGTGGATATAGGGGACATAATTGAAATCCAATTGCTTGATATAACAGAAGCTAATAGGGTGCAAAAATTAAAGATTAAAGGAACAAAGGGAGAGCATATATTATCCAGTTCAAACTTTAGAAATTTAGTAGGTGCGTCTTTTTTAAAAAGTACTTGGTTTAATGTAAGTACAACCGGAGCAAGTTCCAATACAAAGGTGTATGCATTAAGCGGGGATAGCACTGTTCCTAGGGAAATGAATTTAGATGATGCATATATACTCAATGATGCAAATAAGTCTACGGTGTCAAGAGATATAGTAAGCAGAGCTATAGGAAAAGACAGGACAAGCTCTCTTGATGGAAAATCAAGCTCAAAACCCACCACTTTTGTATTTAACGGCAAAGGATATGGTCATGGCGTAGGTATGAGTCAATATGGTGCTATAGAAATGGCAAAACAAGGTTATAATTATGAAGACATTATCAAACATTATTACAAAGATGTTGAACTTATTAACGAAAATTAGAAAAGGAAAGACAGATGAAAACTAAGGACTTTTATTATAATTTACCACAAGAATTGATTGCACAACATCCGATAAAAGATAGAGTAGAGTCTAAACTGTTAGTATTGGACAAAACTACCGGAGAGATTGAGCATAGAAGATTTAAAAATATAATCGAATATTTAAATCCCGGAGATGCTCTAGTATTAAATGATACCAGAGTTTTGCCAGCAAGACTATTTGGAAATAGAATAGGAAAAGAAGAATCAATAGAAGTACTTCTACTGAAAAGAGTAGAGAAGGATGCATGGGAAACCCTTGTGAAGCCGGGTAAAAAAATGAAAATAGGAACAACTATTGAATTCGGAAACGGAATTTTAAAAGGAAAAGTATTGTCTATATATGAGGATGGGGTAAGAATCATTGATTTTAAGTATGAAGGCATCTTTGAAGAAGTATTAGACCAATTAGGAGAGATGCCTTTGCCACCGTATATAACGGAAAAACTTGAGGATAAGGAAAGATATCAAACAGTATATTCTAAAAATCTAGGGTCAGCAGCAGCTCCTACTGCTGGTCTTCATTTCTCAATTGATTTATTGAAAGATATAGAGAAGAAAGGAATAAATATAGTCTATCTGACTCTTCATGTAGGGCTAGGTACATTTAGACCCGTAAAAGAAGATGATATAAATGACCACCATATGCATTCGGAATATTTTGAGTTGAGTGACCAGGCAGCAAATATTATAAATAATACAAAGGAAAATGGCGGTAGAATAATTTCTGTAGGTACGACTTCAACAAGAACGCTCGAAGCTATAGGTAATGATGATGGAAGGGTATGTGGAAAATCAGGTTGGACTGATATTTTTATTTATCCCGGTTATAAATTCAAGGTAATTGACTGTCTTATAACAAATTTTCATCTACCGGAGTCAACTCTTTTGATGTTAGTGAGCGCATTTTCAACCAGAGAAATAATCTTGAATGCATATCAAGTAGCTATTGATAATAGATATAGATTCTTTAGCTTCGGAGATGCAATGTTTTTAAAATAATGGAGGATTATATGGCAATTAAATTTGAATTATTAAAAGAATCTAAGGATTCTATGGCAAGACTTGGTAAGATCACCACACCTCATGGAGAAATAGAAACTCCAATATTTATGCCTGTTGGCACTAGAGGGACAGTCAAGGCTATGACACCTGAAGAAGTAAAAATATTAGGTGCTCAGATTATACTTGCTAATACTTACCATCTATATTTGAAACCAGGGCATGAGCTGATAAGTGAGGCGGGTGGTCTCCACAAATTCATGAATTGGGATTATCCTATATTGACAGATAGCGGAGGATTTCAAGTTTTTAGCCTTTCTGATTTAAGAAAAATTAGCGAAGAAGGGGTGGAGTTTAGATCCCATATAGATGGTTCAAAGCATTTTATCGGACCGGAAAAATCTATGGAGATTCAAAATGCATTGGGTTCAGATATTATGATGTGCTTTGATGAATGTACACCATATCCATCTTCCTATGAGTATTCTAAACAATCAATGGAAATGACAACTCGCTGGGCAAAAAGATGCAAGGAATATCATAAGAATACTGATAAGCAAGGCTTGTTTGGGATAGTACAAGGGGGAATGTTCAAAGATTTAAGAGAACAAAGTGCAAGAGATTTAGTTGAGATGGATTTCCCCGGGTATGCAGTCGGAGGACTTAGTGTGGGAGAACCAAAGGATTTGATGTGTGATTTATTAGAGTTTACTACTCCTTTGTTGCCTAAAAACAAACCTAGATATCTGATGGGGGTAGGTACACCGGATTATCTGTTTGAAGCTGTAATTCGGGGAATAGATATGGCAGATTGCGTATTACCTACTAGGTTGGCTAGAAATGGCACTGTGCTTACCAGTCGTGGGAAACTGGTAATAAGAAATGCTAAATATGCAAAAGATTTTTCTAAGTTGGATCCTGAATGTGACTGCTATGCATGCACAAATTATTCACGGGCATATATTCGCCATTTATTTAATGTAGGTGAAATATTGGGTGCAAGGCTCACAACAATACACAATTTATATTTTTTAATTAAACTTATGGAAAATATAAGAGAGGCAATAAAAGAGGATAGATTACTGGAATATAAAGAAGAATTTTATAAAAAATATGGTTATATTTAATATTATTAATGATTTTTGGTAAAATTAAGGTATAATAATATAAGTAGGAATGACCTTTGGTGTTGTTCCACAATTATAGAGGGAGGTATATAGATGGATTCACAATCAATGCAAGCTTTAATAGTGCCAATAGGTTTTTTACTGATTTTTTATTTTTTTCTAATAAGACCACAGAAAAAGAAAGATAATGAAATTAAGGAAATGAGAAATAACCTTCATGAGGGAGATGAAGTTATTACCATTGGCGGTATCTATGGAAAGATTATAAGGGCTAAAGAAGATGTACTTACGTTAGAGGTAGGATCAACAAAAACCAGATTGGATGTTACCAGATGGGCTATAGGCTCAATTGTTAAAAAGAATGAATCAAAATCTAAAAAAGATTCTGAAAAGGACTCTGATAAAGATTCTAAAAAAGATTCTGAGAAAGGTACCGAACAAGATTTCGGAAAAGATTCTGAAGATAATAACAAAGAAAGTTAAAAGGACTTCCTATTTAAAGGAAGTTTTTTTATTCATCAAAAATCATATATTTCAATATCTTTTTGAGTAATATTTATAACCTTAAGTAAATAGATTTACTATAGAAGGGGGTATTGATATGAAGAGCAAAGGAAACGGAATCAGCATCAAATATTTGGCCAAGGGATTATTAATTGCGCTTATTTTTTCCATTATATTTATAATTATAATCTCCTTTTTATTAAGATTTACAAGCTTAAGAGAATCTAAAGTTTCGTTATTTAACAATATTGCGATGATACTAAGTATTGCAATTGGCAGCATTTATATATCATTTAAAGTAAAAGAAAATGGATGGCTAAATGGAGGTATATTGGGGTTATTATATTATTTAGTTATCATCTTTTTAAATGTTGTATTTTTTAGAAATTTGGACACAAATGCACTAATGTTAACAAAATTGATATTGTCAACTTTTTCCGGGATTATTGGAGGAATAATTGGAATAAATATCCGTTAAAATAAACATTTTATGACAAAAATAAAAGAAAAAATGTTTTTTACTGGTATTTATTAGCTTAAAATGATAAAATTTAGATTATATAATCTAAATTTTTTTTGGAGTGAATTTATTGGACAAGTGGTTTATAAGGAATAATAAAGTTGATATAAATAAGATTTCTAAGAATATGGGGATAAATGAAATTATTGCTAAATTGTTGGCAAATAGGGGAATTGTAGATTCAGATTCAATTAATAAGTTTTTAGAACCTAATCTCAACAAATTATATCCGGCAGAATTAATGAAGGATTTAGTTTTGACAGCAGAAATATTGGGAAAAGATATTAATAACAATAAAAAAATTAGAATAGTCGGAGATTATGATGTAGATGGAGTTATGTCTGTCTGTTTATTGTATAAGGGTTTAAAAAGACTTGGGGCGGATGTTGATTATGTGATACCTGATAGGGTATTGGACGGTTATGGCATCAATCTTAATATCATAAAGACTGCTAAAGAGGACGGCGTGGATACTATCATCACTTGTGATAATGGCATTTCTGCAAAAGATGCAATAGAATTTGCAAAAGATCTTGGATTTACAATTGTCGTAACCGACCACCATGATGTACCGGAAGTTCTGCCTGACGCAAATGCAATTATAAATCCAAAACAGTTGGACTGCAGCTATCCATTCAAAAATTTATGCGGGGCGGGTGTTGTATTTAAGCTCATATCATATTTATATAAAATCAATGGACTGGCTGCTGAAATTTATGATTTCTTAGAGTATGTGGCCATTGCAACTATATGTGATGTTGTTGATTTAATAGATGAAAATCGTATTATAGTAAAATATGGATTGGAAAAGCTAAACAATACAAAAAATGTTGGGCTTAAAGCACTGATTGAAGCATGTGGTATTTTAGATAAAAAAATAGATGTCTACCATGTAGGATTCATAATCGGACCTTCTATTAATGCTTCCGGAAGGCTGGATTCAGCTCTTTTAGCATTACAATTATTTTTAACTGAAGACAGTCAATTGGCAAAAGAAATTGCTATAGATTTAAGAGATCTAAATGAAGAAAGAAAAAAAATGACGTTGGATGGAATAGATAAAGCAGAATATCAAATAAAAAACAGCACTTTAAAGGATGATAAGGTACTTGTAATATATGAGCCTAAAATACATGAAAGTATAGCGGGAATAATTGCAGGAAGGATCAAAGAAAGGTATAATAAACCTACTATAATTTTGACCAATGGAAAAGATGGACAACCCAAAGGCTCAGGAAGATCCATAGAGGAATTCAATATGTATGAGGAACTTACTAAGTGCAAAGATATACTGGATAAATATGGAGGACATCCAATGGCTGCGGGATTATCTTTAAATGTTGAAAATATTGAAGAGCTTAAAAGACTATTAAATGACAACATTTCTTTGACAGAAGATGATTTAATTCCTAAAATTTATATTGACATGGAATTGCCTATTGAATATATTAATTACAAACTAATTGATGATATAAATGGTCTTGAGCCTTTTGGAAAGGGGAATTCTAAACCCATCTTTGGATGCAAAAAATTAAGAATTACAAAAGGATATTTATTGGGTGCAAATAAAAATGTAATAAAACTTAATTTATTATCACCTAAGGGGAGAAGAATTGATGGACTTATATTTAGTGAAGTTGAAAAGTTTATTGAAGCTATGACTGATAAATATGGGGAAGATCAACTTGAAAATATGTATAGGGGTATAGAAAATGATGTTTTGGTAGATATACTATACTATCCAAGTATTAATGAATATAAAGGAAATAGAAGTTTACAGGTAATTATCAATAATTATAGATTTAATTAATGCAATTGAAGAAGGTGAGACCATGTTAGAAAAATTATTGCAAAAAATTGAACAATACAATCCTCAAGCTGATATGAAAGCCATAATCAAAGCTTATCATTTTGCTGAAACTGCCCATGAGTCACAATTGAGGAATTCGGGGGAAAAGTACTTTGTACATCCTTGTGCCGTCGCTCTAATATTAGCGGATATGAACATGGATACAGCTACTATAATAGCTGGGCTTCTTCATGATGTAATCGAAGATACAAATATAACTTATGAAACAATAGCCGAGGAATTTGGAACTGAGGTCGCTGATTTAGTAGACGGTGTCACTAAATTAAAAAAACTTCAATATAAGACAAAGCAAGAAAACCAAGCAGAAAATTTACGTAAGATGGTTCTTGCTATGGCTAAGGATATAAGGGTTATCATCGTAAAACTTGCAGATAGATTGCATAATATGAGAACTTTAGAGTATATGACAGAAGAAAAGAAAAAAGAAAAAGCAATTGAGACGTTGGAAATTTATGCCCCCCTTGCACATCGTCTTGGAATATCTAAGATAAAATGGGAATTAGAGGATTTGTCACTGAGGTATTTGGATCCCGAAAGATATTATGATTTAGTTGAAAAGGTTCAAAAAAGAAGACTTGAAAGAGAAGAATTTATACAAGGAATAATAGAAGAATTATATGAAAAATTATCGGAAATGGGAATTCGATGTGAAATAAGCGGCAGACCAAAGAATTTTTATAGCATTTATAAAAAGATGGTATATCAGGATAAATTGTTTGAGCAAATATATGACCTAACTGCAGTTAGGATTATAGTTGATAATATTAAGGATTGTTATGGTGCGTTGGGTATAGTCCATACACTATGGAAGCCATTGCCGGGAAGGTTTAAAGATTATATAGCTATGCCTAAGCCAAATATGTATCAGTCTCTTCATACTACAGTAATCGGACCTAAAGGTGAAATCTTTGAAGTCCAAATTCGTACTTGGGAAATGCATAGGACGGCAGAATATGGAATTGCTGCCCACTGGAAGTACAAGGAAGGCTATTCAAAATCAGACAATTTTGATGAAAAGCTTACTTGGTTAAGGCAGCTTTTAGAATGGCAAAATGAATTAAAAGATCCCAGAGAATTTATGGAAACACTGAAGATAGATTTATTTACAGATGAGGTATTTGTTTTTACACCAAAAGGAGATGTAATAAACCTGCCTGATGGTTCAACTCCTATAGACTTTGCCTACAGGGTTCATACGGCAGTGGGGAATTCATGTGTCGGTGCAAAAGTAGACGGGAGAATAGTACCATTAAATCATAAGCTGAAAAACGGTAATATAGTAGAAATCATCACTAATCCAAATAGCAACGGTCCAAGTAGAGACTGGCTAAACATAGTAAAAAGTACTCAAGCTAAGACTAAAATAAGACAGTTTTTCAAATTGAAAGAGAAAGATTTAAATATTGTTAAAGGTAAAGAATTATTAGAAAGAGAAGTAAAAAGATTAGGATATAAAACATCGGATATTTTAAGAGAAGACTGGCTTAAAAATGTATCTAATAAGCTAAGCATAAACGCGATAGATGATTTATATGCCGCATTAGGGTATGGAAGTATAACTCTAAACCAAGTAATACTCAAATTAAGGGATTATTATAATGATTTTTATAAAATTACTGATGAGAAAGCCTTTGTTGAAAGTAAAATACAATCGCAGCCCAAAAAAGCTCTAAAATCAACACAAGGTGTATCGGTAAAAGGCATTGACAATGTAAAGGTGCGTTTTTCAAAATGTTGCAACCCTGTACCCGGTGATGAAATCATTGGATTTATAACAAAAGGTAGGGGAGTATCTATTCATAGAAAGGATTGCCCTAATATACTTGCAGATGGAGAAAACGAGGAAAGACTTATTGAAGTAGAGTGGGGTAACCAAAAAAAGGCATCTTATCATGCTGAGATTCAACTGAGAGCTGAAGATAGACCAGGGCTTTTGGCCGAAATTGCACTAAGAATAAATGAAGCGGATGTAGGGCTTTTATCCCTTAATGCAAGGACGAATAAGGATAAGACAGTCATAATCAATATCACATTAGAAATTCATGATATAGAGCAGTTAAAGGATCTGATGAAGAAGATGAGAAAGATAAAGAATGTAATGGATGTATTTAGAGTCACAGTATAATTCGCAAGAAAATTAATTCTTTAGTTCATATACGGGAGGATATAAAATGAGAGCAGTTGTTCAGAGAGTAACTACAGCATCAGTTTCGGTTGAAGGGAAAGCAGTTGGAGAAATAGGTAATGGACTAATGGTATTGCTGGGAGTCGGTGATGAAGATACTGATCGAGATCTTGAGTATTTAGTTGAAAAAATTGTAGGGCTTAGAATTTTTCAAGATGAAAATGATAAGATGAATTTATCTCTGATGGATGTAAAAGGAGAGCTCTTGGTAATATCACAATTCACGCTGTACGGAGATGTAAGAAAGGGCAAGAGACCCAGCTTTATAAAATCGGCAAGGCCGGATATTGGTAAAATGTATTATGAAGAATTTATAGAGAAAACAAAATCCTTGGGAATTAAAACTGAGAAAGGTATCTTTGGTGCACATATGGATGTTAATCTTATAAACAATGGACCTGTAACCATATTATTGGATAGCAAAAAAATATTTTAGGAGGTATGGTTTTGAAAATAATAGTTAAGCCTGCCGGAATTTATGCGGCAAATTGCTATATTGTATTTTCTGAGAAAACAAGAAGCGGGATTGTAATTGATCCGGGTGGAGATGTCGATGACATAGTTTCTAATCTGGATAAAAATAATATCCATGTAAAATATATTGTATTAACACACGGACACGGAGATCATATCGGTGGTGTAAAAGAACTGAAAGAAAAATTGAATGTGCCTGTGGTAATCCATAAAGAGGATGCTGAAATGTTGGAAGATGCAAGTTTAAATTTATCAAGCACTATGGCTATGGGAGAAATCGAAATAACTCCTGATAAGACGGTCGAAGACGGGGACACATTAGTATTTGGAGAATTAAAGGGAAGGATAATTCATACTCCCGGGCATACCATGGGAGGCATGTGCTTGTTAGTAGAAGAAAATTTATTTTGCGGTGATACCTTATTTAAAGGTTCTGTTGGGAGATCAGATCTTTATGGAGGTAATCATGGAATTCTAATGAATTCCATAAAAGAAAAAATACTGACTCTTCCGGATAATATAATGTTGTATCCTGGACATGGAGAACCCACTACAGTAGGGGAACAAAGAGCGACGAATCCATTTTTAAGATAATTTGAAGGTGAAATAATGGTATCAATAGCAATTAGCGGATTTGATTATAATCATGATATATATGAACTATTAAGAGTATTTTTTCCAAATGAAGAGATTGTTCAGCTTGATGATATAAATTCAAATAAAGAGGATTACATGGTAGAATTAAATGTAAGATGTAACAGATGTATTACAAATTTATATTATAATAAAAAACTATTAAGCTCTTATGAGGAAAATCTTGAAAAAATCAATATAAATAGAGAAGTGGATAAAACATTAAGGGTGGGTATTAAGAAATCTCTTTATAACTGTTTGGAAAGAGAGCTTAATACCCATTTGCCATGGGGTATTTTGACTGGAATCAGACCCGGTAAAATAGCAGATGAATTATTTGAAAAAGATACTAATGAAATAAATATATTTAATATTTTGACAGAAGAGTATAAAATAAGAAAAGATAATGCTAAACTTCTAATAGACATATCCAAAAAACAAAAAAAATATATCTACCCCATTGACAATGATAGATATAGCCTTTATATAAGCATTCCGTTTTGTCCTACACGGTGCATTTACTGCTCATTTCCTTCTCTTCCGATAAAAAAATTTGACGATGAGATACCTAAATATATTAATACATTAATATATGAATTAAAATGCATATCAGAAATGATGAAAGACAGGAAGTTGGATTCCGTATATATAGGAGGGGGAACACCTACTTCCATACCTATTAGAGAATTAGAAAGGATAATACAAACAGTTTATCAAGAATTCGGAGAGCATATAAAAGAATTTACCGTAGAGGCAGGAAGACCTGATACTATCGATAAAGAAGTATTACAGATGCTAAAGGACAACAATATAAATAGAATTAGCATAAACCCACAAACTATGAATGATAAGACTTTAAAAATTATAGGAAGAAATCATTCATCTCAGGATATAATAAAAGCATATAACATGGCTAAAGATATTGGAATTCCAACAATAAATATGGATTTAATCATAGGACTTCCCGGCGAAGGGATAGAAGAAATTGGACATACATTAAATTTATTGGGAAAACTTGATCCTGAGAATTTAACCGTTCATACATTGGCTGTAAAACGCGGGTCAAAATATAGTGAAAATATTGATAAATTTGATAGAAAAGATATTGATATCATTCAAAATATGATAGATGAAACTAAATTGTTTGCAGAGAAGATGCACTTAAACCCTTATTATCTTTACAGGCAAAAACACATGCTTGGAAATTTTGAAAATATAGGTTATGCCAAGGAAGGATATGAGTGTATATATAATATTTCCATGATGGAAGAAAAAGAAACGATAATTGGAGCGGGAATGGGTTCTTCGTCCAAAATATATTATATGAGAGAAAATAGAATTGGAAGGATACCAAATTTTAAAGATTTAAAGGAATATATAAATAGAATAGATGAGTTGTTGGAAAAGAAGAAAAATTGTTTATATCGTGAAACAATAAATATATTTTGATATATGATAAAATGTATGATATACTAATTTAAATATATATAGGATGTGATTGTATGAAAAAATACGGAGTAAATGCTTTAAGATTTTCCGTTGCTTTAGTAGGTTTAATTATTCTACTTCTTTGTATATTTTGGTTGCCTCAGATGGCGAGGGTTTCAGCAGAACAAAATCCTGAATATGCATATTTACGGTATCCGTTACTATATGGATTGTATATTACGACAATTCCTTTTTACTTAGGAATATTTCATACTTTTAAACTACTAAACTTAATCAGCAAGAATACGGCATTTACTGTAGATGCATGCAAATCATTGGGGAGAATACAAATATATACTATTATTGAGATCGCATTATATTTTATTGGGATGGTCTTTCTTAATCTTAATAATGCTTTACATCCGGGAATATTTATACTGGGGTTGGTAATTATATTTGCATGTTTCATTATTTCAGTTTTTTCATCAGTATTAAAAGCACTTCTAACAAAAGTAGTCGAAATAAAAAACGAAAATGATTATACGATATAGGGTGATAAAATGGCTATTATAATTAATATTGATGTAATGTTAGCTAAAAGGAAGATGAGTGTAACTGAATTATCGGAAAAGGTAGGTATAACTATGGCCAATATTTCTATCCTTAAAAATGGTAGAGCTAAGGCAATAAGGCTTTCAACATTAGACGCAATATGCAAAGCCTTAGACTGTCAACCCGGAGATATATTAGAATATCAAGAGTAAAGTATAAGACAAGCTAGATTTAAATGAGATAATTTACTTAGGAGGCATTTTGACGAGTGGTTTTGGGAATATATATAAATATTAACTTTTTAGCACCAGATTTTAAATAATTGGTGCTTTGTTTTTTTGTAATAATCATTTTATTCTTGACAACCAATTAAGCTCTTGGTATACTTTATTCAATGAAATTCTTTTATACAGAAACATATTCCGTGTAGTGGAATAATTGACATCGTTTTCTGAGTATAAAGCTTTTTACATTTACTAAATACATTATTAAGGGAGGGAAAAGGTACATTAAAATAAAAATGTACCAAAAAAGATGAAAAAATTTAATAAAATTGGTGTATTGTTTATTGCAATGATGCTTGTTTTAACAGCATGTTCTAATGGTTCTAAATCACCAAACAATGATCAATCGGATGCAGAAGGGACATATAAAAATATAATGTTCGTAGTTACCGGAACACTAGGTGGGAGAACTAACAACGATGATGTACTTGCTGCTATAAATGACTATATTAAGACTGTTGATGGAAATGTAGATACATTTGAGTGCAATATGGATGCATCATTGTATGAGTCTACATTAATGCAAGTTGCTGAATCCGGAGAATATGACTTAATAGTCACCGGTTTTGGAACTATGATTGAGCCATTGGGTAATACCGCTAAAAAATATCCGGATCAAAAATTCTTAATCTTTGATACTCAAATGGATTATTCTGACGAAGCTAATTCCAACGTTATTTCTGTACAAGTATTGCAAAATGAGGGTGGTTTTCTAGCAGGAGCACTTGCTGCACAAATAACAACAAGCAATGCAGAACTTGCTAATGAAGATAAAGTGGTAGGATTTGTCGGAGCTATAGAATCCACATCTATTCTCGACTTTTTAATGGGTTATATTGAGGGAGTTAATTATGTAGATCCATCAATCGAAGTACTATATTCATTCGTTGGTAACCATACAGACTCCGCTTTAGCGAAAGAATTAGGATTATCACAATATCAACAAGGAGCAGATGTAGTATTCGCTGTTGGTCAAAATGGTTTAGGAGTTGCTGAAGCTGCATCCGATGCTAATAAGTATTTGATTGGAGTAGACTTTGATTATTCCGAACGTTTGGAAGCAACAAGCAAGGAAGATGCATCGCATGTATTGACTTCAGTAATCAAAGATTATCACGGAATGGTTTATCCTATTCTTGAAGCCATCAACAAAGGAGATGTTGAGTGGGGAACTCATACATTTATTTCACATGGTGAAGGCGGAGTTTATTTAGTAAGAAATGATTATACTAATGCTATAGTTCCAAGCGATGTATGGCCTGAATACGAAAAAATTGTTAAGGATATTGACAGTGGGAATATTAAAGTAAGTACTGCTTTTGGTGCTTCCACTGAAGAGATTGAAAAAGTAAAATCCGAAGCAAAATCACATTAACAAAAAATTTTGAAATAAACGTTGAGCCCTGAATTTATAGGGCTCAACCAATTATTAAGCAGATGATATAAAATATCTAAGATGTTTGAAAGGCAGAGGTCTGTTATGGAATTTAATAAAAAAGTCTATGATGATTTAAATATTAGTGAAGACATACTTAGTATGGAAAATATCACTAAAATATATGGTAATGGTTTTGTTGCAAATAAAAATGTCAATTTTACCATAAGAAAAGGCGAGATTCATGGATTGGTAGGTGAAAACGGAGCAGGTAAAACTACATTGATGAAGGTTTTATTTGGTCAGGAGATACCTGAAGAAGGGAGGATCCTTTTAGCTGGTAGGGAAGTAAATATTTCCAATCCTCTAATTGCATTAGAATATGGAATCGGAATGGTGCATCAACATTTTATGTTGATTGAATCATTGAGTGTTGCTGAAAATATGGTTTTAGGTAGTGAGCCCGTAAAGGGTATTGCTTTTGATTATGATGAGGCTGTTCATAGAACCAAGGAGGTTTCTAAAAAATTTGATTTGGATGTAAACCCTAAGGCTATAATTCGAGATTTGTCCGTAGGATATAAGCAACGCGTTGAAATCTTAAAGATGTTGTTGCATGGGGCACAAATATTACTGTTAGATGAACCAACCGCGGTTCTAACACCGCAGGAAACAAGAGAATTATTCATACAATTAAAACAGTTACGAGAAAAAGGTTATTCTATTGTCTTTATATCGCATAAATTAAATGAAGTTAAAGAAATATGCGATCGTATCACTGTACTACGCGGTGGAGAATCAGTAAGCACAACAGATACCGCAACAGTTTCTGAACAGGATATTTCGAAAATGATGGTTGGACGTGATGTATTCTTAAATATTGAAAAGAAAAAGTCAAATCCGGGTAAACCTGTATTGAGTGTTTCCAATTTAAGTTATAAAAACAAGTTCGGGCTATATGCTTTCAAGGATTTGAACTTTACTATACGTAGTGGAGAAATATTGGGTGTAGCGGGAGTTGAAGGGAATGGACAATCTGAGTTGGCAAATGTTTTAGCCGGACTTGAGCCGATTCAAGATGGAGATATAAAGGTTAACGGTCGCTCTATAAAAGGGATGAATATAAGACAAATTCGTGAAGAAGGAGTTGCTGTCATTCATGAAGATAGGATGACTTATGGTACATCTGCAACTCAAAGTATAGCGGAGAATGTTATATCTGATAGATACTATAAAGAAGAATATAAGAAAAATGGATTTATAAATTGGAAATATGTAGTTTCAAAATCAAAGGAGTTAATCCAAAACTATCTAATTAAGGCTGATGGATATGATGCTGAAATACGAACACTTTCCGGAGGGAATATTCAAAAAGTGGTTGCTGCTCGTGAATTTACATCAAAACCGAAGCTATTGATTGCCAGTCAACCTACAAGAGGAATTGACGTTGGAGCTCAAGAACTGATTAGAAAGAAAATGATTAAGTTACGAGATGAAGAAAATACTGCAACTTTATTGTTTTCTGCCGATTTGTCTGAATTATTAAATGGAAGTGACGGAATTATCGTTATGTATGGTGGCAAGATTACAGCCTATTTTCCGGATGCTTCTTTAGTCAATGAAGAGATCCTAGGGGAATATATGCTAGGACTAAAGAGGCAAAGTAGTGAAGAAATTGGAGGTGTTGTACATGAGTAAGAAAGAAAAAGTAAAGACAACAAAACAAATTGAAGGAATGTTCAGTATTATTCGAACACTGTTGGCCGTTACTATCGCATTGATATTTGCTTTTTTTCTCATCTCAACCGTAAGCGATAATCCGATTAAAGATTTTAGTACTTTGTTAATAGGACCATTAGCAAATACTGGTAGAATGATAACTGTTGTTTCAAAGATGATTCCACTATTATTCACAGGAGTGGCAGTATCATTGATATATTCCGCAGGGCAAATCAATATTGCTGCGGAAGGTGCATTTTTTGCTGGAGCTGTGGCATCTACTGTTGTTGCCATTATAGAAGGAATTCCGGCGCCGATTCATATTATACTGTCGCTATTGGCCGGAGCTGTCACTGGAGCTATAGTCATGGGGATACCTGCTATTATGAATGTAAGGTACAATGTTGTTACAATTGTTTCATCCTTGATGATGAACTATGTAGCGTTATATGGCGGACTTTATATAATATTAAATCCGCTTAGGGATCCATCGGCAGGATTTGAAGCATCATTTTCCTTTGCAAAGTCAGCTATTTTGCCTCGTATTCTTGGGAATGATAGATTGCATATAGGATTATTAATTGGATTGGCAGTTGTAATTTTTGGTTCGATTTTACTTTATAAAAGACCCTTTGGATACTCCATACGTACAGTGGGAGCGAATAAAAGATTTGCAATTTATTCTGGTATTCCGGTTGACAAAACGATTGTATTAACTTCTCTACTTTCAGGAGCAATTGCTGGTATGGGAGGTAGTGTAGAGACTCTGGGTAACTATAGTCGATTCGTATATTCGGGATTTACTAACCATGGTTGGGATGGAATTATGTTAGCTGTTTTATGTCGAAACAATCCAAAAACAATCCCATTTGCGGCATTCTTTTTAGCATATTTGAAAACTTCAGCCGATTCATTGAATTTAACTTCTAAGATTCCGCCGGAAATCATTAGTGTTATTCAAGCGATTATTATAATATTTATTGCTGCTGAAAAGCTACTTTCAAAATGGGAACATAAGAAAATTGTTGCCAACTCCCAAAAAGTCATGGCAGTTGAAAAAGGAGATTGATTCATATGTTAGATTATATATTTTCACTCGATTTTGTTTATGCTGTTATCCGCATGGGGACTCCCCTTCTATTTGTTGGTATGGCCGCTGTTATAGGAGCGAAGGCTGATATTTTGTGCATTGCTTATGAAGGGATGATGCTCTTTGCTGCCTTAGGTGGGGTTGTTGGCAGTGCTTACTCCCAAAGTCTATTTGTCGGAATGATTATTGGATTATTATGTGGTTTGGTAATAGCGATAATTTTTGCCTATTTTGTATTATACTTGGATACAAAGCCACTATTGACAGGATTAGCTTTAAATACTTTGGGAACCGGAGGTACTGTATATGTTGTTTATCTATTGACAGGAATGAAACTGGATACTTCTTCCCTTCATAGTCTAAGATTTCCGGCAGTTCATATTCCAATTATAAAGGACATTCCCATAATTGGGGGACTTATTTCTGGACATAATTTACTATCCTATATTGCATTTATTATGGTAATTGTCGTATGGTATTTGGTTTTTAGAACTCGATTGGGGCTGCGAATTAGAGCTGTAGGAGAGAATCCGGGCGCTGCTGCCTCTGTTGGGATCAATGTAAAACGTACAAAATTTTTAGCTATGATGATTAGCGGATTAATTGCATCCATGGGGGGTTTATTTATGTCTATGGCATATATGCCTTATTTTACAAATAATATGACTGCAGGACGTGGGTTTATAGGAATTGCTGCACAAAATCTAGGAAGAGGGAACCCTTTTTTTACAATGATATATACGTTAATCTTTGGTGCTGCAATGGCAATAGGTAATACTGCTCAGGCTTACCGTTTACCATCACAATTCGCATCCATGATGCCATATTTGATTACTTTAATAGGATTAGTAATAATTGGCTCTAGAAATAAAAAGACAAAAAATTAGTTAAATTTTTATATAGATAAGTTTATTAGAAAGGGGACTACATGGAAATATCAGCAGAAAATCCAAGATTTGAAGGGAAAGTACCACATTTAATGTGTAAAGAAGGAGATATTGCAGAAGTTGTATTGATTCCGGGAGATCCTGCACGAGTGAACATGTTTCAAGATTTATGTGACGACTTCAGGATTGTCGCTTCAAATAGAGAATATACTATTGGGACAGGAAAATACCAAGGGTATCCAGTTAGTATTTGTTCTACAGGAATTGGCGGACCATCAACCGAAATTGCAGTAATTGAGCTAATTGAATTAGGAGCCAAAGCATTAATCCGTATTGGTGGTACTGGTGTTTTAACTTCGGAAATCAAATGCGGAGATATGGTTATTACAACAGGCTCAATGAGATTGGGAGGTTCCAGTAGTTTCTACGCACCGGTTGAATATCCTGCCGTTGCATCCTTTGAAGTTATCCATTGTTTAATTGATGCTTGTAAAAACAGAGGATCAAATTATTGGAAAGGGATTAGTGCATCGGTTGGATCCTTTTTTGCGGGACAAGGCAGGACTGCTATAGGAAAAAAATTTTATAACTCAGATCTTATTGAAAAATATAGGAAATTGAATATAATTAATATGGAGATGGAATCAGAAACAATTTTAACATTGGGAAATTTATTCGGCATTTTTACCGGGAGTATTTGTGCGGTACATGCAAATCGTGAAACTGATGAATGGTTATATGATTTTTCGCCGGCTCAAAAACAAATGTGTATGATTGCCTTAGATGCAGTTGTACTTTTATATAATCGTTATTTATCTAATGAAGATTAAAAATGTAGGAGGGGTATTATGCAATTGGTGGAAAGAACTTTAGATGTATTGGTAATGCTAAGCAAAGAAAGTGATGGTTTATCGTTATCTGAATTGGCTGAGAGGTTAAAAATACCTAATAGCTCAACACACCGCATTCTTGCCGCTCTAAAGAAAAATCATTTCGTAATGCAGTCTAGTGAAACGAAAAAATATAGATTAGGTTATAAGGTACTTACCTTAAGTAGCAATATCATTAGAGAAGACAATTTGACCCTTGCAGCCAAACCTTTTATGAAAGAGCTTGCAGATAAAATGAACAAGACTATTACATTATGTGTAATGGAAGGGGAAGATGTCATTTGCATATATTACGTAGAAAGCAAAGATACATCTATGTTTTTAGTACGAACCGGATTTGCAATGCCTCCTCATGCTACTTCGGCGGGTAAGGCAATGCAAGCATATATGCCTCTCAATCAAGTTCAACAGATTTATTTAAACAATCATCAGGAGTTGACAAGCCATACAAAAATAAATTTGGAATCTTTTTTAAAGGAATTGGAGGAAGTTCGGGTAAATGGATATGCAGTTAGTGATGAAGAACTCCAATTGGGAGTTCAGGGAGTTGCTTGTCCAATCTTTGATTATAATGGCAAGGTAATTGGGTCAGTATCATATACTGCATTAAAATCTGACAATTCTTTGATTGATGAAAATATAAAAATGTTAAAAGAGTGTGCTCTAAATATATCAAAAAGCATTGGGGCAGTATAAGAAGAAAAGAAATCCAACCCCTTGATATTCACAAATTTTAACATATAATCTTGTTTTTAAAAGTTAAGAAATAAAAACTTTGATAATCCTTGTAAATAGGACATTCAGGGTTTTTATTTTTTTAAAAGCGTTAACGTGTTTTAATTATTTTATAAAATAAGAAAATAAAAAAGCCAGAAAATATACAGCATTATTCAGAGAAAATTTTTTAGAGGTTGTGTCACATATGTTTGACTTCTCTAGACATATAGACTAGTTGGTTCGATGAGGATAATCGTTGACAAAAAAAGGGGAATATGGTAGAGTTTTTTCTATGTTATATTATTAACTAATAAGTATAGTATTTTATTTGGACACTCGACGAGTGGTTGTGCATTGCCACTTAGATAGAAAATTATTTAAATGAAAATTAAATCTGAATAATAGGAGGTTCATGTGATGAAGTACATTAAAAATGCTGATATTTTATTGAAGCATGGTGATGTGCCTGCCAAAGGAAAGATTTTAGAATTACTTGACAGGTTGTGGTATGAGATGGATTCTTATCGCATTATCAAGAATATGGTAAAAATAGAGGACGGGACCCTTCATATAGGCGAATGCAGCTGGGATTTATGTAAAAAGAAAAACATCTATCTTTTTGGAGCAGGCAAAGCATGTAACGCTATGGCTATGGCTATGGATGAGGTATTAGGGGAGCATCTTAGTAAAGGGATTATATCCGTGAAAATTGCCGAGCCGGAGGATAAATATAAGAATACAATAGCTTATGTTGGTGGGCATCCTTTGCCGAATAAAGAGGGTATGACTGCAGCACTAGAAATTATCAAAATGATTGATGATGCCTGTTCTGATGACCTATTTATATCTGTTATAAGCGGAGGTAGTTCGGCGTTATTGACATGTTCGGTCGATGGTATAACTCTTGAAGATGAGATATGTACCCAGGACACATTGCTTCGCTCCGGAGCGAAGATAGGTGAAATCAATGCAGTAAGGCGTCATATTTCACTTACTAATGGAGGGCGTCTTGCTGAGAGAATACTTGGAAAAGGTGCAGAGCTTATCAATATTATAGTTGATGACGGAATAGGGGAGCTGCCGCTTGTGAATAGAAATGTGCCTGTGCCATATTCAGCTACGCCTGTAGCAGAGGACTCTACAACATTGCAGGATGCACGAGATTGTATAGAGAATTATAATCTTAAAAATCGCATTCCAAAATCTGTCATAGAGTATTTATGGGATGATGATCCGAAAAAGGAAACGCCTAAAGCTTTCAATAGCGGTATAACTCATTTTGTGCTTAATTCGGTGCCGGATTCTTGCGAAGAAGCATTGAAGATAGCAAAGGATATGGGAATAAATGCTATGGTGTTTTCTACGTTTCTTGAAGGTGAAGCAAGGGAAGCAGGATATTTCTTTGGATCGCTTGCTAGAGAGATACAAGCCAATAAACGTCCGATTGTACCTCCCTGTTTCGTGTTTTGTTCCGGTGAAGCAACCACCACAGTTTTGGATGGCTGTACAGGTAAAGGTGGTCCGGGACATGAGTTGGCGCTTGGCTTTGCGTTGGAAGTGAAGGATATTGATAATGTTGCACTTGCCTCCGTGGATACCGAAGGTACTGATGGTACGACAGTTTTTGCTGGCGGTATTGCTGATACCCATACGATTAGGCAAATTGAAGATAAAGGGTATGATTATTATGAAATCATGAGAAACCATGACTCAGGTGGAGCTTTGGAAGCGATAGACAGCTCGATATTGACTGGAAATACAGGAACGAATGTATGTGATTTTAACGTTATGTATATTGGAAAATAATAAATGAGATGGGAGACTGTTAAAATGAATAGTAACAAAATAAAAAATGTCAAGGCACGACAAGTGTTAGATTCCGATGGACGCCCGGCGATAGAGGTGGATGTTATAACTCAAAACGGTGCTATTGGCAGGTCAAGTGCTGCTACAGGTAATTCTGTTGGTATAAACGAATCAGCAGTAATCAGGGATGGAAACCCGAAGTTGTATGGCGGAAAGAGTGTGTATAAAGCAATTGAAAATGTAAACAAAATAATAGCACCGGCTATTATAGGAATGGATGTTACTGATCAGCAGGCAATAGACGATAGAATGATTGAGCTTGATGGTACGAGATATAAAACCAAACTTGGGGGCAATACCATCAATGCGGTTTCATTCGCGGTTGCACGTGCGGGAGCTGCCAGTCTGAGGCTTCCATTCTACAGATATCTGGCTGGTGGTACGGAAATAAAGCATATGTTTACCCCAATCTATAATCTGATAAATGGCGGTCAATATTATGGAATTGTTCAAGCTTTTCAGGAATTTATATTAATACCGCGCAACATAAATAGCTATGAAGAGGCTGTCAGGGTAGGTGTGGAGATGTTTTACACGATTGGAGACATCATCAGCGAAGAAAAGAAGCAGCCAGCAGTAAAAGGTGAATACTGTGGTTATGGTGCACCGTCCGATGACCCGTTTGAGGTATTTGAAATATTTGAAGAGGCAGCCTCTCGATTGGGATACAAGGACAAGGTATGTTATGGTATTGACTGTGCAAGCAGTGAATTTTACAATACGAAAAGTAATACATATCGTTATAGGAATCGCGATATTGATTGTGACGAATTGATTTCGATTCTCAAAAAACTTACGCAAAGATTCCCTATTGGTTTTATAGAAGATGCTCTGCAGCAAGAAGATTTTGAAGGTCATCAAAAGGCGCATGAATGTATCCCGGCGGCGCTTATAGGTGATGATTTCATCTGCACAAATATAGAGCGCGCTCGTAAAGCTTATGAGATGCATGCCATAGATGGCATTATAGTGAAGCCAAACCAAGTGGGTACATTAACGGAAACGATGAACACTGTAAGATTCCTGCAAGAGAAAGAACAGATTTTGATCGCTTCTGGGCGCTCCGGCGGACCATTAGACGATCCTACCACTGATCTTGTAGTGGCAATTGGAGGTCATATGCTGAAGACCGGCGCCCCACGAAGCGGTGAACGTGTTGTTTCCATTAACGACGGCATACATATTTCTGAAGAGTTGGGGGATAATGGCAGGCCATTCAATGTCATGACACTTCCGGGATTTTCACGTCTGAATAATATTGAGGAGGAATTAAAATGAAAAGTAAAACCAAAGGTCTGCCGCATATTTATGCACTTGTTTTTATCTTCATGGTTATTATGGCACTTTTAACATGGGTGCTACCTAGCGGTCAATATACAAGAAAGGATGTAACCATAGGGTCTAGTACAAAATCGGTTCCCGTTGACGGTACATATGCTCAGATGGATAAAATCGGAGAAGATGGTAAGGATGTCCGACAGGGTCTTTTCGGACTATTTGTAGCACCTACAGAGGGTGTTCAGAAATCCGCCGATGTAGTAGCATTTGTTCTAATCGTTGGAGGTGCGTTTCAGATTATTAACAGTACCGGTGCTATTATGACGGGAATGAAGGCAATTGTGCGCAAACTTGGCAAATTCAACATCCTTGTCATCCCTATCTCGATGATTCTTTTTGGACTGGGAGGAACTACCTTCGGTATGGCGGAAGAACTTCTTCCATTTTATATGATTTTTATCCCTTTATTGTTCAGCATGGGATATGACTCCATGACAACATTTCTGGTTGTATTTCTAGGTTCCAGCGTGGGTGTCATGGCCAGTACAGTTAACCCATTCTCTGTTATAATTGCGCAGGGTATAGCAGGAATTGTCGGAAACCCACAACTTGGTTTCCGCTGTGTACAATTTATAATTTTGGAAGCATTGGCAATTTTATTTACAGTTCTTTATGCTAGAAGGGTCAAAAAAAACCCGGAAAGTTCGATTACTTTTGCGACCGATATGGAATGGAAAAAAGAACTTGTTGAACAAGATGCTGGCAAAACGGATGGAACGATGACAAACAGACAGAAACTTGTTATTGTGATTTTTACGGTATGTTTTATCATAATCATATATAATTTGGTTGTGAATGGCTGGTATATGGATGAAATGTGTGCCGTTTTTCTAATGATGGGAATTTTCAGTGGTATCGCAGGCGGACTTTCTATGAATGAGATGGCATGTGAGTTTGTAAACGGAATGAAGGATTTCGTATATGCTGGTCTTATTATAGGTATTTCAAGAGGAATTTTGTGTATCGCAGAAAATGGTATGATAATAGACACGATACTTTATTCACTGGTATCTGTGCTTAGAAGTGTACCTTTATGGTTCTATACCACGGCAATGTATCTGGTGGAAGTGGTCTTTTCCATCTTTGTTCCTACCACATCCGGTGTTGCTGCGCTGACAATGCCGGTTCTTGCACCACTTACAGAGTTTCTGGGCTTTAATCCTGAGGGCGCAGTTACCTGCTATCAGTATGCATGCAAGCTTACTCTGATGCTTAGCCCTGCTGCTCCGGTCACGGTAGCCGGTATCGCCATGTGTCGGCTGACTTTCCAACAGTGGTGGAAGACAATTTGGAAGTTTGTACTTTTAATGCTGGCCGTTACAATTGGTTTTGCTATCATTTCAAGCCGGTTGCCTATGTAGTGAATTGAAAAGGAGATGTGCATATGAAAGTTAAAGAAGCAAATATTTATGTGGTTGAGACAGGAAGTTTTAGACCGATCATTGCGGAGCTGATTACTGATGAGGGCATAGTCGGTATCGGTGAGGGATCTGTTGGGTTTGGCATCGGCTGTAAAGGAGCCGCCGCTATGGCAATAGACTTGGCGGAAAACTTTGTGGTTGGCCGTGATCCGTTTGCAATACAGGATATTTGGAATGATTTTTACTATAATACTTTTTGGGGCAAGGGGGGAGGTCCAATTTTCTATTCAGCTTGCAGTGCCCTTGAGGTTGCATTATGGGATATTAAAGGCAAAGCATTGGGAGTTCCTATATATGAAATGCTGGGTGGAAACCAGAGAAAAAATATACGCGTCTATGCAAATGATTGGTCTGATTCTTCTGAATTTGAATTTCCGGAGCAGTTTGCGGAAAGGGCGTTGGAAGTTGTTGCTGATGGTTACGATGCAATAAAATTGTATCCAATGAGTCCCTATGTTCCGGAAAATGATCATGACGCTAATTTTCACGTTAAAAACCGCTATATAGATAGTGCTTATGAAAAGCGGACGATAGAGGTTGTAAAAGCTGTACGCGAGGCGGTTGGCGATGATATTGATATGATGGTGGATGTTACTGCAGAGGGTACTACTGATATTATGACCAGAATAGGACAAGCTATCGAACCGTATCACCCATTTTGGTATGAGGAGCCTATAGACGCATTTGATATAGACGATTATAAGACTCTGAAAAATAAAGTTAATATCCCTATAGCGACCGGTGAACGGCTTTATACCAGATATGGTTTTCGTAGATTGATAGAGGAACGTGGCGTAGATATTGTTCAGCCAGATCCGGGCACATGTGGCGGCATACTGGAAGCATGGAAAATTGCGTCAATGGCTGAAACCGCCAATATGCGCTTTGCACCACATAACTGTGGCGGCCCTATATTGTGTGCCTCTGCCATACAGCTTGCATGCTGTACCTCTAATTTTGAAATTCTTGAAATTTTTCCGTATAGACCTGATATTCACTACAATATCGTTACTGATGCGTTTGAGCGTAAAGTAAAAAATGGACGCTTACAGGTCTCGACACTGCCCGGCTTGGGAGTAGAACTGAACCATGAGGTCGTAGATCAATTCAGGGTTGGACATGTCACCAAAAAATTACAGTATTGATTTGTGGGTTCCGACCGTCATAATGATAGAATGTATACCATAAACTATCTATGATTTTTATCTTGCATTTTGCGGTCAATTGTAAAACTAAATTAGACTTTGTAAAGTTAAATTAGACTTTTTGGAGAAGCTACAAAAACACACGATTTGAAATAGTTTAAATCACTAAAAATGAGCTTCAAAAAGATTGTTTTTATGATATAATAATAAAGAACAAGTTAAATTTGGGCATGACTTTAAGGAGTCTACTATAGTAAAATTTTTTTGAAAGACTAAATTAGACCCCTAATTTTTAGTATGAAATGCCCGGATAATAATTTAAATTATTTAAGTAGAGATGGTTTTAAGATTATATCATTAGCATCAATTCTTGTGATTCCTAATGCGTTAATTAGCTTAAAACCATATCTTGAGCTGAATGAGTCATATGGAGATTGGTCATTCAGCTTTTTTCTTATATAAGAGTTTACATGAGACATTAATAACGTAATATCTGCTTGTACCAAATGATCCATACTTTTGCCTTTTGGAATTACTCTGCGAATTAATTCATGGTTATTCTCTACTTCAGGCTTTTGAAAAGCCGAATATGGATAACAGTAAAATATATTTGTTAACTTTTCTGTGCCTTGTATTGTCTCAATACTCTTTGGATCTGAAAATTCGCTGCCATTGTCAGTTAAAATGAGAGGAAAGAGCCTTTTAAAGTAATCAGGTCCTACCGTATCGTAAATCATCTTAAAGCACTCTCTAACACTCTTTGCATCATTAGTATCCCTAATAAACATAAGCATAAAGGATGTATCAACAAAATGAATTGTAAGTAATACTTTTCCACCTTTTTTACCTTCTACAGTATCCATTTCAACCATTGATAAATCCTTATTCTCATCAATAAATTTTAAAAAATCATCATATTTTCTACCCTCTAAGCACTTTTTGTCAACTTTGTAGCCCATTTGGATTCTTCTTCTAGATCGATATCTTACCTTCCTAGGTAAATCAATGTTTTTTACTGATAATGCTCCTATTTCAATATATTTATATATAGTTTTTTCACTAACCATAATAGTATCTTTATTGTTTGCAAGTATATGATGCACTGATTGACCATTATCAACCAATGGGCTAATAATATCATCTAATCTCTTGATTTCTTCAGGAGAACTTTCAATGCCAACCCTAGATTCAACCAACAAACCTTCATAGTCTTTTTGAGATAATTTAGCTGAGTAATAGTGCTTTGCTAGAGTACATTTATTTCTATTATCACAACCATTACATACATATGGTGAAGATTTTAATTTTTGACAATAATCTTCTTTAAAATATTGGCAATCATTATTGCAATATCTGCAGAATCTACAAAACTTGTATTTACTCGTACATGTATTTTCTTTACAAATATTAGTTAAATCACAATTGTATCTGTAAATACATGCATTGTAACTACGACCGTAGCAACCCCTTTTATCAATAGTATATCTAAAAGAAATTTCTCTTGATATAGTTGATTTATGTCTATTGAGTTTTCTCGATATTTCAGATAAAGAAAAACCTAATTTAAGATATTTTTCTATATCCAATCTATTATCATAAGTTAAATGTTTTGCCATAACAGCTTCCCCCTTAGAGCTATTATCCGAGCATAACATAATGATACTACAAAATCCGCCGATGTTGACATGAGAACCTGAAAATGATAAGTAGGAATTACCCGAAGGCAAGCAAAACAAAGTTAAATACTATATTTGCTTCGAGATGGAGAATTTTATCATTTTCAGAACCCCATATCAACATTTCCCACTAACGTGGCGGCTCAATTGATTGAGAAAAACCCTCAGGCTTCACAAAACAAAATGTTGGGATCGGAATTTGTAAGGTTAAATGAGACTCCTTAGTTTGTAAGACTAAATTAGACTCTAAATCAAAAATGGGTCTATTTTACTTTTACAATTAACACTTAAATTTTGCGCACTATGGTGTATGATTTATTCCTTGCAAACTACAGGCAATGGTGATATACTATCATAGAACAAATTTTATCCTTGCTCTATAAATATATATAGAGCCGATAGTCCATGAGGAGGTGAAACACATGAGAAAATATGAAGCGATGCTAATCTTTTTTCCTAGCCTAGAAGAAGAGAAAAGAAATCAACTTTTAGATAGATTTAAAGGAATAATCGAAGCTGACGGTTCTATTTCAAATGTTGATGAATGGGGTATAAGAAAGCTCGCATACCTAATTGAAGACATAAAAGAAGGTTATTATGTATTAATCAACTTTGAAGGGACACCGGAAGTTATAAAAGAAATTGACAGAGTTGCAAGAATTTCTGACGGAATTATGAGACATATGATCATTAAACAAGATTAATAGTCATAGGGTGGTGAGATTTCATGAATAATGTTGTTTTAATTGGAAGATTGACAAGAGACCCGGAATTAAGATATATTCCTACAGGAACGGCAGTGTCAACATTTACTATTGCTGTAGATAAATCAATATCCAGAGAAAAAAAGCAAGAGATGGAGTCCAAAAATCAACCTACAGCAGATTTTATAAGAATTGTAGTTTGGGGAAAACAAGCTGAAAATTGTGCTAATTATTTAACCAAGGGAAGTCAAGTTGGCGTTCAAGGCAGGATTCAAACCGGCAGCTATGATGATAAAGATGGAAACAGAAGATATACTACAGATATAGTAGCAAACAGTGTTGAATTCCTTGGAAGTGCGGGTGCTGCAAATAGAACACCTCAGTACAATGAACCTGATATGGATTTTTCTGATATTGAAGGTTTTCATCCTACAGACAACAATGACGATATTCCATTTTAGAAGGAGGGAAAAAGCATGCAAAGAAGATATAAAACAAGAAAAAGAGTATGTGCATTTTGTGCCGATAAATCAAATCATATAGATTATAAAGATGTAAGTAAGCTTAAAAAATATATTACTGAAAGAGGAAAAATTCTTCCGAGAAGAATTTCAGGCAATTGCTCAAAACATCAAAGGGAACTTACTACAGCTATCAAAAGAGCAAGACAAGTAGCATTGTTACCATATAGTGCAGACTAAGAGAGGATACCCTCTCTTTTTTTATGCAATAAATATAATTAAGTATAAAAACAGGAAGTTGGAATAGAACTCCAACTTCCTGTTAGATATTTAGCTAAAGTAGCTTTTATTCTACATTTGTCAAATTTAGAAGATTTGTTAATATTACTTTTCCGTCTAAATTTTGGTCGTTATATTGTTCCGGATGGAATTGAACTCCATATAAATTTTTATTTTTGTGTTTCATCGCCTGAATCTTGCACATTTCAGTGGAAGCCAATAATTCAAAATTATCCGGGATGCTCTTTACTTCATCTCTGTGCAATTCATAACAACGGAATTTATTATCCAAATCTTTAAATAATGGTGCATTTTTTATAATTTCTATATCTTGAAAACTTGTTTCCCGTATAGTCTCTTCGTCTTCAGCTGTTTCTACCATTTTACCAAAGGTTGCGCCATATGCTATTGCCATTAATTGATGCCCTGCACAAACTCCAATAGTAGGAATTGCAGTGTTTTGGAACATTTTTAATTCTGCATCATAATCTTTTAATATCTCTTCTATTGTCCAATCATAGGTTACTCTGCCTGTAGCATAAATTAGATCAGGATTTATCTCATCTAAACTTTCTTTTGATATTTCGCTATGATGAATGACAACAAATTTAGTTTCTTCAATTTTGGATATTGCTTCCTTTATTATGGGAATCCAACCAAAATCATCTTTATCCTTCTCATTGTTAATAATTAAAATTTTTTTCATTTAGCTCTCCTTTCGAGTATAATCGGTTTGTTTTTAAACACGTATTTTTCCTTGATTGTCTAAACTCCACCAATAATCGTTACTTGTCTTGAAAACTTCTTTACTCATTATCATCATAACGATTAGATTAATAAACATTACTATTGCCAGGAAGAAGTCTGTCATATCCCAAATTTGTTGCAGTCCACCAATTCCACCTATAAATGTAAAGACTAAAAATATATATCTGTAAATCTTTGCTTTACTTGCTGACATGATACAGCTAAGTTGGGATTCTCCGATATATCCAAGTCCAATTACTGTGGTATAGGAAAATAGTATAGTAGCAATACCGACAAATAGGCCAAAAATGTTCAGAGTCTTCGCAAAAGCTTGGGTTACTAATATTGCAGCATTTCCGTCAGGAGTAAATACTCCGCTGGTAAGGATGGCAAGTCCTGATACCGTACAGATAATAGTAACTAAAAATATTTCTGTAATTGCATAGATAGCTTGGTCTACAGGGTTCTTGACCTTTGCAGGAGCATGTGAAACGGTAAAAACAGCTTGCCCCGAACCGGAAACAAAGAATCCTCTGGCAATACCATATTGTGAGGCTTGTTTTATTCCATATCCGAGGACACCGCCGCCTACTGCTACCGGACTTGTAAATCCTTTGAATATAAGTTTAAATGCAGGAATGATGTTCTGAGCATTTGCGATGATTACGATAAAGCCGGCTATCAAATAAAATCCTGACATAAACGGGACAAGTTTCTCCGCAACAGACCCGAGTCTTTTAATCCCGCCTATTAGGACGATACCGGCTAATATTACAATGATTATTGAGAAAACGGATCTTGATATCCCTGTTCCCGGGATAATATTTATAATATTTTCAACTATTACATTTGACTGTACCATAGTACTGGTAAGACATACAAGAACCATAAGTATAGTTAGTATTTCACCTACGTAAGGGACTTTTAATCCTTTTTTTACATATAATGCGGGACCGCCTACATAATCTCCGTCATCAGTTTTTTCTCTATATTTTATTATTAAAATGATTTCCGCATATTTAATAATCATTCCGATAATAGCAGCAATCCACATCCAAAGCAATGCGCCGGGGCCTCCTGACAAAACAGCGGAAGCTACACCGACGATACTTCCCATTCCTATAACAGAAGCAAGAGAAGTAAAAAGGGATTGTGATGAAGTCAATATACCTTCAGCATCATTGTCTTCATCTTTTCCGGCAGCGCTTTTGATGGTTTTTTTCAAAATATAGCCAAATTTCTTAATATGAACAAATTTTGTACCTACTGTTAAATAAATTCCAATAATAGTTAAAGAAATCAATGCAAATGGACCCCATAAAAAACCGTTTGCAGCCCCAACCCATTGAACTAATTTATCTAGCATTTAAATACCACCTTTCTATTAGATATATAGAATCAATCAAATATTATCATAAAGGTAATATTTGATTGTTCCATTAAAAAAGCATCAAATAATAATATGTGATGGAGTTTATAAAATTAAAAAATTTGACATTATTATCTGGCTTGATATGCTCTTTCCCATAGATTCAACTTAGTACCTATGCCTTTTTTGAGAGCGTTTTGGTAAATTCTATATCCCCAAGCCACATCATAAACAGGTTGTCCGCCTAATCCAAATATTATTATATCATCTTCTGATTTTCTTGCTTGAACCTTTCCATTGATTACATCTCCGATGTTTATTATTTTTTCATCTGTCATTCTGCCTTCATGAATCCAATCTAAGAATAGTCTTCCCAGTACTCCCATTGCAAGGTTGTTGTATGGGTATTCATCCTCATCTAATACTTCCTCATACATTTTCCAATTGTCTACTATTAATCTTATATTTTCTATTGTATGGTTCGGATCAAAATTACCACTTGATGACGCTGTAATTAACAAGCCCGGTTTCATCCATTCTTTTTCAATTCTTGGATTTGCTTCCCCGGATGTTGCAAGGTTTACGATATCGCTATTTCTTACAGCTTCTTCTTGAGAATCTACTATTACTACTTCTAAGTTTGGATATTCGCTTTCAATTCTTTGCTTTAATGTTTCTGCAGTTGGGCTATATACATCGTAAATTTTTACTTTTTCAGCTTTTGCAGCAGCATCTAATATCGCTTCAGCAGTTGAAGTTCCTATGGATCCTGCACCTAATAATCCAATTACTTTTGAATCTGGTTTTGCTAAGTATCTCACCCCAACGCCTGGAATTGCTCCTGTTCGCCATGCGCTTAATAAATTTGCAGACATATATGCCATTGGTGCTCCAGTATCAGCATCATTTAAAGTCATCATAAGTATTGATCTGGGAAGCTCTTTTGGAATATTGTCTAAATTTGATCCATACCATTTGCAGCCGGCAACTCTATAATCTCCGCCTAAATATGCTGGCATTGCGCAAAATCTTCTGTCCGGACCGTTTTTTGGCATTCCTTCATGCTCGGGTTCATCTGGGAAACTAACTACGATGCCATGGGAATTGTCATGTTTTCCACCCATTACATAGTCTCCTGAACTTAGAAGTTTAAGAACTTCAGTCATTTCATTAATACATTGGTGCATATCTAGTACGCCTGCATCAATCATATCTTGTTCATTTAAGTATAAAAAGTCTACCCTAGGTGTTTTCACACTTTACTCCTCCTTATTTAGCTAGTAAAATATTTTTATTATGCTTTTCATAAACTGATAAAATTAAGGTATAATCACCTCCATGCAATATAAAATAAAACCCTTATGTATTAAATAATATAAATATGTATTATGTAGTACATTATACATATAGTATCATATATTTCATAGATTTCAATACCTTTTTCTAAAATTTTTGAAATAAGGTTTTTATTATGGTATAATCTGACTAAATATAGGATAAGTTTGGCGGGAATGGGTGAAAAAGTGGAAAATATAATAAAGATTATATATAAAAAATATGACGGGTTTACAAATTCTAAGAAGCTCATTGCGGATTATATTCTAAATAATTTTAATAATATCGTATATGATACATTGAGTACCTTAGCTCAGAAAATAGGTGTCAGTACAACTTCTATTATCAGATTTGCTAAAGACTTAGGCTTTGACGGATATTCAGAACTTCAGGAGAGCATAAGAGATTATACGAGATCAGATGATCCATTTAACGTAGTAAAAAATTTTAAGGAGCTCGAAAATGAAAATCTTGCTGAGCTCTTTGAGAATTCTTTAAAAAAGGACATAGAAAATTTGAATAAAACAATTCATTCTATAAGTAAGGAAGACTTAGAAAAATCAATTGATCTATTGGCAAATTCAAGAAAGGTCTATGTAATAGGCTATAACGATTCTTTTACTTTGGCATATTATATGGCTTTGCGGTTAAGTCAGGTTAGAGAAAGCGTTCATTTACTGCAATCAGTTGGGAATATGAATCCTATGGAGTTGGCTACATCAAATGATAAGGATTTAATGCTGGCATTTTTATTTCCCATGTATTCTTTAAATACAATCAATATCATAAACAAGGCAAAGCAAAATGGCACCAAGGTGTTGATTGTAACAAGCAATGATGCCACAAGGATAAAACATTTAGGTGATGTATTGTTGCCTACCTATGTTTATGGATTGGGAGTCAGAGAATCTCTTATAGCGGCTGTATCATTAAGTGATTATTTGGCAAGTGCAGTTGCATTGGTGAATCCGGATGAGTCCAGAAAATTAATTACTTATGCAGATAGAATTTATCAAACGGGATATTATTTAGACAGTAATTAGATTGTTTGCTACACTTGTTAAATTGACAAAACTCACTACAGCATATCGGCACTTTCGAGGATTTTTTTGCCCTGTGATACAGCTTCCCTGTACAGGGTTTTATTTTTCATATTAATTTCACCATAGGTTTTTAAGCAGTTAATTACAATGTTACAGGAATTCATTCTATCAAGAGCGTTTTGAAAAACAGCTTCGCTTATGGGGTCAAAGCTTTTTTCAAAAAACACTTCTGAAGCTAAATCTTGTGCAAGTTGATAATCTATGTCATTTTTATGGAGTATTCCTGTTGCAAAGGGTATTCCTTTTTTTTGCAGAATTCTGTATTCTGCTATGCCCGTTCCCCCTCCTGCTATTACAAAAACTTTTGGCTTGCCTTTTGGGCGTTCCATCTCGAAGCTTCCGAACAGTGGGTTGTAGTTGCCGTTAGACAAATCGTATAGTTGGCTGATAAGCTCTTTTTGGAATATTTCCTCCGGAGTTCCCAGATGGGTGATGTACTCTCCCTTTACACACATGACTAAATCAGATACTTTCTGGGCCATATCCAGCTCATGTAGCGACATGATGACTGTTATATTGCGTTCTTCCGCCAATGTCCTTAAGATACTTAGAAGCTCAAGTTCATAGTGTATGTCCAGAAAGGAGGTTGGTTCGTCAAGGACTATTATTTCAGGTTCCTGGCAAATGGCTCTTGCAAGAAGGATTCTCTGCCTCTGACCGTCACTTATCTCGGTAAAATCCCTATCTCTTAATTCCCAGGCATTTACAAGCTCCATTGCGTTTCTGACTTGGAGGTTATCCTCCTCCGAGAGTATGCCCAGCATGCCGGTATATGGGTAGCGTCCTGTTTCCACTACATCTTTGCAGGTCATAAGCTCTGTTTTCAGCTTGTCGGTCAGCATTACGGAAACCTTTTGCGCCATATCCTTGTTGCTCATGGATTCTATTGATTCACTATCAATGTATATAGTTCCGCAGATACTTTTAAGATGTTTTGTTATACTTTTAAGAATTGTGGATTTACCCGAGCCGTTTGGACCTATGAGCGTCAGTATTTGTCCTTTTTTTAAATTTACTTCAATGTCTTTTATCA
>ENA-UOOK01000675-UOOK01000675.1-fermentation-metagenome-genome-assembly--contig:-NODE-675-length-45119-cov-11.843955_pt1 | contig 45119 bp, 51 predicted proteins | sample MGYA00245777_ERZ724023 | MGnify/ENA primary metagenome ERZ724023 (study PRJEB28704, sample SAMN03018312) | fermentation metagenome | biome: anthropogenic terrestrial biome; feature: soil; material...
ATCATTTCTTTTGTTTTTATTTGTTTTTTTATCTTGACATATTACCAGATTGCTCCTATTATGTTATCATTACAAAAAAAAGAAAAATAATACTTATATATTATTTTTCTTCAAAAGGATTTAATTCACTTAAATGCGGTAAATCTTTTAAATTTTCCAATCCAAAGTATTTCAGAAATTCATCAGTAGTACTGTATAGTATAGGTCTACCAGCTCTTTCAAGTCTTCCCATTTCTTTTATAAGATTTTTCTTCATAAGAGTATCCAAAGCCCTGTCACATTTTACCCCTCTGATACTCTCTATATCAGATTTTATGATTGGCTGTTTATATGCTATTATTGAAAGAGTTTCTAGACTGGCGTTGGAAAGATTTTTTTTATATTTGTCTTGATTCAGCTTACTTATCCATTCATAATGCTCGGGTCTTGTTCCTATTTGATAGGAATTATTAAATTTTATAATTCTTAAACCTCTTCTATTATAATTAAAATCATCAATCATTTCTTTTAAAATAGATTCTAATTCACTTACTTCAATATCTAGGACTGAAGATAAATCCTTTATTTCTAATGGATCACCCCAAGCAAATAATAAACCCTCAATTATTGATTTTACCTCTCTAGCATTATCCATTCATATCATCCATCCGTTTACTTATAATTATGTCAGAAAACATCTTATCTTGCAAAATATAAATGCTTTTTAATCTTATTAGTTCAAGAATTGACAAAAAATACGTTATTATTTCTTCTTTGGAACAAGTATTACTTAACAAATCGGTGAATTTAAGCTCTCCTGCATTTTCTAATTTATCTTCTATCTCTTCTATGCAATACTCCAATGTATATTCTTCCCTGTTTATTTCACTTATGGAGATATCCTTATGTCCTTTTTTTACCATTATATTATATAAGGACTTCACCAATTGGTTTAAATCCATTGCTTCAAAATTTTCTTCAAAATCCGTATACTTATCTAAGTCTTCTCTCGGTTTATAATAAGCCATAAGCTCGGTGTCTTCTGAAAACCTAAGCTTTTCGGCTGCTTCTTTAAACATTTTATATTCTATAAGCCTTCTAACCAACTCATCCCTCGGGTCTACTTCAATCTCATTGCCCTCATCATTGATTACCTCTTTAGGTAAAAGCATCTTTGATTTTATTTCAAGTAGAGTAGACGCCATGATTAAAAATTCACTTGCAATCTCTAAATTAAGTCCTTCCATTTCATAAATATAGTTCATATATTGCTCGGTTATTAAATTAATTGGTATATCGTATATATCAACTTCAGCTTTTTCAATTAAATTTAATAAAACATCCATTGGTCCTTCATAAACATCCACCACTATTTTATATTCCATAAAATTTCTCCTGCTAAGTTATAACTCTGATTAAAATATTGAGTACAAAATTTATAATTGGTCCTAATAATTTATTAATGAGATCAGTAGCTATTAGTATCAATAGAATAATGTAAAAATATTTCTCATATTTATAAAAATAAAATTCATATTTAACCGGTAATAAGCTTGCAACTATTTTTGAACCATCCAAAGGTGGAAATGGGAGCAGATTAAAGGTCCCAAGCATTATATTATACCAAAGAGTTGTTAAAATAATTTGAAAAACAATCGAATTTTTAATTGGAATTAAAGTTATAACAAATCCCATTATTATTGCAATAATAAAATTTATCAATGGACCTGCAATCGATACTAAAATAGTATCTCTTTTTCTCTTTTTAAAATTATTAGGATTTATCGGAACAGGCTTGGCCCATCCAAATTTAAAAACTAACATAAAAATAAATCCTATTGGATCAATATGCTTTAATGGATTGATTGTGAGCCTTCCCGCATCCTTAGCAGTATTGTCTCCTAATTTATATGCTGTATATCCGTGAGCTAATTCATGAAATATAATTGCAACAAACAATCCGGGTAAACTTAATAGTATGTCCATAGCAACCCTGCCTTTCATTTACTACATAATATTATACAACCTCGACCTATTAAAGTCGAGGTTATTATCCTTTTTTATCGTCCCGATATGAAATTTTTAATAGTCCTAGTAAATAGAGTTAGAAAGTCTGCATTTTCTAAATCTTGTTTTGCAACCAGATTTGCTCTTTCAACTTCTTTACCATCAACTCTTACCACCATTTCTCCAAGAAGATCTCCTTGCTTTACCGGAGGATCAACATTATCCGGATGTATTAGCTCAGTATCTACTTTACCATTGCTGCCTTTTGGCAATAAAGCAAAAACATCATTCTCTAAAACTATATCTAAACTTATATTCTTAGCCTTCTCTACAGACAGTGTTGCCATTACATCTCCTTTTTTCCCAAGTAATAAAGAATCATAATTGGCAAATCCATAATCTAATAGTTTTTTAGCTTCTTCAAATCTTACTGCAGAAGTTTTGCCGCCGAGAATAACGGCTATAAATTGTAAATCTCCCCTCTTAGCGGAAGCTGACATACAGTACCCAGCTGCATTTGTTGAGCCGGTTTTAATCCCTGTAGTGCCATCATAATCTCTAATAAGCCGATTTGTATTTACCATTGTTTGCGTATTGTCCTTTTTCTTGCCTACTGCCAAATCCTCCATCCAAGTAGTTAAATATTTCTGGATTTCTGTACATTTCAACAACTCTCTGGACATCAAAGCTATATCATAGGCAGTCGTATAGTGATCATCGGCCGGCAGTCCACTAGTATTTACGAAGTTTGTATTTTCCATGCCTAACGATTTCGCCCTATCATTCATTAGTTTTACAAATACTTCATTGCTTCCGCTTATAAACTCACCTAAAGCTACCGCTGCATCATTTGCTGACCTGATAGAAACAGCTTTTATTAGGTCTTCTACTGTTTGGCTTTCGCCAGGCTCTAAATAAACTTGCGTTCCACCCATCTTTGATGCATACTCGCTAATTGATACTTTATCATTTAGCTTTATCTTTCCACTGGATATTGCTTCCATAGTAAGCAATAAGGTCATAATCTTAGTGACACTGGCAGGTGGTAATTTTTCATGCTCATTTAATGCATAAATTAACTTACCGGTGTTATAGTCCATTAATACAGCTGATTTACTCGTTATATCCACATCTCCATATGCGATATAAGGAGAAATAATAACTGCAATAATAAGTAAGATGGATACTAATTTCTTTTTCAACATAATACCTCCAATATATATTATATTTACAATTATAGTATCCATTAAAATTATATGTTATTCTAATTAGTTTGATATTTCATCAAATATGAGAGTTTTTCCATCTATATTTTTCTCTCCTATTTTATATATGTCTAAAATTCTATTTTCCACTTCTTTTCCCTTATCCAAGTCCTCTGTATGAATAAATGCTAAAGTTTCACCTATTTGAACTTCATCATCCACTTTTTTATTTAAGATTACCCCGGCACCTAAATCTATTACACTATCAATAGTTTCTCTACCTGCTCCTAAAGATAAAACACATTTGCCTATTTCCTCAGCATTTATGCTCCTTACAAATCCCGAGGTTTTACTCTTTATTTCCATTACATATTTTGTCTTAGGAAGTAAATTAGGATTTTGAATATATTTCACATCTCCGCCTTGTTCTTCTACCATCTCTAGCAATTTGTTGTATGCTTTTTTAGAATTAATAGACTCTTCTAAAAGTTTTCTGGCTTCAGCCTCATTATCCACTCTTTCGGCTAATATCAACAATTTTGTTCCTAATGTCATACAAAGCTCGTATAAATCCTTAGGTCCGTTGCCTTGAAGAGTTTCAATGGCTTCTTTTACTTCAAGAGCATTTCCTATGGCATTCCCCAACGGTTCATCCATATTGGTGACTATAGCAACTGTTTTTCTACCAAATTTATTTCCTATATTTACCATTAATCTGGCAAGTTCTTTAGCATGTGATAAATCCTTCATAAATGCTCCGCTGCCTACTTTAACATCTAAAACAATTGCATCTGATTTAATAGCCAATTTCTTGCTCATTATACTACTGGCAATAAGTGAAAGATTATCTACAGTTGCAGTCACATCTCTTAAAGAATACAGTTTTTTATCAGCGGGCGTAATATTTGCCGTTTGACTACATATCGCTATATTTATATCATTAACATTATTCATAAAATCTTCTTTAGACAAATTTACATTAAAACCACTGATTGATTCCAATTTATCCAAGGTACCCCCTGTATGTCCCAACCCTCTTCCGGACATTTTAACAAATGGAACGCCACAAGATGCCACCATTGGTCCTAAAACCAATGTAGTAGTATCTCCTACACCGCCTGTGGAATGTTTATCAACCTTTATACCATTAATGTATGATAAATCAACAGTGTCCCCTGATTCAACCATAGCTTTTGTTAAATGTAGGGTTTCTTCATCATTTAATTTATTAAAAAATATCGCCATTAACAGAGCAGATGCCTGATAATCAGGTATATTACCTTCAGTATAATTTTTTACGAAAAAAGATATTTCTTCGCTTTTTAAAGGAAGTCCATCCCTCTTCTTTTCAATAATATCGTACATTCTCATTAAGATCACAACCTCTTAACTTTTTATTTTATATACCTTTTATAACGAATAAAAAAGTTCCACTTTTTCTTTATCTAATATTTGAACTTTTCGTTTATGAGTTTCAGAAAATATTACCTTATTATAACTTATTTTATTATTTTATATATTTTTTATAATATCGATAATCAAATTTTCAAACTCATTTTTAACCTTCATTGATGTTTCAACGACTTCTTCATGATTCAAAGGCTTATTCAAAATACCCGATGCCATATTTGTAATACATGATATTCCCAAAACCTTTATCCCCTCATGATTTGCTACAATAACTTCCGGAACAGTGGACATTCCCACTGCATCCGCACCCATTACATTAGCCATTCTGACTTCAGCCGGTGTTTCATATGTCGGTCCGGTGAAGCACATATAAATCCCGGTTTTTAAATCTATATTCAAATTCTTTCCTGATCTTATTGCTATATCCATTAGATCCTTATTATACGCAAAGGTCATATCGACAAATCTAGGTCCTTTTTCATCGAGGTTTTCACCTATTAGGGGATTATTCCCTGTAAAATTTATATGATCTTTTATTATCATTAAATCTCCGGGTTTAAAAGTTGAATTCACACCACCAGCAGCATTTGTAACAATCAAGTTGTCAATTCCCAATCCAATCATACATCTTATAGGAAAGGTTATTTCCTTCAAAGTATATCCTTCATAATAATGAAATCTCCCTTGCATTGCAATAACTTGTTTGTCACCCAGTGTGCCAACAATCAACTGTCCTTTGTGTCCCTCTACTGTTGATTCGGGAAAATTGGGTATATCCTTGTACTTAAGAATTATTGAATCTTTAATTTTTTCCGCTAAATCTCCAAGACCAGAACCTAGGACAAGCCCAATTTCGGGTTTTATTGAAATCCGATTCTTTATATATTTTACGCTTTCTTCTATTTTTTCAATATAACTCAAAATATTACCTCCTTATAATTTTATTCTTACCTCAATTTATTTTATTAGCAATAATTGAATAATTATGTGTGGTGGAGATATCGATATGCCCCATAATTTCCTGTAATGTAAAAATATCTATACCATTACTGATTTGATTTACAGCAAATGAATTTCTTAAAGTCTGAGGTGTAATTTCCTTATCTATCAAGATGGAATAATATTTAATGATTTTCCAAAAACCCTGCCTTGTCAATCTGGTGTTATTGTAATTAACAAATAGCGGCTCTGTAGCTATACTACTTGTCCTATATACATCTATATAATAAACTATAGATGACATCACGTTCTTTTCTATAGGTATAAATCTAATCTTGTTCTCATCATTTATTATAATATGGCTGTTATCAATATCTAAATCTTCAATATTTAAATTTATAATTTCAGACACCCTAAGACCGGTGCCACATATTAACTCTAAAATCGCCTTATCTCTGGCACCTTTCCAATTTTTCATATTTGGTTTATTCAATAGCTCTTCCATGTCTTCTTCGGATAATATATTAGGGTATTTTTTTTCTTTTTTTGGAGATTTCAAATTTAAAGTAGGATCTTCTTTTATAATGTTCTTGTTTAAAAGATATTGAAATAAACATCTAATGCTGGCCAAATTTCTTGAAATAGTAGAACTGGATTTTCCATTTCTTTGTAAATATAATAAATATGTAATTATAATTGTTTTATTTATATCAAAGAAATTTGTTATATTGTTCACACTTGCATAATTATATAGTTTGTTTATGTCGCTTATATACGCATCTATAGTATTTTGTGACAATTTTTTTTCATTTTTAATATAATCTAAATATTCTTTAATAATTTTATTCCACATTTTATACTCCTAAGATTATAAATATTAATTAATTAGATTTAAAAATATAGGTGATATAAATCCTTCATAAGAACAGCCGATGATTAAAATTAACGTTAATACTATAATAAAAAATGTATAATCAATTAATTCAAGTTTTTTGGTTTTATTAATTTTTAAACTTCCGGAAAATTTATATTTATAGGACATAGTCATAGAAAGTGCACCTATGCTTACTATAGCTACGACATAAAATATATATTGGGGATAAAATCCTAAAATAGATATAAAAAAACCCTTGAGACCATAGTTATATGTCAAATAACCTACAGAATATCCTAATAACCCTCCATTTAAAAATATAATTAACGGCGTAATGATGAATCCGAAATTTGCCAATCCTGCAAGATATGTAATCCCTATAAAAATAAGATTATTAAATAATGCTTTCTTAAATATACCGCCTTTATTATAATTATTGTTAAAAACATTATAAAAATAAGCACTACTATACTTCAATAACAGTATTTCCTTTGGACTATCTCCAAGCGCTTTAATCAAAACTGCTCCAAAAATAATACCTACTGTAAATATAAGCATTAATAAAAAATAAAAAGAAAAACTATTTTGAAAATGCTTTTTAAATAAATTCTTAAATCTAATCAAGTTCAATATAATTCCTCCTTAGCTTTACCTAGAAAATACTATGCTAAAAAGGAGGACAATATTACCATTAAATTAAATCAAGGTTTTAAAAGGGTAAACTAGTATATATACAAAATAGGATATATTCATTATATCTTATTAATGTATTCTTTAGCCAAGTTTATTCCTATTATTGTTTTACTATCGACGATATCTCCTCTATCGATCATTTTGATTAGATCAAATATATCATATTTTTCTATTTTAATGAATTCTCCAACTTCAGGTGTAGCTATTCCCTCTTCAATATCTTTTGCTAAAAAAATATATATTTTTTCGTTACAATATCCCGGAGATGTATAAAACTCCAATAGGTATTTTAATTCCTTTGCCACATATCCTGTTTCTTCTTTCAATTCTCTAACTGCTGTCTCTCTCGGTTCTTCATTAATTTCCAATTTACCTGCTGGTATTTCTAATATAAATTTATCTACAGCCTTTCTATATTGCTTTACCAAAATTATATTATTGTCATTTGTAATTGGTACAATAGCTACTCCGCCTGGATGTTCCACAATTTCTCTTTTAGAATATTTTTTATCGGGTAATTCTACAGTATCTATTCTTAGATTTAGGATTTTCCCCTCATAAATTCTATCACATTTCATGGTTTTTTCTTCATAAACCATTTCTTTACCTCCTAATAATAAAATAGATTTAATTTATTATACCATAATCAAAAGAGAAAAACATCCTCCATAAAGGAGGATATTATACTACTGCATCTTGTTCTAACCTTATCTTATCCGCAATTAGTGCAATAAATTCGCTATTTGTTGGTTTTCCTTTATTATTATTTACTGTATACCCAAATATCTTATCTATTGTATCAATTTTACCTCTATTCCATGCTACTTCAATAGCATGCCTGATTGCCCTTTCTACCCTGCTAGGTGTGGTATTAAACTTTTCAGCAACACTTGGGTACAATTCTTTTGTTACAGCACCTAAATAATCCATATCGTCAATAACCATGTGTATAGCTTCTCTCAAATATAAATAACCTTTTATATGTGCCGGTACACCAATTTCCTGTATAATTTTTGTAATTTTGGTCTCCATATTATTTTCATTATTTACATTTTTCTTATAGGTAGCTGCTATATCTAGCTTAGGTTCTAAAATAAGATCATTCTCAACAGTTTGCTTCAATCTTTTTATAAATATTTGGAAATCAAAAGGTTTTACTACATAATAGGAAGCTCCCAATTCAATTGCCCTTTGAGTTATTTTATCCTGTCCAACAGCAGATAATATAATAACCCGTGGAAAGAAATCATCCTCTGATTCATGTAACTTTTCCAATACTCCCAATCCATCTAAGTGTGGCATAATTATATCCAATATCAATATTTGAGGTTTCTCTTTTTTAACAATTTCAAGAGCCTCTATGCCATCTTTTGCAATACCTACAACTTCAAATTCTTCCTGAGCAGATAAAAATTGAGTAATGATTTGACAAAACTCTCTATTATCATCCGCAATAGCAACAGTAATTTTCTTCATAATATACCCCCCTGATTTTTATATCTCTACCTTGTTTTATTTCGACAAAAATTCAAAAACTCCTTCTTTTTTATAAAATTTTTTAAAAAAATCTTCTTTTGCAAAATAATGTATTTAAAAGGCTTCTATTGAATTACCTAATTCAAATAGAAGCCTTCACTTTTATCTACTTTATATTTTCAAGCATCCACTCTATATATATACCATATCCTTTTGTCGGATCATTTACAAAAACATGTGTTATAGCACCAATTAGTTTATCATCCTGTATGATTGGACTACCGCTCATACCTTGTATTATCCCACCTGTTTTATTCAATAGTCTTTCATCAGTAACCTTAATTATCATGCTTTTTTGCTGAGGCTTTTCTTGCGGTTCAACTTTTAATATCTCAATTTCATATTTATCAACTATATTGTCATCTAAAGTGCTTAGTATATAAGCTTTTCCTGGTTTTACCTCTTCTTTATAGCCAATTGGAATTGAATTTTTAATTTTTATATCGTCATTGTCTTTCAAAACTCCATAAATCCCATAATCATTATTATCGTATATTTCGCCTAAGATGTCATCTGTTTTATAAAAAACACCTTTTATTTCTCCAGGTGTTCCTTTTTTACCTTGCTCTATATCTGATATCTTTGCGTTCATTACCAGCCCATTATCCACATTTAAAAGTTTCCCCGTATCCATATCTGATATGCCATGACCTAATGCTCCGAATTTGTTGCTTTTCTTATCGTAAAATGTCATAGTACCAATTCCGGAGGTTTTATCTCTAACCCATATTCCTAATCTATAAGAATTGTCCTGCAGGCATTGAATTGGTGTAGCTGTAATCTTTATTTCCTCTTTATTTCTTAAAACTACAATATTTACTGCTTCTTCTTTTACATTATTTAAAATTCTGACTACTTGTTCTGCACTTGAAATTTTTTCTCCATTTATTTCTATAATACTATCTCCGACCTTCAACCCCGATTCTCTTGCTGGACTTATTCTGTTGCCTTTTATATTTATAACTTCTGTTACCGCCACAACTAAAACTCCTTTGGTATTCATTCTTACGCCAATAGCATTTCCGCCGGGCACCAATTCAGGTCTGTTTACAACATTCACATTGTAGTTTTTAACCGGAATCAAGCCCAAGAGCTTTATCTGCAGATTTGTTTCACCTTCGTCTATTCCATTCAATGTTATAGATTTTTTACCTTCATTAAAGATCGTTTCAACTATTGAGACATCTCTATTATCCAACGAGAATGGGAATGATATATTTAGATTCTTATTTTCACCTTTAATTATTTTAAAGTCTGAGGGATAAAATAAACTTTGACTTAAACTCAATGAATAAAATAATACAAAAATAATTATAAATAATAGTAAATATTTAGTTTTAAGCCTAAATTTCCCCAAATAAAATCACTCTCCTTTTAATTTTCTTTCCTCACCTCCATAAAAATTTATTGCATATATAATTTAGCCTTTTTAAAGAGAATTATTCTAATCAAAATTTATGAAAATTGTAAAGTACATTCTACAATTCCAAAGAAAAAAAGACTTCTATTAAAACATTTCATTTAATAGAAGTCTTTGAAATTTATTAAAAATTTAAATTAAAATTTTTTATTCTCATTTCCTCAATTCAGATTTTATTTTTTTTGACATGCTTAGCATTTCTTTTGCATGATTTACTGTAGTTTCAGTAACGTTCACGCCACCTAATAATCTAGCCATTTCTTGTATTTTTTCATCAAAGGTTAATTTTTTAACTTTAGTTACTGTTGTACCATTTTGTGATTGTTTATAGATCTTAAAATGACTGTCCGCCAAAGCTGTTATTTGAGGCAAATGAGAAATAGATATAATCTGGTGATTTTTTGATATTTTGCATATTTTTTCTCCTACTATCTGAGCAGTCCTGCCGCTAATTCCTGTATCTATTTCATCGAATATTAAGGTGGGTATTTTATCATTATCTGCTAAAATATTTTTAAATCCCAACATTATTCTTGACATTTCTCCGCCCGATATAATCTTGGACAATGATTTCAAAGATTCTCCGGGATTTGTTGCTATTAAAAATTCGATATCATCCAAGCCATTATAGCTTAAATCTTTTTCTTTGAAATTTACCTTAAACACCACATTTGTCATATTTAACTCTTTTAGTTCTTCAGTTAATCTCTTCTCTAATGTTTTTGCAATTTTAATTCTTTTGTCCCTCAGTAATATGGAGTCATTTGTTAACATTTCTTCATATTTTTTTAAATTATTATTAATTTCTTCAATTTTCTTTTCATAATTTATAAGATTTTCATATTCATCAAAAATTTTATTTCTATAATCAAATATTTTTTCTATGGTACCGCCATATTTCTTTTTCAATTTATTTACTAAATCTAACCTATCCCTATAATATATTAATTTTTCCTCATCTATTTCCAGAGACTCTAAATAATAATTTATATCTCTAGCCAAATCCTGTAGTTCATACCTTAATTCATCAAATCTATTTAAATACTTAACAATATCTTCATCAAAGGATTTTATATTGTTAAGAAAACTTATACAATTGCTCAATAAGTTTAAAATGGAATCTTTTTCATAATCTGAACCATCCAAATTTTCTAATACGTTACCTAATCCCATTTGTATGCTCTGTATATTGGAATATTTTTTAAAATTGTTTTCAATTTCAAAGTCATCCTCAGGTGAAAGATTTGCGTTATCTATTTCTTCTATTTGATATTTTAATAGGTCTATTTCCCTTTCTCTCTCTGCTGATGATATCCTCATTTCATCAAGTTTTTTCTTTTCGTCTATATATTTCTCATAATTTGAATCAATTTTCTCCAATAACCCTCGGTGTCCCTTATCACCGAGACTATCTATTAATAACAAATGATTTTGTGTATTTAAAATGGACTGATGCTCATGTTGTCCAAAGATATCAACTAAATTCGGTGTTATCTTGCTCAATATATTTAGTGTAATTGGTCTTCCGTTTAGCCTAGATATGCTGGGATAATTTTCTGATATTTCTCTGGATATAACCAAAATATCTTCTCCGGTATCAAAACCATATTTGGATAGCAAAGACTTAATATTATTATCAATGCAAAATAAAGCTTCAACAAATGCTTTCTCTTGTCCGGTACGTATCAAATCTTTGCTGCTTCTGCCTCCCAAAACAAGTCCCAAAGCTTCAATTATAATCGATTTACCGGAGCCTGTCTCACCAGTTAGTAAATTTAGACCGTAGTCAAATTCTATTTTAAGATCATCAATTATAGCGAAATTTTTAATGCTTAATTCTTTGAGCATAAATAAACCCCCGATTATCTAAGAATATTATGCGCCTCTACTATTGTCTTTAAAATAAAATCATCATTTATATAATCACCGCTATTTTTTAAATACAAAAGAAATTCTATATTTCCAGTAGTTCCTGTTATAGGCGAAAAAACCAATGAATTTGCTATAAGCCCAATTTCCTTCGAAAATTCGACCACCTTTTTTATTGTATCAAAGTGAGTTTTTTTGTCCCTAACAATTCCTTTTTTTCCTACTCTTTCTCTTCCAGCCTCAAATTGGGGTTTCACTAAAGCAACTATTTTGCCATCATGCGCTAATAATTTTTTTGCTACAGGTAATACAAGTGTCAACGAAATAAATGAAACATCAATCGATATGAAATCAATTTCTTCACCAATATCATCACTTGTTACATTTCTGATATTTGTTCTTTCCATTACTATAACTCTGGGGTCATTTCTCAATTTCCAATCTAATTGCCCATAACCTACATCAACTGCAAATACTTTTTTAGCACCGTTTTTTAACATACAATCAGTAAATCCTCCTGTTGAGGCACCAATATCCATGGCTATTAGATTTGACAAATCTAAATCAAAGGATTCTATGGCCTTTTCAAGTTTCAATCCGCCTCGGCTAACATATATAATCGGATTTGTTTTGATTATAATGTTCTCGGATTCTTCGATATACTCACCGGGTTTGTCAATCCTTCTGCTACCTATATAAACAGAACCTTCCATTATTACTCTTTTCCCCTTTTCCCTTGAATCGACTAACCCTTTTTCAAATAACAATATATCCGCTCTTTTTTTCCCCATTGCAGCTCCTTTTTCTTACTTTTTTTTCTTTTTATTGGGAAACAATTCAACATTAAATTTCACTTCTATAAAATTAAAAAATTTTGCTACCTGAAATATTATTTTTTCATAATTATATAGAGCTATTGATTTACCTATTGCTTTTCCTCCAACAGTCAATGAAGCAGTAATAGCTGTAAGCATTATAGATAATAATGTTCCGTTTTTAAACCCATACGTATTCAATAATTTATAAATTATATTTGTTCCAACAGCTCCGGAAATGATTCCGCTTATATCCCCAATAACATCATTACAGAAGTTTGATACTTCTCCTGCATTTCTGACTAATTTAATAGCTACTTTTGCTTCGCTTATTTTATTTGCTGCCATAGCATGGAAAGGTTTTTCATCGGCCGTAGTAACTGATGTACCAATTATATCAAATATAATCCCTATTAAAATAATAATTAATAGTATTACAAAAGCTATAAGTATATTTAAACTCTTTACTAGGTTTTCAGTAAGTACAGAAATAATAATTGCTAAAAAAAATGTCCAAAGGGAAATTCCTACTACCCATTTAGAATTATACCGTTTGGAAAAATCTTCGCCTTCTTTTTTTGACATAAAATCCTCCTCAAAACTTTCCTATTTTTTATAAAAAAAGCTGATAGCAATAGCTACCAGCGTGAGTAGTGGCAATAAACTAAGTAAATCTTACGGCTTTAGGTCCAGTAGGTTTTCCCTGATAAAAACTGTCTGTCGCCATAACAGTGGTTTCCCTTTAATTTTACCAATACCCTGTTGCCAAAGGTGCAACTGGATTGCCACTTAGTCCGCACTGTAATCCTCAATTTATTTCATAATGAACAGTCTAGGAGTTTTCCTCAACAGCCAGTCTATTCCTTAGCCTCTTTTGCAAAATAGGTTTCGATAACAGAACTTAATTGATACTAGGCCTCTGATCTTATAAGTTGAACTTATCATCCGCACTACCTCGCTCAAGGCAGACTACTTCTGCTTAAAATCTTAAATGCAGGTTTATCATAATATATTATATAAATATACTATGTCTCCACGAAAGTAGGGTCTACGCCCGCATGCCATTGCAGATCGCCCCATCTTTCTTACTCCCTGTGAAAACCCACGACTGGGCGTCGCAAGCCTAACACAAAGAACTTCATCGATATGCCCTTCGACGGATTTTTAGCCCCGCCCTCTAGAATAGCTGTACTGACTAGAATACTGTACCACTTACATGCTGATTTTATTATAACATGAAATTATGTAAATTACAATAATCTTATTCATTCCTATTAATCAAAAATTTGGTTAAATCCTTGAAAAAGTCTATGTCAATACCATTAAAGGAATCAAGAATGTCCATTGCTTTTTTGCTAAGAATTTCAACTTCTTCTTTGCAAGTATTTAAATCAAAATATTTTAGATATGTCATTTTATTTATGGATTCATCTTCAGCATAATCAAGTATATCATCCTTTATTTGATATGCCAATCCCAGATTTAACCCAAATTTCCTAAGTTTTTCGATATATTCATCATTTGCACCGCCAATTATTGCACCTGATACTAAACTTGCCTGAATTAACCCAGCTGTTTTAGTTCTATACATATAAATTAATTTCAGCTCATCCATATTCTCAAATCCACCTAAAACATCCAGCACTTGTCCTCCGATCATTCCATTTGTGCCGGAATAAATACTGATTTCTTCCATAGCCCTCACATAACATTTATACTCATCAATAGAATGGGAATTATTGATAGTATAATTTAACATGGTTTCAAATGCTAGATTTAGAAGTCCATCTCCAGTAAGTATCGCCATTGCTTCACCAAAGACCTTGTGATTAGTCGGCTTACCCCTTCTGAAATCGTCATCATCCATAGATGGTAAATCATCATGTATTAAAGAATATGTATGTATCATCTCTATTGCTGCCGCAAATGGTAAAATTTTTTCAAGATTAGCATCAAATATCTCATATGCTTTAAGCGCAATAATCGGTCTTAATCTCTTCCCACCTGTAAATAAACTATATTCCATTGCTTCGTATATTTTCTTTTGATATGAATTCTTGTGATCCATCGAAGTCTTAAGATAATCGTCTATTAAGTCCATATAACACTTAAGTTCTCTAGTAATACTCATCCTCATCCTCCTTGAAAAAATTGAATTCCGCCAAAGATTCTTCGTCGCCTAACAGTACCTTAACTTCTCCTTCTGCAGCTTTTAATATATTATTGCAATATTTATACAGTTCAATACCTTTTTTAAATTTTTCTATAGACTCTTGAAGAGTACAGTCATCATCTTCCAATTCAACTAATATCTTTTCCAATTCCGACATAGCTTCTTCATAACTTAACTTTTTATTATCTTCCAATTTTTTTATGCCTCCTTTTCCAAATCAATTATTACAGTCCTAATAGTTCCATCCTTAAGCAAAATATTTATTTCATAACCTATTTTTAATTCGTCAATTGATTTCACGATATTACCGTCTACATCATACAATATACCATATCCTTTATCCAAAGAATACCTGGGGTCAAGAAGTCTAAGCCTATTTTCCAGTATGAGAAGTCGTTTCAATTCTTTGGAAATCTTTTTTTCCAATGAATAATTTAAGTCTCTTAACATATTATCAATATCCTGTTGTCTGTTTTTAAGCTTTAAAATCGGATTGTTATAGGACAAGGATTTGTTTAAGAATTTCAATTGATTATCGTTGGCCAATATATATTTATTGAGATGACTTAGAAGAGTCTCATATTTATTTCTTAAATTATTGCTTAAATAGCTAAAATCCGGCACCGCTAACTCTGCCGCTGCTGACGGTGTAGGAGCCCTTAAATCAGAAACAAAGTCCGTTATTGTATAATCAGTCTCATGTCCGACAGCAGATATAATCGGAGTTTTTAATGAGAAAATTATACGAGCTAATTCTTCATCATTAAATGCAAACAATTCCTCATATGAGCCTCCTCCCCTGCCGGTAATTATTAAATCAATATCCCCTCTGTTGTCTAAATACTTTAACCCTTTAGATATTTCTCTCGCGGCATTTGCTCCCTGCACCGATGCCGGATAAATTAAGATTTCACACGGAGGATATCTTCTCTTTAATATAGTTACTATGTCTCTGATAGCAGCTCCGGTTTTCGAAGTTACAACCCCAATTTTTTTAGGTAAAAAGGGCAAATCTTTTTTGTATTTTTCTTGGAATAAGCCTTCCTTTTCTAATTTTCTCTTTAAATCATCAAAAGATTTATATAAATCACCAATTCCTTTATCTCTAATGCTTCTTACATAAAGTTGATAATCGCCGTCTCTGTCATAGACTGATATGTAGCCTGAAGCCACTACCTTCATTCCTTCAGATAATTTTATCGCTCCATTTTCATTATCTCGTTTAAAAAATACACACCGAATTTTACTTTTATCATCTTTTAAAGAAAAATACATATGTCCGCTATTATGGTGTTTAAAATTGGATACTTCTCCTTCAATCTCTAAATTGGATAAAACTATATCTCCTGCAAATACTCTCTTTATATAATTATTAACTTCACTAACCTTTAAAGGCTTCATTCATTCACCTCCATATGCCCTTTTCTAGTCATCCCTAAATAGGCTATTCCTATAGCGTTATCTGTTGATAACTCCCTTTTAGGAAATATTATAATGGCTTCATCAGTAAAAGCATTTATCAAATATTTTCTAATATAATTGTTTGCAGATACTCCGCCGGTAAATAATACTTTGTTTATATTTGTATCCTTTATAAAATTTCTAATCATTTTTTCTATTACCATTGAAACTGTATGAAATAAGGTATGTATAATATCCTCAACAGGGTAATTCTTTGAATAAATTAGCCTTAAAAAATAATTTTCCAGCCCTGATAAATTTGTCCAATATTTATTCTTAATACTTATGGGAATTTTTATATCAATTAGTTTACCTTTGTCAGAGAGCTTTTCCATCTCTTCACCACAAGGGAATTTAAGCCCCAAATACACTCCAATTCTGTCAATAAGTTGTCCAAAGCTTATATCCAGACTGCCTCCCACTATTTCTATTTCCATGTTATAAACTATATTTTTGACATATAATAATTCACTTGTACCCCCTGAAATATGCAATGCCAAAAATTCCTCTTGCTTCCCTATTACTTTTTCATGTTCAAGTAACAGAGACCCTATATGCCCTTCCTGATGACTGAATTCCTTATAATTCTTTTTAAGTATCATAGAGAGGATCAACGCTTGATTTTTTCCAACAATAAAAACAGGCATATACGAATCAATCGAATCCCTTGGTTTTGAGCTTACTGATATAGTATCAATTTTATTTATGTCTATATTTTTAGACAATCTTTCTATAAGAAATGGAATATTGCTAACATGTTGAAATAAGGCTTGTTGTTGTCTAAGTCCTTTTTCTCTGTCCTTAACCTCCAATACCTTCCTTAAGTCCAACAAAATATTGTTATTTTCGTCTATTACCCCCAACGATGTTGTATAGCAACTTGTATCAATACCTAAATAATATCTACTCATAATCTTTATCCAGGGCTCTTACAAAGCCACCTAAAACTCCATTTACAAATTTAAATGAATCTTCCGAACTGAATTTTTTAACGATTTCGATAGCTTCATTAATGGAAACTTCTAGTGGAATATCTTTTCTGTATAAAATCTCGTAAATAGCTATTCTTAAAGCCACTAAATCAACTTTGGCCAATCTCGAAATATTCCAACCCTCCAAATAAGGTTTGATATAATTATCAATCTCTTCAAGATTATCGGTAATTGCATGTACAGCATCTATTATATAAGAAGTTTCTTTATTATCGTATTCAAAATTGCTTAAAAACAATTCAAGTGCTTCATCAGAATAATCATTGGTGCTTTCCATTTGAAATAAAACCATCATCGCGCCTTCTCTTGCTTGCTTTCTACCCATTATAATCCCCCTAAAGCTCATAATTTCATGTTTATCTAAGGATTTTTATAATTTAAAATTACCCCCTGATTATCAGAGGGTATATATTTAAATCTTTTAATCTTGCTTCTTCTCTTCTTTTTTATCTTCCTTTGGCAAACTAACTCCTTGAATATTGACATTGATTTCATTTACATTCAATGCAGTCATATTCTCTATTGAAGCCTTTACATTACTTTGTACTTCTTTACCTACTTTTGCTAAATTTGATCCAAATTCCACTATGATAAATAAATCAACTTTAGCAATATTTTCATTTAACTCAACTTTTACTCCCTTTGACATATTTTTCATACCCAAAAGTTCAGTAATACCGCCGGTAATACCACCACTCATACCTACTACGCCTTTTACTTCTGTTGCAGCTATACCGGCAATAATAGCAATTACATCATCAGAAATCTTTACATTGCCTTTATCTGCATCATTGATTATTGTATCCCCCATTTAAAACACCTCCAAGCTTAAATTCTAAAGCTATTATATCAAAGGAATACAATCATTACAACAATTCTATTGCTTTTTCATTATTTTAATACTTTCTGTGTCAAATTTGGTTTCAGATTTTACTATATCCAATATCTTTACCATATCCTGTTGAGTTAATTCATCTGTGGAAACAACTACCTTTATTTCATCACTTGTAATAAATGCTAATGCATCCTCAAAACCCTTTGCTTTAACCAGCCCTTCTATTTGCAGTTCTTTTTCAGAAGTCTCACCAATCTTCATTATTTCTTCTTGTGCTTTAGTTCTGACATCATCAGTTGTCTGTGTATTTTTAATAATTCCATCAAGCCTATCAACCAATCCAGCTCTCAATTTATCTCTAGAAAGCCTGTATTCAACAAAATAATTTATATTTGAATCGGAAACTGTTTTACTTAATTCACCCAATTCATTATTGCTAGTTGTAATTGCATTTGTTATATTTTCTTCATTTGGAAGAGAGTCCACTATATCAAAATCTTCTTCAGATGACATATATTCATTATTCTCCATTTGCATAACTTCATAATTCTGATAATCCTTTGATACCTTTGTAAGTGCATCTTGTGTTAATCGGTAATTTAAGTATCCGGTAAATACTAAAAGTACTAACAAGATTCCTATGATTGCAGGTCTTTTTATCTTAAACATCAAACCATCCCCCCTATTTACTAGAATATACTTGAACCCTATTTCCACTTATCCCCAATACTGTCTTAACTGCTTCATAGAGTTTTTCCATTATTATGAGGTCATTTGCGCCTTCGGCAACAACTATTACACCTTTGACATTTGGCTTAACTTCTTTTAAAAGAACCAATGACCCATCATTTGACTTACTCACCATTTGCGAAGTAATATCCTCTCTGTTTACTTCCCTTGTCCCCCCTTCTGAATCCAATTCTTTTGTAGTCTCTGTCGTTTTTGTTGTATTGGTTGCAGGTACTTTTTCACTTGAATCCTCCAATGTGATCATCACGCTTATCTCCCCTACGCCATTTAATTTTCCTAAAATATTTTCCAACTTTTTCTCTAAATAAGAACTATAATCATCTTCAAGAATATTTTCACGTATTATTACTTCTTCTTTTTCTACTGCCTTTTTATCCTCAATCAAAAAGTTTACTCCAATTAAAAGTATGATTGATGCGACCAATATTATGAATAAATAATTAATAAACTTTTTATTATTTAAGTTTTCTATATGTTTCTTTATTTTATCAATTATTTCTTCCATATCTTTCCTCCCCCTTTTTAACTGAAATTATTAATCTTTCTTCGTCTATCTGTAAATAGTCTATAATCAAATTTTTTAATTCCTCGAAGTCGTTAGCACTGCTACTAACTGGTATTGATTCATTTCCAAGATTAATTTTCTCTATTTTGATTTCACTATCTTTTGATTGTTTATCCGTATCCAAAATAATATTGATGTATTCTATTAATAAAAGATTCTGATCATCCGGTTTTGTAGATATATATATATCTTTTACTTTATAATAGCTATTCTCCTTTACTATTTTTTTTATTTCACTGGATAGGTTAGTTTTAAAAATCTCTTCTATTTGTTCATTTTGCGTACTGACAACATCTTCCTTCATTGTTATGTCATTTGAGAAAGTTTCGATTTTTTCATCAAGATTTATGTCAAAATTGATTAGTTTTGTGAAAGGGCTTATCACTGTAAACACAATAATTATACCGATTATAAAATCCACATATTTTTTCATATTGCCCTTAGGAATTATCAATTCCACTAAAGATATAATTACGAATAAGACTACAATATCCTTCAACCATTCCCGTATAAAATTAGCTACAATATTTATCACCTACCTTAGCATTATTAAACTGTTACCGGTGTCCACTATAATCGTTATGGTAATAAAAAACATCATTGCTACAGAAACCATACTAATCAATATCAACAAAAGGGTTTTACTTACATCGCTAAAAAAATTTGAAATATTCTTTGAAACTATCGGTTCAATTACCACGCCGACTATTTTGTATATAAGTAATAAAGTCCCAATTTTTATTAATGGCAATATAGTAATAAAAATTATTATAAACAATCCAATAATACCTATCCCATTTTTTAATATTGCCGAAGAACCAATAACTGTTTCCACCGCATCAGACAAAAATCCTCCCACCACAGGAACAAATCTATCAACAGCAAATTTTGCAGTTCTTATTGAAATGCCATCTATTTTTGTTGAAAGCCCATGTATAGTGATAATGCCAACAAATACTGTAAATGCAGCTGATATAATAAATGTAACAATTTGATTCCCAAATTCTGATAGCTTTCTCAGCTCGGCTCTTTCAGATAAATTGGATAAAATACTTATAATAAAAGAAAAGTTTATCAGTGGCAGAATGACACTCTTTACTACGATTCCTATAACATTAACAGTTCCCAATATCATTGGATGGAAAATTAACTTGGTATTAGGTCCACCTGTCAACACTAAAAATGTCAATAATATGGGCAACAATATTTCCATAAACTCAATCATCGAATTAATAGTTATTTTTACAGTTTCCATTAATTGATAAAAACTTCCTATTACTAGTATTGCTATGAGAATATAGGTAACATAGTTTGCAAAGCTAGCTACAGAAGCATTCTCAAATGTACTTTGAATATTTGTAAGCAATGCAGATATCAAGGCTATAATAAGTATTTTTGATAAAAAGCCTAAATTAATTTTGATTTCTTCAATAAATTTATTTGCTATAGACTTAATAAAAGACTTACCATCGATTATCATTTCACCTTTTAAAAACTTGCTTAAATATTCCTTAAAGCTCATTTTCGGCATCAAATTGTTATTTCCCAATACATCTTCAAGCAAAGAATCAAGTTCTTTTGTATTAAATAAATCCAATTGTTCTTCAATAATAAAATCATTTATTTCTTCATTTCCAAAGACAATATTGGGGATAAAAATAATTACAATAAATATTAAAATTGCTTTTTTCATCATCTCACCCTTAGGGTAGTATTTTTACAATTAAATCCATTAGCGCTAGTATAATCGGTATTGCTAAAACCATAATCAATACTTTACCAGCAAATTCAATTTTCATCGCTATAGATGCTTCTCCGGCATCTCTTGATATTTGGGATGCAAATTCCACTATATAAGCCATACCAATAATTTTTAATATGGTATTAAAATAACTTATATTTACATCAACTTTTGATTGCAATGTGCTTATTGTATCTACAACATAAATTAGTTTACTAAGTACTAGAGTGAATATAATCACACCGGTTACTATGGAAACAAGAATTGCGAATTCAGGTCTTAATCCCTTTAGTATAACAACTATTATTGTGGCTAATATCCCTAATCCCACTACTTGAAATATCTCCATAATTGCCTCCTGTTAGAGCCTAAATAATACCTTGACATCATTAAAAAGCTTGCTTATTAAATTAATTACCATTCCCAATACTATGACAACTCCAACTAATGTAGTAAGATAGGCATATTCTTCTTTCCCAAACTTAACAAGTACGGTATGTAATATACCGGCTAAAATTCCTATTCCTGCAATTTTAAAAATTATATCAACATCCATTTTTTTCTCTCCCTATATTAAAATAATAATTATCCCTAATCCCAACAAAAGACCTAAGGATCTGTACATCTTCTCATTTTTTTTTCTATCTTCTTTTGCTTCTGTTATCAAGGTTTCAAGCTCTACTAATAGATAATTAAATTGCTTTTCTTGATCTAATCTATTGGTTTTTCCTATCATCTTACCTAATGATAAAAATAAATCTATATCTTCTTTTCTAAAAAACAAATCCTTCAAATATATCTCGCTGACTAAAAAGCTATAATATATGTCACCGCTATGGTTTTTAAGTAAGCTATCCCTTATTATTAGAAATATTTTCGCGATTTGTTTATTGACTTTATTTGAAGTGTTTTTAAGAGCCTCTGGTAACGGGTTAGAAAATATTATAATTTCTGACTGTAAAATTCTGATGCCTTGTTGCAAAGCTATCAGATTCTCCACACGTTTAGAATACTTTTTCCCATAAAGAAACCCCAAAGATGTTGAAGTTATAAATATTAGAATGAATAAACTCGCCTTTATAAAAAACATATATTATTTTCCTCTCCATAGATTTTGATAGGTTTCTCCGTCAATTATTGCCCTAATAGTCCCAACTCCTAGACTGTTATCTAAAACGATATATCTTTTAAATATTTTTTCTTGAAAAAAATTTTTCAATCCATTCCTCATCCTAATATCTGCTATATTTCGCCCGTGAACTGTTGCTATAAGTTTTATACCTGCTCTTAATGCTTCATCAATTGCTTTTGCATCTTGGGCACTTCCTATTTCATCAACTGCTATAATTTCTGGTGACATTGCTCTTATTAACATCATAATTCCATGGGATTTTAAACAACCATCTAGGATATCCGTTCTTATGCCAACATCTTTTTGAGGAATACCATTATAAATTCCTGCTATTTCTGATCTTTCATCTACTACTCCGATTTTAAAGCCTCTATATTTATTTTCGAAATCTCCATTGCTTAAATTTCTGACAATATCTCTAAGCAATGTTGTTTTTCCGCATTGCGGCGGTGAGATAATGAGAGTATTATAAAAATTACCATCTTTGTCTATTAACTTAGGGATAATATGATTTGATATTCCAATTTTTTGCCTAGCAATTCTAAAATTTAATGAAGATATATCTTTTATCCCTTCAATGTCTGAACTCCCATAGATAATTTTCCCGCCAATGCCAACCCTATGTCCCCCTCTAATTGTGATAAAACCATACTTTATTTCTTCAGAAAGTGCGTAGATAGAATAATTGGTAGTCAATTGAAATATTTTCTCTATTGCATTTAAGGAGATTTGCAACCCTTCTTTTGGATTAAGAGACACTTCTCCTTTGCCGGAAACAAAATAATCCTTGCCGGAATAATATATATTTAAAGGCGAATTGACCCTTAGTCTGATTTCTTCTACTCCCTCCTTATAATCTTTTGGTATCTTTGAGAGGGGTAATCGTATTTCCGGAATAAAATTACTTAATACCAGATTAAAAGCATCTATTCCATCTTTCATATAACCTGTCCTCCTTAATATAAATTGTATGAACAAGCTATATAATTATTACAAAAAAAATTGGTCTAAAGCCAAATGGCTTTAGACCAACTAAAATAATTTTTATTCTTCATCTTCTTCAGCATTACAACAACAATCTTCATCATCACAGCATTCCATAAACTCATCAAAGTCAAAATCATCGTCGTCATAATCATCATATTCATCATCATACTCATAAATCTCATCTTCTAAATCTGCTAAATCTTCGTCGATATAATTTACATACTCTTCTAAATCTGCATGTTCATCAAGTAATTCATCTAAAACATCAGCAAATTCTTCCAGAGTATCAATAATATTGACTAATAGTTTACCTTCTTTTGTAGACTCATCTACATCCAGCCCATCTGCTAAACCTTGTAAATAAGATACCTTCTGAAATAAATAATCCATATTACCCCTCCATTTTTAAATATATTATACTCTGGACATATACTCTCCGGTTCTAGTATCTATCCGAATTTTATCACCTATATTGACGAACAAAGGAACATTTAGAGTTACACCAGTCTCAACAGTTGCAGGCTTTGTTGCACCGGAAGATGTATCTCCTTTTATTCCCGGCTCAGTATGTGTCACTTCAAGTTCTACAAAATTTGGAGCCAATACTTCAAAAGCCTTTCCTTTATAAAATCTTATAGTAGCGATATCATTTTCCCTCAAGTATTTTATCGCTTCTTCAACTGCTTCAATTTCTAAAGGAAGTTGCTCATAAGTTTCCACATCCATAAAATAGTATAATTCTCCGTCACTATAAAGATATTGCATTTCCTTAGTTTCAATGATTGCAAGTTCAAATCTTTCAGTAGGATTAAAAGTAACTTCCTTACTTCCTCCTGATAAAACGCTCTTTATTTTTGTTCTTACAAATGCTGCTCCTTTTCCTGGTTTAACATGTTGAAAATCTATAACTTGAAACACATCGCCATCCATTTCAAAGGTAATGCCTTTTCTAAACTCTCCTGCCGAAATCAAATTATTACCTCCCTACATTATTTCCCTCTTTATATTGTTCAATTCTTTGGTAAATATAAATAATCCAATCAAATAGGTATACCCTATTATACCAATATCTATTATTTACCACAAGCTCTAAGTTTACTATAAATAATAAAATTTTAGCGGATAGCTTTATAAAGTTAAAATTATCAATTTCACGATTCAGAATTAATATATATTTTCCCAAATATAGGATAATATATCCTTTTTCAAACTTTATTCAATTAATATTGTCTTTTACAAGCTTATTATAATTCTTTATAAAGTTCTAACCTAGGATGTATAAATCCCGGAATATAGACTCCATATCTATATATATAAGATCTTTTATAAAATATAGAGGGGCCATCCTCTATAGTCCCATTGGTCAATACAATACCTTCAATTTTGGACTCTTTAATGATATCAGGATTTAGATATGTATTTCCATTTACTATTACTATCCCCTTAAAATCTATATTGGAATTTATATATAAATCTCCGTCAATATATAATAATCCTTCAAACTCAATTTTTGCATCATTATTCTTATCCCCAATTTGTAAATTAATTGACCTGTTTAGCTTATTTTCAATTATAAAAATATTTTTTTTCTTCATAAAATCTTCTTTTATTTTTATATTATTACGATATAATTCTATTTTTTTATCATTAGTAATAATTATTTTATCATTATCAAATGTTCTCAGCACTTTAAAATCTGGCCCTGACGGAAGCTCGTCTATGGAAATATTATTGCTTATATAATTTATCAAATCATCTATTTCCTGACATGTATTATTGTCTAAGACGGGTATTCCCTGTTCATATAGATCATTCACCAAGGGTCCATATGCTTTTAAAGATGTTTCTATCCCATTGTATATTGATTTTGACTCTATGAATATATTTCTCTTATATGCTGTGCTATAATTTGTAAAACCGATCGTTACAGTAGTATATTTATCATTTTCATCTAAATCAAAGCTGTCCAAATCTATCCTATAACTTGGAATAGTCATATCCTGTAATTTATTTTTAATAACAGGATATATATGATTTAAATAATACTTATCATCATAAAGTACTTTATTTATCTTTGATTCTGCTAGATAGTAGGATTGAACCTTATTTATTGAGGATACTGTAATTAGACTTTGAAATTTTGTAATATAAATTAAATAAGTAGAAAATATCATAATTATGCTCATAATTAGTAAAGCAAATACCGTCATAAAACCTTTTTTACTATTTATGTGTCCGTCTTTAATAATCAACGGGACACCTTACCGCTATTGTAGATCTAAACCTGTGATATGCATTATTATTTCCTACAACTATATTTAAATCTATGATACCACTTTCAAAATCTATATTTATATCCTCGATTGATATTACATTATCGCATACAATATTATATCCGGGTATATCTTTTTTATTTGGATAGGATGGATCATTTTTATTATAGGCAACTCTATTAATGCTTTTGTCTCCAAGATAATATGCAATATATCTATACTCTACATTTCCCATTTCAGTAGTATTTTCTTGCATGATAACAAAACCCATATTATCACGGTGATTATTCTCTATTACACTTATATTGTGAACAGATATGATTTTATCAGCTTTCTTGATTTCTTCTTTTATAAATTCAATCCCATATCTTCCGTTTAATAATATCTCGTCATATGTTTCTCCAAGAACAGAAGAATTTATGGCAAAAGTTAACATAGAAAATAAACTTACAACTAAAATAGAAGATATACCTATGGATAATAAAAGTTCAATCAAGGTAAATCCATTATTCTTTAGGTATTGACGCTTTGAAGTCCACATTGAAACCATTCTCCTGATCTTTTAAAGATACATTCACTCTTAAGTCAATTAGTTTTTCTTCAGAATTTACTTTGTATAAAATGCAATCATATCTTTCACTATCTATTTCATTTTCTATAAGTATATCATTTAAATCTATTGAATCGAACTTTTCAATTAAAGGTATTACTTCCATTGAAAAATCCTTGTCTGCCTTTAACCTTTCTACCACCATCTCTCCAAGATACATCATCTCTGATCTGTCTTTTATCTTATTAAAATTATTAAAAGATGAAACTATAATTGGAAAACAGGTTACTGAAATCAACCCTAATAAAAAAAATCCTACTATTACATCAATTAATATATATCCATTTTTGATCATATTCTACCTCAATCTATTGATCTTATAGTGACTTTACCAGTATTAACAGCAACGGTTAATACATAGGTCCTGTCCTTACTATCTTTTATATAAAATGAATCTGCAACACTTGCTGTTCCTGAACCTGTAAATGATATTTTATTATGCTCGGAATTTTTTATCAATTCTATTCCGTATTCAAATTTATATTTTTTAACTGTTTCCCATTTATTTACTGTGATATTACATTTAATCATGTAACTGTTGTCATTGTAATTTAGATAAACTGTGTATCTCTTATTATCAACTATTGCCCTATTTCTAGCATATAAAATGTCCTTTCTAAATTCCCTTAATTCTTGTTGCTCTTTTATCCTGTTTAAGATAGTTATCTTAGGTGCTGCAATTGAAAGAATGATTGCAAAAATGGCTAATATGGCTAGCAATTCTATAATCGTATAGCCCTTATGACTATTAGTATTTATCATCATTTAAATGATAGAGCATATATACCACTTCCGCTCTCGTTATTTTATTATCCATATTAATAAAACTGTTCGATTTTACTAATCTTTCATGCAGCATTTTTATAGCCATATCATTCCATTTAAAACCGTAATTATTTTCTACATTCCTCATTATCTTTTCTACTTCTCTGTATGATATAGGGTTATTGGAATAATCCTTAAATTCCACTGAATCCCAGTTATATACTCTACTTAAAATAGTTAAGAATTCTACTTTAGAGATATTATTTTCAGGTTTAAAAGTTTTATCTCCATACCCATAAATAAATCCCCTCCTAATATAAGAATTTATTTCATCCCTCGCCCAATGACCTCTTGTATCCGGAAACACAGAGGCATTTTTATCTACAAATACGCTAAATATTCCGTCATTTTTTAAGCTCATAGGTCTTATATAGGTTTTTATTACGCCTTCTTCAATTACCGAAGGAAGATACAACCATTTATTGTCAACATATCTGTAAATTCCACCCTTGACCTTATCGCCATAATATTCAAAAATTATCTCAATCAATTTATTGTCGTCCATATTGGAAGATGTATTTAATATACTTACATTATAGCTTTCACTTGCCTTAGTGAAATAAGTAGAATTAAATTTGGTATTATTATATAAGGTATCAATAGTTACAGTTACAGGATTAAAATATGTACCGCTAGTTATGCTAATTCCAAAGGCATTGTCAAAACTATTTAAACTTCCGCCTTTTATTGGAATTAATGCTGAAATTCTTTTATTTATTGCACTTTCTTGACTAAAATTCTTAAACTTCGCTTGATAACCTTCTGAATATCCATCAAAAAATCCCGCAATAAATCCATCCCTATAATTAGAGCTTTGTAAGCTTAAATTATAATCATCTATTATTTGTAAATTATCAGGAACAGATCTCTTCCAATCATTGTTTAGATATTTTAGATAATCTTCTGTTGCAATAATTTCTCCCTGTATTAATCCGACTTCCTTTCCATGAATATATGCCTCTCCTTCATCTCTTACGGTTTCATTTATATTAGCCTCTCTGAATACTTTATTGTACTCTATTTCATAAGCATCTTTAAACCCGGATAAAAATCCATCCATGTACTCTTTATTATCGCTTCTTAATGAATAATCCGAAATAATATCTCTATCAGATGGCAAATTCCTTGTAAAGTCATTATCTCTATTTTCATAATAACCCTTTACCCCAAAGGTTCCTCCGAACAATGCTCCCAATTTTTCTCCATCTTCTACTCCCTGTTCTAAGGAAGTCAATATAGGCTTAATTATAGCCTTCTCATAAGACTTTTTGTACCATTCTTCAAAGAATGTTGTAAATTGTGATAAGAATTCATCAACATATTCTCTGCTTTCCATATTTAAATTAAACATTCTTTTTAATGTTCTTTCATTAGGCAGAGCTTTCTTCCAATTGGCTTTAACACCATTTTGAAAATCACGGTATCCATATATACTCCCTAATGCCTTTCCTAACTCAAATGGAAAATCTAATTCCGTTTTCTCCTCAGATATATGCTCTCTATACCCATCAAAAAATCCTGAGCGATATGATGATTCATCCTCTATTAAATCAATAGGATAATCATCGGATGAATAATGCTTTCTCCAAGCAGATTCTGCAGAAACACCTTTACCCTTATTTTCTCTAGCCAGTTCTTCACCGGTATCATATCCTAAATCATAATCTCTTTTTGCTGCATAGACTACTAGTGAATTTGAAATCAACAATAAAATTATAAAGAATATAAGGACTTTTCCTATTTTCTTTTTCATCTACTCACCCCTTCGTGTTTTACTAATACAAGGACTTTTCCAACAGGCAATGCTTCCCCTGAGGCTATTCCATTATTTTCCATTATTTCATTTTTATATTTGTTACTACCATAAAAATGTTGTGCAATGCCTGACACAGTATCTCCGGCTTTAACAATATAAAACTCATATGCTAAGTCATTATTTGCATTTTCGTATTCATTATGCGGGTAAAAGGCTTCTAATTTATCAATCAACATAACACCATAATCATCACGATTATAAGGTAATTCATAATAAATATGCGTTAATTCTAAAGGATATAGGTTTAAATCCTGTGGTGGACTTACATTTATATTTGACCATCCTACCCATGATATTCCTTCTGACATGCTCACATCAATATTTTTACCGTCTTGAGTTCTGAATCTCATGCCCAAAATTCCCGGTGAATACCCAAAAGAGTTAACCCACAAGCTTATTGTCTCAGGAGGATATTTAAATACCAGATTATTGCCCAGCAAATCTATATATGCCCTATTTTCATCACCAAGAGCTATGATGTTGTATTCAAACCTCAATGAATATTTCCCCGATTTTCTTATGGTTGAAGGAATTACATCGCCTTTTATATATTCATTCGATGGTATAAAGGTATAATTTATACTTTCAAAGTCAGTTAATAATTGTACCTTTTTTAAATTCTCATCTCCTGTTGAACTGTATGTTGGACTATATAACTCATCCGTGTCTTCAGAACTTTCATTTGATATTTCAACATAATCCTCAAATGATCCAAATAGGGATCCTTCCTCCAGATTATCAACTGTGGCTACTTGTATTATATTTGGGTTTGTCTCCGCAAGTCCTTCTAAACCATAGATTTTCAAATACATATTTCCACTTATTTCATTATCATCTTTTCTGTCTATAGAAATATTATCAACTAATATTCGCCTGGGGCTTGTCCCTATTGAACGGATAACATCAACAATTCCATCATAGCTACCGCTAAATGGAATTGAAATTCCCATTTGTTTAACTTCCATATCCCCCAAATTCTCTATAGAAGGTCTATCAAAATTATAGTCTTTAAATGCCACTCTATCATCTTTCATTAAATCATTAAGCAAATAAATAATCTGGGATTGATCTAAAATCGGAAAATAGCGTGAAAGGATTTGCTCTCTTTCCACATCCAATATATCATTTTCTTTCTTTATCTTTTTTCCCTTTTCTAAAGTGTTATTCATATCCGTTATTTTAGTATCCAATTCCATTTTCTCATTTTTTAAGCTAAATATCCTTTCTCTCTGCGGAGCAATGATGAATCTAAAGGAACCCCATAGAATAAGTATAAAACCTAGAGTAATAAGCAAGAATTTTTCATTTTTTGTTAATGGACGAATTTTTTTACTCTTCAGGCTCATTTCCACCATTACTCACATCCTTTAAAGCTATATTTAGATTGAAATTATAATAATCCTCAATTTGACTTATATTTGATATAAAGACTTCATTATATTCTTCTATTGATGAAAGTCCCTTTGCAAATTCAGCTATTGCATACTTATCCTTAGATATACCGATAATTTGTATTTCTCCGTCGTATACGCTAAACGTAGTCAAAAACATATCTTCTGGCATTTTATTCTCCACAAGCCTTAAAAGTTCATCATCAATTACGTCCTTCGATTCTATTATTTCATCTAATCCCTTAATTTTCGTGACTTCTTCTCTGAACACAGTCAATTCGTCTTCCAGCATTTTAATTTCATTTACTTTTTTGATGGTTTTAGAATTTTGACTAATTCCTGTTCTATAGTCTATATCCGATTCAAGTTTCCTTATAGTAAAATAATTATATACACTATAAGCTACAACACCTATTATAGTGAAAAAGAGCAAAATATATAAAATTAAGACTTTATCAAATTTAAAAGAACGCTTTTCAATATATGGTTCAAAGAAATTTAAATCTCTCATGCTTTCACCCCTAGGCGAATTAGACCACCAACGGCATTAGCATATAATGACAAATCTCCATCGAATTTAAGCTTATTTAAAGATTTTAACTTATAACTGGGCCTATTAAAATATTCGGAAAATATCTTTTCAATACCTTCAATTTTAGTCAAGTCTCCATGCAATAATATCAAATCAATATTGTTCCCAATCTCTCTGGTTCTATAATATTTAAAAATCATTTCTACATTATCCATAATATCGTTGATGTTTCTCTTAATTCCATTTATAAAATAATAATCATCATTGGATTGAGAAATATCGGCGTCTAGATAATTAAAAGATTCAATCTTTCTAAAGATATGTTCATATGTACAATCAAATTTATCCTTAGATTCATCTAGAAATTTAGAAAAATTATGCTCAACAACCCTTGATACTTTTATATTTTCATCTTTGAAAATAGATAGTCCAATATTATCATAATTTATATCTAAAAAGGCAATAGTATTATCTGTATATTGCTGATTGTTTATATTAGTGCAAAAGCTTAAAAGTTTACATATAGAATTTCCTTTGTAGTCCAGTACTGAAGGTTTTAAACCTATATTTTTCAACAATTTAAGATGACTTTCCACCATATTGATAGGTACACCAATAATCAGTAAATTAAGTTTTTCTACACCATTATCCAATTGACTGCCCATGTTTATGTATTTAACTATATAATCCTCTGGTTGAATTGGAATATAATCCCCCAGCTGATATTTTATAAGGTTTTCAATATCATTTGTATCAACTTTTGGGAATAAAACTTCTCTAAGAACAATTTCAGATGAATTGATTACTGCATGTGTATTAACTAGTGGTATATCATTGCTAAGTAATCCATTTCTAATGATGTATCCCAATTGCTCTATGTCGTTTATGATTCCATCTTCATATATACCGTTCGGAATACTAATGGAGCAATATCTGTTGATTTGTATTCCTTTTTTAGAAAACTTTCCCTCAACAATCCTAACCTCATTTGAATTAAAGTCAATTGATATGGTTTTTTGTGTACTGATTAAACTCAAAATAAACCCTCCCATTATTTCTCAATCCATTAAGAATGTTTGTAATATAAATTTTAGGACAAAAAATTACTCTTCTAAATGAAAGTTTTGAAATACCATCTCATTATGCTATCCCCCCAGAGTACGGTGAAGAAAAAGGCTAACACAATAAAGGGTCCAAAGGGAATTGGATCTTTACTGGTTTTTATTCCTGTAATGAGTAAAATCAGTGAAATGATTGCACCTAGTATAAAGGATAAAAACATATTGAATATAATGTATTTAGTCCCTAAAATAAACCCTAAAGAAGATATAAGAATTACATCTCCATCACCCATACCTCCTTTTGACAATATAACTATTACTAAAAATACTCCTCCCCCTAATACCAACCCTCCAAGACTATCTAATATTTCAAAAGAGTCATATATATAATAATTTAATAATTTATATAAAACGGACAGTATAAATATAATAATCACTAAAATATCAGGAATAATCATTTCTTTTAAATCAATAAAAGATATTGCAATTAAGACTGAAGCCACCATTGTATAAAATATAAAATCTAATGACAATCCGTAAAAATAAAAAAAAGCTAAATAAACAATTGCATTTAAAAATTCAACGATTGGATATCGATTTGATATCGGAGCTTTACAATATCTGCATTTACCTCGAAGAGCTATAAATGAAAACAAAGGTATATTATCATACCACCTTAGGTTTATACCACATTTAGGACAGTGTGATGATGGATAAACTATGCTTTCATTTCTAGGAATACGATATATACATACATTTAAAAATGACCCAATAATCAATCCATATATAAAGATTAAGATTTTCATGCAAACCTCCTAAATACAATTCACAATTGAAAAGGCAATTCACAATTCACAATGCACAGTTCACAATTGAAAAGATAGTGAAGAGTGAAGAACTAAGAACTAAGAGCTGTTGAGGTCATCTTTTCGAGTCATTAAAATCGGAGATCTCTAACATTGATTTGTTTTTAAGGATAGAATTCCGGATAACAAAACGATTACGATTTTTGTGGCAGGGAAAGCTATGCTTTCCCGCCTGAACATTTAGCTATATTTTATGTCTTTTTAGATACTATTAATCTCCTTTTTATGGATTCTCTGGTAAATCAGCAGTTTCATCATCTGAAATTTTATCAGGTGTTACTGTGATTTCACCTTCTTTATCAATTGTTACTGTATAGGATTTTATTTCACCTTCTTCATAATTTACTCCCTTTGGAGGAGACGGCCATGTATCAAAATAATTTGTTGCACTGTATGGACTATCCCCACCACCCGAAGGTTTCCCATCCTCATCTGCTGTCCAAGTAATTGGATCTGTCGGATTGCCATTTTCCGCTATAGCAAGATTAGCGGCACTTTTTAGCATAGTTACATTTGCATTATGGGCAGTTATTGCAGCTTTCTTTCTAGCTCCTGATACTCTCGGCACAGCCATAGCTGCTAAAATCCCAAGTATTGCGATAACCACTACAAGTTCAATAAGCGTGAAACCCTTTCTTTTTCTTCTTTTGTCAATCCAAGTTAACACTTTATTTCCCCCCTTATTTCGATACTCATCTGATCAATTCACAATTAAAGCCGGAGGTTCCTCTACTAAATCGTATTTACCACATCAAACATAGGCATTGCCATTGCTATTACAATAAACCCTATAATCAATGCCATACCTACTATAAGTATCGGCTCAATAAGAGTTGTCAGCCTTTGAAGGTTCGTCTCAACTTCTTCATCATAAAAATCAGCAGTTTTATATAATATATCATCCAATGCCCCTGATTCTTCCCCTACTTTTATCATTGAATCCACCATAGGAGGAAAAATACCTATATCTTTGATAGTCCTGGAAAGAGGTATGCCTTTTCTTATATTCTCTATACCATCATTTATCCCTTTCTCAACAACAACATTGTTTACAACTCTCCCCACCACTTCCAAGGCTTGTATCAAAGGTATGCCTGAGGATATAAGTGTTGAAAGAGTGCGAGTAAACCTTGATGTGATAATCTTAGAAGTTGTAGTATTTATAATAGGTATTTTTAATTTTAGACTATCTAAAAATCTCTTGCCACTATTGGTCTTCTTATAAACATGCGTGCCGATAATTAGGCTTAATAAAACAACTCCGTATATATACCAATGTGTATTTAGGGATTCGCTTAAGGACAACATAATCCTAGTAGGTCCCGGCAGCGGAGAATCACTGCTTTCAAACATCCCAATAAAAGTAGGTAATACAAAGACAAGCATAAAAATAACTACTGCTACAGAAACTATGATAAGAATCATCGGATAAATAAGAGATGATTTTATTTTGTTTTCCAATTTATTTTCTTTTTCAAAATGTATAGCCATTCTCTCCATGATGGTATCCAAATTCCCACTTATTTCTCCGGCTTCCACCATACTGGTCAAAATCGTGGGAAATATATTTTTATGTTTTTTCATGGCCTCTGAGAGCACAAGACCTTTTTGAACATCCTCATTAATGGATATTATCGCTTTACATAAGGTTTTATTTTCTGCTTGAACAGCTAATATATCCAAACATTTGACAATCCCCAATCCTGCATCTATCATAGTGTAAAATTGTCTGCAAAATACAGCCAAATCCTTTTTCTTGACCTTTGGAGTAAATAACTCAACCTTGGCATCTGCCTTGATATCTCTTTCTACCAACAATGGCATATGGTTCTTATCCTTAATCATAGAGACAACATCTGATTCATCATTTGCTTCAAAAAATCCCTCAATGATTTGACCAGTTTGACTTACCGACTTGTACTTAAATACCATAATATTACCTCTATATTAAATATTTCTTGATATCTTCCTGATTAAATGCTTGCATCAATACTGTCTCTTTCCTTATGAACCCTTTTTTGTATAAATCTATCAAATAGGAATCCATAGTTTGCATATTATATTTGCTACCTGTTTGAATTACCGTGTCAATCTGATATATTTTATCTTCTCTAATTAGATTCCTAATTGCCTGTGTAGCTACCATTATTTCAAATGCAGCAACTCTACCATTACCTTCATAATTTATTAAGAGCTGTTGAGAAATAATTGCTTGTATTACCGAAGAAAGTTGGATTCTTATCTGTTGCTGCTGATGGGGCGGAAATACATCTATTATTCTATCAATTGTTTTAGCAGCCCCTAATGTATGCAGAGTGGATAAAACCAGATGCCCTGTTTCAGCAGCAGTAATTGCAATACTCATAGTCTCTAAATCTCTCATTTCACCGACAAGTATTACATCCGGATCTTCTCTCAATGCGCCACGCAATGCATTTGCAAAAGATTGGGTATCACTTCCTATCTCCCTTTGATTTACAATGGCTTTATTGTGTTTATGAAGATATTCTATAGGATCTTCAAGAGTTAATATATGACAATTTCTCTCATTATTTATTTGATTAATAATTGAAGCCAATGTAGTTGATTTACCGCTTCCTGTAGGCCCTGTAACCAAAATTAGACCTCTTTTCAATCTAGATAAATCTTTTATAACCGGGGGCAATCCCAAACTTTCCATAGTAGGTACCTCAATAGGTATTATCCTAAGTGCCATGCCGAAGCTCCCTCTTTGCTTATAAACATTGACCCTATATCTACCCACTCCCGGATTCGAATATGAAAAATCTATCTCTCCTATCTCTTCTAATATCTTAAATTGTTTTTCATTTAATGCTTGCATAGTAAGTTCCTTTGTATCATTTGCTGATAAAGCCTTATCCCCTATATTCACCAGCTCTCCGGATATCCTAAAAGTAGGCGGAATACCAACTGTTAAATGAATATCGGATGCTTTCATTGAAGTACCTAAATTTACAATCTCTGTTAAGTCCATTAAACCACTCCTATCATAAAGTAAATCCTACTCTCATAACTTCTGAAAAAGTTGTCTTTCCCTGCAGTGCTAAATCCAATGCTGATTGAAACAATGTAGTCATTCCCTCTTCTATTGCCTTTTCTCTAATGTTATCAGTTGTAGCATTGGAATCTATCAATCTTCTGATGCTCTCATCAATAGGCATGATTTCATGTACAGCTGTTCTGCCTCTAAAACCTTGATTACATGAATTACATCCAGTGGGTCTAAATAATGTTATTTTTTCATCTATCGGCATCCCCAACATTCTCTTTTCCGTATAATCAATCTCATATGGCATTTTACATTTATCACAAAGCACTTTCACCAGTCTCTGAGATACTACGCCTATTACAGCTGAAGATACTAAATACGGCTCTATACCCATATCTATTAACCTTGCAATGGTTGAAGGACTGTCATTGGTATGAAGAGTAGATAATACCAAATGACCTGTAATAGCAGCCCTCACAGCTATCTCAGCGGTTTCATTATCCCTTATTTCTCCAACCATAATAATATCCGGATCTTGTCTTAAGATGGATCTGAGACCTGTTGCAAAAGTTAATCCGGTTTTTTTATTTACATTTACCTGATTTACGCCATTCAATTTATATTCTACAGGATCTTCAACTGTGATGACATTTTTTTCTGTTACATTCAATTCCTTTAACACCGTATAAAGTGTTGTAGTCTTTCCACTACCGGTAGGACCTGTTGCCAATATCATGCCATAAGGTTGGGAAAGAATATTATTAAAAATCGACAAATTTTTTTTACTTAAGCCCAAACCTTCCTTTGAAAAATTGAAATTGCTTTTGTCTAAAAGCCTTATAACCATTTTTTCCCCATAAACTGTAGGCAATGAAGAAATCCTCATATCTATTTCTTTATCCCCAATTTTACTTTCTATTCTTCCATCTTGAGGAATTCTTTTTTCCGCAATATCCATTTTCCCTATGATTTTTATTCTAGTAACAATAGCTGAAAGATTTGCTCTTGGAAGAGTCATGATTTCTCTTAAATCACCATCAATGCGAAATCTAACCCTAATTTCATCTTGATATGGCTCTATATGAATATCAGAAGCGCGAGTTCGTACTGCTTGTTCGATTATGGAGTTTATGAGCCTTACAATCGGTGCAGTAGCTACTTCCGATACTTCTTCCTCTTCTATATCGCCATTATCTATAAATCCGATCTCAGATTCTGAAAATTCTTCCAAGACCTTTTTTGTACTAACACCGCTATAAAATTTGTCAATTATCTTATTTATTTCTTCCGCAGTTGCCATCATAGGTTCTATATCCATCTTGGTAAATAATTTTACATCATCTTTTGCAAAAATATTTAATGGGTCAACCATAGCAACTATTAAAACATTATCTTTAATATCTATACCTACAAGTTTATACTTTCTTGCTATATTTTCAGGTATCGAAATAACAGCTTCTTGATTGATATCGTATTTATCTAAATCAACCCTTTTCATTATATCATCCTCTTAAAAAACTTAAATTATCTGGTAATATTCGACATAAATGTCAAAAATCCCTTCTTTTTATTACATATTTTTCAAATATTTAATTTTATTTTTATAACGAATAGGAAAGTTCTATAATTCCTTTAATTTGATAGAACTTTTCGTTAACATAATTCGCCATATCAACTATGATAATATCTATTAAGATATTAAATGGATAGTTTATGCAAAAGAACAAAAACTTAGCCTTAATAAATTTAACCTTAAGTGTAAAACTATCATTAGGAGGTGGAATATTTGAAAACAAAAAAAATAATGTTAATAGCTTTAGGTTTAATGATCCTTATCGCAATTTCTGGCTGCCAACCAAACGATACTGGGTATAATACAAGACTTGGTACCCAAACTAGAAATGGCAACGGTGGTTTATTTAACAATACAGGTACAAATACACCATCAGGAAATGGTGCTTGGCCAGATGGCACAAATCAAGACCGTAATTTAACAGGTCAAGATAAAGTGCTTTATAGAAATAACACTAATTTAGGACTTAACAACGGCTTCAACGATGGATTTAACAATGGAGTAAATGATGGATTATACGGCAATAGATTAAACGCAGGATTAAATGATGGGTATAACACTGGATTAGACAACAATGGAGTAAATAATAATCTATCGACTAATTCAGGTAATATGAATATAAATGCTAATGAATTAGCAAGAAAAATTACTACATTACCTGAAGTATCCAGCTGCTCTGTTGCAACTCATAATAATAATGCAGTCGTTGGTCTAAAATTGAGCAACAATCAAAGTTTAGGTGCATCATTAAGACAAAGAATTGAAACCATGATTAGAGATACTAATAGCAATATAAATAATGTTTCAATAACTACCGATCCTAATCTATTTACAAGGATTCAAAATATGTCAAATGGAATGACAAATGGAAATGTAACAAATACCATTAAAAATGATTTTGAAGACCTTATGAGAAGTATAACGCCCAATACAAACAATATTACTAGATAACATAAAGGAGACTCTAATTATGAGTCTCTTTTACATCTTCGATTTTACACATTGCTTTATTAAGTTTTTCAATTGCTCTTGATTCAATTCTTGATACATATGATCTGGAAATCCCAAGGATTGCTGCTATTTCTCGTTGAGTTTTTAAATCTCCATCTATTAGTCCGTATCTTAATTCAATTATAACTTTTTCACGAGGTTTTAAGACTTCATTTATCGCTCTATATAGTTTTTTGGTTTGAATTCTAAGTTCTACTTCATCCAATATTTGATCCACGTCCGATCCCAATATATCGAGAAGGTTTATTTCGTTTCCTTCTTTGTCCGTTCCAATGGGTTCATGTAATGATAATTCGATTTTTAATTTTTTTGATGATCTAATAGTCATTAAAATTTCATTTTCGATACATCGTGCCGCATATGTTGCAAGCCTTGTACCCTTACCAGGATCAAATGTTGAAATTGCCTTAATAAGTCCAATCGTGCCGATTGAGATCAAATCATCTAAATCTTTTCCCGTATTATTATACTTTTTTACTATATGAGCAACTAATCTTAAATTTCTTTCTATAAGGATTTTTTTAGCTTCCTCCGAACCCTCATGGTAAGCCTCTAAATATTTCTCTTCTTCCTCTTTTTCTAAAGGCTTTGGAAAGGAATTTGAATTTATCATATATCCGCAAAGTATAACAAATGGTCTTAAAAATAAATTTAATATAAGAATAAACAATTTATCCATAAATTTACCCCCAATGATTAAGTATATGATTGGAGGTAATTTCTTGTGCTAGTACACAGGATATATTTTATTGATTTCCTTCGCTATTTTTTCAAAAATTGGTGCTGCGGATTTGGAACCTGAATGTCCCCCTTCTACAAGAACTGTTATGACATATTTGGAATTGTCTTTTGGAAAATATCCGGCAAACCATCCGTGTATTGTACTATTTTTATTCATAATTGCTTCGGCAGAACCCGTTTTTCCTCCGCTACCACCAACTTCATATAAATCAAGATCCTTTCCTGTTCCGTTTTCAACGACACTATTTAAGTATTCCATAGCTAATTCGCTTGAAGACTCAGAAAGAACCCTTTTATCATCTTCTCTATTATATTCCTTAATAATTATACCGTCTTTATTTGTTATACCTTCAATCAAAGTTAAATGTTTTTGCAATCCTCTGTTGGCTATAATAGTCATTAAATTGGCTATTTGTAAAGGAGTAACTTCAATTTTCCCCTGACCGATTGATATGTTCCCTATAGCCGGACCTAAGAGATCATTCCCTTTGGGTAGATTTCCGCTTATTTCTTCTAATAAACCTATATTTATCTTTGAACCAAAATTTAACCTTTCAGCCATTTCAATAATTTTTTTCCCACCCAATTCTTTTCCCAATTGTATGAAAACCGAATTACAAGATTTTTCAAATCCCTCTTTTAAGCTTATATCGCCATGCACACTTGTGCACTTTATCCGTACGTTTTTAATATCTTCATAGCCCTTACAATGGTATTCTTTGCCCAATAAATCTTCCTCAATAGCTGTTAATAATACTACAGTCTTAAAAATAGAACCTGGCGGATATCCAACTTGGATTGCCTTATTGTATAATGCCATATCTTTAGTATCTAAATAATATTCGATATTTTCCTGATCATAATTGGGTCTGGATGCTAATGCCATGATTTTGCCGGTATCAACTTCTACAACAATGGCAGCTCCATTTATATTATTTTCATCTAAAATCTTTTCCACACTTTCCTGTATTCTATAATCAATAGTAAGTTTTACACCTGTAGGATCCATTGAATCGGTAATCTCATTTACAAATTCGGAACCTCCCAATATCATAGAGCGATCTTTATCAAATTCTACAAAAAATGACCGTTTCTCACTATTTTTAAGAAACTCATCAAATACCTTTTCAATCCCTGATTCTCCATAGTTATCCTTCTTATTTACATAGCCGATTACGTGGGATAAAATATTTTTGTCTGTATACCTCTCTACAACATCAACTACAAATACATCTTCAGGTTTGTTGTCTATCCTAATATTATCCTTTAATGGAATTTTAATGATTTCATCATCAAGATTTAATAGGTTTAAAATTTCATATCTGCTCAATGTACTATGCTCTAAGACTATGTCAAGCATATGTTTGTTATTCTTTAATATTTTATTAGATAATATTATATTTTGTGTGTTTTTAATATTGGTAAATGGTGTAAGATTTCTGTCATAAATGATCCCTCTTTTAGGATAAAGAGAGATCTCTTTACCCCTTTGTTTTAGTGCCTCTTCTGAATAGACCGGGTTTTTATATATTTGTATGAAATACAGCCTAAAACCTAAAATAAAAAAAAATATAGTAGCTAAACTTCCAAATATAAGCAGCCTCTTTTTTAAAATCTTTTTATTATCAAAATTTTCCATAAAAAACCCCCATAAGTTAGTATTAGCACCCCATGGGGAATATATACGTTCAATTCACAATTCACAATTCACAATTGAATGAAGAACTACTATCACATTTATGGATTTGAAGCAGATTCATTAAGCAACTTTTGGGTAACTGCACTTAAATTACATTTTGTGTTCTATTTACCTATTATTGCATTTATCTTTGCAACTATTATATCTATAGCTACTTTGTTATAGCCGCCCTCTGGAATTATTATATCTGCATATCGTTTTGTGGGTTCAACAAATTGTAAATGAGCAGGTCGTACTGTGCTCATATATTGTAATATAACTGAATCTAAAGTTCTTCCTCTATCTTTTATATCACGAAGTATTCTTCTTATTACTCTGACATCTGAGTCCGTATCTACAAATATCTTTATATCTAATAAGTTTCGGATTTCTTCTTCAAATAGGATTAATATTCCCTCTAAAATAATAATGTCTTTAGGCTCAACCTTTTCTGTTTCTGATTTTCTATTGTGAATCTCAAAGTCATAAATGGGTTTCTCAATTGCTTTACAATTTATTAAATCCTTAAGATGTTTAATCAGTAATTCATTGTCAAAAGCAAAGGGATGATCATAATTGGTTTTGACCCTTTCTTCAAATGATATATTGCTTTGATCTTTATAATATGAATCCTGTTCAATTATAGCTACATTTTTTTCTGTTATCTCCTTTAAAATCTCTTTAGTAACTGTAGATTTGCCTGAGCCTGTCCCACCAGCTATTCCAATAATAATTGGGCTCTTCATGTACTTATTCCCCTCTTTCTTTTCTTATTAGGTAAAATTTCTCTACGTCTTCTTTCATTTTCATTTTTACAATCTGTTGCGGATGGGGCGCCACATCTATTTTATTTCCCTCATCATCCCACATATTTTCGATTTTTTGGGTGAAATGATTTATATTCGGACCAAATATTTCTATCTCATCTCCAACAAAAATTCTATTTCTTTGCTCTATGGTTGCAATTTTATTTTCCTTGTCATAATCTAAAATCATGCCAACAAAATCATATCCTCTAATATACGAACTTGTTTCATAATTTAAAGATTCCTGATCCGGTTTTCCATAATAAAATCCGGTAGTAAAATCCCTATAGCTTACCTTCTTAATTTCCTCAATCCATTTTTTATCATATCTATATTCTTCCGGATCCTTATAATATTCGTCTATTGCCATCTTATATGACCTAATCACAGTGGATACATAATAGGATGATTTCACTCTCCCTTCTATTTTAAAGCTGTTGATTCCTGCTTTTATTAGTTCGGGAATGTGTTCTATCATACAAAGATCTTTTGAATTGAAAATAAATGTGCCATCTTTATGTTCTTCCACCGGAAAGTATTCTCCCGGTCTTTTTTCCTCTACAACATAATATTTGTACCTGCATGGATGAGCACAATCGCCTCTGTTTGCATCTCTACCAGTCATATAGTTGCTTAATAAACATCTTCCTGAATATGACATGCACATAGCTCCATGCACAAATGCCTCTATTGTTAAATCTTCGGGAACCTTCTTTTTTATTTCTTCAATTTCTGCTAAGGACAATTCCCTTGCTAAAACAACTCTCCTTACGCCGAGATTATACCAAAACATAATGGTTTCATAGTTTGTAACACTGGCTTGGGTACTTATATGTATTGGCATATCTGGAACTGTTCTCCTTATAATCGAAAACATTCCGGGATCTGACACTATTACTGCATCAATATTTATATTATTTAAACTTGTTACATAATCCTCTAACCCTTCTAAATCTTCATTGTGGGGTACTATATTTAAAGTAATATAAACTTTCCTGCCCCTTTCATGAGCAAATTTTACACCTTCTTCTATATCGCTAAGTGTAAAATTTTTAGAAGCTTTTCTAAGCCCAAAAGCCTCTCCCCCCAAATATATTGCATCTGCACCATATACAACAGCCATCTTAAGCTTTTCTAAGTCTCCTGCCGGCGCTAATAACTCAACTCTTTCCATTTTTAATCAGCTCTCCTTATATATAATGGCTACACCATCGCCTAATGGCATAATACAGGATGTATAGCCTTCAATATCATTTATATATTTTAAGAAACTCCTTAATCTCTTAACAATAGTCTTTTTCCTCCTTACAACTAAGGAATCCGTAGCCACCATTCCCCTAAACAACACATTATCACAAACTAAAAGTCCTTCCGGTTTTAACAGTTTAATCGAAAGATTGAAAAATTCTAAATACTGTCCTTTGGCTGCATCCAAAAATATAAAATCATAGATGTAATCTAAATTTGAGAGTATTTCTTCTGCCTCCCCTTCTATGATTTTTATTCTATCTCCATAGGGACTTATTGAGATGTTTTCTTCCGCCAATTTAATCATATTTTCATTGCGTTCTATAGTATGTATAGAGGACTTACCACCTGTTGCTTCGGCCATAATCAACGCAGAATATCCAATTGCTGTACCCACTTCGAGAATTTTTTGAGGTTTTTTAGATTTTAATATTACCTTAAGTAATTGTGCAACTTCCGGTTCGATTATAGGAATATGATTTTCCTTAGCATATATTTCTAATTCCTTTAAATGTTCATTGTTATCAGGTATTATGCTTCTTATGTATTCTTCAATATATTCTTCATTAATATTGCTCATTTTATCATCCTTTTTGATTAATTGCTATTAAAATAATAGTCAACACAAAATAATAGGTGTTTCCACCTATTATTTTTTTGGTTTGGCATTCATGTGGTCCTCATAGTTTGTTGTAAATGTATGAGTTCCATCGGGACCAGTTAAAACAAAGAATAAATAATCAACATCTGCCGGATTTACCGCTGCAATTAAAGACTTCTCCCCGGGAGATGCTATAGGTCCAGGTGGTAAGCCTTTATTAATATATGTGTTATAAGGTGAAGGTGTTTGAGTTTCTGCAGTAGATAAATTTTCTTTTCTCTCGCCCAATATATATTGTACAGTTGCACAGGATTGCAACATCATCCCCTTATCCAGTCTATTGTGAAATACTGCAGATACTAGTGGTCTTTCACTATCTACTTTTGCTTCTCTTTCAACAATTGAAGCTAGTGTAACCGCTTCATTAAGTGAAATATCCAATTCATCCAATTTATTCATAATATCCTTTTTGTAGACCTTGTCAAATTCATCTAACATTTTTGATACAATATCTTCTTCCTTTGCATCCTTATATATTTCATAAGTTGATGGAAATAAATATCCCTCTAAGCTTTGTCCTTCATCTAATTCCTTTAAAAATTCATATCTATCCTCAAAATTATCCTTATTGCTTGTTAATTCAATAAATTTATCCTTATTTACAAATCCCTCTTCAGATAGCTTATCAGCAATCTGAACAAGCTCATATCCTTCCGGAATAGTAAATCTAATAGTATCTCCGGATTTACCTCCCTTTGTCAGATGCTCAATTATTGTATTTAAATCCATATTGGTATTTAATTCATATTGTCCAGCTTTTAATTTGCTAGCCACATTTGAGGATCTCGCCTGGAGTTTAAAAACAAATTTGCTTTTAATCAATCCATTCTCGTATAGCAAATCAGATATCTTATTGATTGAACTCCCTTGAGGTATATCAATGACTATTTCATTGGAATCATCCGTTGTCATAGGTTCAAGACTGCTTTTATAATGGCTTCTCCAAGAATATATTGCCAAAGATATCAAAATAATTATAATTAATATAAATGAAATTTTCTTCTTTTTTTTAATCATTTCCATTCTATCTCACCTTTATTACCATTCTTTTATATTTGTTGCTTTTTTATATACATATAATATCACAGATCCAAATATCAATACAGAAATTAATTCTCCTATACCTATACCCAATACGGTATAAAAATATGGCACTTTTGTAAAATAAGAAACCCAAATTGAAACTATTAACCCATTCAAAGCTACCGGTGGTATCATCCCAAGAAACTTGTTTTTCATCTTTGAAGTAAGGAAAGCTGCTACTAATGTAACAAGGCTGCCTCCTACAATATCCAAAAGTCCAAATCCCGAATAAGGTGCCAGTATTAAATTTGCCAGTAAAGTACCCACAAATAAGCCTGGGATTGCTGCTGATTCTACCATCGGCAATAAGGTCAAGCCTTCTGCTAACCTCAATTGAACAGGACCGAATGTAAGGTTCGCAAAGGGTACAGGCAATACCTGTATTATAATTAGAACTATGTATATAGCAGCTATTAAACTAGCCTTGGTGATATATCTTATATTCATAATAACCCCCTGATCAATTCACAGTTCACAATTCACAATTGTTGGTGTCAATTCACAGTTCACAATTCACAATCGACCCTTGGGTCGTCCTGCCGTGTACCCTT
>ENA-UOOK01000676-UOOK01000676.1-fermentation-metagenome-genome-assembly--contig:-NODE-676-length-45112-cov-4.414919_pt1 | contig 45112 bp, 43 predicted proteins | sample MGYA00245777_ERZ724023 | MGnify/ENA primary metagenome ERZ724023 (study PRJEB28704, sample SAMN03018312) | fermentation metagenome | biome: anthropogenic terrestrial biome; feature: soil; material...
TGTTCAGCCACAGCTCAAAATACCGCTCGTTGGCCGCCCCGGAAGGCGAGGCCGTTTTGTCGCGGCTGCTCATGAAGGACCCGGTCCAGCTGACGGCCTCTCCCCCGACGGTCACGTTTGGGCTGAACCAGTTTTCGTCCGACAGGGCGATTCCCTCCGGGGCCTTGACGTCAAACAGCACATAGACGCCGTTCCTGTCGCCCAGCGTCTGGAGCGCCGTCACCGTCAGGCCGTTTTCCGTCACGCTCTGGTCCCCGGAGCCCAGCGCGCCGTCCGAGGCCAGCTGGTTTTGCTGCCGCTCATCCGCCCCGAAACGCTCCGCCTGTTTCTTCATTTCCAGCGCCAGACCGAACCCTTCGACCCCCTCGGCAAATCCGGGGTAATTGTCCACCCAGTCCGCCGTGGACATCTGCCCGCCCGTCGCCGTTTTTTCCACGACGAGCGTTTTCAGCCCGGCGCGCGCGCAGTAAAGCGCCGCCGTATATCCCGCAGAGCCGCCGCCGATGACGACGACGTCATAATCCCGTTCCGCCATTTCTGACACGCCTTCTTTCTTCCGGTTATATTTTATCCTTATCATATCATTTTTTGGGAATTTTGCAAACCGAAAACATAGAAAGAATCGCTCCCTGCGCACATTATACCACAGGCGCAACGCGCCGTTGTGGTATATTTATAAATTGGCGAAGCTGGTATAATAGCCGTTCTGCGGCTATTATACCATAAAAATTCGGACCGCCCTGCGCGGGAAGGCCGGCAGAAGGCGGTCTGTGGGGATACGCGGCGCTTCTCCCGCAAAGCCGTAAGTTTTCAACGGACAAAAAAAGCTGCGGCAAAATCATTCTGCCGCAGCCCCCGTCCTAGCCGGACGGATCAAAATTCAATATCAAACATCACTGCAAAAGCGCGCTGATGAAATTCTATGGTCTTCTGCCTTTTCACAGTCTCAGTGGCCCATCGGTCGAATCTTCGCTGTATCCGGGATTCGCCCTTCCCTGTTCCAAACAAATCCTTTTAAGAAAGTCAACCTGAGGTATTCCGGATACAGGACCCTACTCCCCGCCGGCCGCTTCCAAAGGCAAAGCCAAGCATCCTTTCCTTCCAATTTTCATTCATTGCGGTTTGCTTTCAAACGGAAATTGTTTTTCGGACTCATTCCTTTGCAAATTGATCGGTGATATCGCCCTGGAACCCTTTTCCCTTCAGCCGGCCTGAGTCCAACAGACCGGCCGCTGTGGTTCATCCTGAACCATTGGACTCACCCCTTTCCATCCGCGGAAAAAATCAGGCTTCTTGTCCCCCGTTTTATGCTGCCATTTTTGTGGCGGCACCTCGGGCTTTTTCGGGCCTTCTTTTCCGCCGGGCCCGCCGCCGGAAAAGCCCCCCTTACGCCTGTTTTTTCTCCGCTTTCTGTATTTTCAGTATAGCATATTTTTATAAATTGTCAATAGAAACCGGCTGATATTCCTGGAAAAACAGGGTATTTTATTTTCATCGATATTTTAGTTGACTTCAAGCTTCGACAACTGTAAAATGAAGCAAGAACATCAAATTAACTACAAGGAGATGACCCCCATGAAAGAAGAATTCGGCCCCGATGTGCTGACTCTTGTTGACGACGAGGGAAACGAGCACGAATTTGAGGTTTTGGATGTAATCGATAACGACGAGGGCTGTTTTTATGCTTTGCTGCCCACGTTTGACGACCCGCAGGAAAGCCTGGAATCGGAGGGAACCTATTATATTTTTGAAGCGATCGATCAGGACGGCGAACAGCAGCTGGCGGAAGTGGAGGACGACGCACTTCTGGACCGCCTTGCCGAAATCTTCGAAAGCCACTTTGACGAGCTGTACGACGATGAGGAAGACATTTCCGGAGAAAGCGACGATTAATTTCTTTAAAAGAATTAAAAGTGTAAAAACCATGCTATACTGATGGTAGTAAAACTTCCTGCCTGGTGCGTGGACCGTTGCAAAATAACCCTACAATTTTAAATCGGGAGCCTGGGCTCCGGCGGTGGACTGCAGACCTCCCGGCCTTGTGCCGGACGAAGGGAGCACGAACCCGCTGGGAGGGCACCCACCTGCTTAGTGGTAGCAGGTTATCTTAGCACATTACGGCCAGGCGGGCCTTTTTAAACAACGAGAAGCCGCTGCGCGATACGCGCAGCGGCTTTTTTGTTTTTTTCGCTTCTTTTGGGCAAGAATAATGCCGAAGGAGTGGGGCACGATGAAAAAATTTCTGCATGCGGCCGGCGGATTCTGCGCGGGCATCGCAAACGGGCTGCTCGGCGCCGGCGGCGGCATGATCGTAGTGCCCATGCTCATAAAATCCGGCCTGCCCATCGTGAAAAGCCACGCGACGTCCGTGGCCGTTATCCTCCCCATCTGTGTGCTCAGCGCCTCGCTTTACGTCCGGCGGGGCAGCGTTACGCTCGGGCAGGCCCTGCCGTACCTGCCGTTTATGCTGATCGGCTCCGCCATCGGCGCGTGGGCGCTGCCGAAGCTGAACAGGACGCTCCTGCGCCGGATCTTCGGCGGGCTGATGCTCTGGGCGGCGTGGAGGATGCTGTTCTGATGGAATATGTGTGGATGGCGCTCGCCGCGACGCTCTCGGGAATCCTGGGCGCCATGGGGATGGGCGGCGGCGGGGTGCTGATTATTTACCTGACGCTGATCGCCGGGCTGGACCAGCGGGCGGCGCAGGGAATCAACCTGATCGTCTTTATCCCCTGCGCGCTGCTCGCGCTTTTCTTTTATCTGAAGAAGAAGCTGATCGACGGCAGGGCCGCCCTGTTCGCGGCCGCGGCGGGCCTTGCGGGGGCGCTTGCCGGCACCTGGCTTTCCGGCATGATCGAGACCGGCGTGCTGCGCCGGATCTTCGGCGCGATGCTCCTTTTCATCGGCCTGCGGGAAGTTTTTGCGAAGCCGCAGAAAAAATCAAAAAGCTGAAACAGGTGCAAGCCCCGTTGGGATGACACCTGTTTCAGCTTTTATACGGATGGTCCGGCCGATTCCGGCGGCCCGAACGGGTAGCTCAGCACTTCCTCCATCGTCGGGATCGACGGGGCCGCGCCCTTCCGGGTGACCGCGATGGAGGAAGCCTTGGATGCGGTTTCGAGCGCCTGCTCCATCGTTTTTCCACTTACGACGGATGCGAGGAAAAAGCCCGTGAACGTGTCGCCCGCGGCGGTGGTGTCCACAACGGGGACGTGGTAGATCCCGTGGCCGATCCTCCTGCCGCGGCCCTGCCAGACGGCGCCGTCCCCGCCCAGGGTGAGCGCCACCCCGGTATCCGGATAGCGCGCCGCCAGCACATCCAGAATTTCGCCCGGCTTTTTCCTTCCGCTGATCTGGCCGCCCTCGATCTCATTCACCAGAAGGATGGAAACCTTGGAAAGGTCGCACTTTTCGACGGCGCCGTCGAAGGGGGACGGGTTCAGCACGACGCGCATCCCCTTGCGGTGCCCCATTTCAATCAGAACGTCGATGTCGTTGACCTCGTTCTGAAGCAGCAGCATGTCGCCCCGGCCGAAGCCCCGGAACACCTCTTCGGCGAATTCTCGGGTCAGGCTGCGGTTGCTGCCGCCGAACAAAAGAATACAGTTCTGCCCTTTTTTGTCTACCTGAATCACCGTGTGGCCGCTTTTCCCCGGCAGGGTCCCGACGCAGGAAGTATCGGCGCCGCTCTGCCGCAGCAAATCGAGCAAGGCGCCGCCGTCCTCCCCCACCATGCCGGCGTGCCACACCTTTGCCCCGGCCCTGGCCAGCGCGACCGACTGGTTCAGCCCCTTTCCGCCGCAGAAGGTCTGCATGCCGGATGCCGCGCCGGTCTCGCCCGGAATCAGGATATGGTCCACCGAATAGACGTAATCATAGTTCAAAGAGCCGAAATTCAGAATTTTCATGGAAAGCCCCCCTTAAAAAGCGACGCCGGCCCTCAGGATGAGGTTGGGAAACGGGGTGAATTCTCCGGTGCGCACCGCAAATTTGACCCCGGCGGACATCTGCTTGAACTCGGTGTGCGGGATCATGTCGTAAGGAATATCGGCAAGCTTTTCCCGTATGTAAGCGAACATCTCCGGGTTGCTTTCCCGGATCTCCTGCGCCAGGGTGTAATGCTCCACGACGGCTTCCCCCAGAACCGCATCCAGCACCTGCCGAAAGGCGGGCACGCCCCCGCACAGCGCAAGGTCCACATACGGCCCCCCCTTGGGAATCGGCAGGCCGGCGTCCCCGATCAGGAACAGGTCCTTGTGCCCCAGCCCGGCGATATAGCCGGCGAGCTGAGCGTTCAGGATTCCGGATTTTTTCATTGCGCCGCTCCCTCTTTCCTTCCAGTGCCGCCGGTATCCTCGTTTCTGGCCTGAAGCGCCATTTTCGCCTGAAGGTTGCGCTGGAACTGGTCGATGATGACGGCGAGTACGATCACAAGGCCCTTGATGACCATCTGCCAGAATTCCGAAACGCCGCACATGACCATGCCGTCGTTGATGACGCCGATGACGAACGCGCCGACGATGGTTCCGCCGATGGTGCCGACGCCGCCCGCCATGGACGTGCCGCCCAGAACGGCCGCGGCGATCGCGTTCATCTCCCACGTTTCCCCGGAAGCCGGGTGGGCCGCCACAAGCTGCGCGGAATTGATGATGCCGACGATCGCGGCACAGACGCCGGAAAGGATGTAGACGATGATCTTCACCCTGTTGACCTTTACGCCGGAAAGCTTCGCGGCCCGCTCATTGCCGCCCACGGAAAGGACGTGCCAGCCGAACGGCGTGTATTTCAGCACGATGGCGGTGATGACCGCAATGATGACCAGAATGATCGCGCCCACGGGGATCCCCAGCACGCTGCTGCCGAAGAAATCGAAGCCCGTGTTCCCAAGCGCCGGCTTGCCGACGATATTGGAAAAGGTCGCGCCGTTCGAGCGCAGCATGGCAAAGCCGCGCGCCACATACATCATGCCCAGGGTGGCGATAAACGGGGCCACGTTGAAGCGCGTGATGACCATTCCGTTGAGCCAGCCGATCAGCGCGCCGCATATGACCGTAAACAGAACGATCCACGGGACGCTGAAATACAGGGTGACGCCGAACATGCTCAGGGTCAGCCCCTCGTTGATCAGGCCGCCGGCGATCATGCCCGCGATGCCGACCACGGCGCCCACCGAAAGGTCGATGCCGCCGGTGATGATGACATAGGTCATGCCGATGGCGAGGATTCCATACAGCGCCACATGCTTCGCGATCAGAAGAAGCGTGCTCTGAGACAGGAAGTTGGGCGCGGCGAAACTGAAGAAAATCAGCAGGATGACCAGAACGATAAAGGTTCTTCCCTTTAACAGCGTCATGGCAATCCCATGATTGGATTGATTCTTTTTCATACCAGCATTCTCCTTTACGATTCGGATTCCCGGATGTGATGGCCCTGATAGGAAGCGAGCACGAGGCTGTCCTCGTTGATTTCGTCACCGATCAGCTCGCCGGTCTTTCTGCCGTTCGAAAGCACCATGATGCGGTCGGCAATCGCGATGATCTCTTTTAATTCGGATGAGATCACGACGATGGAAAGCCCCCGCTCCGCGTACTGATTGATGATGTCGAACACTTCCGTCTTCGCCCCGATGTCGATTCCCCTGCTCGGCTCGTCGAGCAGCAGGATTTTCGGGTGCGTCAGGATTCCTTTGCCGATGACGACCTTCTGCTGGTTGCCGCCCGAAAGGGAAAGGATCGGCAGCCGCTTGTCGGAAACTTTGATGTGGATATCCCGGATCTCCTCGTCGATGCTGCCGTTCTCCTTCTTTTTATCCAGGAACGGGCCTTTGGTATAGCTTTTCAGGCTGGAAAGGGAAATGTTCTTGCCGATGCTCAGCGTCTGAACCAGGCCCTCGCGCTGCCGGTCCTCCGGCACCACGGCGAAGCCGCGCGCGATCTGCTCCGACACGCTTCTGATCCGGATCGGCTCGCCGTTGAGCAGCACCTCGCCCTCGTGCTCCGGCCGCAGCCCCATCAGGCACTCGAAAATTTCCGTGCGGCCCGCGCCCAGCAGACCGTAGATGCCGAAAATCTCCCCTTTCCTGACGGAAAAGCTGACGTGGTCCAGCAGGTACCCGCCGCCGCTTTTCGGCAGGGTGAGGTCCTTTACCTCCAGAATGACCGGGGCCTTCTTCCAGTTGATATCGCGGCTGCGCTTCGCGTATGTTTTATCCCTGCCGACCATCCGCTGGACGATCCATGGGATGTCGATTTTGTCCGCATCCTCGTCCGCCACGTATTTCCCGTCGCGCAGGATCGTGACGTGGTCGCCGATGTGCAGGATCTCTTCCAGGCGGTGGGAAATGTACACGATCGAGATCCCCTCCGCCGTCAGCTCGCGCATGATCCTGAACAGCACATCCACCTCCTGCGCGCTCAGGGAGGACGTCGGTTCGTCCATGATCAGGATTTTCAGGTCCTCCTGAACCAGATTCCGCGCGATCTCGATGATCTGCTGCTGCCCCACGCGCAGGTCCCCCACCAGCGTTTCCGGCGGGATGGGGTGCTCCAGCTTCGCCAGAATCCGGCGGGTCAGCTCGGCGTGCTGCTTGTTGTCCAGCCGGAAATGCCCCTTCGTCTTTTCCCGGGCCATAAAGATGTTCTGGTAGACGTTCAGGTTCGGGAACAGGCTCAGCTCCTGATGGATGATCCCGATCCCGTGCCTGCGTGCGTCCGTCGTGTCCTTGAAGGAGACCTCCTCATCCCCCATAAAGAGCTTGCCGGAAGTGGGCTGCTCGATTCCCGCAATGATCTTCATCAGCGTGGATTTTCCCGCGCCGTTTTCCCCGATCAGCACGTTGACCTTCCCTTTTTTCACCGCGAAGGAAACGTGGTCGAGCGCCACGGTGCCCGGATAGATTTTACAGATATCCTCCGCCCGCAGGCAGATCTCGTCTTCTGTTTTTTCCATGGAACCGCACCTCCTATTTGGCCGACATCCGAACCGGCGTGATCAGGACCCGGTCGTTTCCGTCCACTGTAAAGCAGCCGGTGAACTCCACCGTCTTCCCGGCCAGGGACTTCACGTCGATCGGGTCGATCACGGTCTTCTGGATCACATTGTGGATGCTCTGGGAAACGGTGGCCCACTGCACCTGGTTCTTGTAATCCTCATAGCTGATGAAATCCAGGGAGTCTCGGACCGCGGAGCCCTTGAACACTGTGCCGATCTGAAGCTGGACCTGCTCTTTGCCGTTGTAGCCGTCCAGCTGCACATCCATGACGCCGGCCCGCTTCGACTGGTCGACCTTCGTCACCTTCGCGGTCCCTTTCACCGTGTAGCTCAGCTCGCCGGAGCTCCCCATGGAATATTTGCCGTACTTCTTATCGAGGGATTTCAGGTCGCCTTTCGCCTCGGTCAGGAAGGTCTTCAGGTCCACCGCTTTTTTGGTCAGCTCCGGAATCGCCTTCGATTCCCAGATCTTTTCCACATCGCTGTCGGCGTTGAACGCCGTCTCGCCCGTCAGCTTCCCCTCCTCCCCTATTTTCACGACCTTGACGCCGCAGCCCGTCATGGAAAAAGCGGCAAATGCGAGGATCAACAGCAGCGCTGCAATTTTTCTTTTCAACTTGCATTCCTCGTTTCTGAAAAATATCGTAAAGCTTCCGGGGTCTCGTCCGAACCATCAGGGAAATGGTCTGTTTCGTCTGAAACTGCGCCGTCCGGCGTCACAGAGCCTGAAGCTTTTTTCCCAATTTAAAATGAAAGCTTTTAAAATAAGCAAGGATAAGGAAGAAGCCGTTTTGATAAACTCCCCCTTATCCTCACAAATACCGCCGGTCTGCCTTACAGCGATTCCGGCAATGACTGGAGGATGCTCCCTTCCGCCGAAGACGGGAAAGGACAGAGCCCCCTGCTGAACCGGAAACGCTGCGACTGTCTGCGGGAAAATTACTCGGAGTACACGAAGCTCTTCAGTTTATCCACGTTGTCCTTTGTGATGGCGATGCAGTCTACGAGCTGTTTTTCATCCAGGCCGGTCGTGCCGTTCTTCAGGTACTGATCCGCCTGTTCCACGCCCATCTGAGCGATCAGGGCCGCCTGCTGCAGCGCGGTGCCGACCATGTACCCGGCTTTGATCTGCTCGGCCGCCTCGTCGGAGCCATCCACGCCGACAACGGCGATGTTTTTCAGGCCGGCCGCCTTGATGGCCGCAGCCGCGCCGACCGCCATGGTATCGTTGCCGCAGACGACGCCCTTGATGTCGGGGTTGGACTGCAGGATGGTTTCCATCTTCTCATAAGCTTCGGTCTGCTCCCAGTTCGCGGTCTGCTGGGCGACCATCTTCATGTCGGGATATTGGTCGATGATCTCGTGGAACGCCTTGGAGCGGACGCCCGCGTTCGTGTCGGACTCTTTGCCGAGCAGCTCCGCGTACTTGCCCTTTTCGCCCATGGCCTCCACGAATTTTTCAGCGATCGCCTTCGCGCCCTGATAGTTGTTGGCGACGATCTGGGAGATGGCGACGCCGGATTCGTTGATCTCGCGGTCGATCAGGAAGGTGGGGATATTGTTGTCCCTGGCCTTCTTGACGGCGGCCACGGTCGCGTCGGCGCCGGCGTTGTCGCAGATGATGGCCGCGGCCTTGTCGGCGATCGCGTTGTCGAACAGCTCGGACTGCTTCGTCGCGTCGTCGTCATGGGAAACGGACTTGACCTCGTAGCCGAGCTCCTTCGCCTTCTTTTCCGACGCTTCCGCCTCCGTCTTAAAAAACGGGTTGGAATGCGAAGGGGTGATGATGTAGATGATCTTGGAGCCGCCGCCCGTCAGGGCCTTGGCCGCCTGCGAGGACGCCGCCTGCGAAGCCTCTTTGTTTTCCGCCGGCGCGCTGCTCGCAGCCCCGCCGGAGCACCCGGCCATCGTGCCGACCAGCGCCACGGCCAAAATACCTGCTGCTAGTTTTTTGAACTGATTCATTTTGTTTCCTCCCAAAATTTATTTATTAATAGAGACGGGCGAAATCCGATATTCCGCCGCCCGCTATTCGTGAGAAAGCGCAAGCCGGACGGCCCTTTTCCAGCCCTTGTACAGCTCCGCGCTTTTTTGCTCTTCCATTTTTCTGCGGTATTCCCTCCGCTTTCCGTTTGAAAAGACGGCCCGCCCGTCGTAAAGCCCGGCCGCGATTCCGGCGGCATAGGCGGCGCCCATGCCCGAAAGCTCCTGAAGCTGCGGTACCATCACCGGAATGCCCAGAACGTCGCTCTGGAACTGCATCAGGTAATCGCTTTCCGTGGGGCCGCCGTCCACGCGCAATTCCCGGATGGAAAGCCCGGATTCCGAGCGCATCAGGTTCACGATATCCGCCACCTGATAGGCGATGCAGTCGACGCCCGCCTTCACCAGCTCCGCACACCCCGTTTTCCGGGTGATGCCGGTGAAAAGCCCGGTGGCTTCGCTGTCCCAGTAAGGGGCGCCCAGCCCGGTGAACGCCGGGACGAAATAGGTCGTGTCGAGCGGGTCCGCTTCGGCGGCAAGCTGATGCGCCTGCCGCACCGTCTGCACCAGGCCGAGATCCTTCTTCATCCAGCCGATGACGGAGCCCGTATAATTGATGTTCCCCTCCAGCACATAGTTCACCGTTCCGCCGATGCTCCAGGCGAGGGAAGTCGCCAGACCGTTTTTGCTGAACACCGGCTTTTCCCCGGTATTCAGCATGACGGACGAGCCCGTGCCGTAGGTGGCCTTGCCCATCCCCGGCCTGCGGCAGTCCTGCCCGAACAGCGCGCCGTGGGAATCCCCCAGCACCGCATGGATGGGCACGGGGCGGTCGAGAAAGCCCTCCAGATCCGTCTGCCCGAAGCATTCGTCGGAGCCGCAGACCTGCGCCAGACAGGGCACCGGGATGCCGAACATACGGCAGATCTCGGGGTCCCACGCGAGCCTTTCAATATTGAAAAGCTGCGTGCGGGACGCGTTGGAAGCATCCGTTTTGAATTCCTTTCCCCCGGTCAGGCGGAACACCAGCCAGCTGTCTATGGTGCCGCAGCACAGGTTTTCCTTCTGCCGCGCGCCCTCGGCGTTTTCAAAGATCCACGCGATCTTCGCCGCGGAAAAATAAGGGGAAAGCGGAAGCCCGGTGCTGCCGCGGATCTTCTCCGCGCAGCCCGCATCCTTCAGGCGCCGGCAGACGGCCTCGCCCCGGGGGCACTGCCACACCACCGCGTTGTAGACCGGCTTCCCGGTGCGGCGGTCCCACACCAGCGCCGTCTCGCGCTGGTTGCTGATCCCGATGGCGGCGATCTCCTCTTTTTGGATGCCGGCTTTTTCCACGACATCCTTTGCGACGGCGACGGTGTTGCGGTAGATTTCCTCCGGGTCGTGCTCGACCCAGCCTTTTTCGTCGATGATCTGCCTGTGGGAGCGGTCGCACCGCGCGGCAAGCCGGCCCGCGCCGTCGAACAGGAGGCCCTTCGTCCCCTGCGTGCTCTGGTCGAAAGCGAGTATGTAAGCCATGTCAGATCAGCTCCAGCGCGGCCTTTGCGATGCCCTCGGCATTCAGGCCGTAATAGTCGAAAACCTCGCGGGATTTTCCGGTGACGACCGGCTCATCCGGCAGGGTCAGGCTGCGCACGCGCGTGGGGTGCTCCGCCGTCACGACCTGGCTCACCATCGAGCCGAGGCCGCCCACCGCGACGTGCTCCTCCGCGGTGACGATCCCTCTCGTCTCCCGCGCCGCCTTCGCCACCGCTTCGCGGTCGATCGGCTTCAGGCAGTACATGTCGAGCACCCGGGCGGAAACGCCCTTCTCCTTCAGCAGCTCAGCCGCCTTTTGGGCCGCGGACACCAGCTCGCCGCACGCGACCAGGGTGACGTCCGTTCCGCCGCAGATCTGGGTCGCGCGGTTGAACTCAAACGGAACGTCCCCTTCGGAGTAAACATCCTCCACCGCGTTGCGCCCCACCCGGACATACGCCGGCTCCCGGTCTTTCAGGAGCGCGCGGATCAGCTTTTCCGTCTGGAAGCGGTCGCTCGGCAGATAGACGCGCAGGCCGGAAATGGATGCCATCGACGCGATGTCGTTTGTGGAATGGTGCGTAAAGCCAAGCGCCCCGTAGCTGACGCCGCCGCTGATCCCGATCAGCGTGACGTTCGAATGGTTATAGGCGACATCCACCTTGGCCTGTTCCATGCTGCGCGTGGAAAGAAACGACGCCGGCGACACCGCGAACACCTTTTTGCCGCACAGCGCAAGCCCCGCGCTGACGGAAACGAGGCTCTGCTCGGCGATGCCGACTTCGACGAACTGTTTCGGAAAGGCGTCCGCGAACGCCGTCATGGAGCCGGAGCCGCGGGAATCGCTGCACGCAACGACGATGTCGCGGTCCTTTTCCGCCTCCTGCATCAGCACATTGCAGATGACCTGCTTATCGGCGATCCGATTCATTTTCCGTCGCTCCTTCCGCTCCGAGTTCTTTCATGGCCTGTCTGTATTCCTCTTCGGTGGGCAGCCTGTGGTGCCAGCCCGCCTTGTTTTCCATAAAGGAAACGCCGCAGCCCTTTACCGTGTCCGCAATGATCACCGTCGGTTTTCCTCTTGTGTTCTTCGCTTCCTCCAGCGCGCGGTCCAGCGCATCCGTATCGTTGCCCGGCACCTCGATCGCGTGCCAGCCGAACGACTGCCAGCGGTCCTTCTGGCTGTCCTGCGCCATCACATCCTCGGTGGAGCCGGAAATCTGAAGGCGGTTGCGGTCCACGATCGCGGTCAGGTTGTCGAGGCGGTACTGATTGGCCGCCATGGCGCCCTCCCAGACGGAGCCCTCGTCAAGCTCGCCGTCGCCCATCACGGTGTAGACCCGGTAGGGCGCCCCGTCCATCTTTCCGGCCAGCGCCATGCCGACGCTGACCGAAAGGCCGTGCCCCAGCGAACCGGAGCTGATTTCCACCCCGCTGACCTTGCTGCTGGGGTGGCCGATGTATTTGGAAAGATAGGCGGAATAATGGTCGAGATCGGACTTCGGGAAATAGCCCCGGTCCGCCAGAATGCTGTACAGCGCCTCCACGCAGTGGCCCTTGCTCAGGATCAGGCGGTCCCGGTTCGGGTCATCCACGCGCTCCGGCGAGCAGTTCAGATGCCTGTAGTACAGAGTGACGAGGATATCCGTGACGCTCAGGTCCCCGCCGATATGCCCGCCGCCCGCGCGGTACACCAGCGTGACGATGTCGCGCCGGATCTGTCTTGCCTTTTCTTTTAAGTCCGCCATTTCTTATTCCCCCCTGAGATAAGCCCTGACCTTTTCCTCGATCGGGTCGTAAAAGTCCGGCTTCACCCCGATGTATTTGCACGCCTCGTACAGCACCGGAACCACATTTTTGTGGATGCCCACGCAGTGGTGGATGTACGGGCCGCAGACGATTTTTTCTTCGAGCCTTTTGATGTTTTCCACTTCCACCCAAAGGTAGGTGCCCATGCAGTTCGGCCCGTCGACCCCTTTGGCGTTGCCGAGCAGCAGGGAATATTCCCCGTTGTCCCCGTCGAAGCGGCACAGGGTCAGCTCGCCGTGCTTCGCTTCCGCCGTCAGGCTGCCCGGGTGCTTGAACGCGAGCGGGTACCCGAGCACCGGCTTGCTCCGCGCGACGGAAACCGGCCAGGGGCCGCAGTGCTGAAGCAGCTCGCCGTTCGGGATATCCGGGTGGCGGATCGTCCAGTCCGCGAAGAACGAGCGCGTTTCGCCCATCCCGGCGGCCTCGACGAGAAGCGCCGTGATCGCGCCGTGGATATCGGTCTCGCACACCACCGGAATCCCCTCGTCGTTCATCAGCGCATTCGCCGCGCAGGGCATGATGCCCAGCTCCTGCTGAAGACAGTTCCAGCACTGGATCGCCACGGCCTTGCAGCCGTATTTCGCGACGAGGGATTCCATCGCGGCCTTCAGGGCCGCCACGTTTTCGAGCGCGTCCGGCGGGATTTGGACCTCCATGTTTTCGCGGATATACGAAAGCACGCGGGCAATCTCCCCGCCCTCATCCTTTTTGGCCCTGCGCACTTCCTCCATCAGCTCGGGCATCGGGATCGGCGAGAGCTGGATGTTGAATTTTTCGAGCAGCTCGCCTTCATTGCACATGGTGGACCAGAAGTCGAACGGGCGGGTGGAAATCTGCAGGATGCGGATGCTGCGGAAGGTTCTCACCACGCTGCACACCGCGAGAAAATCCCGCACGCCCCGCTCAAACACGGGGTCGCTCAGCCGGCAGTTCGTCAGGTAAGTGAACGGGATGCGGAACCTTCTGAGCACCTTGCCCGTCGCGAACAGGCCGCACTGCGTGTCGCGCAGGCGCACCCCGTTTTCATCCGGGCGCTCGTCGAGCGGGCCCCACAGAAGCACCGGGACGTTCAGCGCCTTCGCGAGTCTGGCGCACTCGTATTCCGTCCCGAAATTGCAGTGGGGAAGAAACAGGCCGTCGACTTTTTCCCGTTTGAATTTCTCGATGATCCGGCTCAGGCCTTCGTCGTCGTACAAGAGGCCCTCGTCGTTGACATCCGTGATATCGACAAAATCCACGCCGAGCTCCCTGAGCCTTGCGGCCGTCAGGTTTCTGTATTTCACCGCGTCCGGCGCGCTGAAAATGCTTCTTCTCGTCGGTGCGAATCCAAGCTTGATCTTCTCCATTGCCTCTGCCTCCAAGTAAGTTATGTTTCGTTCAGGTCACGCACGCTCTCTCGTTCCACAAATTCCGTGCAGACCTGTATTTTCGTCTTGACCGTGCTGCCCAGGTTGATGTGGTCCGTCAGGCGGCGCACGGCGATTTCGCCCATCTCCTGCTTGAACACGTGGATCGTGGTCAGCCGGGGGCTTGAAATTTCCCCGAAGGGAATATTGTCGAATCCGATGATGGAAACATCCTGCGGGACGCGGTAGCCCTTTTCCTGAAGCGCCCGCATGGCGCCCAGGGCAATCACGTCGTTATCCGCGAAAAACGCGGTGGGAAGGCGGCCGTTCTCTTCCAGCCGGGTGATCATGTCCCGGTAGGCGCTTTCCGTAGTGGTGCCAAGCGTGATGACGTCATCCGCCCCCACCGGCAGGCCGTGCCGGCTCATCGCGCGCCGGTAGCCGATGCTGCGGTAGGAAAACGCCTTGATGCGGAAGCTGCCCCGAAGATAGCCAATCCGGCGGTGCCCCTTCCGGATCAGGTACTCCACGGCCTTGCAGGCCGAATCCGTATTGCTGATGAGGACGCTGTCGAACGTGATCTCGTCGCTCCAGCCGTCCAGCAGGATCAGGTGGCATTTCGGGTGCTCGAACAGCTTGAAATCCTGTTCCGTCATCTCGGTGCCCAAAAGGATCACCGCGGAGCTGGTGTCTTCCAGAATCGACTTGATCTGCTCTTTGCAGTCGGGGCTGTCGCAGGTCAGGTTACAGAAGACGGTTTCATACTGCAGCTTTTTGGCCTGTCGTTCCACGCCTTCGATCACCGCAGGAAAAAACGGGCTGTCATTGATAATCAGTCCATTCCGTTTATAGATGACGAATTTGATTTTTGAAATCCGGGGTTTGTTCGAATACCCAAGCTCATCGGCGGCGCTCAGAACCTTCTCCACCGTCTCCTTGCTGACCCCGCGCTTGCGGTTCAGCGCGTTGGATACGGTCGCCGGAGAAAATCCGGTCCTCTCGCTGATGGTTTTCATGCTGACTTTCAATGATGTTCCCCTCGTTTCCTTCCTGTTCCCTTACATTATACACAGGAAATAAATTTTTACAATAAAATTTTTATAATTTTTAGATTTTATCTTGCTTTTTGTTGATAATTTAAAAATTATTTCATCAACAATTGGATATAATCGATAAATTATTTTTCTTTATTTGAATATATTTCAGATCAATCCATTTATTTATTTAAAATTTTATATAAAACTTTAAATAAATATTTATATAAATAATTGTAAATTTTTTGACAATCTTAAAAAAATTCCCAAAAACAAAGCTGAACAGCCGGTTTTTCCGGCGATTCAGCCGATCCTGTTTCCGGGAGAATTCAGATTTTTCCGGCTTCCCCGCGGTTCAGCCGCAGGGCATATACGTCTTCGCGCCTGTTGCTCAGGGTCTGCATACGGGAGCGCACGCGGTCCAGATAATCCAGGTCGATCTGCGCAAGGGTCACGCCCGGCGCCTCCCCGGCCCGGGCGATCACCGTCCCCCACGGGTCCACCGCCATGCTGCCGCCGAACGCGGTCATTCCGGCGTTTTTCCCGATCTGGTCCGGCGCGATGACATAGCATTCGTTCTCGATGGCCCGCGCGCGCAGAAGGGGCTCCCAGTGGTCCTTCCCCGTCTGGAGGGTGAAGCACGCAGGCACCAGGATCACCTGGGCCCCGCGAAGCGCCAGAAGCCGGAACAACTCTGGAAAGCGCAGGTCGTAGCAGATCGCGAACCCCAGCACCCCCAGCTCCGTGTGTGCCGTCACGACCTCCCGGCCCGGGGCGACGTGCTCCGATTCCCTCGCCGCGCCGCCATCCGGCATGGTGATGTCGAACAGGTGCATTTTGCGGTATTTCGCAAGCGGCGTCCCAGCCGGAGAAAACAGATAACTGGTGTTGTAAACCCGCGGTTCTCCCGGGATCCGCTCGGCCCAGCTTCCCCCGTGCACATAGACGCCGTATTTTTTCGCCAAACCGGAAATCATCCGGAACGACGGGCCGTTTTTATCCTCCGCGTGCTCCAGGGTTTCGGCCGCATCGCCGATGAAGCTCATCGTTTCGGGCAGGCAGATCAGCTTCGCGCCCATCTGCGCCGCCTCTTCCACGCGCGCCCGGGCATATTCCAGGTTCTCCTCCCTGTCCCGGCCCGTGTTCATCTGAATCATGGCGGCAAGGTATTTTCTCATTTTTCCGCTCCCCCTTTTCTGTGATTCTCCTGATCCGCTCCTCCCAGGAAAACGCGGGCAAAATCCGCATTTTCCTGAGAGGAGCTTTGCGGCAGTCTGTTTGACAGCATTTTCTTCCTACCCTGCCTTCGGCGGGGGAGGAAGGGCTCCGGCTCCGCAATCATAAGCGGAATTGCCGTAAAAATCGATCTCATCAGTATGATTGTACAACAAAAAGCAGGGGCCTTCCACACTTTTCGTATGAAAGATCCCTGCTTTTCTGCATGCCGTTTTTACGGCCGTCGTATCATTGGACCAATCAGAAATACCTCTTGAGCAAACCGCGGAATCCGGCGCCGTGGCGGGCCTCATCCTTGGCCATTTCATGCACGGTATCGTGAATCGCATCGTAATTCAGGGCCTTGGCGCGTTTCGCAAGCTCCAGCTTGCCGGCGCAGGCGCCCGTTTCCGCCTCGACGCGCAGTTCCAGATTTTTTTTGGTGCTGTTGGTGAGAACTTCGCCCAAAAGCTCCGCAAAGCGGGATGCATGGTTGGCTTCTTCAAACGCGTACCGTTTGAACGCTTCCGCAATCTCGGGATATCCCTCACGCTCCGCCTGACGGCTCATGGCCAGATACATGCCGACTTCGGAACACTCGCCGTTGAAATTCGCCACAAGGCCTTCGTAAACTTCCTTGTCGATTCCCTTGGCGATTCCGACTTCATGCTCGCAGGCAAACGACGAGGCCTCCTCGGTCTGCTCGCGGAACTTTTCCCTGGGGGCCTTGCACTGGGGGCAGAATTCCGGGGGCTCTTCTCCGATATAAACATACCCGCAGACGGTACATACAAATTTTTTCATCTTTTTTTCCTCCTAAAAAACATCATAAATTGAAAATGAACGGCAAACAGGGATCCCGATTTCAGTTTTTCGTCCGGCTTTTCATGCACTTGGGGCAGATGCCCCGGAAAACGAGGCTGTGCGAGGCGACCTGCACCCCGTACCTGCGCTCCACCTGCTGATCCGCCGAATCCGGCAGGACGCTGTCCTTCAGATCCAGAACCGCGCCGCATTCCTCGCAGACAAAATGATCGTGCGGTTCGACCGTGGCGTCAAACCGCTCCTGCCCGTTGATGATTCCGACGCTGATGATCAATCCGTCTTCCTTGAAGCGGGTGATGTTGCGGTAGACGGTGCCAAGGCTCAAATCGGGATATTCGGGCTTCAGGGCCTGATAGACCCATTCCGCCGTGGGGTGAATGGTTGTTCCGCTTATTGCATCTAAAATCGCTTTGCGTTTCCGGCTAAAATTCTGACGCTTTTGCATAAGCATCACCCTTTCAAAACAAATAACGATAATCATTATTTATTTTTCTTCATTATATCATGTGTTTTTGGATTTGTAAAGAAAAATAAAATAAAAGAATCGTTTTCTGGAACAAAAATTTTGCCCACGGGGACTTGCAACGGACAGGCATGACCGCGCATAAGATGAAAAAAAGAATGAAAATGAGGGATGAGAATGCTGGTTGCCTTTTTAAGAGAAGCGATTTCCAACCTGCTGTTTTTCGTACTGCATGTGACCGGCAACGGTTCGTTCCCCAAACCCCTGACCTCCCAGGAAGAACGCGAATACCTGGAGAGATGGAAAAACGGAGACAGGGACGCGCGCAGCAAGCTGATCGAGCACAATCTTCGCCTAGTGGCCCACATCATCAAAAAGTATTATTCCAACGCGAACGACCAGGATGATCTGATCTCCATCGGGACCATCGGGCTGATCAAAGCGATCGACAGCTTCGACAGCGACAAGGGGATCCGCCTTTCCAGCTACGCCGCCAGGTGCATTGAAAACGAGGTGCTGATGTTTTTCAGGAGCGGAAAAAAGAGCTCCCAGGATGTTTCGATCAACGAACCGATTGACACCGACAAAGATGGCAATACGCTGACTCTGATTGATATTATGGCGACCGAGGACAATATCATTGACAACCTGGACTGTAAAATCAAGTCGGAACAGCTGAAAAAATACATTGCCGAGGTTCTTTCCCCGCGCGAGCGCACCATCATTGAACTTCGCTACGGCCTGGACGGGCGTCCGCCCCTGACGCAGCGGGAGGTTGCCTCTTCGCTGGGGATTTCGCGCTCTTATGTTTCCCGCATTGAAAAAAAAGCACTTGGGGTCCTGCATAAACGATTTACGAAGCTTCCATAAGCATCCGTTTTCCGGGCTTTCGGAAATGCTTTTTTAGGAGACAAACCGGCTGTCTGTGTTGCATTGATTAAAACGATTTATATCTTACCATATTTTTGGAAAAGTCACAAGAAATAGTTCATAACTACTGTTTTTTAATCGTTTCTAACAAGTAAAAAACAGAAAAAAATTTTTGAATTTCTTCTATTCTCTCCTGAAAGACGGGAATTTTGCGGCGGAGGGCAGGGCCTTCCGCAGTAAAACGTCCCGTTTTTTCATCCATGCACCGAACGGAGGATCCGTGAAAGAAGAGAGCCTCCCCGTACCGAAACATCCAGACGACGTTATGGCGCGGGGAAGCTTTTCCGGGAAAAAGTGATATCAGTCAAAATCCAATATAAAAAATCTGTGTTACTATCAATAAAAAAGCGACGATTCCTAAAGTGATATACTCTTTTTCTTTGATCCATTCCTTGATCCGCCCGAACTGAGCGCCGCATTCCCGATAAAAATAGAAAGAATAGGCTGCTATGAACAGAAGGATGACGAGAAAGATGCCCCAATCCACCAGTTCCGAGGTCACGACCCCCAAAAGCGGCAGAATCCGGACTGCATGCATCCACAGAAGCAAACAAATGACCGCATAGCAGAGATGATACCATTTTTGTTTCATCTTTCGTTCCATAAGCAACAACCGTCTGTCCCTTTTCTCAATCAGCATAGGAATATGCCGTAAACGAGAAAATCAGAATCGCCATCAGGATGAGAAACGTGATATAGGGACGCCTCATCTTTTCGTCCTCCAGAAACCGCAGGTGACTGAAGCCTGTTTTCGCCCACGCGAACGCAAACGGCGGAATCCCCCCCCATCAGGCAGAGGACTGCCGCAACATAAAAGAACCGGGGAGATATTCCGGCCATATAGCGCGGAAAAAGCTGCGCGATTTTCTCAAGATGGAGAAATAACAGCCAAAGCACTTCCATAAGCCCGAAAAAGCACCACTGCCGCACCTCTTTTCGCGTCATGCCAAATCCCCCTTCCTTTCCATAGGCCTTGTTCGAAAAATCAAGGAACCAGTTTATTTCGGCATCTTTAAAATATCTTCATTCCGTTTTTTACATAGAGGTAATAACAGGTATTCAAAACGCTTCCATAACGGGAGAGGGCCGCGCCCTGCCTGCCATCCAGGTTATTGATGGACAACCGCACATTGTCATCTTTTCTCTTCTCTTTATATGGGATGTGATGTTCCTCTAATCTTTGTTTTGCCTGCTCAAACTCTTTCTTGTCTGTGCTCATAAAAATTTCTTTCCATCCAAACATAAGGCTTCCTCCTTTATGGATATCACAGCCATAATAATCCCGCAGCAAATAATTCCATCATGATGATCCACAGCCACAACTGCCCTTTCTCTTTCCACCACTCTTTTCTGATCCCATATTTTCTCCTGATATAGACCTCATAAAGGACCATCAGGATTGCACAAAGAAAGAGGAATATCTCAAAAGGCAGCAAAATTCTGAATCTGAAAAAAAGGTTAAAAAAATCCTGGAAAAGCAGAATATGAAAATAGGAAAGGGCGCTGTCTATATTGGAAAGCAGCAAAGCTAAAATTGCAAGAACGGCAACAACATACAGGCTTTTATTCTCCCAGTACCATATTTTTCTCTCCCACTCTCTCAAAGCCATCCGTCCTTCCCTTCAAAGATGCAAAAGACCTGTTTAAAAGCATCACCATTTCCCGATGCTCTTCAGATATCCCTCCAAGCCGTTTGTCCCATGATAATCGCCGGCCCCCCCGATCAATTTCCCATCCGAATCGATGACGATCCCTTTCGGTTCCAGTTCATTTCCAATAAATTCCTGAATTTTTTCTTCTTTGTCGCCGAATTTGGCTCCCGCCGTCTCCGGGCTCCATAGGTAGAAACTCAAATAAGTATCATCATCTTTCGCTGTGATTGCGTCGGCATAGATCGATATCGCATCCTCCGGCTTTTCGGGAAGACGGGATGTCGGAGAAATTTTCAAAGTTGCAGAAGTTTCAGGCGAGCCGGACGGGGCCCCGGAAGCCGGCAGGCTCCCCGCGTTTTGAATGGAACAGGCAGTCAAAGAAAACAAAAGGGCCGCAAAAAGCAAGGCAAACAGTTTATGTATGTTCATTTCGATGCATCTCCCCCAAGTCCGCGGTTTCAAAAATGGTTTTCTGCGCCAAACCCACCCAATTATCCCAAATATCACCTTTTTACAGTTTTATGATACCTCATTATTTTTTAATTGTCAACAATATATATTGATTTTGAAATGATTCGTGGTATAATAAGGATATTATAAAAGGTACAAGGGGGTAAGTGATTGCCTAAAGAAAAATCTGATTCCTCTTCAAAAAGAGGGACGCCGGCCGGAATCAAAGAGCTGTTGAAAAAAGCAACCACTGAAATGCTGGTTTTGTTTCTTCTGCGTCAAAAGCCCATGTACACTTATGAAATGATGCAGAAGATCGAAAAGCTGAGCAATGGGATTCTCGCGTTCAACACGCTGTACATCGCGATTTACCGGCTTGAAAAATACGGCTATCTGAAGGAATCGGGCAAAATTCTTTCCGAAGACAACCGCATACGCATTTATTTTTCCATTACGGAAGAAGGGCGGGAATACCTGAAAAATATCATCGCGGAGTACCGGCTGGTCACCGACGCCATCAACAACATCCTGTCGCAGGATGGAACGCTTTTTCAAGAGGGGGAGCCGAAGCATGATAACGAAGGGTGATCTGAATCGCTATTACAAGGAAATCGAAAAGCACCTGACGTGCCCGAAAAAGATGCAGGGCGATCTTCTGGCGGAGGCTCATCGCCTGGTCTCCGATTTTCTGGAAAATCAGCCCGACGCGACGTATTCGGATGTCGTGGAAAATATCGGCAAGCCGGACGAATTGGCGGAAGCTTTTTTGAAAACGCTTCCAGATCAGGCCGGGGTTCAGGAATTCCGCAAAAAGCGGACAAGGCACAAGCGTTTGACCGTTGCATTGCTGCTTGTAGTCATCGCAGTGCTGTGCGGGGTCCTCATTTACATAGGGCAGACGAGATATCGCACCACCGTCACGGAGGAAATCACTACAATAATAGGGTCCGAACCCAATGTGACGTCGGAACCGTGATATCTCAATCAATAATTATATTTTATGGGAGGTTGTAAGCGATGAAAAAACTGTTTTCCTTTCTTTTGGCGGCCGCCATGGTGCTCGTTGTTTCGGTCCCGGCGTTTGCACAGGAAATTCCATCAAGTCGCACTTCTCAGCCCTTAAAATCCACTGTCGTCGTTGAAAATTTAGGGAACGGAATCACGGTTGAGACGAAAACGACCCTATGGAATACCTCTGCCACCGCCGCGCTGGCAAGCTCTTCCCGAAGCGCCAGCCGGACAAAAACGTATAAGGCTAACGGCTCCACCGTTGCCACCGTCACTTTAAAAGCCACGTTTGGCTATAACGGATCCTCGGCGTGGGTTTCCAGCAAAAGCGCAAGCCATTCGACGGTAAGCGGATGGTCGTACGGCAGCCAGAGCCTCAGCTCGAGCGGAGGCACGGCCAACCTGTCCGCCGTCCTGACACAGAAGCTGGGGATCATTCCCATCGGGACAATAGATGTCGGCATCTCACTGACCTGCTCGCCCAGCGGACAAATTTCTTAAAAGATTCTCTCCTATTTGAAAAACAGCCAGTTCGTCAGATCCCCCCTGTATTTCTGATAACAGAAAGTACAGGGGGGATCTGCTTTAGCGGCAGTTTTCAGAAGACAAAACTAGTCTGTAATAAAAAGGCCGCACCGGACAGCTGAAAGTAGCTGTCCGGTGCGGCGGTTTCCGGCGACATCATGTTGACCCGCGCGAACGGACAAAGCTCACGCCCGGTGGGTCTTCCGGTATTCCATCGGCGAAAGGCCCGCGATGCGCTTGAAAACCACGCTGAAATACTGCGGGTTCCCGTAGCCGACCTTCTCCGAAACTTCGTATGTCTTAAAATCCGTAGTGGTCAGAAGCTCCATCGCTTTCCGGATGCGGATATCAATCAGATAATCACTGAGATTCACTCCCCGGTATTTTTTGAACAGGAAGCTGATGTAGCTCGGCGTCAGGTGGACCTCGGACGCGATTCGGTTCAGAGAAAGGTCCTCCTTCTCATAGTTGGAGTCGATGAAGCTCATGATCTGCTTAAGGACCTCCAGATGAGACACGCTGCTGTTTTTCATCTCCTCAAAGCGGACCAGCACCCTTTCTTCTCCTGGCCTGTGCTTCATGCTTTTCAGCTCCAGCGCCTGCAGCGCCTCCGTATACGACTTCACAAGATTTTCAAAGCCCCTGTAGAGTGATCCCGCCCCGGCGGACAGGGAAATTTTCAGGTCCGCGGCTGTCGTCACGAGAAGCCGCTCCAAGGCCATAAAAAATCTCTCTTGCTCCCGCTCGGAGCCTTCCGAAAAATTCACGACAAGGTTCAGGTAATGATCGCCGATAAAATAATGCGTCAGAATCCGGCCCGAAGTGAGCTCCTTCTGAAAGATTTCCCCGACTTTTCTGCACATCTCCTTTTTCTTCCAGAGCAGGACCACTCCTTCCCCGGCGGCGCTTTGCCCCGCATTGACGCAGACCACGCAGAAGCGGTCGCTCAAAAAACGAAGCTTCAGCCGGTCCGCGCGTTCTTTCAACTGCTCTCCCTCTTTATAGTTGACAACCAGGTCGTAAAAAAAATTATTCTTCAGCAGCTCCATACTGCGGCGGATCATTTCTCCGCTGTTCTTCTGGTTGTCGAATTCCTCCGCCGCCTTCAGAACCGCTTTCAGCACTTCGGAATTGTGTTCGTATTTCATGACGTACTGGCAGACCTTATAATTCAGGGCCATCTGGGCGTATTTAAAATCCTCGTAAGCCGTCAGAAGAACCACCTTGATCTGCGGATAAAGGCGATAGACGGCTTCCGTCAGCTGAATCCCGTCCATAAAAGGCATTTTGATATCCGTCAGAATAATATCCGGCAGGCATTCCGGGATCATCTCCAGACACTCCCGCCCGTTGCTCGCCGTGCCGATGACCCGGATTCCGTGATCCTCCCATTCGATGCTCTGCTGCATCCCCGCACGGATGATCTGGTCGTCGTCAACAATCAGCAGCTTATGCATGGGACCCGCTCCCTCCCGCCTTTTTCTTCAGGGGGATCAGGATGCTCACCTGGGTGTAGACATCCTTCACGCTTTCGATTTCAAGCCCGGACTCCGGCCCGAAATACAGCTTCAGCCGCGCGTTGACGTTGCGCAAGCCGAAATGCCTCGTCCAGCTGACCTCCGGCGGGAGCGCCAGGGAAGCGCGCAGGTCCTGCAGCTCATCCTCCGTCATGCCCGCCCCGTCGTCATATACCTTCAGGATAATCCTGTCCTGCTGTTTCTCGCCGGAAACCAGGATGGTCCCGATGCCTTCCTTCTTCTTGATCCCGTGATAGATCGCGTTTTCGATCAGGGGCTGAAGGCTGAGCTTCAGCATATCCGTATGGGCGATTTCCTGCGGGATGTCAAATTCGTATTCGAAATCGTCTTCGTAACGCACCTTCTGGATTTCCAGATAGCTGTGGGCATGGTCGATCTCCTCCGCCAGCGTGATGATCTCATTTCCGCCGCTGATGCCAAGGCGGTAAAAACGCGCAAGCTCCACGCACAGGTCGCTGGCCATCTGGTTCTTTCCCATGTTGACCAGCTGGCGGATCGAGCCGATGGTGTTATACAGAAAATGCGGCTTGATCTGCTCCTGCATGGCCAGAAGCTGCATTTTCGCCTTCTGCTCCTGCTCGCGGCGCACCTGGGCCAGCAGTTCCGTGACCGCGCGCTTCAAATACGAAAGCCCGTGGGACAGGACGCCGATTTCGTTTTCTGATTCCACCGCGAAACTGACCTCCATGTCTCCGCCGTCGAATTTCAACACCTGGTCGGACAGATATTCAATCGGTTTCGAGATGCTTCTGGCGATCATTCCGGTAAGCGATATCATGACGAAGATCAAAAGCGAAATCAGCACCATCAGGATGACCTTAAACTCCGAGGATGTGCTGAGCAGGTCGCTTTCCGGCATCACGGCAGCCGCCATCCAGCCGTTGACCTCTATGGTATGGTACGTGACGACCATCTTCTGATTGGTCACGCTGCGCAGGTCCATGCTGCCGTTGGTGCCGAAATGCTCCTTGAGCTTTTCCACGGCGGAAAGCGTCAGGCAGTACTGGTTCTGCATACTGCTGGACGACAGCGTGCCGTCCCTGCTGACCAGCATCATATAACCGTTTTGGGAGATGCGGACGTTGTCGAAAATGCCGGAAAAATAGCTGCTGCTCAGGTTGAAGATCAGGATCCCGGCGGATTGGGATTCCGGCGAGCCGATGATCCGGAAGACGGAGATCACTCTGTGCGGCGTTGTGGTCTGAAAAACATCATTTTTATGATCGTTCAGCCAGTAAACCCCATGGGGCGAGCTGTTGTATTTTTTCATCCATTCGGACAGCGAAAGCCCGATATGCCTCGGAACGTCGCTCGTAAAGTACTTGACCTCCTCTCCCCGGTTATTGCAGAAATAAAGGGAATCGATCACCTGGTCGTAATTCTGATAAATCTCTTCCATGCTGTCATAGCAGGCGAGAAGGTCGTCGAAATTGTCCGCCCGGCCGGAAGAGCCGCCGTCCAGCAGCAGATTGTTCACGGCCGCGCTGTTGGACAGGTTGATCATCTGGGAAAAGAGCGTCATCATTTTGTCGTTCAATAAAACGGAGGTCTGGTTTACCGTGCTTTCCATCAAATAAGAAGCGTTTTTCTTGATGTTGTTCGTCTCGAAGAAATAGGAGTACAGGCCGATAATCAGCACAGAGGCTACCGTGACCGGCACAAAGAAAAACAGCATCTGTTGTTTAAACGGCTTTTGAAATACCCTTTTCAAGATCATGCGCCCCTTTGCCCGTCCGCGGCCGCCCCCATTTTTTCCCTTCGGCTTTCAAATTCCGCCCGGGCCGCCTCCAGCTTTTCCGCCCAAAGGTCCAGCATGGCTTTGGCCGTGGTTTTCCCCGTCATCACCTTTTGGATCAGAGGTTCCATCTCGGTCTGGATTTCCGTATATTCCGGCAGATAAACCGGGACGTCGATCAGCCCCGGGCTTTCCCGCTCCGTGGAGATCCGGGCGGCGAGTTCCATATACGGTCTGGCGTCTTTGAGATATTCGGCGGACGAGACCGCCTTTCGGTCCGCGGGGACTTCCCCCTGGGTTTTGCAGCGGCGGATCTGGACATCCCCGCCACAGTAAACGGTCATCGCCTGAAAGGCCTGCTCCTTCACCCTGGATTTGGAGTTCATTCCGACACAGCGGACCAGCACGAACCGGCTGCTCCTTTTTCCTCCGGCCGATTTCGGCAGGCCGACCGCCTGATATCTGGAATCGTCCTTGTGGAAGGCCTCATCCATCGAAGGGCCGGAGCCGAAATTGTGGAAAATGATCGCGGCTTTCCCGGCCTGAAAAGAAGCCGAAAGCTGCGTCCAGCCCTTTACGAGGTCGTCTTTTGCGGAATACCGGTTGTAAAAGCCCAGGTACCGCTCGACAAACTCCACATTTTTCGGGTTGTTGATCGTGCATCTGCCGTTTTCGTCAAAATATTCCGTCAGGCCGGAATAGGAATACATCAGGGCTTCCAGCGTGTTGCTGCTGCCCGGTCCGCCCCGGATGGCGATTCCGTAGCGCCCTGCATCCTGATCGGTCAGCCTGGGGACCGCCGCAAAAAAGTCCTCCCAAGTATCCGGGACTTTCAGGCCGGCGGCCTTCAGCAGGTCCTTGCGCACCCACATGCCCCACGGCTGGGTGGAAAATGGGATCGCATAGAGCGCCTTTCCCGCGGGGTCATACCTGCGGACCCTTTCGACGGCCGAAGGATCCAGGTCGTCCTTTCCCTGCCAGCCATCCAAATAAGCATCCAAAGGCTCGTAGAACCCGTTCCGAATATATTTGGAATCGTAATAATCCGTCATGTCCGGCGCGGTATCCGAAGCGATCGCAACGTCCAGCTTTTGGGCGAACGTGGGGATGTCGCCCGGGAACCCGGTGTAATCCAGCGAGATTTCCGGGTACTTTTCGCTGAGGATTTTTTTGAAATTTTCAAAATCCAGGTCTCTTTCCGGCGTGGTGCAGTAAGTCCAGAATTTGACGGAAGTAACCGGCCGTTCCGCGTTTTCGGATGCAGCCGGCTGAGGCTCCGGACGCTCGAAACCACAGCCCGCAAGGCATGTGATTCCCGCAAGAAACAGGGCAGCTGCACCACGCTTTTTCACGCCGATCCCTCCCGTCCTCACAATTTTATATAATTTATTATAAATTTCTTTTTATATTTTGTCAAAGTGTTTCAAATTTGGACTCGAATTTTTGATGGACCTGACAAAGGACCAGCCTCCCGGCATTTGGGATGGAACCCGGCCTTTTTCTCCTGATATTTATAAGGGATAAAATACTCTTTATGTCCCAGCTTCTCCGCGTTCGTCTCCGCTCCGGAGCAGACGCGCGCGATTTCACCGAAAAGGCGGCCGCACAGCTCATCCAGGGTGAGCTCCCCGCTCAACGCCGGCCCCGCGTCAAAATCCATATCCCCGCTCATCCGCCGGAACGTGGAGCTGTTCCCGGTGATCTTGAAGACCGGCGACACCGCGCTGCCCACGACATTGCCGCGCCCCGTCACCAGAAACACGAGCTGCGCGCCGCAGGAGATCAGATCCATCAGCCCTTCGCTGTCGTTCGGGTTCGTATAGCCGAACCCCATCCAGCACGGGTCGGGCGTGCTGTCCAGAAGCCACAGCCCCGGCCCCGGCGGCGTCTGGGAAACCTTCAGCACCCCTTTGACCGGGCGGCTTCCGCTTTTGGCGAGGGCGCCCATGCTTTTTTCCTCGATGGAAGAAAGCCCGCCTGCAAAATTTCCGGGCGAAACGGAGTACTGCCGGACCGATTTACAGTATTCCAGCGCCTTGTCATAGGCCGCGGCAAGCTGCGCGCGCGCCTTTTCGTCCGCCGCCCTGCCTTCCAGCATGCTTTTCAGCCCGACCGCCTCCACGATCTCTTCAAAGATCGCGGTCCCGCCTAGATCCACCATCCGGTCGTAGAATCGGCCGACCAGCACGTTTCCGGCAAGGCCGGACGTGTAATCGGAGCCGCCGCATTCCGCCCCGACGATCAGGTCCCGGAACCCCATCGGGGCGATGGGCGTTCTTTTCAGCTCCTCCAGCATGTTTTTGACCTGCTCCAGCCCGTAGCGAATGGACGGCAGGGTCCCGCCGTGCTCCTGAATCAGGAACCAGCCGGACAGCCTGCCCGACTCCCCCGCCTTTTCCGCCAAAAGCTTTGCCTGAACGTATTCGCACCCGAGCCCGACCGCCAGAACCGCCCCGACGTTCGGGTGACGGGCCAGCGCGAGAAGCAGACGCACCGCATACTCGTTGTCGCAGCAACCGTCGAACCCGACGGTCTCCACGTTTTTGTCATCCGACAGTCTGGCAATTTCCTTCGCGACATGGGCGGAACATTTCACCGTATAAATCACCAGCAGCTTATTCCGGATCCCTTTCATCCCGTTCTGTCTCAGGTACCCCCGCCATGCCGCATCCCGGATGTCCTCCATGTCATTTTCCCCTTTCATTCGTAACAGGTATCCGTGGGCGCCCCGGTCACGGCATCCAGGCTGGAAGACCTCAAGTCGTACCGGCTTTTCATGTTGTGCAGATGCACCCACTGCCCCCGCTCGATATCTTTGGTCGCCTGCCCGATCACAACTCCGTACTTGACGACGGGTTCCCCCGCCGCGATGTCCCGCAGCGCGACCTTGTGCCCGGCGGGGACATCCTGCGAAACGACGGCGGTTTTCTTCGACGGGCTCCCGTGAACCGCGGCTTCCCCGGCCGTCAGGTCCTCAAGTGCGGTCGCCACGTTGTCCCCGGGATCGATCTGAAAGACGGCCTGCCCGGCTGCCTCTGTCATAAAAAAGCCCCCTTTTTACAAAATGCCGTATTTTTCGAACGCTTCGGTCGCCGTCATGCCGCCCTCGATCGCGCGGCGGACCATTTTCTCCCCCGCGGCCTTTTTGAGCGCCTTTTCAAACACTTCCTCTTCCAGCTTTTGCGGGATGATCAGGGCGCCGTCCACGTCGCCGAACACGATGTCGCCGGGCTCCACCCGGACATCCCCGAACTCGACGGGGCACCTGAAATCCACAACCTGAGTTCTGACCGAGGAATCCTGGGCGTAGCACCCGCAGCTGAACACCGGCCAATCCTGCGCCAGCACCTGTGGGGTGTCGCGGTGCCAGCCGTTTACCACGGCCCCCGCGGCCTTTCTGGTTCTGGCCGCGGCGGTGAGGAGCTCCCCCCAGTACGCGCAGCGCTTCGTTCCGCCGACGGCAAGATAGACTTCATTCTCCTTCAATTGATCCAGCGCCTCTGTCAAAAAGCCGAACGGCTTTTTCTGCGGGCCGAACACGTCGATCATCAAAACGGGCATCGCCCGGCCCGCAAGCTTCATGCCGTCGGTCAGCGGGCGGACGTCCTGCGGCAGAAACTGATGGTAGCAGCCGAGTTCATCCAGAATATCCCCGACCACCGGGGTATAAAGCTTCTCCTTTATCAAAGCGAACAGTTCCCGATCGTTTTTCCACTGAGCCATAGCCGCATCCCTCCCAATATGGTTTAAAATCCGATCAGGGCGCCGCCGTCCACCGGAAGCGCAACGCCGTCGATGAACTTCGCGGCGGGCGAGCAGAGGAATACGGCCGCCCAGCCGATGTCGTCCGGCTCCCCGAACTTCGCCATCGGTGTTCTGCCGAGGATCTTCTGCCGGCGCGGCGGATCGTTGTCCACCGCCTTATGGAACATCGGCGTGTCGATCCAGCCGGGGGCGATCGCGTTGACCCGGATGTTGTCGGCGGACACTTCCGCGGTCAGTCCCCTCACCATGCCGAGAAGCGCAGACTTTGCCGCCGAATAGCCCATCACATAGGGCATGCCGATGAAGGAGGTCATGGATGCGGTGAACAGGATGCTGCCCTTCTGATTTTCTCTCATATGCGGGACAAACGCCTTCGTCAGCGCGAAGGAACCGACCACATGGACGTCCAGAACGTCGGTGAACTCCCGGACGGACATTCCCTCAATGCTCTTTTTGCAGTGGTTTCCCGCATTGTTGCACAGGATCGTGACGGCTCCCCGCTCCCGCACCACGCGGTCTGCAAATTCCTGAGCACGGCCGGTGTCCGAAACATCGTAAAGATAGTAGAAGGCGCCCGGCCCGAGTTTTTCGCAGGCGTCTTTCAGTCTCTGCTCGGAGCTGTGGCCTACGATGACGACCTCGGCGCCCGCGGCGATCATGCACTTCGCCATGGAAAACCCAAGGCCAGAGGCCCCGCCGGTGATGACGGCCCGCTCCCCTTTGAGGGAAAACATATTTTTTAATTTCTCTTCCACGGAATGATCCTCCTTCTGAAAATCAAACGGTCAATACCTTGTAGGAAACACAGTTGTTTTCGATGAGCTCCCAATCGAGCTGCGCGCCGATCCCCGGCGTTTTGGGCACCGTGATCATCCCGTTTCCGTCGATCGGGAGCCGGCCCTTCATCGGGAACTGAAAGTTCTCTTCGGGCACGAAGTACTCGAAAAAGCGGCAGTTGCGGATGGCGCAGGAAACATGCAGGTTCACCATATCCATATAATTCATCGTCGTGGTGTGGATTTCGCATCGCAGCCCGAAGCTGTCCGCCAGATGCGCGATTTTAAGCGTGCCGGTGATCCCGCATTTCCACGAAACATCCGCCCGCACGATGTCGGCCGCCCGCTGGGCGATGACCTGGGCCACGCCCCAATGCCCGCCGCGGGTCGTTTCGGTGGCGGCGACCGGGATATCCAGCGTCCGGCAGAGGCTCTGGTATTTATAAAGCTCGAAATCGCGGAACGGCTCCTCGAACCACAGATAGTTCAGCTTTTCCAGATGACGGCCGACCGTCACCGCCTCATCTAGGCTGTATTCGCCCACGGGGTCGGACATCAGCGCCATGTCCGGCCCCACCGCCTTCCGCAGCTTTTGGTGAAGCTCCATGTCGAACCCGTAAGGCCCCGGCGGATGCACCTTGTAATGACGGATTCCTCTGGACCGATAATACAGCGCCTCGTCGAGATAGGTTTGCATGTCCTCATAGAAAAGGCTGCTGGCGTAAACGGGCAGGCTCTCCCGGTAAGCCCCTATGTACTGATACAGCGGGAGCCCGGCGGCCTTTGCGCAGATGTCCCACAGGGCCACGTCGACCGGGCCGGGAAGGAACACCGGGAAAAAGGCTTCGTGGCGGTCGAGGTTCCAGAATTCATAGAAGATTTTTTCCCTGTCGTACGGGGAACGCCCCAGGATGAGAGGGGCCGCCGTTTCGCACAGGTAGGCCTCCGTCACCTGCCCGGAACGCGCCGCCATCGCCGTGGCGACGCCCTCGATCCCCGTGTCGGTGGTCAGGCGGAGGACGACCACATCCCACGGCATTTTGCTCTTGCCTCGCCTTTTTTCATCAAACAGGCATTTGTCCCGCTTGACCCACCACGATTCGAATTTGACGATTCTCATGGTTTACCCGTCCTTTTCAAAGATTTCGGCCCGTTTTCCTTCAAGCCGGAATGCGGCGGCCGTGAAATTCGCAGCCGCCACATTTTGTAGGGAGAAATCTGGTTCTTGACCGAAGCGTCTAGCCCTTCAGCGCGCCCTCCATGATCCCCCTGATGAAATACTTCTGCATGCTCAGGAAGATGATGAGCAGCGGAATCAGGGACAGGGTGATCGTCGCCGTCAGGGTCCCGTACTGCCAGGAAGCGGCCTCATCCCGCAGGAACGTGATCCCGACGGGCAGCGTCTGCCCATTCGCGGTGGAGGTCAGGGTTCTGGCGTATGTAAATTCGCCCCACACATTGATGAATGTGAAAATGATCACGGTCGCGATTCCCGGCTTGACGACGGGCAGCATAATCCTGGAAAACACCTGCCACTGGTTGCAGCCGTCGATCGTGGCCGCCTCCCCAAGGGTATCCGGAACGCTGTTGAACTGGCCGCGCATGATGAAAACCGACATGGGAAGGTTGGTCGCGATGTAAGGCAGGATCAGGCCGCCGGCCGTATCGATCAGGTTCATTTTCGAGTTCATGATATAGATCGGAATCAGGTAAATCACATAGGGAAGCGTCAGGATCAGCAGGATGAAGCCGAGATAGAAATTCTTGAATTTATACTTCATCTTTGAGAAGGAATACCCCAGCATGGCGCTGAAAACAACGGTTCCAAGGACGCTCCAGAACGAAACCACCACCGAATTCCTGAAATACTTCAGAAAATCCCCCATCTGGGTGACCACCTTGGCATAGTGCTCGAACGTGATTTTGGAAGGCAGTATGGTCATCGCCGCGGAATAAATTTCGTCGTTAGTTTTCACCGAAGTCAGAAAGGTCCACAGAAACGGAATGATAAAGACAAAGGATACGATCAGCAAAAGAAGAAAAATGACGGTATCCGCGGCTAAATTTTTCTGTTTCACGCGCTCACCCTCCTCTTTTTCAGATCCTTCTGGTCGTCGCTTCTGTTCAGGAACATGTTGATTGACGAAAGGACCAGAATGATGACGCCCATAAAGTACGCGATGGAGGACGCGTAGCCCATTTCAAAATATTTGAACGCGTTGATCCAGGTATATTGGTACAGCACCAGAGTGGACGTCCCGGGGCCGCCGTTCGTCATGATGAACGGCTGCTCAAAGACCTTCACGGCCTGGATGATCGACCAGATCCCGCAGATGATGTAGCTTTCCCTCAGGTTCGGAAGCGTGATGTAGATGAGCCGCTGAAACGCATTGGCGCCATCCACGCGGGACGCCTCCACGATATCGTTCGAGATCGCCTGAAGCCCCGCCATAAACAGGATCACCAGCATACCGATGTTCTTCCACAGGCTGACGACGATGATGCTGACCATCGCCCATTTTCCGTCGCCCAGCCAGTTGTGCGTCAGGCCGCTCATGTGCAGGACATCCGCCAGGAACCAGTTCAGAAGGCCGTACTGATCGTTCAGGATCCATTGGAAAATGATTCCGGTCAGGGAAAGCGGAACGACGACGGGGAGAAAAATACAGGTGCGGAAAAACGCGGAGCCCCTCACCCCTTTATCCAGCATCAGAGCCAGGATCAGGGAGATGATCATGACGCCGGGCAGAAACACCAGCGTAAACACAGCCGTATTGCGCAGCGCATCCAGAAAGTAGGAGTCGGAGAACATCTTGATGTAGTTCCCGATGCCGATGACGACCGGTTTCGGGTCAAAACTGAAATTGTACTGCGTGAAGCTGAGATAAAGGGAACGGAACAGGGGGTACCCCATGTAGAGAACCACAAAAAGAAAACCCGGCAACAGAAACGCATAGCCCGGAATTTGCTTTTTCAAGTTAAGGGAAAGATTTTTTTTCATGCCAATTCCTCCGCTGTTTGATCAAAGAGAACAACCAAGTCAAATAAGATGCCCGGTTTTCTTCGGCAGATGTGCGGGGGCATTTTCACGCCCCCGCACCCTGTCCATTCAAGTCTTTTCGATTTATTTTTTCAGCCCGGTCGTCAGGTCCAAAGTGCCGATCAGCTTGCTGAGGTTCGTCTGGGTCGCCTCGACGCTCTGGCTGCCCTTGATGCATTTCTGCAGCTCCACCTGCATGCCGGTGTCCAGTTTGGAGAAATCCTTGTAAAGCGGCGTCGTCACGGCGGATTTTGTCGCATCCACAACGGTCGGCCAGTCCTCGTTTTCCAGGTTCTGATAGTGCGCGAGCAGCGGGGACATTTTTCCGTATTTGTTCAGCGCCTGAACATGGAATTCCGATTTCAGAAGCTCCTCTTTGATGAACAGCTTCGCAAGCTCGATCTTCGGGGAAGCCTTCGGGATGACCGCACCGTGGATGTAGACAAGAGACCCGTTTTGATCGGTGCCCGGGATCGGCATGACGGTGGTATTCCCTTTCCCGACGTTCTCCTGGCATTCGATCCAGCGGGAAGCCGCCGTCATCAGCATGGCGACCTTGCCGGCTTTGAAGTTGGTGCGGCCGGCATCCATATCCGCAAACGTATCGGTCGGGGTATATCCGTCTTTCACCAGCTTGACCCAGCTGGTCAGCAAGCCCTTGGATTCGGGGCTGGTAAAGTCGATGGTCTTTCCATCCGATTCAAAGAAATTCCCTTTGACGCCCTGCAGCGCGGAAAGGTACGAATACGCCATAAAGTTTGTGCCCCAGTCGATCGAAAGGCCGGTCTGCACCACCTTCCCGCCCTCTTTTACGGTCGCCTTCTTCGCATACTCGTAAAGCTCGTTCCAGTCTTTCGCCGGCGTGATTTTGCCATCCGAGCCGACAAGCCCTGCCTTCTTCATCAGATCCTTGTTCGCCACAATAAACATCACTTCGCCGGTGATCGGGATCATGTACTGTGTGCCCTCGACATTGCCCAGTTCCAGAAATGCGGGGAAAAATTTGTCTTTGGCAAAATCGCCGGTGAAGAAATCATCGTCAAAGCTGATGATGTAATCCTTTGCGGCATACTGAACCGCATGCTCGCGGCTTCCGCCGATCGCGATATCGCAGTTCGTCTTGCCCTGCGCCCATTGGAGCATGTTCGTCGTGACATCCGCAGTATCCACTTTGTTGTAGGTAACGGTAACACCGGGATGCTTTTTCTCAAAATCCGCCTTGAGCCCGTCGAAATCGTATTTTCCCATCATCCATGCCTGGGTTGTCACGCGAAGCTCGCCTTTCAGCGCATCCGAAGAATCTCCGGCGCCGCTCCCCGTCTGTTTCGCGGCCGGAGCGGATGATCCGCACGCCGCGGCCGAAACCAGCATTGCGGCGGACAGAAAGACCGCCAATCCTTTTTTCAAGCCCTTTTTCATAAAATACTCCTCCTTCTAAAAATAACAGTGGTTTTCCGGAATCCCTTTGATAAAAAGGATCTTCCGTTTTTCCAGCCGGCTCTCTGATGCACTCCTTTTCCATAAAATTTCTAAAATAAACGATATTGATCCAAATTTTCAAGCGCGATTTCCTTACCTGCTTTTCATTATAAAAGGAAAAAAGGTAAAATGTAATATAATTTATTTAACAGTTTTGTTTGCTTTTTTACAATAATCAAAACAAACCGCGGCAGAACGGCAGACCTGAAAAGTAAAAAAATACACCTTGAAACGGATTTTTCAATTCGTTTCAAGGCGTATCAGCTTATTCTTCTTTTTTTCTATCGCTCCGAATCAGAAAGGAAAAAAGCTCAAAAGTGCCAAATAACCCACTTATGGGCCCTTTTTTCCACGGCCGTTGTTCAGCCGTTTCCTCCCATCAAATTCAATCTCCTGATCCGGCTCTGAATCGACCCGACGGTGCGCCCGTGGATCCCCGCGATTTGGGTAATCCGCAGGCCGTTTTTCACTTCTCTCGCCAGCCATTCCTCTTCCTGGGCGGACCAGGGCCGATCCGTTTCCGTCGTTTCCTGAGGAAACGGACCCTGCTGATGATCAGCGGCAGGCACAGCCTTTTCGGGCTGCGCCGGATCATCGGGCTTTTCCCCGGAACCGGCATACGGCGCGATCACCTTCAGAAACTGGTCGCCATACCGTTTCAGCTTGGCCTGTCCCACACCCGACACCGCCAGAAATTCTTCCTGCGTCTGCGGCAGCTTTTCGCACATATCCCTCAAAGCCGCATCGGAAAAGATGACAAAAGCGGGCACATGCGCTTCGGCTGCCAGCTGAAACCGCAATTTTTTGAGCTCCTCGTAAAGTCCGGGGTCTACAGGATGTACTTCCTTCTCTTGCTTTTCCCTTTTTGCTTTTTGAATCGCACGCGGAACCTTCATTTCCAATTTGGCCCCGTGCCGAAGGATGTCGTTTGCTTTCGCATTGAGCTTCAGAACGGGATATTCCGAATCGGTCAGCAGCACATACTGATGAAGGATCAGGGTGTCCATGATCCGGCGGATCCTCTTCACCGGCACATCCGACATGATCCCATAGGTGGACTGCCGATCCAGCCCAAGGCCGATCAGCCGCCTGTCCTGATTCCCGCGCAGAGTATGGACGATCAGATTGATCCCGTACCGCTGGCCGGTCCTGGCGATGCAGGAGAGGATTTTCTGCGCTTCCACGGTAACGTCGGCCGTGTCAAAACCGGCTTCACAGTTGGAACAGTTTCCGCAGAAGCTCTGTGTTTTTTCGCCGAAATAATTCAGGATAAAAGCGCGCAGGCATTCCGCTGTCGTGCAATAGAAGGTCATATATTTTAACCGCTCGCGGTCTTTTGCCCGAATCTGCTCCTGTGCTTCCCGGTCGAGCTCCGGGTTTGATTCGGAATGATCGATCAGAAACTGATTCGTAAACACGTCTTTCGCGCTGTAAAGCAGGATACAGTCGGCCGGGCTTCCGTCGCGGCCGGCGCGGCCCGCTTCCTGATAATAGCTTTCCACATTCTTGGGCATGTTGTAATGGATCACAAACGATACGTTGGATTTATCGATCCCCATGCCGAACGCATTCGTCGCCACCATGACCGAGGTCCGGTCAAACACGAAATCATCCTGGTTCTGACGGCGTTCCCGGTCGGATAAACCCGCGTGGTACCTGGTCGCCTCAAAGCCGTGTTGATTCAGTAAATCGCAGACCTCCTCCACCGCTTTCCTGGTCGCACAATAGATGATGCCGCTCTTGTCCCTGCGTTCCGATAACAGCTTCAGCAGTTGATTCGGTTTATTTTCCGGGGCGATCACGCCGAAATACAGGTTCGGACGGTCGAAACCGGTCGTGATGGTAAAGGGCTCGCGCAGCCGAAGAATATTTGCGATATCGGCCTTTACCTTCTGCGTTGCCGTCGCGGTAAAAGCGCCGACGACGGGCCGATACGGCAGTTTATCAATAAATTCAACGATTTTCAGATAGCTCGGCCGGAAATCCTGCCCCCATTGCGAGACGCAATGCGCCTCGTCAACGGCAACCATCGAAACGGGAACCTGAGAAAACACGTCCGGAAAATGATTGACAACCAGCCGTTCCGGCGCCACATAGATGATTTTATAGGCTCCGCCGGCGGCAAGGTCCAGCACTTTACGGTACTGGTTCTGCGTCAGCGAGCTGTTGATATAGGCCGCCCGGATTCCGGACTGGGTCAGGGCGTTCACTTGATCCTTCATGAGGGAAATCAAAGGGGAGACGACCAGCGTGATCCCGGACTGCATCAGCGCCGGCACCTGATAGCAGACCGACTTCCCGGCGCCGGTCGGCATGACGCACAGCACATCCCTGCCCTGAAGGATGCTGTCTATGACCTGCTCCTGTCCGGGCCGGAATTCTTCATGGCCAAAATAAGATTTTAAGATTTCGTATTTGGTCATTTTCGCTGAAACCCCTTCCTGTTTTTATGGATACCAACTTTTTTACAGCAATTCCACTTATACTTGCGAACCCAGGTTTGTTCCTCCCCAGGAATACTTTCCGTATTTCGAGCATTTTTGATGCCGGGCGGTACAATTCCAGCAGAAACAGACCGGTTTCCTGATTCAAGTGAGGCTTAACAAATCCATCCATGTAGAAACGAATCATAAAAGATCGGAAAGGAACCGCCTGTTATTGATTCAAATTGCGCAGCTTAAATGTATTTGCAGCTTCGTACGAAATAATGATACTACGAAATCACCTGAATTAGAAGGGGATTCGACACGGTTTTATGGATTCACAGGAAAAGTGCCGCCGCAAAAGTTTCATTTGCAGCGGCACTCTTTCTGCTTGATATTCGATTTCAGGGAATCACAGATGCTTTTGGCGGCATATATTTTCACAAAATTCTATACTATTTGTTTATATATGACATAGTTCTACAATCAGGCCGAATTTTTTGTGCTTTTTCTGCTCTTTAAACCGAACGGGATAAGTGTAAAGTGCCGAGCCTTTCCACCAAAAACCAAAAAATTTTTTCCCTTGCCAGAACTTTGCAGCAACGGAAATACCTTTACAACCCTTTTTCCGGTTCCGCATCGGGTGCTGCGCGCCGGTAGTTCCCGGTGATCCCATACTTTTTCATTTTTCTCCATAATGTGGTGGTGCTGATATTCAGCTCCTTTGCAGCGGCCTTGTGATTTCCGTGGCATTCTTTCAAAAGTTTTTCAATATCGGCCGCCTCGGGATATCGATATACAATGATGCGCTTTTCTCCGTTGGATATTTCCACCTCGGGATAGAGCTCCGCCAGCAGATTTGTCACCATTGCTTCGTCGATATCTTTTTTGAAGGTGGTAAGAAAAAGCCTTTCACAGAAATTTTCCAGCTGAATCACGTTTCCATCCCATCTATATTCCTGGATCGCCCTCATCGCCTCCTCCGTCAAGGTAAGGTGAGTGGAGTACTGCTCCATAAACTGTTTCAGGCACCGCTTCACTATTTTCTCAATATCCTTTTTCCTTTTCCGAAGCGGCGGTATGTTCAGCGTAAGTGCATTGATGCTGTAATACAGGTCTTTGCGGAAATATCCCTTTCTCATCAGAAAGTCCAAATTCTCATGGGTTCCGGCGAGCACGCGGACATCATAATGTCTTTCCCCATTCATGCTGCCCGGCACCAGCCCCTGATAGCAGATCATCTTATATAGACCGTACTGGCTGGCAAAATCCAGGCGCTCGATTTCATCGATATAAACTGTGCCAAAATTGCATTTCTGAAATACGCCGCTCGCCTCTTCCATCCCGCCGCACGCCTTATTCCCGAAAAGGAAACCGTATTGGTCACGGTCGCCCAGATCGCTGCAGTTCACCATCAGAAACGGGAAGTTTTTCCGCGCGCTGTGATTGTGTATGCACTGTGCGAGAAGCTCCATTTTCGTTCCCTCCTCCCCGCAGAGAAGGACCGGATGTCTTGACAGCGCATATTTTTTTCCCTGCTCGATGCTTGGCCGCAATTGGGGCTCGAGAATCTTTAAAGCGCCGAAATCGAGCTGCGCGATTCTCCCGGAAAGATACATATCCTGTATATTTTTATTTTTGAGCTGCGGGGCGTTTTTGATTTTACTGCAGGAGAGGATGGCACCGGTAATCGACCTGTCGCAGCAGATCGGTGCAACGCGAAGCAGCAATGGTGCCCTCCGAATCCGGATCGACGTGGAATAGTTGTCCCTTTCCCCCTGCAGGACGCTTTCGACCGCATCCACATCGATGTCGGTCAGTTCGTCTTCCAGCTGTTTTCCGACGATTTCCGACTCCGGCTTTTCCAGCAGTTCCTCCATCACATGATTAATGACCAGAATGGTGCGGGCTCTGTCAATCTTGAGGATCCCGTTGAAAGCGATATCCAACACGGTTGCGAACTGGGCCCGGCTGTTTTTTTCAACATCGATCGCATAGCCCATTTTGGAAGCGATCTGCAGCGCTCCCCGAAAGGAATCTTCCGTGGATCTCAGAAAGAGGGTTGGAATATGATACTGTTCCACACTCCGAATCACATGATCGCCGCCCAGTATCATATCCGCGCCATCCTCCACGGCGTTTCCCACAGCCTGCTCCACTTCATCGAACCGATCCATCAGATAACATTTCAGATGGACGCCGAACAGCTGATCAAAGCAGGAAATATCGCCCATCAGATTTTTCAGCGCGACGATCGCAATGCGCGGCGTTTTCTTCTTCAGTATCTTTTTGCTTTCCAGGACCAGAAGGCCGATTTCCTGCGCCGTCATGGATATTTCCACAACCGGAATATTGGTATGCATTTTAATCAGCTGCGCCTGCATGCCTCTTGCCACAATAATATTTGCGCCCTCTTCAATGCACTTTCTGGCTTCGTTGACCGCATCCACTGTTTCGACGATGCGGACCGTGTCCACGGCAAACCCGTTTTCCCGGATCACTTTTTCCGCCTGATCCAGCATATACTTTTTGGGCAGCAGCATCATGATTTTAGCCATAACCGATATTCCTCCTTCCGGTCTTTCGTCGACCCGAGCGGCTTAGGCATCAGGCGTCGGAAGTTCTGCTTCCGCTTACGCCGTGAGGTTATTATAACATAATTATCGTTCTCAGTGGGAAACTTCTGTGCCGAAGTTCCTTTTTTTTTCAGGTAATCGGCGCCGGATTGAAGATACACAAATCATTGTGCAGCCCGTAGGCTTCGGCCCACGGCTTATATTTTCCGCTGGCGGTATCCACAATCATATGAAACAGCCGCATCCCGATCTCGGGAATCGTCGCGTCGCCGTCCGCAATATCCCCCGCCGAGAGATCGATCAGGTCTTTCCAGACATCCTTCAGATCATTCCGGGAGCTGACCTTGATCACCGGCGCCGCGGCCAGGCCGTATGGGGTGCCCCGCCCCGTCATGAAAACCTGAAGCGTAATGCCCGACGCCAGCTGGCATGGGCCGCAGACAATGTCGCTGGCCGGAGTCGCGGCGTAAATCAGGCCGTGCTTCGTCGGCCTCTCGGCCGGGGACAGGACCTCCACGATCGGGGACTTTCCCGATTTTGCGATCGATCCCATCGCTTTCTCCACGATATTAGACAACCCTCCCTTTTTATTGCCGGGGCTCGGGTTCTCAGAGCGGTCCACTCCCCCGCCGGCCAGATAATTGTCATACCACTTCATCTCGGCAATCAGCTTTTTCCCGACCTGATTGTCGACACAGCGCTCCGCGAGCAGATGCACGCCGTCCCTCACCTCCGTCACTTCGGAAAACAGGACCGTCGCTCCCGCCTGAACCAGAAGGTCCGCCGCATACCCCGCGCTGGGGTTTGCCGTCACGCCGGAAAACGAGTCGCTGCCTCCGCACTGCATGCCGATGCACAGATCCGACAGAGGTAGTGTCTCTCTTTTTCTCTCATTGAGGCGCTTCAGCTTTTGCTCGGCCATTTCCATCATCGAGTCCATCATATCCTGAAATCCGGACTTCTCCTGTAAAATGATGACGTTCTCCGGCTTACTATCGCTTTCATCCAGCAGCATTTCCACCGTTAATTTCTCACATCCCAACGCGACCGTCATCACTTCCCCACCGAAGTTCGGGTGCTTCACGAGATTGCGCAGCGCCCGGATCGGCACCTTGGCTTCCGGCGCGTGGATCGCCACTCCGCAGCCATAGGCATGGTTGATCGGCACGATGTCATCCACATTCGGATACTTTGGCAGAAGCTCTTTTCTCATTCTCTGAACAGCCGCGTTCAGAACTCCGGTCACGCATTGGACCGTCGTACTGATCCCCAGCAGATTCCGCGTGCCCGCATACCCCCCGTCCGGATTCCGGTAGCCTTCAAAGGTCCGGACCGGCGCTTCCGGCAAATCGGTAACCAGATTGGTTCCGAACACCATATCGTCCAGATCCGGAAGCTTCGGCAGCGAAATCATGCGCTCATTGATCCAATCCCCTTTTTTGATCTCATCCAAAGCGTATCCCAGCACCACGCCGTACCGGCGGATCTCGCCGCCCTTCGGCAGATCACGCAAAGCGATCTTATGACCCTGCGGAATGTCCTGTCTGGCAAAGAGCCCATCCGTGACCTGCGTCCCGGCGGGGATGCCATGGATGGCGATAGCCACGTTGTCTCTACCGTGAATTTTTATGATTTTTTTCTGCGCCATAACTTTCCTCCTTGAAATGAAAAGCCGTACAGCCTGCCGTCACGGCAAAACAGAGCCGCCGGGATTCCTGAAACCCGGAAGGGTCAGCACCTTGGGCGGAAGAATCGCGGCGGCTCTAAAAATATATGGGAAAAGGATTTTATCTTACCATGCAGGGCTTCTTCGCATCGTATTTCCACCCCGGTATCAGATACTGCATAGCCAGCGCGTCGTTGCGCGCACCTAGGCAGTTTTCGAGATAAAGCTGGTGGGCCTTTTCCACCTGTGCCCGGTCGACCTCAATCCCCAGACCGGGGGTTTCCGGAATATCGATGCAGCCATCCACGATCTGAAACGGCTTCTTTGTCAGCCGCTCTATCCCTTCCTGCCAGATCCAATGGGTGTCGAGCGCGTTGACGTCCCCCGGCGCGGCCGCACCGCACTGGGCAACCATCGCGAGGGAAATATCGAAATGGTTGTTGGAGTGCGCGCCCCAGGTAAGGCCGAAATCGTGGCAGAGCTGCGCCACCCGGATGGAGCCCTCCATCGTCCAGAAATGCGGATCCGCCAGCGGAATATCGACGGACTGCAGCACGATGGAATGGCTCATTTCCCTCCAGTCCGTGGCGATCATGTTGGTTGCCGTCGGAAGGCCCGTCGCGCGTCTGAACTCCGCCAGTATCTCACGGCCGGAATACACGCCTTCCGCCCCGCATGGGTCTTCACAGTAGGTAAGGATTCCGTGCATGTCTTTGCAGAGCGAAACCGCTTCCTTCAGGCTCCAGGCCCCGTTGGGGTCGAGCGTGATCCGCGCGTTCGGGAAAGCCTCTTTCAGCGCCCGAACGGCTTTCATTTCCTCTTTTCCTTCCAAAACGCCGCCCTTCAGCTTAAAATCATGGAAGCCGTATTTTTCCTGAGCCGCTTTGGCAAGCCCGACAATGGATTCGGGGGTAAGCGCCTCCTCATGGCGGAGCCGATACCAGGCGCAGCTCGAATCCGGTTCGGAATCATACGCCAAATCCGTTTTCTTTCTGTTCCCGATATAAAACAGATACCCGAGAAAGCGCACCTTTTTCCTCACCATGCCATCCCCGAGAAGAGCGGCGACGGGCACTTCCAGGTATTTCCCCAAAAGGTCGAGCAGCGGCGCTTCAATCGCGGTCAGGACATGGATGCCGGTCCTCTGGTCGAAGGTCTGGTTTCCCCGCACATCCGCCTCGCTTTTGTTTTCCAGCCTGGCTTTTACCTTCAGCAGCGTGTTTTTATATTTCCCGATACTTGTGCCGATTACCAGGTCTTTGACCTCTTCCAGCGCATCCGTAATCTTCGTTCCTCCTGGGACCTCGCCCACTCCTGTCGCACCGCCGCTGTCCGTCAGGATCACGATGTTTCTGGTAAAGTACGGCGCGTGGGCGCCGCTTAAGTTCAGCTCCATGGAATCTTTTCCCGCTACCGGGAATACTTCCATTTTCTCAATGACTGGTATCATCCTGCTTCCCCCTTCATCTATATCTTCCTATTGTAAAAAATCCGACGCGCTATATCGCCCCGACGTTTTTTGTGACGATCACGTCGCTGCCCAGACCCAGCACATCATGAATTGCCACCTGCCCCGCTTTTACCGGAGCCTCGAGCTTTACCTTCTTGATTTCCTTCATCACATCGAAAATTCTGTCCTTCGGAATTCTTTGGCTCAGGCGGACGCTGGCGAGCGGCAGTTCCCCGTTTTTCACGAGCACGGAAGAGGCGATGTTGCGCTGCGGATCGGTCATCTCCTGCGTGACGTATTCCCTGCCCTTCGGGCAGAGGGCGCCCTCTATGGAAAGCACCTCTTCCCCGTCCGCCCGCACCTTGATCTCACAGCCGTTCGGGCAGATGATGCACGTATATTCTCTCAGCATGTTACCGACACCTCCAAATTTTCACGCTCATTCAGGTCATCTTTTTGAACCGGAATCTGAATCATGACTGCGGGCAGCGCTTTTTTCATTTTGACTGTTTTCTTAACCTCTCCGCTTTGCGAGATCCGGATGCTGCAATTCTTCATGGGCCTTCTCACCCTTAGAGACAGGACAAAATCCTTTTCCCCGCTGATCTTCTGGGGGACCGTATAGGCAATATTCTCATCTGCTTTGACGTCCAGCCCGCACTCTTCCAGCGAGCTGTCCGAAAGGTACCTCGCCGCGGCGTCGGCCATCCGTTCCGCTTCCTTTGAAACGAAATCGACCAGATCGTGTACCTGCAGCACGTTTCCCGCGGCAAAAACTCCTTTCACATTCGTCTGGCAGTTCTCGTCGACCACCGCGCCTTTCGTCCGGCTGTCCAGACGCACCCCCGTCACCAAAGACAGCTCGTTTTCGGGAATCAGCCCGACCGACAGAATCAGAGTATCACAGGAATAATCCCGTTCCGTTCCCGGAATGGGGTTTCTTTTTTCATCCACCTGCGCAACGGTCACGCCCTCCAGCCGGGATCTTCCCCGAATCCTGGTAACGGTATGGCTCAGGTAAAGAGGGACCCCATAGTCGTTTAAACACTGTTCAATGTTTCTCGGCAGACCGCTGGGATAAGGCTGAATCTCAAAAACCGCCTTGACCTTCGCTCCTTCCAGCGTCAGCCGGCGGGCCATGATCATCCCGATATCGCCCGACCCGAGGATCACCGCTTCTCTGCCGACCATTTTGTTATTCAGATTGATATAAGACTGGGCGACCCCCGCCGTATAAACGCCGGACGGCCTGGTCCCGGGAATGCCGAGAGCTCCCCGGGTCCTTTCCCGGCACCCCATGGCCAGGATGACCGCTTTGGTCCGGCATTCCAGAACCCCCTGCGGGGAAACCGCACGCACGGTTTTGTCCTTCGAGATATCGATCACGGTCGTATCGACCCTGTACGGGATTTTCAGCTCTTCCACCTCGTCGATAAAACGCTGGGCGTATTCCGGCCCGCTTAACGTCTGCCGGAACCGTTCCAGCCCAAAGCCGTCGTGAATGCATTGCCGAAGGATTCCCCCCAAGCTCTTTTCGCGCTCGAGGATCAGGATATTCCGGATTCCCCTCCGATACAATTCAACCGCCGCGGCCAGACCGGCGGGTCCGCCGCCGACAATCACGACATCCTTCTGCTGAACAGCCATTATCCTCTCACCTTCCCTGTGAACAGATAGGAATTTTTGCGCGAATATAAAATTTCCGTCACTTTTTTCTTCTTTTCTTCTTCGATCATTCTGACGATCCGCGTTTCGCAGTAGCCGCCCTGGCACCTTCCCATGGTGGCGCGCGTTCTGTTCTTCACGCTCGCTACCGTACAGGTGCCCAGGGGATTATGGATTGCCGCCAGGATTTCCGCTTTTGTCACATTTTCACAGCGGCAGACGATCTCCCCGTAATCCGGGTCCTCTGCGATCAGCTTTCCCTGTTCGGCCGGTGCCGACCCGTTAAATCTGCGGACCGCCTTCCGGGCCGGATCAAAGTCCGGGTTTGGCTTCAGCCCCTCCCGTTCCGCCATCAGTGAAACGGCCCTCCGCGCCAGCGGGAGGGCGCTTGTAAGCCCCGGGGATTCGATTCCCACCAAATTGATGGTGTGCGGCGCTTCATCCCTTGCCTCGCATACGAAGTCGAGGACCTCTCCCGTTTCCGGATCGACCCGTTTGGCCCGAATACCGGAAAAATTTCGGATAAAGTACTCGCGCTTTACATGACTGAACATTTTTTCGCCATCCCTGATCAGGCCGTCGATATGCTCCTGGGTAACGCCGTAATCCTCAAAGTCGTCCGTCATGTAGGAGTCCGGCCCGATCAGCACATTGTCGTCCACCGTGGGGACTGCGTGGGTTGCAAATCCCCCTTTTTCATTCGGCGCCGGATAGACCGGCATGTTGATAAACGCCCCGGCCTTTTTGTCCAGCACGATGTATTCGCCTTTGAATCCACGGATGACGTAACCGTCAATCCCCAGCATGGCTGAAACGGCCCCGCTGTACAGTCCGGCGCAGTTCACGATCCACCTCGTCCGGAAAACATCGCGCTCCGTTTTGACGGCATAAACGCCATCCGTGCGTTCAATCCCCGTCACGCGCTGGTCGAAGAAAAAATCCACGCCGTTCAACCTGGCGTTTTCCGCCAACGCTATGGTATACGCCATCGGATCCAGAATGCCGGAATTCGGGGAATACATGGCAAAGTCCCCGCCAGCGCTGGGATCCATCTCCTGAAGCCGCTTTTTATCAATGATTTCAAGTCCGGCGACTCCGTTTGCCTCACCCTGCGCCTTAAACCGCTTCAGGCTGGCCATATCATTTTCGTCAAAACCGACCACCACTTTTCCCGAGCGGCAGAACGGAACATCCAGTTCTTTCGCTACCTGATCGAACTCCTGGTTGCCCTCTACGGCGCACCGCGCCCTC
>ENA-UOOK01000677-UOOK01000677.1-fermentation-metagenome-genome-assembly--contig:-NODE-677-length-45095-cov-10.789298_pt1 | contig 45095 bp, 50 predicted proteins | sample MGYA00245777_ERZ724023 | MGnify/ENA primary metagenome ERZ724023 (study PRJEB28704, sample SAMN03018312) | fermentation metagenome | biome: anthropogenic terrestrial biome; feature: soil; material...
TAATGAAGATATTAGCAATGCAACAAATCAAAACAATCAAAATAAAACTGCAAGCGAAAGTAAGTTGGGCGACAGCTTTATCAGCAAGGATTACAGTGATAATAATGAGCTGTATGCCTTTATAAAAAGTTATCTTGATTATAAGAAACCTGCTATGGAGAATCTGGAAGCGAAAAAAGGTGAGTTTAAAGATACCGTGGCATTGCTTGCCACAGGCGACTGGGCGATTGATCTTCCCATAAAACCGCTAGTGAATCTTCAGGGACTTGAAAAATCCGGGGACAGCTGGAATGGAACGGTAAGTGTCTACAATTATGAAATTACAAAATCCGGCGACATTTACTCATTTAAATTTACAAGCACCGTAATGGATGAGGTGACGGAAGGAAAATGTGACGTTAAAATTGGAACTCTCCAGATAACAATTCGGAACAAGTACGCGACACAAAAATATCAGGTAACAGCACTTGCAGAAGGAGCATATTTAAGATTCTGGTCCGAAAAATCCGATATTCTTGAAGAAACCCGTGCGCATTATACTTATTTTAAAGGAAATATATCTAATTTAAGCATATATACTAATAAAAATGGTGAAAATAAATTTAGCTTCAAAAACAGATAGAGAATTTAAACGAAAAACTCTGAATAATAAGTGAGAGTAGTGAAAAGGAGAGGGGATAATAAATGAATTACTATGGAGTGATTATAGGAATCGGGACGTTTTTAATTATTGGAATCTTACATCCGGTTGTTATAAAGGCAGAATATTACATAGGCTCAAGAGTATGGCCGTTGTTCTTGATAACAGGTTTATTATGTGTTTGTTTATCGTTTTTTTCTGATATGTTGATTTTATCGTCACTTTTATCTATATTAGGATTTTCGTTACTGTGGAGCATTCGAGAGCTTTTTGAACAAGAGAGAAGGGTAAAAAAAGGATGGTTTCCAAAGAATCCAAAGAGAGACCAAATGATATATAAATCTCCACAAAGCAGGATTAGAAATTGATAGATAAAAAAGCAGATAGCCTTATTAGAGATAAGATTATCTGCTTTTTTATATCCACATTATGATGATAATGATTCCATTGTTTTTTGAAAAAAATACCGTTATAATTAATTTAAGAATATTTTCATTTCATAAAGAGCTCTTCTTTATTCTCGGATTTTAAAGTTAAATTGTATTCTTTTCATTTCTGAAAAGATGAGGGGGAAATATAAGATGAATAGATGTGATTGGTGCAAATCAGATGAACTTTATATAAAATATCATGACGAGGAATGGGGAGTACCTGTTCATGATGATAAAAAACATTTTGAATTTTTGTTGCTGGAATCAGCTCAATCTGGTTTAAGCTGGATAACTATCTTAAGGAAAAGAGAAAATTACAGAAAGGCCTATGATAATTTTGACCCAGAGAAGGTAGCTTGTTATGATGAGGAAAAGATTGAAGAATTGCTTACAAATCCGGGAATTATCAGAAATAAAAAGAAAATCCAATCTTCTATCACTAATGCAAGGAGATTTATAGAGATACAAAGAGAATTTGGCAGTTTTGATAAGTATATTTGGAATTTTGTAAACTGGAGACCTGTTATCAATAGCTACCAAGACATATCGGAAATACCGGCGACTTCGGATTTATCAGATTTAATAAGCAAAGATTTGAAGAAAAGGGGTTTTAAATTTTTAGGTTCTATTACGGTCTACGCTCACCTGCAAGCTACAGGTATTGTCAATGATCACATAGACTCATGCTTTAGAAAAAATTGTTCTACAATTAAGGGATAAATATTAAAATGTATTGAAACAGTAGGCCGTTTTGAAATTTGGCCTAAATTACTATTTTATATGAATCTTTAAAATACCATTTATGGGAAAGGAGAAAATGAAGATGTTTTATTTGGGTGAACCACTTACGTATAGTAAATTTCAATTAAAAAACAGACTAGTTATGCCGCCTATGGCGACAGCAAAATCTGATGAAGACGGAAGGATCAGCCAAGATATTTTAGATTATTATGACGAAAAGTCGAGGGGAGGATATATATCTCTTGTTATTATTGAACACAGTTATGTTTCTCAGCAGGGGAAGGCAAACCATAACCAGATTTCCGTTGCCGAGGATTATTTAGTGGAAGATTTAAAGAAGTTGGCCGACATTATTCATGGGAATGGTTCCAAGACAGTTATGCAGATTAATCATGCCGGAAGTGAAACTTTAAGAGAAGTTATAGGAATGGAGCCGGTGGGGCCTTCACCAGTGAAAAATCCGTCGAGAAAAGATACGGCAATACCTCAAGAGTTATCAAAAAATGATATTGAAAGAATTATAGATGATTTTAAGCACGCTGCGGTTAGAGTAAAAAATGCCGGATTTGATGGTGTAGAGCTTCATTCTGCTCATGGATATTTATTAAACCAGTTTTTATCTCCTATTACAAATAAGAGGACTGATGAATATGGAGGGGGCATTGAAGGCAGGGTGAAAATTCATTCAGAGATCATAAGGGCAGTTCGCAAAGCGGTCGGAGAAGACTTTCCTATTCTTTTGCGTTTCGGTGCGACAGATCATATGGAAGGCGGAATTACAACAGAGGATATTAAAACCGCTGCTGAGATATTTGAAAGAGCCGGAGTTGATATGCTGGATATTTCAGGAGGAATGTGTAGATATACTATACCCGGTGTAAATGAACCGGGCTATTTTTCACCACAATCCGAAGCAATCAAAGAGGTTGTTTCTATTCCCGTAATCTTGACCGGTGGGATTAAGACAGCAGATGAAGCAGAAGCCATTCTTCGAGAAAAAAAGGCAGATTTGATCGGAGTAGGTAGAGCGATATATAGAGATTCCAATTGGGCCAGAAATGCTATGGAAAGGTAATAAAACATTGCATTATAATAATATTCTTAAAATTATAAAGCAGGAATATCAAACTATTTTGGGTGACAATTTGGTTGGGATTTATGTACATGGCTCTATAGCATTTGGATGCTTTCATGAAGAAAAAAGCGACATTGATTTTATAGCGGTAATACAATCTAAAATTGATAGTCCGACAAAATTAAAAATACTTAATTGTTTGAAGGAGATTTGGCCTTTTTGTCCTCCAAAGGGAATAGAAATGAGTATAGTATTGAAGAAGTACTGTTTGAATTTTGAATATCCTACTCCTTATGAATTGCATTTTTCAAAGGATTGGTTAAAAACATATTTGTTAAGTCCGATGGTGATGTGTGGGGATGAGCTGAAAAAGGATAAAGATTTAGCAGCCCATTTTACGGTAATACGCAATTGCGGAATTGTGCTGTGGGGCGAACCAATTCAAGAAGTTTTTGGAGAAGTCCCAAGAGACTTTTATATTGACAGCATCAAAGGCGATATTTTAAATGCTGATGAAGAAATATTAAAAAATACCACCTACATTACATTAAATTTATGCAGAGTACTGGCTTATTTAAAAGATAATAAAATTTTATCAAAGGAACAGGGTGGAAAATGGGCCTTAAAAAATATTGATGATAAATACCATTTATTGATAAAAGAAGCTTTGAGCGATTATCGGGCAATGGGTCAAGTTAATGTAAAGGATGATATTAAAGTATCTTTTAGTAAATTTATGATGAACGAAATAATGAAGCTATCTGAGAAACATAAAATATAATAATTAAAAGCTATTAACATTATCTTAATGTAATAGCTTTTAATTATTTATTGTAAGTCCATTTATATATCAAAAATACTGAGCTGTTTAGATTGAGGTCTATGTTTGTTTGTGGAAGTATCCTCCTTTATAATGGAGTTTTCAGGTATATCGGAAATAAAGGGAGACGGCCTATCATGGGAAGTTATAAGGATAAGTTCATCCTGTGCCCTTGTCATACCTACATAGAAAAGTCGCCTTTCTTCATCTAAATTGAAGTCACGACCGGAATTTTTCAGAGGAATCAGACCATCGTTTACTCCACATATGAATATAACTGGAAACTCAAGGCCCTTTGATCCATGTATCGTCATTAATGAAACCGCATCAGAAGAATAAATCTTGCTGCTGCTACGGACTATATCACTTTCACGCCCTAATATAAGGGTTTGAATAAAGGAGGACATATTATTGTGAAAGACGGATGTATTTAAGAGCAGTTTTAGACAATCTATGCCGGATAGGTTATTATCATTAATCCAAGAATCTATTAGCTTCACGGGTTTTTCTTTATGGAGTAAAGGTTCATATTTCTTTAGTAATTCAATAAAATTCCAAGATTTTACTAAATCATCAGACGGCTGAACTTTTTCTATTATTTTAATAAGAGACGGTATATTCTTTTTAGCTGAAACATAATTTTTTAGTATTTCTTGAATTAATTCCGTTGAATATATGCCTGATATTTTTAGGTATGTCTTTAAGGAAAAAATATCCTTTGGATTGAGTAAAAACTGGAAGAAAGCAATTACGGCACGAACTTCCTTTTCTGAAAGAAACTCATCTTTTCCTGCAACTACGTAGGGTATGCCTTCTTTTATAAGGCACTGCTCTATAATATTCTCCTGGTGATTAGTACGATATAATATGGCAATGTCAGCAAAGCTTCTTGGATTTTTTACTTTGGAATTCTTCCTGTCAGTTTCCGATATCTTCTGTGTATCTATCATATCAATACCGCCCACTATGCGGTTAATCTCCTTAGCGACAAACAATGCTTCGGAAAATTCATTATTGGTTTTTAGAAGTCGTACTTTTGTACCTTTTTCTCTTTTGGATTCCAGAAAACTAAAAGGTTCCCCCTTTATTTTTTTGGAAATTACCGATTTGGCACAATGTATGATCTCAGGAGTCGAACGATAATTTTGGATAAGCCTGATATTTTTGGCATGAGGAAAATTCTCTTTAAATATATCAAAATATCGAAAATCTGAACCTCTAAAGCCATAAATTGATTGCTCGGGGTCCCCTATGACGAAGATATTATTACTTGCCCATTCTTTAATTAAACGGTACTGAATTTCATTAATATCTTGAAACTCATCTACTAAAAGATAGGAGAAAGAATTGCTTAAATTTGTATTTTTAAACTTTTTGAGTGCTTCAAGAAGGATATCATCATAATCCATAACATCATACTGTTTAAGCTGCGAACAGTATAAATCATATACTTCCAATGGAATTTTAAGCTCTTTCTTATTTTCTTCTCCTGAAATTGTTCCGCTTTTCATCAGAGAAATTTCCTTCATAGCATCCCGTGGGGAGATCTTCAGTTGAAGATTTTTCAGTATATCTTCAACTATAGAAATTGAATTATATTCATCAATAATTGTAGTTTTTCCATTCCCTTTTTCTTCAGATAAAATTTTTAGACATATGGAATGAAATGTTCCTATATTCATGGCTTTTACTGTGTTTTTGTTCTTAAAATGTTTTTCTAAACGACTGCGCATCTCATTAGCAGCTTTATTGGTAAAAGTAACGGCGGTTATTTCTGAAGGAGAAATACCGCAGTTTTCAATTAGATATACTATACGGTATACCAATGTTCTTGTCTTTCCCGTTCCGGGGCCAGCCATTACTACGATTACAGGTTCCGGCGATGAAACATCTTCCCATTGTTCTTGATTTAATCTGTAAGGGTTGCTGGAAGGAAGAGGTTCAATAGAGCTTGCTGAGTAAGGTTCCGAAACCCTTTCTTTTTTAATTAAAGATTGTTTTTGAATATCGTTATTTTTATCATTATTCCTGTCATTATTATCTTCATTTTTAAAAAGGCTTATTTGGCCGGAAATTAGATTTATTTCATTCTTGTTCATTACATTAATTTGTCCATATTTTCCATCGTAACCGGGATGTATTTCCACTTGCCCAGCTCGCAACCTGCGAATACCTTCTGCAATATGAGGTCCAGCAGCTAATTCTATATCGCTTAAGGATGCTTCCCGAAGGATGAATAATTCAGTACCTAAAGTTTGTATCAGATTTTCATACCTTCTTTTTACCTTAATGCTGGCAGTAGTAAAGCCTAATGAAGATGCAATTATTTCCCGAAGGGGAACGAGGCTTTCAAAGTGTTTGGCTGTCTGAGGGACGAACCCTTCAGCTCTGTCTGCCAAGGCTTCAACTCGATGAAGTACCCCTACTGTAAGTCTACCTCCACACACTGGGCATATACCCGATAAAGCTTCGGTTTCTGCAGGTTTTAAGCATACTTTACAATTTCTGTGTCCATCGTAATGATATTTTCCTTCCTCTGGGAAAAATTCTATTGTACCATAAAATTCCTTTGTATTTCGGTTCTTTAAAGCCTGTGATATATTTGAATAAGAAAGGTCCGTATCAAAGATATTAGCTTCTCTGGCCAAATTAGCAGGAGAATGAGCATCTGAATTAGAAACTAAAGTAAATTTATCAAGTGCAGAGAGACGCCAGTTCATGGGGGGATCTGAAGAAAGGCCCGTTTCTACAGCATAGATATTGTCCGTTAGATCTTTGAAACATTCTCTTATATCATCAAACCCTGAATACTCACCGTATAAAGAAAAATGAGGAGTCCATATATGGGCAGGAATAAATATGGCTTCCGGGCATATATCAAGTACAATTTCAAGCAAATCCTTACTATCAAGACCTAATATGGGTCTTCCATCAGAGTGTAGATTACCTATGGCCTCGAGACGATGAGATATTAATTCAGCTTCCTCCAATCCGGGGAGAAGTATTAGATTGTGGATTTTTCTCACTTTTCCGTTTTTTTTGTATATTGAGCTGATTTCTCCAGATATAATGAATCGAGGCTTAAAATCTGTTCCTCCAATATTATCTTCTTTGCGATAATCATCTTTAAGAACATATAGACCTTCTTCTGAAGGAGTGAGTTTTTCCTTTAATTCTTCACGCCAAACTGGATGTGTGAAATCCGCTGTTCCAAGGAGATTGATACCTTTACGTCGTGACCACATTTCAAGAATTTCAGGTATACATTCTTTACTTGTTGCTCTTGAATACTTTGAATGAATATGAAAATCAGCAATAAACATAACAATACACCTACATTCTTATCAAATTGAATTAACTTATATTATAAATATTATAAACCAAAAAATAACTTTTCTCAAAATTTTATTTGAGTCTCTAATATGTATCAACATCGTATCTATTTGTATAAACGATCTGTGTATGTATTATATCATATATTCGGTATGATGAAATTATCTTTTCACTTTACAACTCTATAATAAAATGATGTTATATTAAAAAAGGGGTGAATCATTATGGCATCAATTTTAATTGTTGAGGATGAAATATCAATCAATGAGTTAATTAAAAGGAATTTGCAGCTCGTAGGACATCGCTGTACTTCTGTTTTTGATGGGAAAGCTGCTGTCTCTGAAATACAGGATCATACCTATGACCTGATAATTTTGGATATTATGTTACCTGAACTTGATGGATTCGAAGTTTTTAAAAAAGTAGATAAAATTCCCACGATTTTCTTAACGGCACGGAGCAGTTTATCGGACCGCATAAAAGGTTTTTCAATGGGAGCTGACGATTATCTGGTAAAACCTTTTGAAATGTTGGAACTGTTAGCTCGTGTAGAAGCGGTATTACGTCGAACTCAAAAAAACAGAAGTTGCTTTGAACTGGGGAATGTGAGGATTGATTTTGACAGCCATCAAGTATTTTATATGGGACAACCTGTAGAATGTACCCCTAGAGAATATGAATTATTGGAGGTACTTGTAAATAACCGTAATATTGCATTATCGAGAGAAAAATTATTGGAGCTTGTATGGGGCTATGACTATGAAGGCGATACCAGAACGGTTGATGTTCATATACAGAAACTGCGAAAAAAATTAGGGTGGGATGATGTAATAAAAACCGTCTACAAATTGGGTTATCGTTTGGAGGTAAATCAATGAAATACCGTACATTTTTAGCAACGCTTATGCTTTTTCTGTTTTCTTTTAATTTCGGAATATTAGTGATTTCTGCCATTACGTTTAAAGATACTGCCAATAGTGCCAAAGAAAGAAGCTTGGGAGAACATTATTTTATAACATCTGCCCTTATAAAGGATTTTCACGCTGTGGAAAGTCGGGGAAATGATATTGAAGGATATTTGGATTCTCTGCTCCAGCCTTATAGTTATCTGTCTGAGGATAAAAAAGTCAAATTAGCACTTTATAAGGATAGCCGTCTTGTATATTCAAATCGGTTGAGAATAGAATTACAGGACAATTTATTGGAACCTCCGAAGAACGGAAACCGTATTGTTTCGATACAAAAATCAGAGGACGGTACATATGTAATTGTTTCGGGGAAACTTCCCGATCCCTATGATTCTTATACGATGAGTTATCTTTACGATATGACAGATGAAATTACTTCATGGGAACAAATGAAAAATATGTTGTTTATTATAGGATTCATTCTTTCCTGTTTTCTTTCTTTAAGTCTTCTTTTCCTGTTTAATCGAATATTTAAGCCTCTTGCGCAGATATCTCAAATTTCTCGTAGCATAGCGGATGGTGCATATGAAACAAGACTTCCGGTATCCGGACATGATGAAATTTCGGAAATGGCACAAAATTTTAATAGCATGGCAGAGAAAATTCAAAATCAAATGACGGAACTTATCACTGAGGCAGAAAAGAAGCAGCAGTTTATTGATAATTTTGCTCATGAACTCCGTACACCTTTGACCGCAATCTATGGATATGCAGAATATATGCAAAAGGCCGTTATGACCGAATCTGATAGGTTGTTCGCAATAAATTATATTATGTCGGAAAGCCGTCGTATGCAAACAATGGCTTATCAATTACTTGAACTGGCAAATCTCAAAAATGATCAGATAGTGTGGAAAGAACAAGAAATATCAAGACTTTTTCAATATATCAAGACAACCCTACATAATAAGATTATAGAAAAAGAAATTAAAATAGAGTTTATTTATGAAATGGATATTGTTTGGGGGGATGCTTGTTTACTGGAAAGTTTACTTGTAAATTTAGTTGATAATGCGATAAAGGCGTGCAGTAAAGGAGGACATATAATAATACGTGCTGCCGTAGAAAATGGGAAGAAAATGATTTGTATCCGGGATGACGGAAAAGGCATGACGGCCGAAGTACTCAACCATATTACAGAGCCTTTTTATCGGGCAGAGAAGTCGCGAAATCACAATGATAGCGGGGCAGGGTTAGGTCTCGCCATTTGCAAACAGATTGCCTTATGTCACAATGCTGAGCTTAAATTCATCAGCCACCCCGGAGAAGGAACTACAGTAAAAATAACTTTTACAACTTCGAAATAACTTGATAATTATTCTATAATTATGTTCATTTATACTACTTATTGTGATCACAAATAAAATTATAAAGGAGCGATTAATATGAAAGAAGATAGGCCAGAGGGGAGAAAATCCAAAAAGATTATATTGTCAGCTATAGTAACTATCGGAGTCAGTACATTTTTGTTTCAAGGATTTACACAGATGGCTGTGAAGGATGAAATGGGGAAGACCGATATAATCCCTACAAGTTATACGGTTCATGCCGATAGTTTGCCTAATACGGTACAAAATAACCTGCCGGAAGGTTACAAAAAAGCAAATTATACAATAAAACCAATTGATCTTGAGTATTACCGTAATCAAAAACCAACCGATAAGGACATGACAAAAGAAGATGCCGCAGAGGTAGGAGCACAAGCCCTTTGGGAAATATTTGGCTTGGATTTGAAAGGGCAGGTAATTGAAATGGGTTATCACTTGCCTACAGAGAATCTTCCTCGTTCAAATTGGTATGCTGATGTACTGATTAACGGTGAGCGCAGTTATTATTTTTGCGTGGACTCCGTGACTGGAGAACTGTTTGATATAGGTTACGGCAGAACACTGAAAGAAAATGTTTCAGTATCATTTGATGCGGTCCTCGATAAAAATCCCCAGGAATATGTTACATTGGCAAAAGATCTGGCAAAGAAATATAATGTCGTCCACGGTGCAGTCGAGTCGGCTGAATATAATGGGCAAGGTTACAGCGGCAACGACCCGACTATTTCAATCGATATCATAGGTGAAAATGGGGAGATTGCTTTGATGACCTTCTCTCGATATGATAAAGCACTGCTTGGTATTGGTTATAGTTCGCAATATAAATATGGTCTGGAATTGCAGGAAAAACTTCTCGAGCAAACGAAAGAAAAGAGCGAGGAACTTAAAAAGTCGGATTCTTCTAAAGAAGAAGGAAATCCTCTTTTAGAAGTCATAGAATGGTAAATTTTACTGAAGTTTAAATGGGAAAATTAATCTGACATATAACGTAAACGGAGTTAATACAAAAAACACGAGTACCTTTAAGGTGCTCGTGTTTTTTTGGCATGATAATTGTGTTATGTATTATATTGTAATAATATCATTATGGAAGTCATATCTTTTTGCGGTCTTATTAAGATAATCAATGGAATATTTATTATTATCGTCAAATACAACGGCTTCAGTCAAATTAATTTTTAATATGCAAGTCCCCGGATCGTCTTCATCTACATGACGATCATAAAAAATGATAAAGACTTCTCTAAGTTCTTTTGCCAATTCCTGATTTTTTATTTCTTTTGGATTTCCTAAATTTTCAGCCTTTCCAATACCTTGGAATAAATCTTTGCAGACAGCTACATTTGAATTGAGCGATATTTGCTTCATCTTATGGGATGATGTGTGAGTTACGACATATATACATCCATCTTTATAATATCCATCTACGATACGTACACTTACATTATTTTTATTACATGTTGCTAAAGATATCTGTACGTCATGACCAAGTTGTTTTTGTATCAGTTCACAAGCAGCATCAAATTCATTCATAGGGGACACCCTCCTTATTATATTTCTTAAATATAAATAATCTTTATTATTTTTATAGTAACATAATTTTTAAATAATACTTAAAAATGTTGTCGAAAAAGAAATAAAAGTTTTTGATGGGAGGAATCTGGTATACTGATATAATAATAGTACTATTTGCGATATCGGATCTGAAAAGAGGAGTTTACAGTATTCCTTCGGATATTTAAGCAATATTAAAAAATTGTATGGAGGGTGAGAATATGATTAGGGTAATGAATGAAGAGGATTTGCCGGTAGTAAAACATATTATACAATCTATACCTTATTTTTGGCACGAATGTTGGGATGATGGTACATTAAATAAGGCTTTGAAATCTTCAGGTTCTCTTTCGTTTGTATATGAAGAAGACGGCTGCATATTAGGTTGCATATTTGCGTATGACTTTGGATTTAGGGGGTATATAGCGAAAATTGCTGTTTATGAATCAGCTCGTTTTAAAGGAATTGGAAAGAAACTCATTAAGCATGTTGAAGATATTTTACGGAGTAATAATTGTGAATTGATTATTGCAGATGCTTTAGAATCAGCTGTTCCTTTCTATAAAAAATTAGGCTGGGAAGAACCAAATGCAATTTTATTAAGAAAGAAATTATTATAGGGTATTCATAAGGTTGATGAAATAGGATATTGGGAATAAGCGGAGTGAATTATTTTGAGCCTGTGAAATAAGGCTGTAAATTGAAATATATAAGAGATTTCTATGATAAAATAAAAGTATTATGGGAAAAAGAATATCGTTGCAGATTTAATCAGGGAGTATAACATTCAGTCAACAGAAGATATTCAAGTGTCTGAAAACTGAACTTCCAATAGAAATTTATGGTGACTGGGGGTGTTATAAGATTGAAAAAAATATTAATTATAGAAGATGATGAAACCATTCAGTTTGCATTACAAACGGCACTGTATAAAAACGGATTCAAACCTGTATGCGCTTTGAACCTTGATGAAGGTAAGAAGAAATTATCGGATTCCATTTCATTAGTTCTGTTAGATTGGAATTTACCAGACGGAACCGGCAGTGAATTTTGTCACTATGCAAAAGCACAGAGAGATGTGCCGATTATTTTTCTGACTGTTCGTGACGAAGAGAAAGACGTTGTACAAGGTCTTGATATGGGTGCAGACGATTACATTGTCAAGCCTTTTCAGCTTTCCATACTTCTGTCTCGAATCAAGGCGGTCTTGCGAAGAACAAAAGTCATCGATCAATCTGTGCTGAGCTGTGGGGACATTACGCTGTATAAGGACAAAACCGCAGTTTTCTGCAACGGAAAGGAAATCGGACTCACTGCCGGCGAATACCGTCTTCTCACCGTCTTGCTGGAAAATAAAAACCAAACTCTGACCCGCTCACAGCTATTAAATAAATTGTGGGATACAGAAGGAAACTTTGTTAATGACAATACTCTTACTGTCACCATGAAACGCCTGCGTGAAAAATTGAATAATCCTACTTGTATTAAAACAATAAGAGGCATTGGGTATAGAATGGAGGATTCGTTATGAAACGGAGCCAATTTTTAAATAAGACAGTGGCAATTATCGTTGCTTTTATAATCATGGGAATTGCGATGGGGTTGATATCCTCACAGATTGTTGCAAGGCAGAAATATAAAAATATGGCTCAGATACTTGGTTTTGCTGTAAGAATTGATCCCCAGATGGAAATCATGATGATTCGGGCACTTAAAGAAGCGGATTTTTTGGATTTTAGTGACGGTGATGCAATTCTTAAGGAATATAATTATTCATTGAATGTATTTCGAAACCAAAATACTTTCAGAATGACGGTATATGGTATCTTGCTGGCAACCGTCCCAGCCATATTGGTGATAGTGATAGGCTACCTCTCCTTAAAGAAAAAAAAAGAACGTATTGAAGGATTGACCGATTATCTGAAAGCCGTCAATCTCGGACAGGAAGCATTACTATTACGTCAGGAAGATGACTTTTCCCTCCTGGAAGATGAGTTGTATAAGACGGTGACCGAACTGCGTCAAACAAAGGAAAATGCTGTGCGGGAACGTCGATCTCTTGCCGATAATCTAACCGATATTTCCCATCAGCTGAAAACGCCTATTACATCTATGTCATTAATGACTCAACTTTTGTCGGAAAATCCTACAGATGAAGACAGAATTTATATTGAAAAGCTTAATCACCAGCTTAATCGCCTGGAAACATTGGTTTCTTCACTATTGACTTTATCTAAGTTGGATGCAGGTACATTGGAATTCAAACAGGAACCTGTGAATATTTTTGCCGTACTGGCTCTTGCTGCTGAGCCGGTAGAGGATATGATTTTGAAAAAAGGCCAGCAGCTTATTATTCCTCATGAATCTGATGTAAATTTTATGGGGGATATGAGCTGGACTGCAGAAGCCCTTTTGAATCTTATCAAGAATTGCAGTGAATATACGCCGGATGGGGGAAATATTTCTATTAATTATTCACAGAATCCACTCTATATGGAAATCATTATAGAGGACAGTGGCAAAGGTTTTGACAAAAATGATTTACCCCATTTGTTTGAGCGTTTCTATAAAGGGAAAAATTCTTCAAAGGACGGAATAGGTATTGGATTGGCGCTTTCTAAATCCATCATTGAAAGACAAAAAGGAACTCTCCGAGCAGAAAATTCTCCAAAAGGCGGCGGGAGGTTTATTATAAAGTTTTATGTTTGATGTTTTTTGTCTTCTGTCACCGGAATGTCATTTAGGGCTGATACCATGATGGCATAAAGGAGGTAGTTTTATGGAATTGTTGAGATGTGAAAATATAACAAAAAAATATGGATCCGGCATACTCATGGTAACGGCCCTTGACCATGTAAACCTTTCAGTACAAAAAGGCGAATTCGTAGCAATTGTCGGTCCGTCCGGCTCCGGAAAATCTACATTGCTGCACCTGTTAGGAGGTGTAGACCGTCCTACGGAAGGGAATATCTTTATTGAGGATATTGATATTTCTACGTTAAATGAAGAGCAGCTTGCTGTTTTTCGCCGCCGAAAGGTGGGGCTGATCTATCAGTTTTATAATCTTATTCCTACGTTAAATGTACGAAAAAATATTTTACTTCCCATACTTTTGGACAGCAGAAAACCGGATGAAAAACGGTTTACGGAAATCGTGGACACCCTTGGTTTATCTGATAGATTAAATCATTTTCCGTGGCAGCTTTCCGGCGGTCAACAGCAGCGCGTGGCTATAGGGCGGGCTCTTATATACCGCCCTGCTATTTTATTGGCGGATGAACCTACCGGAAATCTTGATCGGAAGAACTCCGAGGAAACTTTGGAGCTACTTAAGCTTTCCAATAAGTATTTCCAACAAACCGTACTGCTCATTACTCATGATGAAAAACTTGCCCTGGAGGCTAACCGTATCATTACCGTTGAAGACGGAAGAATTATTTCTGATGAGGCGGTGAGGAAATGAATATTCTGAAAGAATATACTCTTGACTATATAAAGCGAAACAAGAAAAGCAGTATTGCTATCATGATTGCGATTTTGATTGCAACTATCCTTCTTTCCGCCTTGAGCGGTGCCTTATACACTTTTTATACCGACGAAGTTCGTCTGATTATTTTGGAAAAGGGTAATTGGCATGCCGAGTTGTTTGACAATACTCCCAGTGACAAATTGAAATATGTTACTGCTCACCCTAATGTGGAAAAAGTGATGATAAAGGGCCCGTGGAAAATCGCCGAAATTGATGACTCAAGGCGTCCTTATATTGCAATGCGGGGTTTGAGCCAAAGTTACTGGGAGGATATGCCGGAGAATACGGCTATTCTGGAAGGAAAAATCCCTAACTCGGAAAATGAGATTGCTCTTTCAAAACAATATTTTGAAAATCACCCTGACTTGAAAGTAGGAGACAGTCTCACACTCGATTTAGGCAGCCGAAGGTTGAACGGTAAGGAAATGGATTTTAATGCTCCTTTTAAAGACGAAGAATTTTTTCTTCCTACTGTTAAACGTACTTATATCGTTGTTGCAAAGCTGGATATTACCACAAATTCCATGACACCTTACTATATGGCTTATGGATACTTGAATGAGGCAAATATATTGCCGGATGATCAGCTTACCGTTTATATGCGCTTTAAGAATCCGAGAAGTACTTATGAAGATATCGATAATATTGCTAAGTCGGTAGGCTTTAAGCCTGATGAATACGGTAAATACACTGTGAGAACAAATGATAGCCTATTGGCCAAATATCTTATTTTCCCACCGGAGGAGAGGGGGAACTTTAAACTTTGGATGTTATCCCAACCTGTTACGATCTCAGTTATTGCTTTGCTAGTAGCGGGAGTATTTGTGTTCATTATTAATAATGCTTTTGCAATGTCTGCAAATGTGCGTCTTAGGCAGCTTGGAATGTTGAAGAGTATAGGTGCTTCACCTAAGCAGATACAGCACTCGGTTATATTTGAAGGATTTATTTTATCGGTTATACCCATTCCGGTAGGATTATTTATCGGTTGGGCCCTGGATTATGGTTTATTTTCCTATATCAATTCTGTAAAAAACCTGCGGGACTATAACCTTGTTTTTACCTTTGGATTTCCGGCTGCATTGCCATCTGTTGCATTGGCTCTTCTCACTGTTTGGCTGTCTGCACTGATTCCGGCACGAAAAATCAGCCGACTTATGCCTATTGATGCTATTCGACAAGGTGAGAATATAAAGATAAAAAAGGTGAAGAAACATAATATTGCTTCAAAAATTTTTGGAATCGAAGGAGAACTTGCTCAAAATGCTTTGTATATCCGAAAAAAATCGTACCGCACAGCATCTATTTCTCTTACCTTATCATTCTTGTTATTCAGTGGATTCCTGAATTTTATGGCTGTAAACGACGCAAAGAATAAAATATTTTATTTTGATAAATTAAAAGAACAACAGCTGGACATTTCACTTTATATAGAAGACGGTAATATGACGGAACCTGAATTTGAAAATCAGATACGTTCTGTTCACGGATTAAAAAGGGCTTTATTTGCCAGTAATGTTCCTGCCGGTTTATGGTTGTCAACGGATATGGAGTCAGATGAGCTTAGAGGGATAGGAGGGCTTAAACGGATTGCCGACAGCAGGAAATTTTCTGTGTATGAAGAAAATGGGAAGTTCCGCATTCAAACTAATCTGATCGCCTTGGATGATCAAAGTTTTGCCGAATACTGTAAGCAAATCGGTGCGGATTCATCTATGTTTTATGATACCGAAAGGCCTCTTACCATCGTCGTCAATGAAGTGCAGGACGATATGCACAGTGACATCCGTAATGAAGTCCGTATTCCGTTTTTAAAAATTAACGTCGGTGACAGGTTGAATGAAGAGGAAAAAACATATCTGGAGGATACCAGCGACTTTTCTTTCCAGACTGAAATAGGATTTTTGACGGATAAAATGCCGGCTGTTGGTGACCGATACGGTGGATATCAGCTTATACAGGTTATGCCCAGAAGTACGTATCTGAAAATTATCGAAAATTTTCAGGAAGTACGTGCTTTGCGTGGAAAGAGAATTTTTGCTCCAATAGTTGTTCAATCGGAAAATTTGATTCAACCGGTAACGGATGAAATAATAGAAATTTGTGATAAGTGGTATGGTTCGGGAGATTATTCTATATGGAACATTCTTGAAACACGTGAAACAGATACAAACTCCAGAAATCTGCTGAAAACTGTAATGTTGTGCGTAGCGGTTTTTCTTGCATTAATCGGTATTTCCAATGTGTTCGCTACCGTATCGGGTAATCTAAGACAACGCAAAAAAGAATTTGCCATGCTGAGGTCAGTGGGAATTTCGTCTAAAGGAATAAAACGGATGTTACTGCTGGAAGGGATACTTTTCGGGATTATACCAATTGTGCTGAGTATCCCATTAAACGTAATTGTGATTTGTGTGTTTCTTAAAATCAATATGATATATCTGAAGGAATTTCTGCCTTTTTTACCGGCTTTACCGATTTTGATTTTCGGTGGGGTAATTTTGCTATCGGTTATACTTGCCTATGCAATGGGAGGAAGGATGCTTCGAAAGGGAGACATCGTAGATATTTTAAAAGATGAAACTGTATAATTGAAAATAAGATTATGAATAATAAGTGCAGGGAAACCGAAGCATTCCATGCACTTTATTTTTTAGATTAGTATAATTCTATATAGTAAGCTGATTATTCCGCATATTTAATCGATAAATTCCTCCGTGATATGAAAAGTTAATTCCTCTTCAGTATATTCTTTTGTTATTCCTTCGAATATGTTATCATTACATTTAATTCCCACTTTTTTAGCTGTTTCAATAGCAAATTCCTTGAATGCGAATCCAATTGCCGTAACAAGATTACCGTCTGTGCAGAGAGGTTTACGCTGTAAATTGTTTCTTGGAATAAAGGCATATTCGTCTATAACTTCTTCAAATAACCCACAACAGAACTTTTTGTCATCTAAGATACCTGCTTTTGCAAGTAGTATAGGAGAACTGGAAATACTTGCTATAATTATGTTTCCATCATTTTTAAATTGTTTAAGAAACGCAATGTTTCTTTCATCATTTAACGCTTCTCTGAAATCCCAAATTCCAGGGAGAATAACACAATCAAATTTTTCTCTTTGAAATTCGTCAAATGTTTTATGCGGTAGAAATGTGAATCCATCTTCACTGTTAACAGGTTTTAATGATGAAGAAAATACTGTTGTTTCTTTATCATACCATTTGAATATTTCTGTCAGACAGCTGATTTCCTGCATACAGAATTGCGGATATATCATAACGGCTGCTTTTTTCATTTTTGACTTCCCTCCCATTATATAAATTCATTTTGTGCGTTCCTCTCTGTGGGTTTTTAGATCGAAAGAGATACCACATTTTTATTTCCGAAAATATCCAATATAATTTTCGGAAAGAGTTCACGGCGTACATATCTTCTATATTCCATTTCTTCTTGAGTTCGGCTGTTTATCAGAGATTTATTAATCACTGTGTTATCCGATACACTAAAGAGAGCCGTGATTGGAATATCTGCGAGGCGGGCAGCTCTAAAAGATGCGGCTGTTTCCATTTCTATGGTATTGCATCCCATATTCAATATTTCATCAAGATGTATAAATTGAGCAAACACTGTATCTATACTGAATGTTCTTCCTAAGTGCCACTTCACGTTTTTTTCTTTGCAAATGCGCTCGGTTACTTTTTTTGATTTGTTGAACAAATCTGTATTGGGATACGCTTTTTCTCCGAAGATATCACCATTGTTAAGTGAATCTGAAGATATATAACGGCTGGCTCCGTCACCACAAACAGAGTATTCGGGGATAACGATATCTCCTATGCCGATATTATCGTCCAAGGCTCCGACGGAACCAATGAAAACGATTTGTTGGCATGATGTAACTCCTAATGTTAAAATTGCCTCCATCAACACAGGAGCTCCGATTCCGGCTTTGATGTAAGTCATTTCGGCTGTATCGGAAGTGATATTCCAAACTTTTACACTTGGAAAATCCGATTCACTTAAATATTCTGCTGTTCCGATATCCGGAATATACGAAGGTTCCCACCAAGGTGCAATAATTACATTTTCATGTACCTTTTCCGGTGATATTCCTATCCCGTGCATACAAATATCTCGCTTTGTTGAACCCAATCTCTCCATGCCGGAAATTAAATCCTGATATATCAAAATTAATACACCTCCGTAATAAAAAATAATTTTAAATAGTATAACATACTTTGTACACTTTTCAGATATTTTTTTCCATTCGTCTGTATTTGCCGGTGTCACAAAAAATTTGGCATACCTATATGCTTTTTCTTCAGTATACCATATTCTTTCTTTTATTTGTGCGTGTGCTCTCAGAATGTTACGAATGGTTATGCCGGTTATTCGCAATATTCTGATTCATGAGAAAAACGTTTCGAAAAGTATCAGACATAAAACCTTGCCGTTTTCTTGACATCTTATTCTGTCAAATTGACACACCCTTGACTTCTTTTCTGATATCATTTTAAATGCAACAAAATATATTGCGGATTGCAGTTTGGACATAATAATTAAAAAGAAAAATGGTAAGCTATGGGGAGAAGTCATAGGCAAAATTTTTATTGTGTAGAATCGACTTATAGTAAATGGTACGGTTAGAAAAGTTAGGAGGTGGATGAGAGTATGAGGATTGTATTAATAATTGTGGGGTTAATCGGTCTTGCTTTACTGATCTATTTATTTTATGTATTATTTCGAGGTGAAAAATTATGAGTTATATTATATTGCAGGATATATTTTATATTGTACTATTGATTGTATTGTCCATTCCATTGGGCATATATATTTATAAAGCAATGACTGGGCAAAAGGTATTTTTAACACGGGTGCTTGCTCCAGTGGAAAAAGGAATCTATAAATTAATTGGGGTTCAAAACGATGAGGAGATGGGAGCAAGGGAATATGCCCTTTCGGTTCTTTTATTCAGTGCAATTGGCTTTGTATTCCTTTGTATTCTGCAAATGCTGCAGGGTTTTCTGCCCTTTAATCCGGAAGGAATGAAAGGCACAAGCTGGCATCTGGCTTTTAATACGGCCGCAAGTATGGCGAAAAAGAAAATGGTAGCCGTTAGTGAAGGAACATTGTCTACCAGCAATGCTATGTTTGTCGGACTCTTAATCGGAGTTATTTTCATCATAGGTGCATTGAGTTTTTTACCGGCGGTAGCCCTTGGTCCGATTGCGGACTACTTTACGATGCGATAAAAAGAGGTGATTGAAATGGAAAAGAAAAGTTTCAATAAAAAAAATATATTTATGGATTCGTTGAAACAGTCATTTGTAAAACTTTCCCCCCGTGTACAGGTGAAGAATCCTGTCATGCTGGTTGTATATATAGGCGCAATACTCACGACAGCCCTTTATTTTCTGTCTTTTGCCGGAATCAAAGATGAAAATAGTAGTTATATTTTGGCTATTTCTCTTATTTTGTGGTTTACGGTGCTATTTGCCAACTTTGCGTAAGGCACGAAAGGATGTAAAGGCAAAAAAATTAAAGTCGGAGGATAATGTGGAGGAATATACGGAAGTTTTATCCGCAGATTTAAAGAAAGGCGATATTGTCTACGTAAAAACTGGAGAGCAAATTCCCATGGATGGCGAGGTAATTGATGGAGCCGCTTCGGTGGATGAAAGTGCAATTACCGGTGAGTCTGCTCCTGTAATACGAGAATCCGGAGGCGATAGAAGCGCAGTTACCGGAGGAACGACATTGGTATCTGACTGGCTGGTTATCAAAGTGACGGCAGAGGCTGGGGAAAGCTTTCTCGATAAAATGATTTCTATGGTGGAAGGCGCATCCAGAAAGAAGACGCCCAATGAAATTGCCCTGCAAATTCTGTTGGTGACTCTTACCATCATATTCCTTGTTGTAACAGCGACGCTATTGCCCTTCTCGGGATTTGCAAGCACTCAGGCAGGAACGGGTTCTTCTATTTCTATTACTAATGTTATTGCCCTTCTGGTTTGCCTTGCTCCTACCACTATCGGCGCACTTCTTTCATCTATAGGTATTGCAGGCATGAGCCGTTTGAATCAGGCTAATGTATTGGCAATGAGTGGGCGTGCTATCGAAGCTGTGGAAGCTGGTGTGGATGATTTTCTGGCAGAGGCAACGCCGGAAACTAAACTGACACTAATCCGGGACTATCAGACTAAAGGACATTTGGTTGCAATGACCGGTGACGGCACCAATGACGCTCCGGCACTGGCTCAGGCAGATGTAGCTGTAGCTATGAATACCGGAACCCAGGCAGCCAAGGAGGCAGGAAACATGGTGGATTTAGATTCCAGCCCTACCAAACTAATTGATATCGTACGGATTGGTAAGCAGCTACTGATGACGAGAGGTTCCCTTACCACTTTCAGCGTAGCAAATGATGTAGCTAAGTATTTTGCGATTATTCCGGTATTGTTCTTTGGAATTTATCCCCTGCTTACGGATTTAAACTTCATGGGGCTTACAAGTTCCACCAGTGCTATTTTGTCTGCTATCATTTACAATGCGCTGATTATTATCGCACTCATTCCGCTGGCTCTGAGAGGTGTAAAATACCGTGAAGTGCCTGCAGGAGAATTGTTGAAAAGGAACATGCTGATTTATGGTTTGGGAGGAATTGCAGCACCTTTCATTGCGATTAAGCTTATTGATATGCTGCTGACCGTATGCAGCATTGTATGAGGAGGATTTTCCTTATCTCTTTACGAGTTATATTCCCAATGGAAATAAAAGTCCCGACTCTTCCAGGGGAATGGGGATTGGACTGGTCTATATGCATGACTATTATAAAAGCCCATAACGGCAGAATGGAAGCTGAAAATAGAAAAGAAGGCGGTTCAGTATTTCGATTCAGCCTCCCGCTGAAAGGAAGTGAATAAACATGGATATAAAGCCTCTGATTCTTATCATTGAAGACGAGGACACTATATGCAATTTTATCTCAGCAATTTTAAATGCTAATGGTTATCAAGTTACAAAAGTGAGTACGGGAAAAGAAGGAATATCTATGGCTGCTTCTTACTCTCCAGACGTCATACTGCTGGATCTGGGACTGCCTGATATAGATGGTATTGAGGTGTTGAGGAATATACGTCAATGGTCCAAAACACCTATTGTGGTGGTTTCGGCCCGCGGATACGAACGTGAAAAAGTGGAAGCTCTTGATTTGGGCGCAGACGATTATATTGTTAAACCTTTCGGGACTTCAGAACTGCTTGCCCGAATACGGACAGCAATACGGCACAGCCCTAAAAGTACTGGAGGAGAATCTAATGGCATGGAAAAGATAACTATTGGAGAGCTTGAAATTGATTACAGCAAGCGAAGGGTTTCTCTTTCCGGGAGAAGGGTTCATTTGACACCCGTTGAGTATAAAATACTGTCATTGCTGTCAAGAAATGCAGGGAAAGTGCTTACTCATGATTATATCATGAGAGAGGTATGGGGCTTATATACCAATGATAGTCATACGCTTCGCGTCAACATGGCAAATATTCGTAGAAAGTTGGAGGAAAACCCCGCGGAACCTAAATATATTCTAACGGAAGTAGGAGTGGGGTATAGAATGGTCGAGGAACTGCATCAAGAAAAATGAATTAAGAATAAATGTCTGCCAGCCAGGCTCATGTTGTGCATAGCATGTTATTTTTTACCACTTAAGAAATCTGTTTGATATTTTGGTAGAAAATTTAATTCTTATTTTTATTGTTTACCTTAAGTTGTTCTACTTTCCTTGATTGTTTGATTTACTGTTAAAATTTCTTTTCTTTAAAAGCCAAACAGTAAAAATAATTCCGATGATTACCATAGCAGCAAACGCTATATAGGAATAGACATTCATGTATTTATTAATGCGTTCCCATTCAGCTCCGGCAAAAGCACCGAGGCATACTAAGACCACATTCCAAATAGCGGTACCGATAGCAGTGTATAGAAGAAATGTACCTTTATGCATACGTGACATTCCTGCAGGAACGGAGATAAGACTTCGGACAATAGGAATGAATCTACAGAAAAAAATGGCAGAAGCACCACGTCGAACAAACCAGTTTTCTGCTCGTTTCACATCTTCCTTTTTAAGTCCAAAAATATATCCCCATTTTCCAATGATATACTCCATTTTTTCTATGGACAGCAGCTGCCCAATAGCATAGAGAATAATTGCACCGGCCACAGAACCAAAGGTAGCAAACAATGATACCATCCAGATATTCATACTGGTGTATGTGGTCATAAAACCACCGAAAATCAAAATCAGTTCGGAAGGGATTGGAGGAAATATATTTTCAATTGCAATGAGTAGTGCAACGCCAAAGTATCCGAACTGATTCATAAAGTTAATAATCCATTTCTGCATATTCTAATTTCCTTCCTTCTTAGATAAGCTGTATTTTATGCTCTTATCTGGATAACTTATTATTCCATAGGAAATAAACAAACGTTGATAATGCAAATCCAAACAGCCAACCACCCAAAATATCACTTGCATAATGTACACCTAAATAAATTCGACTCCATCCAATCAGGACTGTAAGAATAATACAAATTGAGGAGAAGATTATCTTCAGGGAAGTACTTTCGTCATACTTCCAAATCAGCAAAATCAACATGACATAAAGGGAAGCATTGTTCATTGCATGACCGCTGGGAAAACTGTAACCTGTTTCGCTTATTAATTGTAAAATATTTGGACGGCTTCTTGCAAAAATATGTTTTAGTGTAATATTGAGCACAGCAGAAGACATTACTGCTATTGAAACAGGTAGGGCTATGTTTTTTCTTGTTTTCGATCTGATAAATAATGTAAGGCAAAATATAATGATAACGGCCGGATCGCCTAAGTGTGTAATGCCTTTCATCACCAGAGTTAAAGCAGATGACATATTTTCCGATGCTTCTTCATAAGCCCACCCTTCAAAACGAGTAACAATTTCTGCCTTAAGGCATATTGCCAGCATTACAAACAAAATGATTGGTACTATTACGAACCATATTTTTCGTCTATTCATTCTGTTTCCGCTCTCCCTTTAGTACACTGCCGCAATTTTTGCAATAGTTATCTTTTTCACTTACGATCGTATTGCATTTCTTACAAACAAAACCAAGTCTTGTACCGCAGAAGGTACAATATAAGTTTGATTTATTTTGCAGGGCACCGCATTTATAACAGGTTTGGTGTCCTTGCCTGTATATGAGAAAAACGAACAATCCGGCCAAATTAGTAAACAGAGTAATGATTCCCCACATAGCTGAGTTAAGCTTCGATTTGAGTGCCTGAGCGTAAACCCAAAAAGCTAACAAGACCCAATAGAGCATGAAAAACAATATTGCAAGAACAGCTACGATTTTTACATAGAATTCACCATTTACAATGGGTCGAATATCGCTGATAAAATAAACTTTGTCTCCGCTCAATTTATCAGTAATATAAGAAAGCAAATATACTTTTTTGACATTATAATTCTTTTCGTAGAAATAGTAGTCCGCATATTCCTGTTCTACTTCGTTTTCAATTCCAAGCATAGCCATCGAAAATTTAAGTTTATCGCCTTTCATCAATCGGAAATACACATTGGAATTTTTCTGATCAGCAAGAAAATGACTTTTTTTACCTGAAATTTCTGCTAAGTCTAAGATTCCATTTTTTGATAAATTCGAATTCTTTGCACTGAACAGTATTTGATTTTGCCTATTTAAAATAAGAATATCTACAATATCCGATGACGAATTAGCCAGATTGATTAATTCAGGTTCCAAGTTTTCAAACCCGATTTTATTATCATTTGCTTTCTCATTGATGCGGTGATACTTATATACAAAAGTGATCTTATCACGAAATGTATAGGCTAAAAAACCGGCCGATAAGATTCCGGTAAGAATCGCAGCAATCAGATAGATGATAACTGCCCTTTTAAAATTGAATTTTTCAGCAAAAATATCAAAACGATTCATAATTCTGACCCTCCCGATTTATTGCTAAATACAATAGGTGATAGAAGGCAAAAACAAATAGTAAAGAAAAGTATTGCCGGGACGCAAAACGTCCAAAGGCTGATTCCGAAAAAAACAAACATCATAGGTACGATAATGAATAAAACACAAGTGATAATAAATACTGATTGTAATATTTTGTTCCTCTTCCTTTGTTTGATTTCAAAGCATTTTCTGTCGATTTCATTGTCAAGCACGCAAAGCAGCTTATTTATGTTTTTATCCATGATAGAAATCTCCTTTCAGCATTTTTCTAAGTTTAACCATGCCATTGTGGATGCGGCTTTTCACTGTTTTCGGTTTACAGGAAAACCGCTGGGCAATTTCTTCAAGCGTTTGTTGTTCTATATATTTCAACCTGATGGCAGTGGCCTGTTCAGGGGGTAAACTTTCCAGAGCTTTTAGTATTTCATCTGCCTGTAAATGGTTAAGCACAACGTCTTGTAGATTGAATTGAGATGCTATATCCTGTTCTTCTATGCTTATCATCTCTTGTTTGTTTCGCCTCAAATGGTCAAGATAACAGTTTTTGGCAATTGTTATCACCCAAGTTGAGAAGGATGCCTTTCCGTAAATATCGAATTTATCTATTCCCTGTACTAATTTTAAAAATGTGTCTTGTGTCAAGTCCTCACTCAGCACTGTGTTATTACACATTTTTAAAAGAAATTTTGAAACATATGGATAGTAGAAGGTGATGAGACTTTGAAATGCCTCTTTTTCACCATTCTGTGCTGATAGAATTAAAGAATACTCATCCAAAACCTCACCGCCTTTGTGCCTTTCATATTATTACACGTAAGTGACTGAAAAAGGTTGCTATAAATATTTTGCTCAGTTTTTAGTCTGTTTTATACCGCAGATATGATGTAATCCAAAAAGATAACCCTATTTTTTTAATCAATGCTAAAAAATAGGGCTATCTACTATTATAGATTAATTACTTGATTTATTTTTTTGCCAAGTCAGAATTAAAAAATATTCCCGCAATTAAAAACCAAAGGGTTCATTTATTATAATTACTTTAATTCTATTTTTGACAAATTGTCCGGTAATCAAAACAAAATCGTTACAAATTCTTTGCTTATGTCTACAATCTATACATCTGCCAAGAGAAGTACAGGGTGTTTTTTTCCCAAGGCGTTTAGCATCCAATGGGGCTGCAATCTGTCTTGTTCGTAAAATTGCATCTTCCACTGTATTTACCAGTTTGTTAATTCCTACTACAACTATAACCTGTTTCGACCCGTATAATATAGGTGCAACTCGGCTTCCGTTTCCATCAATGTTAAATAATTTGCCGTCAGCGGTAACAGCATTTGTACCAGTTATAAAGGTATCCGCAGAAAAATTACTTAAATAGATTTTCCGCTTTTCTTCTGCTGTTAAGTTAGGACGATGCTTATCATAAAAGACATAATTTCCATTTCTTAAGAAATCGAATACACCAGTTGATTCTAATGTAACGGAGTCGCCGCAGCCAACTGTATCGCCAGGATTGATCAATGTGGTAAGCAAGTCAATCAATTCATTTTTATTCCCTACAAAGTATCCGGCCATGTTGTTTTGCTGTAAATTATATATTACATTTTTGATTTTTTCATCCATTTGTTTATGTTCTCCTAATTACTTAGTGATATTCAGTTTTAATGTTTGATTAAGATAGATATATTACATATTCATCTTATTTTTTCATTTCAATTTCCTTGACTGTGTCCGAGAGTTTATTTTCATTTCCAGTCAATATAAACCCATGTTTTGAATATAAATTATATGCTTTTTCATTATTATCTAAAATCCATAAAGCTGGGACATCGCATTTCGCAATTGCAAAGTTCAAAAGTTCTGTACCGTACCCTTTATGTTGTTCTTCAGGCAAAATATATAGATTTTCAATCAAATTATCGCATACGGAAACAATTCCAACAGGTTTTGAAGTAATAAACATATAAAAAATTTTTCCCTGATTCATTTCATTTTGGATATATTTAATTTGATGCTCAACATTATGTAATGCAATAAATTCTTCGGAACAAAATGCCTTATGGGAGTCTTGCCAAGACACAGAGTGTATCGTAGCTGCCTGTACTAAATTATCTTTTGTTACCATTACAATCATAGTATTCCTCCCTTGAAATTTGATCTTGTAAACAGTTTATAAATAGTCAGTGTTAAGTATATCATAATTAGAGGAAAAACTTAAATTACAGGGGTTTAAATTTTTTTATTATCTTGAGCTTGAAGAGTTAGACAAAAAAGATTAATTAATCAATTTTGAATTATGCTTAAATATATAAGCTAACAGTCTCTTTCAGATTGAAGAAACGATATTGTCAAACAATCCCGCATGAATGTTAAAGCGATCTCTTATCGTATCCACAAATTTTTCTGTTTGAATAAACTCTTTGAACTTATCATATGCAATATAACGGTAATCAATCGTTTCACCACGTTGTAGTTTGATTTCCGTATTATTTTTGTTTATAACAATCATGTAACAGTAATAAATTGCCGGAATCCCTTTCATAAGGTAAGAATAAACGAACCGCAAATCGGATTCCTGAGTAAGAATGCCGGTTTCCTCTTTTAATTCACGCAAAGCTCCCTTTATAGGGGTTTCGCCTTTCAAGACTGAACCGCCTGTTATTTCCCACTTTAAAGGCCACGGTTTGTCAGGATGTCTCTGCGTTACTAAAACCTCCTTATCCCGCGTAATCGTATATACTTCGGCAACAATATGATACACTCCTTCTGGAATTAAGGAGCTTTCATCCCTGTATAAATCATAACCTAATTTGTTTCCATTTGAACCATACGCATCCCATATTTCTCTCTCCGACATATATTATTACCTCCATTTAATTAACTCCCTTTTATATTTATAATATCATATAAATATAAAAGGGAGTTAATTAATACAAATCAATTGTTTCCTTTGATAAATTATTTATATCAGTTATTTAAGTTATATGTAAAAAGTTAGCTGATTGTTACGGAGCGATATTGACAATATAATGTAAACAAGATATAATTGAATAGCGTTCAAAACAAAATTCAATTATTGAAAGAGAGGTTTTGATTTATGAAAAATTCTTCTATTCTTGTTTTTGAAATAGCAATAATAACAATTTTAGTTTTTATTTGACTATCAAGAAAAAGGATTCTATTTATACAGGGAGCAAGGTCGGCGACAATTGTACTTGGAATTATCGGGATGCTATTATGTACGTTGAGTGTAGGCAAGTTCATTGCATCAGCTCCAGCTCATCCATTGTCAATCTTGGGATATATCTTTGGAATAATTGCCATATTAGCTTTTATGGTACAGCTATTCAAGTGGAATGTTCCTAAATTGGATAATCCTCAAACGGCTTTGATTACTTTGGCCATAGCGATGCTTGTAAAGTCAGTTATAGCTCGATTTGGCCACTTAATAATAAGATGATAGAGGATGATAGTTATGAGAAAAAACGTGAAGGAAGATATTATTAAAGCCACTATAGAGTTGATCAATGAAAAAGGAAGTAATATTGATGAAATTACTGTTCGTGATATATGCAATCGGGTTGGGATAGGAGCTGGGTTGGTAAATTATCACTTCCAAACAAAAGAAAATCTTATTGCACAGTGTGTTCAGAAAATAATCAGTGATATAATCAAGAAAACTGGAGATGTTTATAAGAATCTTCCGAAAATGACTCCGGAAGAAAAGTTGCGTATAATGGTGAAATATACCTGCTCATTTCTTGAGACTCATGAAAACATATCGCGAATTTCCATCATTACCGATTTAACCACTATTAATCAAAATGATAATACTTCTCAAACATTAGCGGCCTATCTGCCGTTGGTACGGCAAGCCATCTCCGATGATATAGATGATCAGGAGGTAAAACAAAGGACATATTTTATGCTTTTGACGCTTCAGTCATTGTTTTTACGCAGTACATTACTTAAGAAAGAAATTGGAATTGATTTTCATAACCAACAGCAGCGTGAAAGTCTCGTAGACAATATTATTGATTTTTATTTGAATTATTGATAGTATACTGTAATTTATACTTAATTCGTTTTAAATGCAGACTTTAGAATGGGCATACAAAACAGGTTGTCTTTGCGTTTGCATGTTGACATCAGATGGTTTCGTACCTCCCAAAATAAATATTATAGTCTAAAAAGCTGAATAGAAAAAGAAAAAATAAGTGTCGGTTCGACTCGTGACATATGTTTAGCGGTACCAGGGACCTGGCTATTCAGGTCAATAAAAAAGAGTCCTCTTCATGGAGGACTTTTTCACTATCTGATACTGACGAAATGGATGTAGGTATTTTACTTGCCGAAGAGCACATTTATATCAAATTGCACGTCAGTTGGAATTTCCAAGGAATAGTAATAATTATCATCGTAAGCGAAAGGCGTTATACCACCGATATTTTCTGCTATATCAGTAATTTTATCAAGCTCGTTATGCTTATGTCTTACAATATCGAAAACAAATCCCATTTCGTGGTTTTTCTCATTGGTCCCTTTATGATAAACAGATATTATGGCTTCGCCACTGCCATTCCAGCTGTCAACATAAGTTTTTGTAGTTACAATGTCCCTTATTTCATCGGGAATTTCGATTGTATAATTAGAAATAGCATTCAATTTATGGTATAGTTCTGCAATAACTTTCGTTGCTTCTGCACGAGTTACTTCTTTTTTAGGTTTCCACATAAAATCGCCATCAGCAACACAACCATAACCTGTCATCAACTCATTATCAATAACCTTTTGCACACTTTCCAATGCGTAAGGAGAAATATCCCCAACATCGTTATATACATTAACATCGGTTCCAACGGCATTGCCCCATTGGAGAATATACTTATTGCCAAATCTATTAAGAATAATCCCCATATCTTCACGAGTTATGTTGTCATTCGGTCTAAACATCGGTTTCATTCCAAAACCTTCTGGTTCGTCATTTAATATGTCATTGTCTGCTAAAAATACCACTTCACGATTAAACCAATCTCTACCGCCAACATCATAGAATTTGCTTGCAGGCTCATATGACGCCGGAATTTTAATTAGTCTTGACAGCAACACCGAAAATTCTGCCCGAGTTATAGTATTATCCGGATAAAAATTGCCGCCCTCATAGCCTCTCACAATGCCAAGATTTTTCATTTCTACAATGAAAGGTATCCCCCAATGATATAAAATATCACCGAAATCCGTACTTGAAAACGCGGGGACGGTAAAACTCACTAACAGCACTAAACTCACTAAAAATACCGTAATTTTTCGTGTCATAAGATACACCTCCTAATCTAAATTACATCCGAAACTACCACATTCTTTGTCCGCCTGTTCAATATCATCAATTAATTTGAAAGACAGAAATCATCATAAATTAAATAGAGATTTGTTTTTACAAAATATTAAAAACTATATTGTTCTTCATTTTCTTATTATACCATTTCCGTCTTAGTTATTTAAGTAAATGTTACTTACATTATTTAACTCTATATCCCTTTACATTTTTTAAGTTCAGGTTGTACTATACGGCTTGTTTACTTATTCTGTCCATATATGATGCTTTTTCTCCTCTTTTTCTATAACTGCTATCTGCAGCTTCTTCAACTACATTTACAACAACACCTGGCCTCCACTATTAGGTATATACTCCATCAGCCCTGGCGTTATCGAACATATCCTGCAAGTCAGGATAGATTCTCGAATGAGTGCGAAGATTATTCCCACTATGTTTTTTATCATGCTAAGGGCTTTGCCTTTCGTCATACCTTTATTCTCTGTGACCAACGATTGATAGTAATGGGAATGCACAGCAGACCTATACATACAGGGACGATTATCAGCAAGTAGGGCGACCATACTATTTTTCCAAACAGGTGATATGCGTTTGTACGGAATATATCAGTAGAATTCCCCACAAAAGGAAGTAAATCGAGTAACTTTTGTGCCCACAACGGGATAAACTGAGCGATTGCCATTGGAACATATACCACCGCTAAACTTGCCAGTAACGAGGAAAAATTGCTTTTCAACCTTTATTTCGCTCCATCCTCGGTTGGGCAATAGTACAGGTACAAGTCCTCTAAAGTAGCTTCACAAGGCATAACATCCGGCGCTGGCTGTGTTGCGGATATAATTCGAAGAACGACCTGTTCTTTGTTATGTCGCAGATTTGCAACGGTAACAGTTCCTTCCCATTTTCTTGCTTCCTGTGCAGAAATCGTTAATTTCTAGACCTTTCCATCAGCTTTTTGAACCAACTCCGGGATAGTGCCTTGGAGCAAAAAGATTCCCTTTTTCATGAGAAACACCTTATCTGCAATTGCCTCAATGTCCGATACGATATGCGTGGACAGCAGAACAATTCTATCGCTGGCAAAGTCAGCAATCAAATTACGAAAACGAACACGTTCTTTGGGGTCAAGTCCAGCAGTTGGTTCATCCAGAACCAATACTTTAAGATTATTTAAGAGAGCCTGTGCAATCCCAAGACGCTGGCGCATTCCACCTGAAAATGTTTTAACTTTCTTTCCAGATACGTTGCTCAAATCTGCAATGTTTAACAATTCTTCTGAACGCTTACTGGCTGCTCGACGTTGTATACCTTTCAGTGCTGCAATATACATCAGAAATTCCTGTGCCATATAATCTGGATAATAACCAAAATCTTGCGGCAAATAGCCGAGAATATTTCGATACCGAGGTCCCATATCTATAATGTTTTGCCCATTAAATAGGATTTCACCGGACGAAGGCTCCAGTATCCCGCATAGCATACGCATCAGAGTGGTTTTACCCGCTCCATTCGCTCCCAACAACCCATAAACCACCGGAGATAAGCTGGCAGTGATACAGTCAACAGCAATTTTAGGGCCAAATTGTTTTGTCAATCGGTCAAGCGATAGTTCTATACATTTTTCCATCCTTTCTAATTTTAATCAGAAGATAGACTTCTCTGACAAAAAAACAAGTAAATACAATAAAAGTGACCATCCATAGTCCAAGCGCGGATAATTCGTACAATCTAGGTGTCCAATGAGCTAAGCAATCGGCAAATATGCTTGTACCTAAACACACTATAATACTGATTTGCAGTACATTCCGTTTACACTTTCGGATAGACCAAAGTGTAGTTACCATACATCCTAAAAGTGGAACGACAGCATACAGTACCAATTGCAATATATTTGCTATTTTACTATATAAATCAAAAGAAGCCAACCCTTAAGAATTGGCTTCTTTAAATAAAATATTTTGTTGGGTTCGAATCACGAGGGGTAAGCCCTTTTGCTCTATTTTCGGGCTAACTGGATAAAAAAGATGCCGCGTCACTAATCTTCCTTGGCATTTCCTGCTTTTCTTTTTCCCGTGTAGATGTATGACGCCAGCAGTACGGTGGCAGGTACGTTCAAAATGATGCCGAAGCTGCCGGATAAGCCTTGCATGATGGCAATACCGATGTTGTTGGAGTTTATAATCTGCAACCAAGGAAGATCGTAAGCGTAATCCAGCACCAACATGGAGATGCTGCTGCCGGCGAAAGCCAGAATTAGAGTGTTGCTGTCGGTACCCATCATGTCCCGGCCGATCCGCATACCAGCGTGGAACAGCTCTTGCCGCTGGATATTTGGGTTCTGGACGCACAGTTCGTACATAGCGCTGCCAATGGACACCGCGATGTCTATCACCGAACCCAAGGAAGAAATGAGCAGACCGGAGAACAGTAGCTCGCCCACCTGAATCTCATTGGTTTCCCAGAGCGTAAGCAGATTCTCAATATCCAATACGTTCCAGCCGGTAACGCCGGAGGCAGCTGACCTTTTTTCACGCCGCTGGTCATCCGAACTACCACCGTCTGCTGACCGACCCGGGTGCCATCCTCCTGCATATTGTCCTCAAGAATTTCCGTGACCACACCGGTTTCAAATGTCTGGCCAGCCCGGGAAATTATCTCCGTTTTTTCTACCTGATTAAGTCGGACCACCAGCAGAATCAGAACCAGTGCCAGCAGAACAGGCAGTCCCCATCGCAGTCCAAAACGTTTGATATTTTTGCGTTCCATGTGCATCTCCTCGCTTTCTGTGAAAGAATACTAGACGGCTGGGTGGCAAAGGCTGCCCAGCCGTCTGAAAATAAGATGTTTCTCCGCAGACGAGTCCACCTTTAGAGAAACTTTTTTTCCTTATTGGTACAAAAGAAAATTATTGCTCGCCCAACTTGGTTAGGGCAAAGTCCATGGCAGTGGCGGTAACGTCTCCATTTGCGTTTACAGTAGAGCCATTTAATAGCCCGGCATCCATAGAGAACTGGAGAGCTGTTTTAGCCCAAGCGGGAACGGAGGCTGCATCGGAACTGGAAGAAAACTTCGTGCCAGATACAGATGTAGAGATGCCCTTTGCCTGCGCATAGCGGTATAATATAGTAGCAAGTTGCGCACGGGTGAGTTTCTGGTCGGGTGCAAAGATGCCAGAAGCCACGCCTTTCAAGATGTTATTGGATTTGGCCCAGGTCACAGCTTTGGTATATGAAGTGTCTGATGATACATCGGTGAAGGAAGCCGCTGCAGATACGTCAGGAGCGCCGGCTGTGTTGTAAAGGCGGGTGACGGCTTCAGCACGGGTAAGAGCGGTGTCAGAAGATGTGGTAGTGCCGGTTTTCTGAATGGTGAAGGTACTGTCAATCTTTTCCGTCTTGTCGGTATCAAGAATCTGATATGTGTCGATAGAAAAACTGTCGCCGGTCATGGTGATAACGGAGTAACTGGGCAGCCAGTTTTGGCTCCTGGCAGCGATGAAGTCTTGCTGGGAGGAAATCAGTTCATAAAACTTGGAACCGGAGGCGGAGTTGGCAGTCATATACAAGGTTCCCTTGGGATCGATGACCGTGTTGCCTGCGGTGGTCTCGATTGTGTAGCACTTGCTGCCGTCCACAAATTTTTTCTTGGAAGCAGCCTGCTCAGCTTTGTCCTTTTCAGGCCATAAGGTGTAGAGTTCGCCAGTGGCCGTGTTCTGAGCATGATCCCAGTCGTAGTCGGTGCCTTCTGCATTCAAAGGCATAGAGTAATTGTCGTGGGTGAGGCCGTCACTGTAGAGTAGCTTGGACCTGCTGTAGGTATGGTCGTGACCTTGGAGCACCACATCGATGTCATATTTGTCGAAGATGGGAGTAAGTTGGGTACGGAGAATCATGCCGTCGGTGTCAGAATGGTCATAGCCGGAGCCATATATATCCTGATGGATAGTTACCACTCTCCAAGTAGCGTCGGGATCTGAGGACACAGCCTCGGCAATGGCTTTTTCATGTTCGGCACCGTTATAGTTGTTGGTATTTAAAACGATGAACAGGCCGTCGCCATAAGAATAATAGTAATCGCCGCCGGCTTGGGTGACGCCGTAGTTCGTGGCGTTGGGGTTATTGAAGTGATAAGTATAGTCGGGATTCAAGGAATCGTGGTTGCCAATGGTAGTGGCCACAGGTAAACCAGAAAGTACCTCAGGATACAGATAGCCTGCGTATTCCTCTTCCTTTGGGTTTCCTGTCTTGTTGACCTGATCACCGGCGGAAATCATAAAGTTAAGGTCCGGGTTCTGAACGGTGGCAATTTCTAGTGTTCTGTTCCAGCCAAAGCTGTCGTTTCGAGCAGCGGTGTTGGCTACGCCGCTGTCGGCCACCAGTTTGTCGCTGCCCTGAGGCTGGCCTTTAGAAGCGCCGATCTGAGGATCACCTACGTACAGCATACGTACGGTGGAGAAGCTGCCGGTCTTATAGGTCGCAGGATCAGTCTGAACGCCATTTTTTTCAACAGTGTAATAGTAAGTGGTGTTTTCCTTAAGTCCGGTAATGACCACGTGGTTATAGACATATGCCACTTTGTTGGTAAGGCTGGTATCTACGGTAGATGAAGTCCCGGTGAAAGACTGCAGATCGGTTTTACTGGTTCCAAAATGAACCACAGGAGTGGCTGGTTTGCCATCGTCCTTGCTGTACCAAGCAAAGTTGAGCTCGGTTTCATTAGTGCCTGGGGTGAGGGAAACTTTCGTGAAGTCCACGGCTACGCTCTTCCATTCCTCAGTCCATGCCTGCCATTCGGCGCTGCTACCTACGGTACTGCCGTCATTGTAATGAACGGTAGCTGCCAAGACAGTTTGTGCAATGCCGAGCACCATAACACAAATCAGTACTTTCGCTAAAATGGATGTAGTTTTTGATTTTTGATTTTTCATTCTTATTTTTCATCCCTTCCTTTTTTATATTGAATCTTACTGGTAATCAAATAAATAATATCAATGAAATCTAAGATCTAATATCACATTATTATAAAGAATGTGTAAAATTTATGTAAGTAAAAAGAAAATTACTTTTACACCTTCTTTTGATTGCGACTGCCAGGCCCTATAACGGACTTTTATCGTCCAATGTCGGGCATACAAAATAAGTCAATTACAATTGTAATTGACTTATTTTGGTGAAACATATGTATCGTTTGTTCAATTTAACTTTTTATTATAAAAAATTAAATTGAAATAGTTACGACTAATAAATAAGAGGAAACAGCCTCCACGTTCTTTCTGCATACTCCTGAAATTCTTTTCCAAAATGATTTGCTAACTCAGTTTCTTCTTTTCTTATTCGTATCCCATAACACAGCAGACATAAAGCTAAAACTATCAAAGGTGAATAAACACTCCTTAAACAAAAAGATATACCTAACAAGCTTATGATACTTCCGGTATATGCAGGGTTTCTGATAATACGATAGGGACCGATTTGAATAAGCTGCTGTTCTTTGTCTGTCTGTACATTCAAAGTAAATGCTCTTTTTAGTGTCTACACTGATAAATCTCTAAATAATGTTCCTCCAATTAAAAATACAATTCCAATATAATAGAAACAGTGAGGCATAAGCTTATTTCGAATTTCTTCACTGACATCCTTGCTTCGGAAATAATAAGAAATCAGAATACTGCCGCACCAGCCAGCAATCAAGATCCACATTGTTAAGTCAAAAGGGGGATGCTTTTTACTCTTTCTTGCTCATTTACAAATTTTAACATATCTCCCATAAGTATTCATCCTTCCCTATAAATAAATATTTTTATCTATACATATACAAATAATACAAGGATTGAAAAGTGATATTATTCTACTACATCCACACAATGAGAACCAATGCATTTATATAAGAGATATCCAGTATCGCTGCTCAACATTGCCATCAATTTCAATTTCATTCTCCAAAACACCGCCGTTGTTTATGATGCTTTTAGCAGAACCAATATTGCTTTTATCACAAACCATTAGCACTCTATCAATTCCTAATTTTCTACATTCATCCAATGCTAATGCAATCATCTTTGTAGCATATCCTTTTCGTCTTTCGGATGGTCTGACGCCATCTCCAATGTGACCTCCATTTAGAAGAAGCGACTCATTAAGATGATGACGAATATTCACAGCACCTATAAATATATTTCGCTCCGTATCTAACCCAAAAAAAGTTGTAGCGGGAACAAAGCCGGGAACACCATGTTCCTCCTCTTCAAAGCCTTGAAGATATTTTTCAAAATCTTTATAGTCTATTCGTCTAATTGAATAAGGGACAATCTTTTCCTTTGCCAAGAACCATTCATCCATCATTTCATTTAAATGAGTACGATATTCGTTGCTGAGTTTTACTAATACAAGCAATATTTATTCGCCTCCTGTTATATAGATAATATGTACTTCAAATTCTTGTTTATTTATTTGTTATATTACTCGTTTATAAATTAGTATAACATAAAAAATCAGACCGAAAAAGACAAACAGTTTATCTTCTTCGGTCTGATAACTTGTGTCATTAGTACAAAATAGATGCAGTTCGGAATATTCTTTCGTACTGCATGAAGTCAGCGTTCACACAGTATTTTTAATTAATGAAAGGCTTGCTTAATTCATATAAATCATCTGGACATATGTCCACACCGTTTGGCCATTCCAACGTTTTATATTTAATTCTTGCATTCTTAAATATACCTTTGTTTTTTAATGAAACAAACCACTTGTCATTTAACAGTTCTTCTGCATTAAATATACGCTTTTCCATGTTATCAAAAGTTACAAGTAATTTATACTCATTAATATATTCAACTTCTTTAGGTCTTGGATACATAGCGCGCCTCCATTTCTATCTTAGGGGTTCAATCTTAAAAAATTCTTCACCATTTAATAAAAGCTGCCAGTTAGCTTTCAATTCTTCCTGATGTATTAATATCCAGGCAATGGTTAATTGTTGCTGTTTTCTTGGGATATTGCCGTCAATTATGTTTCCGTCAAAATCAAATATTGCTTCATTTTCACAGTACAAAACATGTATATGAGGTACATGGTGTCTTCCTCCAAGCTCTCTATACATTCTAACTATAATTCCATAAAACATACTTATTGTCGGCATTTTTCCCTCCTATTTCTCTTTAATTTTTAAGTCTTACCTATAAATTTATTATATATCATTTAAAAATTTTTGGCAATCAAAAGCAATCCCATTTTTGACTAACATTAAAAATAGGTTTGTTTTTGTACGTAATATATAAACCAAACACAAGAATGAATTTAAAATTATATTAAAAAGCTACATCCTCATTGGTTTATTACCAACAAAAATGTAGCTTATAACTTAGTGGAGATAAGGGGATTCGAACCCCTGGCCTTCTACATGCGAAGCAGACGCGCTCCCAACTGCGCTATACCCCCAAAATAAAAGAGTGGGGAATATTGGGCTCGAACCAACGACCTCTACGATGTGAGCGTAGCACTCTGACCAGCTGAGCTAATTCCCCATTTTTACTACCTTACATTAATTATAATGCAGAAGACAATAAATTTCAAGGAATATATTTCGAATAAAATTACTTTTACACCGGAAATAATAAAGAAAACTCTGTAATTTGATTTTTCTTTATTATAGAGATATAATTTATTTAAAATAAAAGATAATAAGAAAACATCCTATAGTGATATCAGGATGTTTTTATTTAATATGAGAGGAATGTTTTTATGGATAAAATTTTGGTTTTAGCTGAAAAACCGTCGGTGGGGAGAGATATTGGAAGAGTCTTAAAATGTAACAGGAAAGGGAACGGATATTTGGAAGGAAATAAATATATTGTAACTTGGGCTTTGGGACATTTAGTTACTTTGGCCGATCCGGAACAATATGAAGAAAGATATAAGACGTGGAGAATCGATGACCTTCCGATACTCCCTTCTCAGATGAAATTAGTAGTTATCAAACAGAGCAGTAAGCAATTTCATATTGTAAAGGAACAGATGAACAGAAAAGATGTTTCTCAAATTATAATTGCCACAGATGCGGGAAGGGAAGGAGAACTTGTGGCAAGATGGATTATAGAAAAGGTTCATAGTCATAAACCCCTAAAAAGACTTTGGATTTCTTCCGTTACGGACAAAGCAATAAAAGAAGGGTTTGATAAACTCAGAGACGGAAGGGAATATGAAAATCTTTATAGAGCGGCTGTTGCAAGAGCTGAATCTGACTGGATTGTAGGCATCAACGCAACTCGTGCCTTAACATGTAAATACAACGCCCAACTTTCTTGCGGGAGAGTTCAGACTCCTACTTTGGCTATGGTAGCAAAGAGAGAGGAAGAAATAAAAAAATTTAAATCACAAGATTTTTATGGGATTGCAGCTTTAGCAAAGAATATAAAATTAATATGGCAGGATAGTAAAACGAAGGATATGAGGATATTTGATAAAAAGAGATGTGATGAAATAATATCAAATATTAGAGGAAAAGATGGAATAGTTGCAGATGTAGAAAAGGCAAATAAAAAGTCTTTTTCTCCTAAATTATATGATTTGACGGAATTACAAAGAGATGCAAACAGGATTTTCGGATATTCTGCAAAAGAGACCTTGGGGATAATGCAGAGGCTTTATGAAAATCATAAAATACTTACCTATCCCAGAACGGATTCTAAGTATATTACTACGGACATAGTTGATACTTTAAAGGAGAGAATAGAGGCTTGCGGGGTAGGAATATATAAACAATCGGCAGCGAAAGCCTTAAAAAATCCCATTAACCCCAATAAGAACTTTGTGGATAACAGTAAAGTTTCAGATCATCATGCTATAATCCCCACAGAACAGAAGGTAATCTTAAGTGAGTTAAATGAAAAAGAAAAGAAAATATATGATTTGGTAGTCAAAAGATTTTTATCGGTACTGTATCCTCCCTTTGAATATGAGCAAACTACAATTAGAGCAAAAATAGGGGAAGAGAATTTTATAGCTAAGGGTAAAAGGGTTATAGCTCAAGGATGGAAAGAAGTCTATTCTAATAATTATGAAGAAGATGATTCCAATGAAGATATTCCTCAGCAGATCCTTCCTCGGATTAATAAAGGAGATGTATTAAAAATATCTTCTATCGTACAAACTAAAGGGCAGACTAAACCTCCGTCACCTTTTAATGAAGGGACTTTACTTTCTGCTATGGAAAATCCGGCCAAATATATGGCAGGGGAAAGTAAGGATTTAATTAAAATAATAGGAGAAACGGGAGGTATCGGGACAGTAGCTACAAGAGCGGATATTATTGAAAAATTATTTAATACCTTTCTTATAGAAAAAAAGGGTAAAGAAATTTTCATTACTTCAAAGGGAAAACAACTTTTAGGATTAGTTCCGGATGATTTAAAATCCCCTGCGCTAACAGCCCAGTGGGAACAAAAATTGGAGGCAATCTCTAAAGGGAAAATAGATGACAATAGTTTTGTAAAAGAAATGAAAGATTATTCCAAATCAATCGTTAGTGATATAAAAAACAGCAGCGAAACATTTAAACATGATAATATGACTCGCATTAAATGTCCCCAGTGCGGAAAATTCATGTTGGAAGTAAAGGGGAAAAAGGGAAGGATGCTTATTTGCCAGGACAGAGATTGCGGATACAGAAAAAATGTTTCAAGAATAACAAATGCGAGATGTCCTAACTGTCATAAGAAAATGGAACTACAGGGAGAAGGAGACAATCAAATATTTGTATGCGGCTGTGGATACAGAGAGAAACTTTCTGCTTTTGATAATAGAAGAAAAAATGAGAAGAATACAGTTTCCAAAAAAGAAGTAGCCAATTATTTAAGAGAACAGAAAAATAGTAAAAAAGAACCTATTAATACTGAACTGGCAGATGCTCTAAAGGGGTTAAAACTAAAATAGAGACATTTCAGGAGTAGGTGAAAATATGTCCAACATAAAAACAAATGCCATGCGAATTCTTGATTCCAACGATATTTTGTATAATGTTATTACTTATGAAACGAAAGATGGAAAGATTGACGGACTGTCAGTTGCCAAGAAGTCAAATAAAGATCCTTCATTGGTTTATAAAACTTTAGTCACCAAGGGAAGGGATAACAATATATTTATATTTGTAATTCCCGTAGAAAAAGAATTGGATCTAAAAAAAGCAGCGAAAGTATGTGGTGAAAAAAAGATAGATATGATTCACGTTAAAGACATTAAAAAGTATACAGGATATATTAGAGGCGGTTGTTCTCCTATTGGAATGAAAAAACTTTATCCTACCTTTATAAATTCCACCGCAGAAAGTTTAGAAAATATTTTAGTCAGCGGAGGAAAAATAGGGGTTCAAATCGAGCTGAAAGTGGAAGACTTGAAAAAAGTTACGAAAGCAGCATTGGATGATGTAATTGAATGAAGAGGTTGAAAAACCCCTTCATTTATTTTATACATCCGAATATAAATAATTCCACGATTTTGTTGATTAAAAATATAATAGGGATACCTATATAAAATTTCTTTTTGTTTGTCTTATGCTTAAATATTATCATTCCTATAATGCCTCCGGAGGAACCCCCAAAAACGGATAAAATTATCATGGTAGATTCTTTTATTCTCCATTTGTCTTTTTCTGATTTTGATTTATCAATTCCGAATGTAAAAAATGAGATTATGTTTATTATTAAAAGATACCATATAAATATTAATTCCTGATTGTTGAATTTACTTATAATATCCATCTAATTGCCTCCATTTATAATAAGTTATTCTATTTATATCATGTTTTATATGTTTTGAGCAAGATTAAATAGCTGAAAATATTGTCATTACGTTTATATATTTTAAGAGCAGTAAAATTTTAAAAGATATTAAAAAATATAATGGAGAAATTAAATTTAAATGAACTTTTTCATTATTTTTGTACTCTTATATATTGAGAGGAAGTGAAAATATGGACTTGGCAGAATTGGTAAAAAAAGCACAGCATGGAGATAAAGACGCATTAGTTCAATTGATTATGGACAGAAAAGCAGAATATTATAGACTTGCGTATATATATGTAAAAAATGAAGAAGATGCTTTAGACATTATGCAGGATATGATTTTGATTTTATATCAAAATATACATAGATTAAAAAAAGAAGATTCCTTTTATAGTTGGAGTAAAACTATTTTGGTAAATTGCTGTAAAAGATATTTAAAAATAAAAGGAAGAACAATATTAATAAATAGAGAAAGTGAATTTGAGAAGGAAAGTGTTTTTGAAGATAAAGATGTGGAAGAAGAAATGATTATTGAAAAATGCATGTCTCATCTTAGTCGAAAACATCAAGAAGTCATAAAAATGAGATATTTTTTAGACATGGACTATAAGGCCATAGCCAAGATATTGAAAATTCCTATAGGAACTGTGAAATCAAGAATAAATGCCGGGATTAAAAATTTAAAAAGAATGGTGGAGGTGGAGATGAATGAATGATTTAGATAGATTCTTTGAAAAAAAAAGAATAGAGATGGAAATGATAAATGTGCCGGAAGAATTGGAATTAAAACTTAGATCTGCCTTAAATAATACTCCTCCTCATTTGAAGTATTCTAAAAAATTTAAAATAAAATGGGCGGCGATAATTGTTGCAGCAATTATTTTAGGAAGTAACATTGACACTTTAGCATTCTATGGGAAAAAATTGGTGGGATATGAAGGAGTTATGAACGGAACATTAAGTCAACTAAATGAGCTGGGAAAAGGACAGATAATAGGCAAGAGTTATACATTTGAGGACGGAACGGCAGTCACATTAGATGGTGTAATGTTAGATGAAAACCAGCTTTTGATTTTTTACACTATAAGGAGCGGCAATGTTTTAGAATTCCTGAATGTTGATAATAGCAACATAAGCGGAATTGCAGGAGAATATATGACGGAATCGGCTCAAGGAGAAATAGATAAGGAGAATAACGAAGTTAAGTGGATAGCATCCTTTAGTACCCCTCATTTTTTTGAAAAGAGATTAAAATGGGAATTTGAAATAGAAAAATCGGGAGAAAATGAAAAGGGAGAAATCTCATTTGTCTTGGATAGAAATAAGGCTATGGGTTATACATTAAAAAAGCATTTAAATGAAAAGGTCAAAGTAGATAATGCCACTATAAGATTTCAGTCTATTACGGCATCTCCTACTACTACAGTTGTAAAAGGTAAGATTCAAAATATTATAGAATTGGCTGCAGATCAAATAACAGGGGAAAGAATCAGACCATATAATTTGGATATTAAAATATATGCTAATGGGAAAGAAGTATCTATTCAAGGATCAGAAATGACTACTGATATAAAAGGAATGAAATTCAGCTTTGAATACGATGCTCTTCCTAAGAATTTGAAAGAATTACAGATAAAACTTGTTAGCTTTGAAGCAGATTATGATGCTTCTGAATCAGTAAAACTTGAAAGAAATGAAAAGTCACAATCTGTTGAAATAAATGGCCAGAAAGTTGAAATTAATAAAGTATATGAAAAGGGCGGAGAAACATATATCAATATTACTACAGAAGAAAATGTGGCTCTTTCAAAGGTGAACTTGACTGCTGATGATAAGGATTTGAAACTTCAGGGAACTATTCCGGGGAAACATGAGAAGAAGATTTTAAATGATAAGGAAAGTATGATAACATATACAAGAACATTAAGATTTAATGGAACAGGGGAGGAATTAACGTTAAATATCAACTCAATAAAATATAATAAAATGTATAACAAAATTATAGATATACCTATGAATTGATGTCACGTATAGAAATATAAAATTAAACGAAATAATTTGTTCTTCCAAAATTTACAATCTCAAGTTCTATTCCTTCCGAATCTTTAAAAAAGAAACTATAATAATCCTTACAATATTCGGGATAAAATTGAGGTTTGTGTACAACGGTGGCTCCAATTTCTTTTATTTGTTCATATAGTATATTAACATCAGAAGGAGTGTCCACATAAAATGCGACATGGTGGAGAGAGCCAGGTTTTCTTCTGCTTATTTTCTCATTAACATATGGGGATCGTGGATTTACAATGCCAAAGGAAAAATTATTATGATGATATTCTATAATTTTGTATTCATGATCAGGGATATCATCTTTTTCTTTATTTTTTAAATCAAATCCCAATAAAGGCATTAAAAGATCATAAAATTTTTCTGCCCGTTCAAAATCAGAAACGGTTATATGAATGTGGTCAATTACAGGTTTCATTTATATTTTCCTCCTTATACAATTATATTAATCTATATTTCAATGAAAACATAATTTTAACGTTTTCCTCCAAACTATCCAATTCAACTTAATTTTACATTTATATAAGTCAAAAGTAAATTAAAACAGTATATTGTATATTGAGAAAAAGATATAAAAAATTTATATTCTATATATTGTATATGAATAATAAAAATGATATGATTAAAGTGTTATTATATATAAGATTAAAACCATTACACATCATTCCTCATATTAGGAATTTGTTTGTAGATTAGGTTTTAAATCTTAAATCCAGGTAAAAGGAGGAATGGTGAAATGGCAGATAAAACTTTAGTATGTAAAGATTGTGGAAAAGAATTTATATTTACAGAAGGAGAGCAAACATTTTATAAGGAAAAAGGTTTTGAGAATGAACCCCAAAGATGTCCCGAATGTAGAAGAAAAAGAAAACAACAAAGAAATAATGGCAGAGGATTCGGAAGATAGGTTACCATCTTATTAGCAACCTATTGATATCAAGGAGTAGAACTTTAAGCAAAAAAGGATACTGATTTTGGCAGTCCTCCAGTAAAGATGTTTACGAGAATCAAAATTATTTTGCATTACAGCAAAATGATTATGAAAGAATTGTAAATAATCTTTACTGGAGGATTTGCTTTTTATGAGTAAGATTGATGATTTGTTGTAGCGTCTGGCAAAGGAGCGTCCACAGGTCAAAACTTGTGGACGTTCTGCACTGTGTGTCTATATTACTTTGTTTTCTTAGTATATATACTAGTCGGCGTTGTTCAGCACATAGGCCCATGTCGTGTCAGGCTCAATGATTAAACTGTGGCCTGCATTAGAGAAAAGCATGGAAAGATGGATGACCAGCAGAAGCTTCCGCTCCTGTTTCGGCAGCTGGCTCCACAGTGCTTTATGGATTAGGTTTCGCATACCGCCTTTCTCAAACCGGCCGCTTTCGATAAAGGACAGCAGTTGCAGGTACAGCACCATACTTCCAGCCCTCCGTGATCTTCTCTACTTCCTCAAGCTGCATGCCGGTGAGGGAAATGCCAGCTTGCACAATGATAAATCGCTATCCGTACGGTAAAATCTCATCTGGCTGTCACTTTTTTATGCTTATATACTCCATCATAGTTTCCTCTCAAATGGATAATCTTTTTATTTATTATATTTCTTGTAAGAAAAATATTCAAGCGAAAGAAATAAAGATTTGATAAAATCGAACCGGCAGGAAAGACTTTTAACTTTATGGGCGGAGCTTAGGACAAGAGAAAAGCCGCAGGATACAACAAACGTATCCTACGGCAAATTTTAAAAACATAACACATCCTTATGGAAAGTAACCTTAAATGAAGCGTCCTTTTTTATTTTAAACCAGCTATGTCGTCAACATTTAAGAGATCAATGCTGCGTTCAATGGTCTTACCGTCCTCATCAGGCAGAGAGACAGACATAAGAAGCTCGGTATAGCCACTTTTTATTTCAATGGAATACGTCTGTCCACTAATCCAAGATTTGTTTTCATTTTCCTCACTGAACAGATGAACGCTCATACCGAAGCCGTCTTCCTCCAATCTGCCGGCAACAAGGATATTCCACTGTGTAGTATCGGGATAATTTGCCGGAACAGTAAAGGTAATCTTATTATCTTTATAAGTAATGCTCTGAATCAGTTGGTCAACAGCTTCTTGGGCGGTAAGAGGCTGTTTTTTACACCCTGCTGTAATGGTAATAATCAAAATAACGATAAGTAAAACAGAAATTAACATTTTAGACTTCTTTGCAATCATGGTAATTCGTTCACTCATTTTTTTGATTCCTCTCATTTATATAATATTATATATTTATTATAATGGGAAAAGTTTTGCAATGTCAACTTTTTCAGGATCTAATGATTACTATTCTTGCCTATTAAATAAATATTAATTGTTTACATTATATATTTGGTTTTCTTATAGTTTGTAAAAATTTTCATATAATCTCAAATATCATTAATATAATTTACTATTGATAATAATAAGGAGGTTATTTTAATGTTATATAT
>ENA-UOOK01000678-UOOK01000678.1-fermentation-metagenome-genome-assembly--contig:-NODE-678-length-45070-cov-9.428857_pt1 | contig 45070 bp, 39 predicted proteins | sample MGYA00245777_ERZ724023 | MGnify/ENA primary metagenome ERZ724023 (study PRJEB28704, sample SAMN03018312) | fermentation metagenome | biome: anthropogenic terrestrial biome; feature: soil; material...
GAGTTGCATTAATACCTTGGATGATAAATGATATTTCTTATCACTTTGATTTAATTCATTAATGCTGTTATTAACTATATCCTTAACCTTTTCATTATCGAATTCTTTAATTGTTCGAGCATTAAATTCTGCTTTGGCACTGGCCGGGATGGTGTTTACTTGTGTACCACCACTGATAACATCAAAATTAAATAAAAATTTACCAGTTACTGGATCAATTGCATTAACTTTACCAATTTTATTATTAATTTTGTATAGTACATCGAGTAAATTTTGAACCGCATTGTTACCAGTTTCTGGTAATGAACTATGTGCCTGTTTACCTTTAGATTGGATTTGCATATCGAGTGAACCTTTGGTTGCATAGCAAAGTCGTAAAATACGTGTGCCATCTTTTGTCTGAGTATTGCTTGGCTCAGCGATTATTAAAGCATCAACATCATCCATGTAACCTTCTTTAGTCAATTGTTCAGCACCATACTCACCAATTTCTTCACCGAGGGATGCTAATAATCGAACAGTGCCATTAAGTTTAGTATTATTTTCCTTTAATTCAATCATGGCAATAACGATATCGGCTAAGCCGCTTTTCATATCGCTGGTTCCACGTCCATATAACTTTCCATCAATCTCAGTTAATTTGAACGGATCGTTTTTCCATGAGTCTCCAGCGGCAACAACATCTTCATGGCCGCTGAAAGCTATTATTGGCTTGTTGCCATTACCAATTTCAGCAACTAGACTGGCTCGATTGTCATCATAAGATATTAACTTTGAAGGGATACCATGTTCTTTTAATAATTTTTGTAAATATAAAGCCACTTCTTGTTCATTGTCATTTACTGATTTAATAGCAGTAAGATCAGATAATATCTTAATTCGTTGTTGTTCGTTCATAATTTTTATACCTTCTTTTCACATATGCTATTTTTACAAAAAATAAAAATAAATTCAATGAATGTTTAGAAATAATCTACGCACTGTTAAAATGAACTTATGTATATTTTCGTTGCAAACGAACGAAAATTTTATCAAATGATGGGGATTAATAATGAAAGAAAAAACTAAAGAATTATCTAGTGCATTGTACAGTGCTGCTGATGCGCTTCGTTCTAAAATGGATGCTAATGAATATAAAGATTATCTGTTGGGTATTGTCTTTTATAAATATCTATCAGATAAACTACTTTATTATGTAGGTGAATTATTAGGTAATCCAGATTCTACTTTAGAAGAAGCATTTAATTTATATAAAGAAAATGCAGAAGATCAAGACTTACAAGATGAATTAAAAGCCACATTTTCATATTCTATTGAGCCGCAACATACTTATACATATTTGATAAAAGAAATTGATCATAAGATTACTGAAGATGGTAAGGTTAAAACTTTTCAAATTTCTGATTTAGCGGATGCTTTTAAAGATATTGAAAGCACTGGATCTGAATTTGATGGCCTTTTTGATGATGTTGATTTGTATTCTAGGCGATTAGGAAGCACACCTCAAAAACAAGCTGACACAATTTCTAGTGTTTTAAGTGCACTTTCAAATGTAGAAATAGTTAAAACATCATCTGATGTTTTAGGTGATGCTTATGAATATTTAATTGGGCAGTTTGCTTCAGAAACAGGTAAAAAAGCTGGGGAATTTTATACTCCACAACAAGTATCAGAATTATTAACTCGCTTAACTTTAGTAAACAGACATTATCCAGAAGGAATGACGGTTTACGATCCTGCGATGGGATCCGGTTCTCTTCTTTTGAATTTTAAAAAATATGCTAAAAAATACAATATTAAACCAGAAGAAATTATTTACTATGGACAAGAAATAAATTTATCTACCTTCAATTTGGCTAAAATGAACATGATTTTACATGGTGTTGATGCCAACAATCAACATTTACGTAATGGTGATACTTTGGATGAAGATTGGCCACCGATTCAAGAAACTATGTTTGATTCTGTAGTTATGAATCCACCATATTCATATCATTGGTCAGCTAATAAAGGCTTTTTAGAAGACCCAAGATTTAGTAAATTTGGTGTATTACCACCAAAATCTAAAGCGGATTATGCATTTTTATTGCATGGACTATATCATTTGAAGAATTCTGGAACTATGGCGATTGTTTTACCTCATGGTGTACTGTTTCGTGGCGGTTCAGAAGGCAAAATTCGTCAAAAATTATTGGATTCAGGCATAATTGATGCAGTTATCGGGCTTCCGGCTAATTTGTTTTACAATACATCTATTCCAACTTGTATTTTGGTTTTGAAAAAAGATAAGCAAGATAGGGATGTAATGTTTATCGATGCTTCTAAGGAATTTGAAAAGGGTAAAAATCAAAATAAATTAAAAGAAGAAAATATTACTAAAATCCTTGATATTTATAAAAAGCGTGAAGATGTTAAACGTTATGCTCATTTGGCTAAATTTGATGAGATTAATAAAAATGATTTTAATTTAAATATTCCTCGTTACGTTGATACCTTTGTACCTGAACCTCCAGTTGATTTAAAAAAAGTCTCTGCTGATTTAAGAAAAACAGATGATGAAATCCAGAAGAATCAAACTGAGTTAGTTGAGATGTTGAAAGATTTAACTTCTGATGATCCAAAAATTATGGATGGATTGAATGATATTATTAAAACTTTGCAAGAGGAGCTTAAATAAATGAGTAAAAGAAAGACACCAATTTTACGTTTTAAAGGCTTCAATAACGCTTGGGAGCAACGAAAGCTGGGTGATATTGCAAAAATAGTTGGTGGTGGTACTCCTTCTACTAAAAATTCTCAATATTGGAATGGGAATATAAATTGGTATTCTCCTACTGAGATTGGAAAAAATGCCTTTGTAAATGAAAGTAAAAAGAAAATAACTAAAGCAGGATTACAACATAGTTCAGCAAAGTTATTACCTAAAAATAAAACTATACTTTTTACTTCTCGTGCGAATATTGGCGACTTAGCCATTATGACTAGTGATGGGGCAACCAATCAGGGATTTCAATCTTGGGTGATAGATCAATTAAAAATTGATATTTATTTTTTATATTCTTTAGGTAACATATTAAAAAATCAAGCAATTAAATTAGCATATGGATCTACTTTTTTAGAAATTTCAAATAAAAATGTTAAAAATTTGCAATTAAAAATACCAAATATTCAAGAGCAAAAGAAAATAGGTTCACTTTTCAAAATAATTGATGAGTTATTAACCCTTCAGGAACGAAAATATGAAGAATTAAAGCTATTGAAAAAAGCTTTAATGCAAAATATGTTTGCTAACAAGTCCCTTTATCCTAAATTACGATTTAAAGGATTTACTGATAAATGGAAACAGGGAAAATTAAATAGCATTGCTTCTCTTTTAAATGGTAGAGCATATAAGAGAAATGAATTATTAAATTCTGGGAAATATCCGGTATTACGAGTTGGTAATTTTTATACAAATGATAAATGGTATTTTTCTAATTTAGAACTTAAAACTAATAAGTATGCAATTAAAGGAGATCTACTCTATACTTGGTCAGCGACTTTCGGTCCACATATTTGGACTGGTAAAAAAGTTATATATCATTATCATATTTGGAAAATAATTTTAAAAAATAATGTAGATAAATTTTTTGTTTATGAATTCTTAAAAGAAGACAGAGATCAACTTTTAAGAAATACAAATGGTTCTACCATGATTCATATAACTAAAAGTAATATGGAAAATAAATATATTAGCTTGCCAAATAAAAAAGGCCAAAAAAAGATTGGTAACTTTTTTAAAAAATTTGATAACTTAATTATTGCTCAAAATAAAAAATATAATGAATTAAAATTTATAAAGAAATTTTTACTTCAAAATATGTTTATTTAAGATTTTATAGTAGCAAATCTCCTTAAATATTAGTAAAATGACTAATTATTTAAGGAGGCTTTTTATGTCACGAAAAAAACTTAGTACCAAATTATTTTATAAGTATTATTTGGAATGGATTCACTTGTACAAAGATAATGCCGTACGTACTGTCACTCTTAGTAAATATTATTTAGTCTATCGACAATTGAAAAAATTAGTTCCTGATTTACATATGAATGAATTAAATCGTAAAACGTACCAAAAAATTTTAAATATTTACGCACAGAATCATGAAAAACAAACCACATTAGATTTTCACCATCACTTAAAAGCTAGTCTATTTGATGCAGTTGATGATGGTTTTATTGAAACAGATCCAACAAGACGTTCAATTATAAAAGGTTGCGCTTCAAAGAAAAAGAAGAAAAAATTTCTTAATTTGTATGAATTACAATTATTCTTACGATCTTTAGATTTAAATGAAAAAATAAATTGGGATTGGTTTTTCTTATTAATTGCAAAAACTGGTTTAAGATTTGCAGAAGCTCTAGCTTTAACTCCTTCTGACTTTGATAATGAAAAACAGTGTATAACAATTAATAAATCTTGGAATTATAAAGAGAAAATTGGTCATTTCCAACCTACTAAAAATGAATCATCCAACAGAACCGTCATGATTGATTGGCAATTAATGCAGCAATTTGAAAATGGAATTAAAGATAAAGGTAAAGATGAACTTATCTTTTTTAATAAAACTGATCGGATATATAATTCTACTATAAATAAGAAACTCAATGATTACTGTTTAAAATTAAAAATTCCACAAATTTCAATTCACGGTCTCAGACATACTCATGCCTCTCTTTTGCTTTATGAAGGTGTATCAATAGCTAGCGTTGCTAAAAGATTAGGACACGCGGATACAACAACTACTCAAGAAACGTATATTCATATCATTAAAGAACTTGAAAATAAGGATAATGATAAAATTTTACATCATTTATCTAGATTAACGTAAACGAAAAGCCGTCAAGGTACGTATCACACCCTGATGGTTTTGTATTAAATAAACATATTTTGGAGTAAAAATTTTCTGAATTTTTTAATTTTGTTTATAAATTTAACTTGTAATTTAACTGTATTATCAACCTTCTTAATAGTAATACCAACCCTTTTTTGTTCACTGATTTTTGGTAATAAAATTTTTATATTCATTACTTTATTTTTAGAAATATTAAAACGCGAGATGCCTTGAGCTAAAACCATCATTTTTCGTCTAAATGATGGTGAACGCAACATAAATGCAATGTAATATGAATCAATTCTTTTTGTTAGTCTAAACCCAAAGCAAAAACTATTTAAGTAGGTATTAGTTTCTTTTCCTAACCATATTGATGACATACCAACCTCTTCAGGAGTTTCTGATGAAGTTGTAAAAAATATATCATTATATTTTACTGAATTTTGTTTATTGTCTATTTCAATATGTTCAGTCATTTCTAAATTAGCTATTGGATTACTAAATACATTCATATAAGTAACGTATTGTGCTTTACCGTGTCCAAAATCCTTCTTGCTTTTTCCAGATAATCCCGAAAAAGTGTATCCTAAATCATTTAATTTGTATTGTTTCCATTTATAAACAAATCCTTTAAAACGTAAATTAGGATAAAACGCGTTATCAGCAAACATATTTTGCATTAAAGCTTTTTTCAATAGCTTTAATTCTTCATATTTTCGTTTCTGAAGGACAAGTAAGTTGTCTACTAAATTTAAAAGATTACCTATTCGTTTTTGTTCTTTAATATTTGGTACAGAAATATGTGTAGTTAAAATATCTTTATTATAAAGTCTTTTTATAGTTGTACCTTCAATATTATTCCAATTTATTCGTTGGTAATATTGTTTTAAATAAATATTTAAAAGTTTAGAATTATGAGATAACCAAACTATATTTGAATCTTGAAAATATGCTTTCTTTCCTTTATATTCAATTATTCTCCCTATACTTCCAGATGCTGAAATAAGAAGATCACCAATTTTAGGATAAGGATATTTTACTTTATATTTTTCATATAGTTTTTTGCTAATAAACGAATCTGCTTTTTTACCAAAAGTGCCAATTTTATAAAATGGGATATCACCATTAGGAGAAGTTTGATTCTTAAAAATTCTTTTATTCATCTTTACAGAACCATAGTCACCCAGTTTTCGTTGCTCCCAATAAAAAATTTTCTGTAAAAATCCCACAAGGCTAATGAAAAGTGCTATTTTTAAAGTAATGGCTTTTTTAGAAATGGGAGATTTTTTTGGAATCAGAAGCGGAAATCGAAGATAAATTAATTAATCAACTTAAACATGGTAAATCTCAGTGGAATTTTAGAGATGATCTAAAAACTGAGGATCAGTTATGGACAAACTTCTTTAGAATACTTACATCCCATAACCAAGATATTCTTAATGGGGTGCCTTTAACTGAAAATGAGAAAGCAGTTATAAAATCAAAGATAGTTCATCCTACTTTTTATAAAAGTGCTGAATGGCTAGCTGGAGCCAATGGAATGGTTAAGCTCCCGATTCAACGAGATGATACTAAACTCGGTGTTGCTGATCTAGTGGTTATTGATAATACAAATATTGCTGGTGGCTCTTCGGTTTATGAAGTAGTGCATCAGATTCAGCTTCACAAACGTGATAATTTAGGTCGCAATCGTCGATATGATGTAACTTTGTTAATTAATGGTCTTCCTATGATTCATATCGAATTAAAAAATAGGATGCATAGTATTAAAGAAGCTTTTAACCAAATTCAAAAGTATATTGATCAGCAAATGTTTAACGGCATATATTCTACTACGCAAGTTTTTGTCATTTCTAATGGAACAGAGACAAAGTATATTGCTGCTGGACAACAATTAAGAGAAAAATTCCTGACTACCTGGGTTGATGAAAATAATAAGCCTGTACATGATTATTTATCTTTTGCTAAACGTGTTTTATCGATTCCAATGGCACATAAGTTGGTAACTGAATACATTGTTTTGGATAAGGAACAGCAGAATATTATTGTGTTGCGTCCTTACCAAATTCAAGCGATTGAAGCAATTAATAAGGTAGCTTTGCATCCAGATGATTCTTCAAATATAAGATCTGGATACGTTTGGCATACAACTGGTTCTGGGAAAACTTTAACTTCTTATAAAGTAGCTCACAATTTATTATCTATTCCTTCTATCAATAAGACGGTATTTTTAATTGATAGAAACGATCTGGATACACAAACTACGTCTGCATTTAAGACCTACGCACAAAACGATACAACTAGGGTAGAAGAAACTAAAAATAGTTATGAATTAGCTAGAAAGCTAGTAAGTCCTAACAAACAGGTCATTATTGCAACTCGCCAAAAGATGCAGGCCTTATTTAAACGAATTAAGAAAGATAATGGACAAAAGCGACTTTATAATAAACTGCAAGAGTTGAATTTAGCCTTTGTTGTTGATGAATGTCATAGGACGGTTTCACCAGACCAAAAGAACGAAATCGATGGCTTCTTTACTCATAAACCGATGTGGTTTGGATTCACCGGTACACCAATTTTTGCTGAAAATGCTAAGGAAGCAAAGGGTAAGAATGCTAGAACTACGGCTCAGCAATATGGACCATGTCTTGCAAAGTATACGATTAAAGACGCAATTCGAGATCAAGCCGTTTTAGGTTTTCAGGTTGAAGAAGAGACATATAATTCTGAAGAAACTGAAGATGAATCAGATACTAAAAAATTAGACCAAATTTATTCTTCTAAAGACCATATGGAAGCCGTCGTAAACCAAATTTTTAAGCAAGCTTGGAGTAAACAGGGGATTTTTAATAAAAATCACCGCGGCTACATTTATTCTGCACTTTTTACAACTCAATCTATTAAGCAGGCACAAAGATATTATCGTTATTTCCTGGAAATTATTAACGACCAAGAATACGATAATAAATATTTAAAGAGAATACGGAAAATAGTTCCAGATTATCCTAAGATTGCTATTACTTATTCGGTCGGTGAAAACCAAGATGGTGCTGATGCAAATCAAAGTGAAATGAAAAATTCTTTGAAAATTTATAATGCTATGTACCATACCGATTTTAGTATGGATGAATTGCGAGCTTACAACACGAATGTGAGTGAACGCTTAGCCAGAAAAAAGGAACAGTATAAGCCACGAGATCAGCAACTAGATATGGTGATAGTAGTTGATCGAATGCTTACTGGATTTGATGCGCCTAGTTTATCTGCACTTTATTTAGACCGTCCGCCTTTGCCATATAAAAATTTGATTCAAGCATTTTCTAGAACTAATCGTATTTTTGATCAAGATAAGAAATTTGGTCAGATCGTCACTTTTCAATATCCCAAAAAATATAAAGAAGACATTAATGGTGCAATTTCCTTATATTCCGATGGCGGAACAAACGAAGTAATGGCACCCAAGTGGGATACTTCAAAGGCATTATTTGAAAATGCAGAAAAAAAGATTGTTAAGTATTCAAATGTTTCCCAAGATACGATTTTAAATGCTCCCATAAAGGAACAAGAGAAATTTGCTAAAGAGTATCAAAACTTTGATAAAACTTTGGCTGCTGCTGAAACTTATAGTCAGTGGGACGACGTCAGTCTTGAAAAAGATTACGGAATAAATGATTCTTTTGTTGAGGAAACTAAAGCAATTTATGAAGTTGTCAAAGATAATATCAAGAAAACTCTTCCACAAATTGATCCTAACGTTGATGAACAACCGCTTGATTTAGATTATGAATTGGAAACTGGCGACAAACAAACAGTCGATTATCGCTATATTTTGCAATTAATCCAAACCTATATTCCTACTGATGATAATGAATCTGTTCAGAAGACTAATGCTGAAATAAATGAGATAGATACTTATATTGATGATTTATCGAAGACTAATAAAGTGATGGCCGGTTTATTGCAAAGTCTATGGGATAAAGTTAAGCAGAACCCAGAGAATTTCAGAAATAAACAGGTTAATGAAATATTACAAACAATGATGGATGAAGCTTATGAAGAATTAATTAACGATTTTTCTAAAAAGTATTGCTTAAATTTAGACGATTTGAAGTTTGTTATTAAACATTATGATTTATCGAAGGATGAATATAAACAATCGGGATTAAATGAGTTGTTAGCTAGGAATTCATTTATTGAATATAAAAAAGAGCATCCTGACACTAATATGCTTATGTGGAAAAAGAATGTTCGGTCAAAGATTAGGAACTTTTACGCAAAAAAGATCATACCAATAACCGATAAATAATATATATAGCTTATGAAATTGTGTCTACTTTTCTATAGTTAATTATTTTAAAAAATATAAAAATAGTACATTTATTTTTAAAATATTGAAAAAGAAAGCCTTTCCAGGTATTATAATAAATGATGATATGTTAATTATATTAATAGGTTAACTATATGAGGAGAAAATTAATATGAGTAAACAAGAATACCGTATTGAGAGTGACACAATTGGTCCCGTAAAAATACCTAAAGATGCTTTATGGGGTCCGCAAACTGAACGGAGTCGTAACAATTTTCCGAGTGGTGAATTAATGCCACTGCAAATTATCCGCGCTTTTCTTCATTTAAAGAAAGCTGCTGCCGAATCGAATGTCGAAGTAGGGGATGAGCCTAAAGAAAAAGGTGCAGCAATTGAGGATGCAATTGATCATTTACTCTCATTGGATGATGTAGACTTGCGCAAAGATTTTCCATTACACGTACTTCAAACAGGTTCGGGTACCCAAAGTAATATGAATGTAAATGAGGTTGTTGCTAATTTGGCAAATAAACTTCATCCAGGTCTTAATATTTTGCCAAATGATGATGTTAATCGTGGTCAATCATCAAACGACACTTTTCCAACGGCAATGAATATTGTTGCTGTCAAAGCATTAGATAAATTAGAGCCAGCCGTTCAACATTTAATTGATGAATTAAAGATTAAACAAAATAAGTACTGGAAGACTGTTAAAGTTGGGCGTACGCACTTACAAGATGCAACTCCAGTAACTTTTGGACAAGAAGTATCCGGTTATATTTCAGCTTTAAAGCATGATTTAGCTTACATTAAAGATTTAAAGCCTACTTTATATGAACTAGCTATAGGTGGTACCGCTGTTGGCACAGGTTTAAACGCTGTACCAGGTATGACTGAAAAAATAGCCCAAAAATTATCTAAAGTATACGGACACGACTTTAAAGTTAAGACTAATAAATTCTGGGGCTTAGCACATCATTCAGGTATTAATGTAATGCATGGTGCACTCAAAACTTTAGCTGCGGATATGTTTAAGATTGCTCAAGATGTTCGTTTCTTAGCATCTGGTCCTCGTGCGGGTTACGATGAGTTAAATATCCCAGCAAATGAACCAGGATCTTCCATTATGCCTGGGAAAGTAAACCCAACTCAGTCAGAAGCCGTAACGATGGCTGCTGCCAAAGTGTTTGGTAATGATACCACCATTACCTTTGCAGCTTCACAAGGTAACTTTGAGATGAATGTTTTTAAAACCGTAATGATTGCGGCATTCTTAGATTCTTGTGACGTTTTGACGGGGACCATAACTGGTTTTGCTGATAAAATGATTCATGGTTTAACGGTTAACTCTGATAGAATGGATGAATTGCTTGAGAATTCATTGATGACAGTCACTGCATTATCACCACACATTGGTTATCATGCTGCTGCTAAAATTGCTCAAACTGCTGATAAGGAAGGCACAACTTTGAGGGAAGCCGCTTTAAAGAGTGGTAAGGTCACCGAAAAGCAATATGATGAGTGGATGGATTACATGCAGATGACTAATATTGATAAAACAAAACCAGAAGAGTAATTATAGGAGAGAAAATGGCAAAATTTATTTTTACCCCCAAAGATAGTTCTGAAATTAAAAATAATTATGATGCGATAATTGTTGGGTCAGGTGGAGCCGGCTTGACTGCTGCTATTCAAGCACATGAATTAGGCTTAAACGTTGTCGTTTTTGAAAAAAATGATCGTTTAGGTGGTAACACCCAGCGTGCCTCATCGGGTATGAACGCTTCAGAAAGTTTAGTGCAGTTAAAAGAAGGAATTATTGATAATAATAAAGACTTTTACAAAGAAACATTAAAGGGTGGCGGTCTGTTAAATGATCGTGACTTACTTAAATATTTTGTTAATCATTCAGCGATTGCTATTAGTTGGTTAATGGAACATGGGGTCGAACTAACTGACCTAACTCTTACTGGTGGAATGAGTAAAAAACGTGCTCATCGTCCGGCTTCGATGGCACCAGTTGGCAATTATTTGATTACGCAAACTTTAAAACAAGTTCAAAAAGAAGATATTCCCGTATTTAATAAAACTAAGGTCACTAAACTTTTACAGGATGATAAGAAGAAAGTTAATGGTGTCGAAGTTAAAACAGCAAATGGCACTAAGAAAATCTCAGCGAAAGCTGTACTCTTAGCATCCGGTGGTTTTGGTGCCTCTAAAGAAATTATTAAAAAGTATCGTCCTGACTTAGTAAATTATCAAACAACCAACCAGGCTGGTGCAACTGGTGATGGATTGAAACTTGCCAGTGCTCTTGATGCTCAACTCACACAAATGAACTTTATCCAGGTTCATCCAACTGCTCAAACTGATACCGATCATGTTTATTTGATTGGTGAAGGTTTACGGGGTGAAGGAGCAATTTTGGTTAATAAAGCAGGTAAAAGGTTCGTTAATGAACTAAATACTCGTAAGATTGTGTCTGATGCGATTACTGCTTTACATGAAGACGGTGCGTACTTGATCTTTGATCAAGGTATTCGTGATCATTTCCAAGCTGTAGAATTTTATGACCACGTTGGTTTAGTTGAACATGGTGATAATTTAGAAGATTTAGCCCAAATTATTGGAGTTGATCCTAATAATTTGCAAGAAACTGTAACTACTTGGAATAAAGCCGTTTCTGATCAAGATGATCGGGAGTTTAGTAGAACAACCGGCATGGACCGTTCGATTGATAAGGGTCCGTACTTTACAATTCATATTCATCCAGCTGTTCATTATACGATGGGTGGAATTCACATTAACCCTAAGACTGAGGTTTTAGATACCAATGGTAATATAATTAAAGGTCTTTATGCTGCTGGTGAAGTTTCCGGCGGACTTCACGGTAATAACCGTATTGGTGGCAATTCAGTAGCCGAAACTGTTGTTTTTGGTCGTCAGGCAGGAATACAAATGACCAAATTTATTCGTTAGCTGATAAATTAAGTTAAATTGAATATCGATAAACATCTGTGCATAGTAGCATAGATGTTTTTTTATTGTTTTGATTGAAAAAGTGAAAACTACCACAAGATAATTAAGTTTTAAATCTTGCTAAATATTTTAAATAATTAAAAAAACAATTATTTATTTGAAAATATTGAAAAAATGAAAGCGTTTAGTATATAATTGGTTGTGTAAAGAAGAACAAGTTATTTTTAAAGCTTGAAAGGAAATTAAATTATGAGTAGAAAAGTATTACTTGTCGGTGATGGTGCCGTAGGTTCAACTTTTGCAAATGATCTTTTGCAGAATACTAATGTAGATGAATTGATCATCGCTGATGTCGTTAAGAAGCGTCCAGTTGGGGATGCAATGGATCTGGAGGATATTAATCCCTTTATGGGTGAGACCAATATTCATTCTGGTGAATATTCTGACGCAAAGGATGCAGATGTTGTTGTAATTACAGCTGGTGTTCCTCGTAAACCAGGTGAAACAAGACTGGATTTAGTGAATAAGAACGTCAAAATTTTGAAGAGTATTGTTAAGCCGGTTGTCGATTCAGGATTTAAAGGTGTCTTTGTTGTTTCAGCTAACCCGGTTGATATTTTAACCACGTTAACTCAGAAGTTATCTGGTTTCCCAAAGAATCGGGTAATTGGTACTGGTACGTCACTTGATTCAGCCCGTCTTCGCGTTGAATTAGCTAAGAAACTGAATGTTCCAGTAGCTGCAGTTAACTCAATGGTTTTGGGTGAACATGGTGATACATCATTTGAAAACTTTGATGAATCAAGGGTAAACAATAAACCACTTCGTAATTATAAAGAAATTGATGACGATGTTTTAAATAATATTGAAACAGATGTACGTAAAAAGGGTGGAAAGATTATCGCAAATAAAGGTGCTACCTTTTACGGTGTAGCCATGATGCTCACCCAAATTGTTAGTGCTATTTTGGATAATCGTTCTATTGTTCTTCCGTTATCAGCACCAATTAATGGTGAATACGGCATCAAACATGAGCTTTATCTGGGCACGCCAACAGCTATTGATGGTAATGGTATTAGCCACGTAATTGAAACTAACCTTTCAGATATTGAAAAAGAAAAAATGCTTAATTCAGCCAATAAGATGCAAGAAGTTTTAGACGGAATTGATTTGAATTAAATTAATCTAATTTGTAAAGGATATATAAAAATGCAAGTTGGTAAAAGAATTTATTTAAAGCGTGAAATGCCTGATCTCAAGGTTGTTAAGAGCTTTGCAAAGCTTCCAGCCTCAAACGTTGCTGATTGTATGGAAAGAAGCAACGCAATGAATCCACGGATTCAATTGATGTCGAATCCAGATCAGGAGATGTGTGGTCCAGCTTTCACTGTTCATACAAGAGCAGGTGACAATTTAGCTATTTATGCAGCACTTAAATATTGTCATCCAGGTGATGTTGTTGTTATTAATGATGAAGGTGATGATACAAGGGCTGTCATTGGTGAGGTTATGATGACTTGGCTCCGTGATCAAAGGCACGTTGCTGGTGTCGTTGTTGACGGACCGATGCGTGATATCGATAGTCTTCAAAATTGGAAGTTGCCAATTTATGCAACTGGTACTACTCCGGGAGGACCTTATAAAGAGGGCCCTGGTGAGGTCAACGTTCCTGTTGCTTGCGGTAATATCAGTGTTTACCCGGGAGACATAATTTTAGGTGATCCTGATGGTGTAATTTCTATTCCAAGAAAAGAAGCAGCAGAACTTCTACCAAAAGCTCAAGCCTTTCATAAAAAAGATGATGCAAAGGCTGCCGCCTTCAGTAAGGGTACAGCAGATTTAGCTTGGGTGGATGATGCACTTAAAGATAAAGGATTTAATGTTATTGACGATATCTATCGCCCATAAATAAAGAGGAAAACTTATGAAAACTCTAGAAAAAGTAAATTATAAAGGTTTTATTTGGCCTTTAATAATTGGAATTATTTTATGGTGCATTACGCCTTGGCGTCCAGCAGGATTATCATCGCAAGCCTGGGAGATGTTTGCAGTCTTTGTTGCAACGATAGTTGGCTGTATTACCAAGCCCTTACCAATTGGAGGAACTACCTTAGTTGGGTTAGTTGTTACCGTTCTTGTTGGTTTAGCACCTATGAAAGATGTTGTTAATCCCAAGACTGGTGCAGTTACGGATACTGGTGTTCTCAGTGCTTTTAGCAATTCAGCCTCATGGTTAATTGCCATGGCATTCATTATGGCATATGGAATTAGTAAAACCGGTTTGGGCAACAGAATTGCTTATTGGATGATCCGGCGATTTGGTAAAAAATCGTTGGGTATCGGTTATGCAATTACTGGCTTGGAATTAGTTCTTGGTGCTTTGATTCCATCTAACAGTGCCCGTACGGGTGGTGTTGTTTGGCCAATTACTGAATCAATTTCAGAAAGTTATGATTCTAAACCAAATAGCCCGTCACGTAAGAAAATCGGTGCTTACCTGGACTTTATGGCTTTTCATGCGAATATTCTTTCTACTGCATTGTTTATTACAGGTGCGGCTCCAAATATGGTTGCGCAACAAATGGCCCAACAAAAGGGTTATACGATGACCTGGGGCGGCTGGTTCATTGCCGCTATCGTCCCGGTAGCCGTAGCTACGGTTATTATTCCGTTGGTTATTTATAAGATGTTTCCACCTGAAATTAAAGAAATACCTAATGCTAAGAAGTGGGCTGATGACCGTTTGGCAGAAATGGGTCCCATTTCAAAGCCCGAAAAGATTATGGCCGCTGTATTTGCACTTTCCATTGTGCTTTGGGTTCTGTCCGGATTCTTTAAGATTCCACAACTAGACTCAACTTTTGTAGCTTTCTTAGCCGTAGCACTTCTCCTGGTTACTGGTGTTTTGACTATGAAAGACGCTTTGAAGCAAACAGGTGCTTGGAACATTTTGATTTGGCTTTCAATTTTAATCTTCATGGCCGGTAAATTAATTTCTTATGGATTTATTGGCTGGTTCTCAAAGCTTATTCAAAATGGTTTGCACGGAATTAGTTGGGAAATAGTCCTCGCTATATTAGTTCTTTTGATGTTCTATACGCACTACTTCTTTGCTAGTGGTACAGCTCACATGACTGCACTTTACCTTCCGTTCTTATCAGTTGCTGTTGCAACTGGTGCACCGCTTGGTTTGTCAGCAATGCTCTTAGCATTTACTGGTGCAATCAATGCTTCAACTACTCATTACGCCAATGGACCTGCTTCCATTTTGGCAACTACCGGATACGTTAAACAGGGTGAATGGTGGAAGATGAACTTTGTTTTAGGTATCATTTATCTGCTTATCTTTGGTATTGTAGGAACATTCTGGATGAAGATAATCGGTGTTTGGTAAAAATTAGTAATTAATAAAAACAATCTGATTATATTTTCAGATTGTTTTTTCTTTGCTAGGCTTAAATTGATCGGTCAAGAAAGAGGTAAGTTAAATGGATTTTAAAACAAGTGATAATGTTAATCTGCATTATTCGGATACGGGTGATATAGATAAGCCAACAATGTTAGGAATACCTGGTATTGGCGGTTCAAGTCAAATGTGGACTAAAGTAATTGAACTTTTTAAGGATAAATTTAGGTTTATTGTGCTTGATCCTAGAAATCAGGGTTCATCAGAACGGACTTATAAGGGGCAAAGAATTAGTCGTCATGCTGCTGACGTTGAGGAACTTTTAGTTAATTTAAATTTAACTAACGTTATTGGAATCGGTAATTCAATGGGAGCATCCAATTTATGGTCATATTTGTCGATCTATGGTCCAGGACGATTCAGTGCCATTATCGATTTGGATCAATCTCCTAAGATGATTTGCCGATAAGAGTTGGCAATATGGTTTTAAAGACTTAACTTGGGACAATTATCCAGATTATTTGAAGTTAGATTTTGGGAAAGCTTTTTATAATCATATTGATGATTCAATGTTTAATAAGGCTAAACAAGAAAATGCAAAACATCCCTATAATCCAGATGATAATTATAAATGCTTAATTAATCATGCAGAGGAAGATTGGCGTGATGTGCTGATAGACGCTCAACTGCCAATGCTTGTTTTAGCAGGTAAGAACTCACCCTTTTTTGATTATCATTTTACTGAAGCTATAAAAATTTTAAACGAAAAGATAGGTATTGAAGTCATTTCAAATTGTGGTCACCTTATTCAAGCAGAACAGCCGGTAAAAATGCATGACGCAATAATGAAATTTTTGACTAAAAATAACCTGCTGTAGTACTAATGATAAATGTGAAGTGCAAAACATTTATTTTTATTAGCATTATTTGTAATAGCTTACATTTTTTAAATATTTAAAATTTTAAAGTATAAATTGTAATAATTTAAATAATAGAGTAAACTAAAGGTGTTGAATAAGTTGTATTTATTTGCACAAACTATAACTGAAGGAAGTGAATGAATGGATAAAGTTGTTGATCTTTATTTAAACGATTCCTCTACTAGAAGAAAATGGAAACATTTTTTGGAAAAATTGGGTTTGAATAATTTTAGTTCTAGAGAAATTGATGTTATTGATCATACTTTAGGTTTGGTTGATGATGACGGTAATCTTGTTGGAACTGGAAGTATAGCTGGCAATGTTTTGAAATATATTGGTGTTTGTAATGAGGGGGCTCAACCGGGGGCACGTTTCAATAAAATTGTGACAGCATTACAACAATATATTTTTAACCAAAAAATTTTTCATAGTTTTGTTTTTACAAAGGCAAAGTATTCTAAAAGTTTTCAGCATTTAGGCTTTAATGAACTGGCTCATACCAAACAGGCTGCTTTTTTAGAAAGTGGAACGCCAGATGTAAATGCTTTTTTAGATACGATTCCTAAAGTAAAGGATCAAAAAAATAAAAAAGTAGCTGCAATAGTTATGAATGCAAATCCATTCACACTTGGGCACCGGCATTTAATAGAACTTGCCAGTCAAGAAAATGATTTAGTTTATGTATTTGTGGTTGCAACCAATGCATCTTTATTTAATACAGATGAAAGAATGAAGTTGGTACAAGCCGGAACTGCTGATCTTAAAAATGTCTTTGTTGTTAGCGGTGGAGACTACATGGTCTCTCGAGCCACTTTTCCAGCATATTTCTTAAAATTTCCAGATGATCTGGTTGCAACACAGACGCAAATTGATGCCAATGTTTTTAAAAATATTATTGCACCGCGTCTATTTATAAATAGTAGGTATATTGGAACAGAGCCTTTTTCACGAACGACCAGTTTTTATAACCAAAGTTTGATTCAAGTGCTTGAGCCAAGTATCAAGGTTGTTCTTGTGCCGCGGTTTGAGGTTAATGGGCAGGTAATAACTGCAACCAAAGTTCGGCAATTAATTAAAGATGATAATTTGTTGGCTATTCAAAAGTTAGTACCATCTACAACGATGGATTTTATTAAAAATAATAAAGAAATTTTACAAGATAGGATCAAGAAAGGAATGAATATTGATGGAAATTAAGACTACAGGTGTCGCAGGCACACTCGAATCGTCTGATATTCAGATTATGATTTCTAAGGGTACGGACGGTATCCAAATAGATTTAGACTCAGAAGTAGCAAAGGCTTATGGTGATCAAATTAAAAAAGTGATTACTGACACTCTAAAGAAATATGGATTAGATAATGTAAAGGTTAAAGCAACTGATAAGGGTGCCCTTGATTGTGTAATTGAGGCGCGTACTTTAGCAGCCGCTCAAAGAGCTACTGAAACTTCAGATAAACCAGAATTGGGGGTATTGTAAAGAATGACTTATGTAAAAAATCGTTTACGCCGTACCATGATGTTCGTGCCAGGCAATAATCCGGCTATGATCAAAGATGCTGGAATTTACGGTGCAGATTCAATCATGCTCGACCTCGAAGATGCTGTTTCTATTACTGAAAAAGATGCAGCAAGGATGCTCGTTTATAATGCAATTAAAACGGTTGATTTTGGCGGAGCTGAAATTGTTGTCAGGATCAACGGACAAGATACACCATTTTATGACGAAGATGTTAAAACTATGGTTAAAGCTGGAGTTGACGTTATTCGTTTACCAAAAACTGAATCAGCAGCAATGATCCAAAAATTGGTTAAAGACATGGAAAAAGCTGAAGAAGAATATGGTGTTAAAAAAGATTCAATTGGTGTGATGGCTGCTATTGAAAGTGCTAAGGGTGTCCTAAATGCGCCTGAAATTGCCACTTCCACACCACTTATGATGGGATTAGCAGTTTCTGGTGAAGACTATACTGCTGATATGCACACTCACCGTTATCCAGATGGTCGTGAACTTGAATTTGCCCGGAACATGGTTTTACAAGCTGCACGTGCAGCTGATGTTTACGCTTTTGATACCGTCTTTTCTAACATGAACGATACTGATGGCTTTTACCGTGAGACTAAGTATATTTATGAATTAGGTTATGACGGGAAGTCTCTTGTTAACCCACGACAAATTCCTATGGTTAATAAAGTGTTTAACCCAAGTAAAGATGAAATTGAAAACGCTAAAGCAGTTGAAAATGCTATTCGTGAGGCCAAAGCAAAGGGTTCAGGTGTTATTTCCATGAACGGAAAGATGGTTGACAAACCAGTTGTTGCTAAGGCTACCTGTGTACTTGAGACTGCAAAAGCTTCTAATTTAATTGATGAGGAGGGTAATTACATTGGAGAATAAAGTAAAACGTGAATTACCAGATGATTTAATGTCAAAAATGAATTTAAAACCATTTGAATCTACTGATATTGGTCACCCAGAAGTTCAGCGTGTTGCACCTAAAGTTCGTGTAACTTCCGATGAGAATAAAGTTGTTGATTCACTTGAAGACGTTATTAAGGAAAACTTGCGGGATGGGATGACTATCTCATTTCACCACCACTTCAGAAATGGTGACTATGCCTTTAATAAGGTAATGGACTTAATTATTAAGATGGGTTATAAGGATTTAACCTTAGCCCCATCATCACTGACTGGTGTCATGAATGACAAAGTTATTGAAGCCATTAAAAAAGGTGTAATTACGCATATTACTTCTTCAGGTATGCGTGGTTCGCTTGGTGACTTTGTATCTCACGGTGGTTTAAAGAATCCGGTTATTTTCCGTTCTCATGGCAACCGTGCCCGTTCAATCGAAGAGGGTGAAATCAAAATTGATGTTGCCTTCTTAGGCGTTCCTGTATCTGATCCAGCAGGTAATGCAAATGGTCAAGATGGGGATGCAATCTTTGGCTCACTAGGCTATGCATTAATGGATGCACAGTATGCCAATAAAGTTGTTTTATTAACCGATAATATTGTTGATTATCCAAATACTCCGGCTTCAATTAAACAAGATCAAGTTGATTATGTTGTTAAAGTTGATAAAATTGGTGATCCAGACAAGATTAGTTCAGGTGCAACTCGTTTCACCAAAGATCCTAAGGAATTGAAAATTGCTCAGATGGTTAACCAAGTGATCGTTAATTCACCGTATTATAAGCAAGGCTTTTCATTTCAAACCGGTTCAGGTGGTGCTGCGCTTGCAGTTACCCGTTATCTTCGCCAATCAATGATTGATGACGGGATTACCGCCTCATTTGCATTAGGTGGTATTACTAAACCAACCACTGATTTACTTGATGAGGGTTTAGTCAAGAAAATTATGGATGTTCAGGACTTTGATAAGGGTGCTGCAGCATCAATGGCTAAGAATAAGGATCAACAAGAGATTGATGCTTCATGGTATGCCGATCCTCACAACAAGGGGGCCGTCGTTAATAACTTGGATGTATCGATTTTGTCAGCTTTACAAATTGACACCAACTTCAACGTTAATGTTATGACCGGTTCAGATGGCATTATTCGTGGTGCTATTGGTGGTCACCAAGATGCAGCTAATGCTAAGATGACCATTATTACTGCGCCACTTGTACGTGGTCGGAATGCTACAATTGTTCCTAACGTTGAGACAGTGGTAACACCTGGTGATTTAATCGATGTTGTTGTAACTGAACGTGGAATTGCTATTAATCCTAAGCGGCAAGATTTAATCAAAGCCTTTTCTAAGGTTCCAGGATTAAAGATTCTTGACATTAAAGATTTGCAAAAATTAGCTCAAGAACAAGTTGGTACCCCAAAGCCACTTGAATATACTGATAAGACAGTTGCTTTAATTGAATATCGTGATGGTACAATTATTGACACTATTAAACAGGTTAAAGATTAATTTTGCTAAATAATTAAGCCAGAAAATAAGTGATAGCTTATTTTCTGGCTTTTTGGTTATAATGAATTTAACTGATTTTAATTTAAGGGGAAATAGAAAAAATGAAATCTATTTTTAATGAAGGTAAAAAGCAAAGTATTGCTGAAGTACTTGCTAGTAAAGATAAAAGAGTGGCTTTGCAGCAGGAAATTTTTACAAAGTATCCGAACAAAACGTTAGTAGACGTTAATTTAAACGTTCCAGGACCAATTAAGAATAATCACTACTTAGAAAAATTATTTAATCGGGGAGTTAATGAATTGGAAGGAAAATTCAAAAGGAATAATTTTCACTACCAGTTAATTAAACATTTAGATGAAGATACAGGTTCAGAAAATTTTTATGTTCTCGATGATAATGCAAACGGTGTAAAAAAGGTTACAACTGACTTTGAAGATAAAACAAAACTTGGCAGATTGTTTGATGCCGATGTTTTGATTAAGGGACAGAGTAATGCAATTTCTCGGAAAGATTTAGGTTATCCGGTCCGCAAGTGTTTTTTATGTAATCGACCCGCCAAAGAATGTTCACGCTCGAGACGGCATTCAGTAAGTGAATTACAAGATTATATTTCTAAAATTTATGGTGAAGAATTTAACTAAGAGTTTGCTTTGTTCTTTTGTAATACCCTTTCGGCAATCCCACTGTTGGTTATTAGGTGCGTGATCACACCACTTCGAAGTGCTCCTAACAGTGCATCTTCCTTAAATCTATTTTTGACGATAACAAAGCGGATAGGTGTTTTCATAATATCATCTAAGCTGATGCCACAAATGTGGGGCTCAATTTGGTTCATAAAATTGCCATTAATGTCAAATGGCCGACCGAAAATCATCCCCGCAATTTTATTTTTATCGTTGTTAGCAAACAGTTTATTCTCATAGTATTTCATAAAGAATTGGCTTGATTCAACTGATTGGAGCGTCCCGACGCTTGCAAATAGAAGGTCAATCTTTTTATAGTAATTTTTTATATGCTGGTAGAACGGTTCTTTTTGAATTTCTTTGATTAAAGTTGGGTGAATTGCATAAAGAGGAGCTGGTAAAGTTAGGCATTTGGCATTGAATTTCTCAGCTGCATCTTGAATCAAAGGATTCTTCCGCTTACTTGAATTAACAGCCTGTCCCAAAAGTTGTACGAAGGTTAAGTCCTCATGATTTTCTTCATTAAAGTTATTAATGATGTCACGTATTAGAGTTCCCCAAGTTAAGCCAACGACTTTGGCTGATTTAAGATAATTCTGCAGTTGTTCAGCAGCAAAGGTGACCATTGCTTCATTATCTTGATTCTTAGTATCGAGATTTCGTAAGATAAAAACGTCTTTTAGATCAAACAGTTGCAGAAACTTTCGTTCTAATTTTTCGTCCCGTTTCGTATTTTGATAAATGTTGATTTTAACAATACCTTTATCTTGAGCGTCATCTAATGCTTTGGTTATTAGATACCGTGAAAGACTATATTTCTGTGAAATATCTGCAATATTTAATTTACTTAAATAATAATCGTGCGCAATATTTGCGAGTTGTTCATCGGTTAATTGGGTCATTATTTTATTCCTTATTATAAGTTTTTATTTTGTCCTCTTATATTATAAAGTAATTATTTTATTTTTGTTGTAAAGGCTTAAATTAAAATCTAAAAAAACGAGCAGCTTAAACTGCTCGTTTTTTAGTATTCAAACTTATTCTAGTAAATCACAAAAAGTTGCGTGGGTAACTTTTTGTAAATCGGCTGGTTTAATGAAGACGCTACGCCCAACTTTACCACTAGAAACACCGACTTCTTCCTCATTTTTCATCCCTGCATCAAGGTAAATAGGGAAGTGGTGGTTAAAGTAGATACCGATCGGTGTATTCGCACCATGAACGTAACCGGTTGTCTTTTCAAGTTTTTTAAGCGGAAGCATTTCGCACTTTTTATTACCAGAATTTTTGGCTAATTTTTTCATGCTCAAATGTTCTGTAACCGGGACCACCCCGACTAATGGGCCAGTTTTGTTACCACTACAAACCAACGTCTTGTAGACCAAATGTTCATTCTCGTTTAAAATAGAAGTATCCATCTTTGCAACACCACCAGAATCTTTGTGGGTTGCAAATTCGGCTTGACGATAGGGAACTTTGTCCCGGTCAAGAATTTTTTCGACTAACGTTTTTTCAAGTTTACTTTTCTTTTTTGACATTTATACCACCTTTTTCAATGATAGCATTTGCCAAGGGAAAAATAAAAAGGGAGTTTATTTTTTTGAAATTATTAGTTATAAAAATTGCTACTAGTCATGAGGTTGAAGATGCTCTAAGTGTTTTTAGTCAAGATAATTTAAATGCTTTAGGAACTGAAACTAGAAATCGCGATGATTTTAAAAAGGCTGGTTGGCTACATGATTCAACTGTGGTAGAAATGGACGATATTAAAGATCTTCCTAAGGATACACAATTTATTGCTTACTTCGATCAGGAAGCAGATAAAGACGAACTGGTTAAAAAATACCGTGCTAAATTAAAGGAATTAAAGGGTTACGGCCTAAACATTGGTGAAGGTAATATACGGACTTCTTATATCGCTGATCAAGATTGGAATACCGCATGGCAAAAATATTACCACGTAATTGACTTTTCCCGGCATTTAGCTATTGTACCTAAGTGGGAACATTATAAGCCGGTGTTTAAAGACCAGCAGCTGATTAAACTTGATCCAGGCCTAGCTTTTGGGACGGGTAACCATAAAACAACCCAGTTAGCATTGATGGGGATTGAACGAGCAATGATTCGTCCGTCTACGGTAGTTGATGTCGGCACTGGTTCTGGTATCTTGGCAATTGCTGCGGCTAAATTAGGTGCAAAAAAGATTTTGGCTACTGATATTTCTGACGAAGCGGTAACAGCAGCAAAGGAAAATATTGCGCTTAATGATTTGCATAATATTAGTGTCCATAAAACCAACCTTTTAGCCGATGTAAAGGGTAAATTTAATATTATTGTTGCAAACATCTTAGCGGAAATTCTGCTTAATTTAATTCCGCAACTTGATAGTCATTTAAATAAAAACGGTCAAGCTATCTTTTCTGGAATTGATTACCTACAAATGCCTAAAATAAAAAGAGCTTTGAATGCAAATGACTTTAAGATTGACCTGTCTATGCAACAAGGAAGATGGGTTGGCTTAGTAATTGTTAGGAAAGATAAGTAAAAGTGTATTATAATATAAAGTTAAAATGAGCCTGTTGGCTTAAAAACGAGAGGCTATAATTTTATGAGTAAAATTGGACATAAAATAAAGCAAATTCCAATATTAAAAAAATTAAATCAGTTTAAAGCGATGTCAGTTATTTGGTGGAGTCTATTAGTTGCCATTTTGCCTCTTTTATTTAGTTTACTGAGTATACCGGTTATTGTGCGGGTAGGCTTACTTTTTATAATTATCAATTGCTTTATTAGTTACCATGTTGGTAAATTAATTGAAAAATTACACTTGAAATTCTGGTGGTTATTACTTCTACCGATTCTGTTCTGTTTAATAGTTATAATTAGATTTGCTAACTATAATTTGTTATTTGGATTGATTTACCTCATTTTTGAAATATTTGGGCTAATGAATAAACATATCTACAACTAGAAGGGGTGATTGTGTATGTCGAAGTATGTTGAGATGACTCATGACCAGGTTATTGATACCTGTAAGAAATATATGGATGAAAAGCAGGTTGCTTTTGTTGAAAAAGCTTATAAATTTGCTGCTAAAGCTCATAAAGGCCAGAAACGCGCTTCTGGCCAGTCTTATATTGTTCACCCAACTCAAGTTGCGGGTACCTTGGCTAAGCTTGGCCTCGATCCCGACACGGTAGCAGCAGGATTTTTGCATGATACCGTAGAAGGTACAGCCGCTACTAATGACGATATTAAGAGAGAATTTGGTAAAGATGTTGCTTTTATAGTTGATGGCGTAACCAAATTAAAAAAGTACCATTATAAGTCTCACCAAGAATTTTTAGCCGAAAATCACCGCAAGATGCTAATTGCAATGGCTAAAGACCTGCGAGTAATTATGGTTAAGTTAGCTGATCGTTTGCACAATATGCATACCTTGCAACATTTGCGTCCTGATAAGCAACGTAGGATTGCTTCAGAAACCATGGATATTTACGCGCCATTAGCTGACCGCTTGGGTATTGGATCCATTAAGTGGGAATTAGAGGATATGAGTTTCCATTATTTAAACCCAGAAGCTTACTATCGAATTGTTAATTTGATGGACGCAAAGCGTAGTCAACGTGAAAAGTATATTGACGATGCCATTAAGAGCCTGAAAAAAACTTTAGACGGCTTAGGTATTAAATATGATATTTACGGCCGGCCTAAGCATATTTATTCTATTTATAAAAAGATGGTTAATAAGCATAAAGACTTCGATCAAATCTATGATTTGCTTGCTGTGCGGGTCATTGTAAAAACTGTCCGGGATTGTTATGCGGTTTTGGGTGCTGTCCATACTAAGTGGAAACCAATGCCGGGACGATTTAAGGATTATATTGCCGTACCTAAAGTTAACGGTTATCAATCACTTCATACGACCATTATCGGGCCTGGTGGCCGACCACTTGAAATTCAGATTAGAACTGAACAAATGCACGCGGTTGCTGAATACGGTGTTGCTGCCCACTGGGCATACAAACGTGGTAACTTTAACGGTGTAAAGCAAACTAGTTCCAATGAAAAGTTGGATATGGTTCGTGAAATTCTCGAATTAAAGGATGAAACCAAAGACGCTGGCGAATTCATGAAGGGTGTAAAAAGTGATATTTTCTCTGATAGAGTTTACGTTTTTACGCCCAAAGGCGAAGTGTACGAACTTCCTAAAGGTTCAGTAACCCTTGATTTTGCCTATGCGATCCATACTCAAGTAGGTAATCATGCTGTTGGGGCTAAGGTAAATAATAAATTGGTTCCACTGGATTACAAACTGAAAAATGGTGACGTCGTTGAAATTATGACGCAAGCAAATGCTACGCCATCACGTGACTGGGTTGATAGTGTTAAGACTTCACGGGCACGTAATAAAATTCGTCGTTACTTTAGAGGTTTGGACCGGCAAAATAGCATTGAGCAGGGTAAGCAAATGGTTGCCGACCAATTGCATGATCAGGGGTTAGTTCCTAAAGATTTTATGGACAAAGACCATATTGAAAAGATCTTGGATCAATTTAATTACCATACTGCCGATGAAATGTTTGCGGCGGTTGGTTTTGGTGATCAGTCTGCAATTGGAATCGTTAATAGACTTACCTTAGAGCTTCGACGTCAAAACGAGAAGAAGAAACAAAAGGAATACGAGAAGGAAATTTTAAATTCCGGCCAACAATCTTCTTCAGAAAAGCAGCCAAGTAAGAATTCGACCTCACCGATGAAGATTAAGCACAAGAATGGTGTTATGATCCAAGGTATCAGTGATTTAATGCTACATCTGGCTAAATGTTGTAACCCAGTTCCGGGGGATGACATTATTGGTTACGTTACCAAGGGCCGAGGAGTAACTATTCATAGAGCCGATTGTCGTAATATTACTAAAAAGGTCGCTGGTCAAGGTCGTTTAATTGACGTTGAATGGGAGAACGTTGAAGAAAATAGCGCCCAGGCATTTAATGCTGATATTGAGGTCTTTGGCTACAACCGTAGCAACTTACTTGGTGACGTTGTTAATAAGCTTAATTCGTTAACTAATAATATTAATAATATCTCTGGAAAAGTTAATGATGAAAACATTGCGCATATTTATGCGACCGTTGCTGTTAGAAATTCTACGCAATTAGAAGATATCTTAAGTAAATTACGGGATATTCCTGATGTATACAAGACAAAGAGGTCGGATAACTAGTGCGAGTTGTAATTCAAAGAGTTAATCACGCTCAAGTAGACATTGGTGGCAAGACAGTAGGCAAAATTGGTAAAGGTTTGCTTTTGCTAGTTGGCATTAAAGAAGGTGATGAGCTGGCTACGATTAAGAAGGCAGCTGATAAGATCGCTAAAATGCGTATTTTTGAAGATGAAAATGGTAAGACAAATTTGTCTTTAAAAGATGTTAAAAGTGAAATTCTTAGTGTAAGTCAATTTACCCTTTTAGCAAATACTAAGAAGGGGAACCGTCCTAGTTTTGTCCACGCAATGAGACCACCTAAGTCTAAAGAACTATGGGAAGACTTTAATGAAGAACTTAAAAATGATGGCTTTAAAGTTGAAACCGGTAAATTTGGAGCAGATATGCAAGTCAGCTTAGAAAACGATGGGCCTTTTACTATTGTGCTAGACTTATAATTTAGCTTAATACGCTTACAAAGGTTGACTTTAGCTAGTTAAAACTATAAGCTAAAAAAGAATTATCGATGACAAAGAATGTAGATTAGTAATTTCTATTTCAGAGACCGCTTATTATGCTGTGAAAGTGGATAGAAAGCTAGCTGTGACCCTTTAACAGGTAATGGTTCGTACCGCGAGCGTTAATCGCAGCAAGCAAAAGGTGGTACCGTGCTAATCTTAAGCGCCCTTGATTTTATTCAAGGGCGCTTTTATTTTTGTTAATAATAAATAAAGGATGATTAAATGAGAGTACAAAAACCAAAGGGAACAGTTGACATTTTGCCAGATGTCTCTGGTTCATGGGAAAAAGTAGAACAGATAGCGCGCGATTTCTTTAAACGAGCAAATTATCGTGAAATTCGCACACCAAGTTTTGAAAATTATGAAATTTTTTCACGTTCTAGTGGTCAAAGTTCAGATGTCGTAGAAAAGGAAATGTATGACTTTAAGGATAAAGGTGGTCGCCACATTGCCTTACGTCCTGAAGGAACGGCTGGTGTAGTTCGTGCATACGTTGAAAATAAAATGTATGCCCCAGAAGTAGTTAAGCCGTTTAACGTTTATTACATTGAATCGACTTTTAGGTATGAGAGGCCACAGGCTGGACGGCAAAGAGAATTTCACCAGATTGGGGTTGAAAGTTTCGGTTCAAGTAGCCCACTAGCTGACGTTGAAACCATAATGATGGGGCACGATCTTTTAGCTGAACTTGGGGTTAAAAATTATTCGCTGCACATCAATAGTTTAGGAAATGCACAGGTACGAAAGAATTATCATGATGCGTTAGTAAAATACTTTACTCCTTTAAAGGATCAGCTTTCAGAAGATTCGCAACGACGGTTAAGTATGAACCCGCTTAGAATTTTGGATTCAAAATCGGATAAGGACAAACGATTTTTGCCAAATGCTCCGAAAATTATCGATTATCTCGATGAAGATTCGAAGAAGAATTTTAAGACTATAACCGATATGCTTGATCAACTCGGAATTGATTATGTATTAGATGACGATTTAGTTCGTGGGCTTGATTATTATACCGGCATTATTTTCGAATTCATGGTTGATGATAAGAGCTTATGGGAATCACCAACAACTATTCTTGGTGGTGGCCGTTATGATCACCTTGTTCAAGAATTTGATGGACCGGCTACACCTGCCGTTGGTTTTGGTATTGGTGAGGAAAGATTAATGCTGGTTTTACAGAAGCAAAATCCTGACTTATTTAGGGATCAAGGGATTGATTTCTTTATCACTAATATTGGTGCTGGTACGGAAATGAAGACCGTTGAAATAGCACGCAGTTTACGGGCACAAGGCTTCAAAACCCAATATGATGTTGACCAAAAGAAGCTTAAGGCTCAGTTCAGGAAAGCAGACCGGGTTGGTGCGAAATACGTTATCACTTTAGGTGCTAAAGAATTAGAAAATGGCACTTTGAATATTAAACGCTTAGCAGATGGCAAGACCATAGATCTTAGTCTTGATGATGTTAATGACATGCAAACAGTTATGAAACGATTGAAGGATTAGTAGAATGGAACATATGGAAAAAAGAACAAATTATTGTGGCAATATCACTGCTGACTACATTGGTAAAAAAGTAAATTTGTATGGTTGGGTACAACGTGTACGTAACCTGGGTAATTTACTATTTATTGATTTAAGAGACCGTGAAGGAATCGTTCAGATCGTCGTTAACCACGATTCCGGTAAGAAGCTGATGGATATTGCTGAATCACTTGGTAATGAATACGTTCTCCAAGTTAAGGGTAACGTTGTTAAGCGTTCTGATGTTAACCCAGATATGAAGACCGGTGAAGTTGAAGTTGATGCAACTGATATCATTATTTTAAATAAAGCTAAAAACCCACCGTTTGAAATTAAAGATAATATTGATGTTAGTGAACAAACAAGGTTAAAGTACCGTTACCTTGATTTACGTCGTCCAAGTGTTCAAAAGGCTATAATTTTACGTTCAAAGATTTTACGTGCTACACATGAGTACTTCGACCAGCATGGGTTTATTAATATTGAAACCCCAGAACTCGGTAAATCATCTCCAGAAGGTGCACGGGATTACCTGGTTCCTTCACGAATTTATCCAGGGAGCTTCTATGCTCTTCCGCAATCACCACAATTGTTTAAGCAATTGTTAATGGGTGCTGGTTTTGATAAATATTATCAACTTGCACGTTGCTTCCGTGATGAGGATCTTCGTGGTGACCGGCAACCAGAATTTACCCAGATTGATATGGAAACCTCATTTTTGGATGAAAAGGGTGTTCAAGATTACACTGAAGGCCTTTTGAAGAAGATCATGAAAGATGTTATGGGGATTGATCTAAAGACACCAATTGCCCGTATGTCATGGAATGATTCAATGAACAAGTATGGTACCGATAAGCCGGATACTCGTTATGGCATGCTTATTCACGATTTAAGCCCAATCTTTAAGGATAGCGACTTTAGGGTATTTTCCGGTGCAATTGCTGATGGTGGTTATGTAAAAGGAATTGCCGTTAAAAATGGTGCTAAGGCATACTCACGTAAAAAACTTGACAAGAAACAAGATTATATCAAACGTTACCATGCTAAAGGTTTAGCTTGGGTTAAATATGAAGACGGTGATTTCTCCGGACCTGTTGCCCGTTTCTTAACGGATGAAGACAAGGAAGCCTTAAAGAAGGAATTTAACCTTGAAGGTGGAGAATTAGTTGTATTTGTAGCCGACAAATGGAAAGTTTGTTGTGATTCACTTAACCACTTACGGCGTGAATTTGCTAAAGAAACTGATATTATTCCTAAGCATGTCTTTGATTTTGTTTGGGTTGTCGATTGGCCACTATTTGAATATGATGAAGGACGTGGCAGATGGGTTGCTGCTCACCACCCATTTACTATGCCAGATGATGAAGGTATTAAGTTACTTGATACTGATCCGCATAAAGCACATGCACGCAGTTACGACATTGTTATGAACGGTGATGAAATGGGTGGCGGTTCAATCCGTATCCATAAACGCTCTATTCAAGAGAAGATGTTTAAGGCATTAGGCTTCACTAAGAAGCGGGCTTATGAGCAATTCGGCTACTTAATGGACGCACTAGACATGGGATTCCCGCCACATGCTGGTTTAGCTATTGGCTTGGATAGATTTGCTATGATGCTTGCCGAAAAGGATAATATCCGTGACGTACAAGCATTCCCTAAGAATGCTAATGCTTCAGAACCAATGATGCATGCCCCAGCTCCAGTTTCTAAAGGACAATTATCCGAATTAGGAGTTGAAGTTGATAGTAAATATAGTGACAGTGTTAAGAAGACTGAAGACCACCTTGAAGATGAAGCACAAAAAGATGCTGATAAGAATTCAACTTGGGATAAAAACTAATTAAACATAATCAAATTAAATTAGACAAAAAAGGAAGCATAGAAATTAATCTATGCTTCCTTTTAGTTTATCTTCAATAATTATAAATTATTGATATACTTGGTAATTCTTTTTACAGATTCTCTTAAGTTCTCATCAGAAGAAGCGTAGGACAGGCGAACATAACCTGCTCCACCTTTACCAAAGTAACTACCAGGAGTGAGACCAACCTTAGCTTTCTTAGCCAGGTCAGTAGCAAATTTAACGTCATCACTACCAAATTTTTCTGGAATTTTAGCGAAGATATAGAAGGCACCTTCTGGCGTAGCCATCTTGAAGCCATTCTTCTCTAATCCAGATTGAATAATATGTAATCTTCGTTCATACGTATTCTTTGAATTGATTGGATCTTGATTACCGTTGTTTAATGCCTCAACAGCTGCAGCTTGAACGTTATCAGTAACAGAAGTAATTAAGAATGAATTAATCTTAATAATTGTACCCATTACTTCCTTTGGACCTGCAATATAACCAATTCGCCAACCGGTCATTGCGAAGTCTTTGGATAGACCGGACATTAAAATATTCCGATCAGGAATAATTTGTGATAGGGAGTAGTGTTTAGCTCCACCATAAGTTAATTCTGCATAGATTTCATCACTAACGGAATACAAATGGTATTCTTTGATGACTTTAGCTAGATCTTCTAGTGTCTTCTTTGAATAAACTCGACCGGTAGGATTAGATGGATCAGTTAGGATAATGGCCTTAGCACCCTTACCTTCATTTTCCATTACTTCTCTTAAGTGATCGGCAGTAAGAATAAACCCATCCTTTGAGGTATCAATTTGAACTGGTACTCCGCCGGCCATTTCAATTATTCCAAAATAAACACCCCATACAGGAGTAGGAACCAAAATCTTTTCACCAGGGTTAAGCAGAGCCATACAGACCGCGTTTAAAGCTCCAGTAACACCGACAGTAATGCAGACCTCACTATTAGGGTCATAATGAACTCCAAGACTACGGTCTAAGTACTTGCTAACCGCGTCAAGTAATTCTGGTTTCCCAGCACCAGGAGCATAGTGGGAATCGTCCTTCTTAATGTCACGAATTGCTGCTTCCTTTACATGATCAGGAGTAGCAAGATCAGGCTCACCAATAGTTAATTTGATAATACCAGGAATTGCTGATATTTTTTCGTCAAATGCACGAATATTTGAATTAGGTAAAGCTTTTCTACTTTTATTAATTGTATTACCTAAGTCACTAGCTAATTTTGGCATGTATAAATTCCTTTCTTTATATTTACTTAGAATAATAGATAAGCTTATCATATTTACTTAGAATAATAGATAAGCTTATCTTTTAATTTTTATCTATATAAGTAAATTATAGCTTATATTTTAAATGCATGTGCGGAATCTCCATATTTTTATAAGCATTTAAAGATATGAATTTTATGTTTTCTGCTATAGTTATTGATGAAAATGAGGTGTTGGAAATGAAAATGGACAAAGATAAAAAAGAGCAGGCTTTGAAGAATTTGAGTAAGGAAGAATATGCGTCTACCCAGAAGGCTGCTACTGATTTTCCATTTATGGGTAAGTACGATAATTTCTATGAAAAGGGCATTTATGTTGATGTAGTGTCGGGAGAACCACTATTTTCTAGTTTGGATAAGTATGATTCTGGCTGTGGCTGGCCAAGTTTTACCAAACCGATTAAGAAGTTAGATTATCACCGGGATCAATCTCACAACATGGATAGAACTGAAGTAACCAGTCCAGAAAGTGACTCACATTTGGGTCATGTATTTTCTGATGGTCCAACAGATAAGGGTGGATTAAGATACTGTATAAATTCTTCGGCTCTAAAATTTGTTCCGTACGATAAACTTGATGAGGAAGGTTATAGTCAATACAAAGCGCTTTTTAAATAAAAAGAAGGGTAATAAGTATTATGGATAAGAATGATAACAAAAGTTTAGACACTGCGATTTTTGCTGGTGGTTGTTTTTGGTGCATGGTTCAGCCTTTTGATAGTTTACCAGGGGTAGAAAAAGTTGTTTCCGGCTATACTGGTGGCCATGTTGCTAATCCTAGCTATGAGCAGGTATGTTCCGGATTAACGGGCCACGTAGAAGCAGTTGAAATAACGTATGATCCTGAGGTTATGCCTTATAAAAAATTGCTTCAGTATTACTGGCAAGTAACCGATCCCACTGACGCTATGGGCCAATTTCAAGATCGTGGTAATACTTATCAGCCAATAATTTTTTATAATTCTCAAGCACAAAAGGAAGAGGCTGAAAAATCTAAACAGGAATTACAAGATAGTGGTAAATTTGATCAAAAAATTGTTACCCAGATTAATCCTGCTAAAACTTTTTATCCAGCTGAAGATTATCACCAAGACTTTTATAAGAAGGATCCTCTCCGTTATCAAATCGAAGAATCTGGTGGTCGTGCTAAATTTATTAAGAAACATTGGCAAAAATAAATTATTTTTTGTTGGTCGACTTTAGAACTTTTGTTACACTATACGTGTTCAATTTAAAAACTTATTTTTCTAAAGGACTAATTATTAACAAATGGATCAATTAGATCGCTTTAATCGCCGCTATAATTTTTTGTCTAAAATTTCAGCGGCTTTCTTTTATTCTTTGGCTGTAGCCGTTGCCCTAAACTTCTTTTGGACACCTGGACATATGTATTCATCAGGGATTACTGGTTTTGCGCAGTTGATTAATACTTTAAGTGAAAGGTATTTACCGTTTACCTTAACAACGTCAATGATGTATTTTGCACTGAATGTACCCTTATTCATTGTTGGATGGACAAAGATAGGTCATAAATTTACCCATTTTACCGTCGCAACTGTTATATTGGGATCAATCATGATGCACCTAATTCATCCAATCAATATGCACCTTGATCCGTTAGTTTGTGCGATTTTTGGTGGTATGATCAATGGTCTAGGTACTGGTTTTGCTCTTAAAAATGGAATCTCAACCGGTGGAATTGACATCATTGGAATTGTAATCAGACAAAAGACGGGAACAAGTTATGGTAAAGTTAATATCTTGATTAACCTAATCATTATTGCAGCCGCTGGTTTTGTCTTTGGTTGGACTAGAGCACTTTATTCTGCGCTGACTATTTTTATTAATGGTCGGGTAATTGATGCCGTTTATACGCAACACCAAAAAATGCAGGTTATGGTTGTTACTAGCCACCCACAGGCGATTATTGACGGTATTCAGGATAGAATGCATCGTGGAATTACCATTTTGCATGATGCTGAAGGGGCATATAGCCATATCGAAAAGACTGTTTTGGTAACAATCATTGACCGTTATGATATGTATGATATTCTCAATATCGTTAAAAAAGCAGATCCATACGCCTTCATGAGTGTAAGCGAAGTCGAACGAGTTTATGGCAGGTTCAAGGAACAAGAGATTGTCTAACTGGTTGAGTGATTAAAATTAGGATAAAAATAAAAGCCATTTTAAAGAAGTTTCTTTAAAATGACTTTTTTCTTGTCTTTAAATATTTATTATTTATTTTTCAATTCCAAGATGTTTTAGAATCAAAGCGGCCGTTTCTTCAATCGAACGGTCAGCGACGTTAATTACGTAACAGCCTAACTTCTTATAAAGCTTTTGTGCTGCCTCTAATTCCTTGTTAATTGAATCCATGTTGGAATAAGTTGTATCTGGGTTTAAACCATAAGAAATCATTCTTTGCTTTCTAATATGATTCAAAACGGATGGATCATTGGTTAAACCAACAATTTTCTTAGGATCAATTTCGTAAATTTCCTTAGGGATATGAGTCTCAGGAACTAATGGTAAATTGGCAACTTTTAAGTTCATGTTGGCAAGATACAGTGACAATGGTGTTTTAGAAGTTCTAGAAACTCCGAGTAATACAACGTCAGCTTCCAAAAAGCCTTTTGGATCTTTACCATCATCGTACATTACAGCAAATTCCATTGCAGAAATTCTATCGAAGTATTTTTGATTCATCTTATGCTGTGCACCAATTTTTTCAACTGGGCGCATACCCGTTGTCTTTTGCAGTGCTTCAACAATAGGTGAGAAAATATCGATGCTTTGAACTTTATGTTCGCGGGCAAAGCGAATTATAGGTATCTGCATCTCATCTTTAACTAAACTATAGACAATAACTAGGTTGGGATACTTTTCCACTTCATCGAGAGTATTCTTTAACTTCTCTTTGTTGTTAATAAATGGATAACGACGGTAATTAATCTTTGCATCAGGAAATTCAGCGGCAGCAGCAACTACGTTGTTAAAAGCAGTATCACCGGCGGCATCCGAAATAATGATAATGTTGATTTCTTTCTTTGATGTTTTTTCTGGCATTATGTACACTTCTTTCTAGAGATTAATTATACAGTTTCTGAAAATAGATTAACAGTTCTATAGTATAGATAATACTAAAATTAAAAACTTTTTTTAAAAATATTGGCAGATTATGTTGACCCAGCTCCTCTGTTTGTTATAATGAAACCAATGTATGACGTAACGTCAAGAAATGGAAGGAGGGATCACACATGGCTAAGACAGTCGTTCATGAAAACGAGTCTATTGATGATGCTCTTCGTCGTTTCAAACGTTCCGTTTCGAGAAGTGGTACCTTACAAGAATACCGCAAACGCGAATTCTACGAAAAACCTAGTGTTCGTAGAAAGCTGAAATCAGAAGCTGCACGTAAGCGTAGACATTATTAATAAATGTGTGAGAAACTTCTATCGTTTTGATAGAAGTTTTTCTTTTTGTATAAAAAATTACGGTAAATACTTTAATTAGCTTAATTCCACACATACGTGCCTGACTTTTGCTATAATTTAACTAGGTTTTATTTTAAGGAAGAAGGATTAACCTTGAGTTTATCTGATGAAATTATGGACGACATGAAAAAAGCTATGAAAGCCCATGATAAAGTTAAATTAAATACTGTGCGAATGATTAAATCAGCACTTATGAATGAAAAGATTAAGTTGGGACATAAGTTAAGTCCCGATGAAGAATTAACAGTTCTTAATCATGAAAAAAAGCAAAGAGAAGAATCAATTGCTGAATTTACTAAAGCTTCACGTAAAGATTTAGCCGATGAAACTAAAAAAGAACTTACAATTGTTGAAGGCTATATGCCTAAACAATTGTCAAAGGACGAATTGGATAAAATCGTTTCTGAGACAATTTCCGAAGTTGGTGCCAAAGGCAAATCTGACTTCGGTAAGGTAATGAAAGCATTGATGCCTAAAGTTAAGGGTAGAGCTGACGGTAAAGAAGCTTCAGCTTTAGTACGTGACCATCTAAGTTAAGCAGTAAAGGAGAGAGTTATTTGGCCGAAACCGATTTTATTCCTAAAAATCCAGAGAATATCCAAAAATTAGTTGGAATTAATGATGGTAATCTGAACCTCTTGTCTGAAGGTTACGATGTTTCAGTTACTGACACGGGTAATCAAATTGTGATTACTGGTGACAGTGCTGGTTCACAAAAAGTTGTAGCAGTTTTGAAAGCATTAGATAATGTTGTGAGTTCTGGTGTTAACATTGGTGCTCCCGATGTTGTCAGTGCAATGAAAATGGCTGATAAGGGGACTACAGAGTACTTTCCTGACCTGTATAAGAAAATTTTGATTCGGGATGCTAAAGGCAAACCGATCAGGGTTAAAAATATGGGGCAAAAGCGGTATGTGGAGGCTATTCAAAAGAGTGATGTTGTATTTGGTATTGGTCCTGCTGGTACCGGTAAAACGTTCTTAGCCGTCGTATGCGCAATTTCTGCCTTTAAGAAAGGTGAAGTATCGCGAATTATTCTGACTAGACCTGCGGTTGAAGCTGGCGAGTCCCTTGGCTTTTTACCAGGAGACTTAAAAGAAAAGGTTGATCCATATCTGCGGCCAATATATGACTCCTTGTACGCAATTTTAGGTAAAAGTACGACTGAACGGTTAATGGAACGTGGCGTAATTGAAGTCGCCCCACTCGCATATATGCGGGGGCGTACTTTAGATGACGCCTTTGTTATTTTAGATGAAGCTCAAAACACGACAGATGCACAAATGAAAATGTTTCTGACCCGGTTAGGCTTTAATTCTAAGATGATTGTCAATGGTGATATTACACAAGTTGATCTGCCAGGTAGACAACATAGTGGTCTAATTGATGCGCGAAGGATTTTAAGAAATATTGATCAAATCAAATTTGTTAAGTTTACTTCTAACGATGTCGTTCGGCACCCAGTAGTTGCCAAAATTATTAATGCATATGAAAAAGAGGATGCTCAACGTAAACATGGAGCCAATTGATATTACTTATAATGATGAGGTCGACTTTTTAAAAGATGATCGCCGCGACTGGCAAAAGTGGATCATGAAATTGCTCCTTTTAGCCAAGAAAGAAATTGGGAAAAAGAACAATTTAGGAATGAGCATCAACTTTGTAGATGAAGATCATAGTCAAGAAATAAATAAAAAGTACCGTGATAAGGATCGTCCGACTGATGTTATTTCTTTTGCCATTGAAGATGGTGATGAAGACTTTGATATTGCAGCTTTTGAGGATGATCCCGATTTTCAAGAAGATATCGGTGATTTATTTATGTGCCCGGGTGTGATCAAGCGCCACAGTGTTGAATATGGTACTGGTTTCGACCGGGAATTTGGCTACACAATTGTTCACGGTTTTCTGCATTTGAATGGTTATGATCATATTAAGCCAGATGAGGCAAAGAAAATGTTTGGTATTCAAGGAAAAGTATTGAAAGATTATGGCTTGCCACTTTATTCTGATCAATTAGATAAAGGCAGAGGAAAATAATGACTGAAAATAAAAAAATTAAATCTGGATTTGTTGCCCTGGTAGGCCGTCCTAATGTAGGTAAATCAACTTTGATGAACTATTTGGTTGGCCAGAAGGTGGCAATTACTTCGAGCAAGCCACAAACAACTAGAAATAAAATTTCTGGTATTTATACTTCAAATGATATGCAGGTTGTTTTTGTTGATACACCGGGTATTTTTAAGCCTCGTTTAAAGCTTGATGATTACATGGATAAGGCCAGTATCTCAAGTTTAAATGAAGTTGACTTAGTCTTATTTATGGTTGAACCTGATGAAATTGGGAAGAGTAATGAATATATTGGCGATTTATTAAAAAAGGTAAAGGTACCGGTTTTTCTGGTCATTAATAAAGTAGATAAGGTTAATCCCGATAAATTATTACCAATTATTGATTCTTACCGAAAATTTGAAAATTTTAAGGAATACCTGCCGATTTCAGCCACTAAAGGGATCGGTATTTCTGATTTACTTGAGACAATTCATAAGTATTTGCCTGATGGCCCAGAATACTATGATCCTGATCAAATAACGGATCGTCCCGAATACTTTCTTGTTGCTGAATTAGTTCGTGAGCAAATTTTGAAATTAACTGCTCAAGAAGTACCACATGCTACCGCTGTGAAGGTTGAACGAATGAATCAACATGTAAGAGGTAAGCTGAAGATTGAAGCTACAATTTATGTAGAAAAAGATGGTCAAAAAGGCATTATTATCGGTAAAGGCGGTAAGATGCTTAAGCAGATAGGTATTAATTCACGTAAACAGATTGAAGCTTTGCTAGGTGAGAAAGTTAACCTCCGTTTATGGGTTAAAGTTCAATCTAAGTGGCGGTCTGATCCGAGTTTCTTAAAACAGATTGGCTATGATAAGAAGGAATTGTCTTAAATGGCGCGTGAACTTAAAGAAGTTCAAGGCATAATTTTTAAAAGGCAAAAATATAAAGAGGCAGATTTATTAGCTAAAATAATGACAAAAGGGAATGGCATTATTACTTTAATTGTTCGGGGTGCACTTAAACCAAAATCTAAATTAGGCGCTGCTACCTTGAATTTTTCTTATGGTAATTATGTAATTTATACAAGTGGTCATGGTCTTAGCAACCTGCGGACTTATAAAGAAGTAAGGCAATTCGATGGTTTATATAATGATCTGACTAAGAATGCTTATGCTTCTTTTATTTTGGATTTAATTGATCATGCTTTTCTCGAATATCAAAATTTGGGTAAATATTATACCTTAGCCTTATATGCTATTAAAAAGATTAATGCCGGCGTAGATCCAGAAATGATTACGCAAATCGTGCAGATGCAATTGTTAGCAGCTTATGGGGTTGAACCACAATTAAAACAATGTGTGATTTGTGGTAAAAGTCAGGGAATTTTTGATTATTCTATTAAACGTGGTGGTATTTTATGCAGTGATCATTTTCGGGTAGAGAATAGCCGGATGCATTTGAAGCCTAAACAAACGGCAGTATTAAGAACAATCGGCTTACTTCCAATAGAACGTTTAGGTTCAATTAAGGTAAGTGATGATACCAAAAAGGCTACCAGAAAGGCAATTGATCGCATTTACCGTGATACAATTGATTTAAATTTAAAGACCAAAAAATTCCTTGATGAATTAAAGATGTTTAATTAAAGATTTGTTTTTGTTTTAATTATTATGGTAGAATAATAACGTATTTTGACAGTAATGAGGATTTAGAAAAGTACTAGCCCAGCGAGTGTCGTAGGATGTGAGGACATCTAGGAAAAGGTACCTCTAGTCAAACTAATTAAGGGCAGGAAGATATTTCCTGAATTAGGGTGGAACCGCGAGTTTAATTCGTCCCTATGCAAGTTTTGCATAGGCTTTTTTTATGGTCTATTGCAGAAAGGAATAGAAAATGGCAGAAAAGAAATTAAATATTCAAGATATGATCATGAAACTGGAAAAATTCTGGTCTTCTAAAGGTTGTATGATTATGCCTTCATATGATGTTGAAAAGGGTGCAGGAACTATGAGTCCTTACACTTTTCTTCGTGCGGTTGGTCCTGAACCGTGGGCAGCTTGCTATGTAGAACCATCCAGAAGACCTGCAGACGGTCGTTATGGTAAAAACCCTAACCGTCTGTATCAGCACCACCAATTTCAGGTAGTTATTAAACCAGCACCAGAAGATATTCAACAGTATTATTTGGATAGTTTGCGGGTACTTGGAATCGAACCTCTCGAACACGATATTCGTTTCGTTGAGGATAACTGGGAAAATCCATCTATGGGTTGTGCCGGTGTCGGTTGGGAAGTTTGGCTTGATGGCATGGAAGTTAGTCAATTTACTTATTTCCAAGTTGTTGGTGAGCTCGACGTAAAGCCTACTATGAGTGAGATCACTTACGGAATTGAACGGCTTGCATCATATATTCAAGATGTTAACTCAGTCTTTGATTTGGTCTGGGGTAATGGTGTGCTCTACCGCGATATCTTTAAAGAGCCAGAATATGAACATTCTAAATATGCGTTTGAAGAATCTAACCAGGATAATCTTCTTAAATTATTCGATCTTTACGAAGCAACGGCTAAACGTTTACTTAGTCAGAATTTGGTTCATCCTGCATATGATTATATTTTAAAGTGTTCGCACACATTTAATTTGCTGGATGCACGAGGTGCGGTTTCAGTTACTGAACGTGCCGGATACTTATCCAGAATTAGAGATTTGGCTCATCAAGTTGCAGTAAGCTTTGTAGAAGAACGTGAAAAGCGTGGCTTCCCACTTCTTAAGAATGCAAAGAATAAGAAAGCAGGGCTTGAAAATGACTAAAGATTATTTATTTGAAATTGGTACAGAAGAAATGCCGGCTCATGTTGTTTCTCGTAGTGTTAAACAACTCGCTGACAGAACCAGAAAATTCTTAAAGGAGAATGGTTTAAAGTTTAAGGATATTAAAACTTATTCAACACCACGTCGCCTTACAATTCTTGTTGAAGATTTAGCTGAAAAGCAAAAAGATATCGATAAAGTAAAGAAGGGTCCAGCCAAAAAGATTGCTCAGGATGCTGATGGTAACTGGACAAAGGCTGCCCAAGGCTTTGCTCGTGGTCAAGGTATGACGCCAGATGATATTTACTTCCAAGAACTTAAGGGTACCGAATATGCTTATGTTCACGTTAAAAAGGAAGGGAAAAAAGCCAGTGATATTTTACTTGGAATGAGTAATATCATTAAAGCAATGACTTTTCCTACTAAAATGCGTTGGGATTCGAATGATTTCGAATTTGTTCGCCCAATTCACTGGTTAGTGTCGCTATTTGGCAGTGACGTAATTCCAGTTAAAATTTTAGATATTACGGCTGGCCGTAAAACCCAAGGACACCGCTTTTTAGGTGACTCTGTTGTTTTGGCAAATGCAGATGATTATGAAGATGCATTAAAGGATCAATTCGTTATTGTGGATGCCGATGAACGCAAAGACATGATCGTTCACCAAATGAACGACTTGGTGAAGAAAAACAATTGGAAGATCAAGCCAGATAAGAATTTGCTTGAAGAAGTTACTAATTTGGTTGAATATCCAACTGTTTTTGCAGGGTCTTTTGATAAAAAGTATTTGAAGATGCCTAAAGAAGTTTTGATTACCTCAATGAAAGATAATCAAAGGTACTTTGAAGTTTATGATCAAGACGATAATTTGATTAACCACTTCATCGCTGTTCGTAACGGTAACAAGGATTATCTTGATAACGTTATTTCCGGTAATGAAAAGGTCTTGGTTGCTCGGTTAGATGATGCGCAATTCTTCTACGATGAAGACCGTAAATACCCACTCAGTCACTTTGTTGATCGTTTACAAAACGTATCATTCCACGATAAGATCGGATCAATGGCAGATAAGATGAAGCGGGTACGTATTATCGGTGACTTTTTAGCTAAACACTGGAAATTACAAGATCAAGTAGTTAAGGACTTTGACCGTGCGAGTGAACTTTATAAGTTCGACTTAGTAACCCAAATGGTTGGAGAATTCTCTGAATTACAAGGTGTAATGGGGATGCATTATGCACGGCTTGCTGGTGAAAACGAAGAAGTTTCTGTAGCTATCAAAGAGCACTACATGCCAGCTACTTCAGAAGGCCCGCTTCCAGAAACTACCGTTGGTTCACTTCTGTCTGTAGCTGATAAACTTGATACCATTATTACTTTCTTTGGTGCAGGTATGATTCCTACTTCATCTAATGATCCATATGCATTACGGCGTAACGCTTATGGAATTGTAAGAATTTTACTTAACCAAAAATGGTCATTACCGTTTAACGAAGCTTTGCCTGAGATGGTTGATTTGCTTAAGGGTAAGACTCCTGCTAAGTTACCTAAAGCTGGCACTCAAGATGAAGAAATAGCTTCATTTATTCGTGACAGAATTAAGCAATATCTACAGAAGAACAAGTTTAAGTACGATATTATTGATGCCGTACTTGCTTCAAGTCAACAGGATCCAATTCAAATTTTAGCTGCAGCGAATGTTTTGCAATTACACCATGATGATGATAAATTTACACCTGTTGTTGAAAGCTTAACTAGAATCGATAACATTCTTAAAAAGGCTAAATTTAAGGGTCAAGCTAAGGTTGATAAGAGTTTGTTTGAAAATAATAGTGAGAATGAACTATATGCTGGTGTAGAAAATCTGCAGGATGTAGTCGATTTAGCAGACCTTTATGAAGGCTTTGTTCAATTGCAACCAGTTATTGACCAGTACTTCGATACTAATATGATTATGGATAAAGATGAAAAGATTAGAAATAATCGTTTAGCTCAATTAAGTAATGTAAGTGAATTGGCAGACCGTTTAGGGGATTTGAGCAAATTAGTTATTAAGTAATTTTAATAAAGAATAGGTGATTGGAATGGCTGGATTAATTCCTGAGAAAGTTATCGAAAAGGTACGTAGCAACGTCAATATTGTAGATGTAATCAGCCAATATGTTTCACTTGAAAAGAAAGGCAAAGACTATATCGGTCTTTGCCCTTTTCATCAAGAAAAAACACCATCATTTACGGTTAACGAGGATAAGCAATTTTTTAAATGTTTCGGTTGTGGTAAGGGTGGTAATGTTTTTAAATTCTTGATGTATAAAGACAACTTAACCTTTCCTGAAAGTGTTAAACAAGTAGCTGAGTTTGCACATATCAAGTTATCGGGAAACTTTACTAAGCCTAAAGTTTCTAATACGATGACCCTCATGTTTCAGGATGCAACTGAATTTTATCATCATGTATTGTTGACAACCAATGCGGGCCGTAGAGGGCTGCGTTATGCAAGAGAACGTAAAATGTCAGATGAGATTCTCGAACATTTTCAAATAGGTTATGCTCCTAAACAGGATAATTTATTATTAACTTTCTTGCGTGGCAGAAACTATAAGGATGATGATTTATTTAGGAGCGGTTTATTTGTTGAAAGCAAGGATGGTCGTTTATTTGATCGTTTCCGTGATCGTTTGATGTTTCCGTTAGGGAATGAGAGTGGCTATGTTATCGGCTTTTCTGGACGAAGGATTTCTAACGATAAAACGGTTGCTAAGTACATTAATAGTCCTGAAACAAAATTGTTTAATAAATCTAAGGTGCTTTTTAACTTTTCGGAAGCTAAGAAAGCTGCCAAGCAAGAAGGGCATCTAGTTTTATATGAGGGCTATATGGATGTAATTTCTGCCTATAAGGCAGGAGTTAAATCTGGAATTGCTTCAATGGGAACTAGCTTAACCGATCAACAAATATACATGCTCAAACGGGTAACTAAAAATATAATTATCAATTACGATGGGGATGAACCTGGTGTTCACGCTGAAGAGCGGGCTACTAAAATGTTCCAAAAAGCTGGCGGTTTTAACATTGGGGTCGTTGTTTTGCCAGATGGCTTAGACCCAGATGAGTACGTAAAGAAATACGGTACGGAAAAGTATCAAGATGAAGTAAAAGGTGCGTTTACCGCAACCGATTTCTTCTTAAAGCGGTTGGCTAAAAAGTATAATTTAAATAATGATCGGGAAAAGATCGTTTATTTAGATGAGGCCGTCAAAGTAATAGCTAAATTAACTAATCCGGTGGAACAGGACCTTTATATTGATAAGATTGCTAAAGCCCAAGGTGTTTCAAAGGCTTCTTTAAAAGCAAATTTAATCAAGCAGCAGCGACGTGAGCGGACAGCTAATCGGCATAAGGGGAGTAATTATGATAATTCTTTACCTACGCCAGAATTACAAGATTTAACTCCGCCGACACCGACTGATGCACCTGAAGATGAAAAGGGTGATCGTGATCCAGTTCAAACGAGGCTACTTTATTTATTCATTCATTCAACCCATGCAAAAAATTATTTATTAAAGAAAAAATTTCTGTTTCCTGACAAGGATTATGCAAAACTTGCTGAATTGTGGTTAAAATTTAGTGAAAGTCATGAAAATCCGGAAATTAATAGTTTCTTAGATTTTATTCCTGAAGAACTTCAAGGTATAATAGTAAGTGCTGAAATGGCAGATATGCCCGATGATTTTACTGAAAATGAAATTGATGAGCAAATTAGTGCACTCCATATGCGTAAGATCAATTCCAAGCTAGATGAGCTTAAAAACCAATTAAATGATGCTAGACGCAAAACGGATACAGAGGAAATAATAAAAATTACTCAAAAGATTTTAAATTTGAAGAGAATCCAGGGCAAGAAGGAGGCTTTTTAGTGGTAAAGAAAAGTACTACAAAGACTACAAAGAAGACTAGAACTACTGCGAAAAAAACGAAAACTAGGGCTACTACAAAGAAGCGAAGAGCCACTACGAAGAAACAACCTGTTAAGAGGACTAATACTATCTCTTTAGACAAGTTGGTTAAAAAAGTCGTAAAAGACGTTAAGAAGAGTAAAACGATTACTGAAAAAGACTTCATGAATCGGTTGGTTAAGCCTTACAAGCTACAAGGTAAGGCCGTTGACCAATTAGTCCAGGAGTTCGAAGACAATGGCATCAGTATTGTTGATGATAAGGGCGATCCTTCTAAATTAGCTTTAAAGAAACAAAAGGATGTTGAAAAGGCTGAATTAAAGGATATGTCCGCTCCATCAAGCGTTAGGATGAACGATCCAGTTCGAATGTACTTAAAGGAAATTGGACGTGTTCCCCTACTTAATGCTGATCAGGAAATTGCCCTTGCTAAGAGAATCGAAGCAGGAGACGAGGAAGCAAAGCAGGAATTAGCTGAAGCTAACTTACGTTTGGTTGTTTCTATTGCTAAACGGTATGTTGGCCGTGGCATGTCCTTCTTGGATCTTATTCAAGAAGGTAACATGGGGCTAATGAAGGCTGTTGATAAATTTGATTATACTTTAGGATTTAAATTTTCTACTTATGCAACATGGTGGATTAGACAAGCTATTACCCGTGCCATTGCTGACCAGGCAAGAACCATCAGAATTCCGGTTCACATGGTAGAAACTATTAATAAGTTAATCAGAATTCAACGTCAATTGCTTCAAGACTTAGGTCGTGAACCGACTCCTGAAGAAATCGGAGCCGAAATGGATATGCCGACTAAGAAAGTACGTGATATCCTGAAGATCGCTCAAGAACCGGTTTCTCTTGAAACGCCTATCGGTGAGGAGGATGATTCTCATTTGGGTGATTTCATTAAGGATAAAGATGCTACCAGCCCTGAGCAACATGCTTCTTATGAAATGTTAAAGGAACAACTTGAAGAAGTTCTTGATACTTTAACTGATCGTGAGGAAAATGTTTTAAGATTGCGGTTTGGCCTTGATGATGGTCGTACCCGTACTTTGGAAGAAGTTGGGCGTGTATTTGGTGTTACCCGTGAGCGTATTCGTCAGATTGAAGCAAAGGCTTTGCGCAAGCTGCGGCACCCGAGTCGTTCTAACCAATTACGTGATTTTTTAGATGAATAAAGTAATTTAGATACTAAAAGGGGCTCTTTGTCAAATCCTGTTGATAGAGAGTAAATGAATAGAATCAGGCAGTCAT
>ENA-UOOK01000679-UOOK01000679.1-fermentation-metagenome-genome-assembly--contig:-NODE-679-length-45057-cov-9.529288_pt1 | contig 45057 bp, 38 predicted proteins | sample MGYA00245777_ERZ724023 | MGnify/ENA primary metagenome ERZ724023 (study PRJEB28704, sample SAMN03018312) | fermentation metagenome | biome: anthropogenic terrestrial biome; feature: soil; material...
AAAAATAGGCATTTAAGTCGCTGCTACAGTAAATCAAATCAACATATCCTGACGTTAGTACTGTCTTAAGTCGCTGCGTAAGTCAAATCAACGTATCCTTAAATAACGTTATTTAAAGCATACCCTTAAATAAAAAACATGTCGAAGGTAGTTTTTCTTCGGCATGTTTTTTTGTTTTGTTTTATAATTCCACTTTTGCAAGGGGTTCTTTGCAAATTAAAGTAGGGTATTGCTAATTAAAGTGTGTACCATAATATTCCAAATACATTATAATAGATATATATTATTTAATGGGGGTTTATATTATGAAGAAGACTAAAAGGTTTTTTCTAAGTATTATTGATTGGGTTATTGCTGTATATATATTTGTTATAATACTTTATGGCGTAGCTTTGCTTGAAGGCAGGACAAGTATATACAATATTCCAAGTATAGGAAAGACAGGTTTTATACATACAAAAGATGGACATGCACTTATTATTAAAAAGACCGATTACAAGTTAAACGACGGGGACACGATTACATATTTAACTGGTGAGGGAAATTTCTCAGCAGAGATGTATACAGAAGGGTTTAAAAATGCAGATAAGATAGTGGGCAAGGTAGTACTTAGCGTACCTTATTTAGGGTATTTAGGAGGCTTTTTAGGTACTAAGTTAGGGCGCTTTATATTGATAATAATACCTACAGTGGGTATACTATTATATTCCATGGTGTTTTTAATTGATGAGTATCAGAGTTATCAGAGGCGCAGGAGGAGATATCTTAGAAGGCGGAAAAAAAGAAGAGAGAGGTATGTTAAAGAGGGATTTACATTTTATGAATATTAGATGTATTTTGTATAAAAATAAAGTATATGATAATAATTCAAAATAAAATACAGTTTAAACATTGTTCCAGCTATGAAAAATATATCCCCCTTTATTAGATAGATTAAAAATAGTATTATATATAGAGACAGATTTGAGCATTTTTCAGAGGTGATAAGATGTATATTATAGCTGGACTTGGAAATCCAGGAAAAGAGTTTGAAAAAACAAGGCATAATATGGGCTTTAACGTGGTAGATTATATGGCATATAGGTATAATATTGATATAAATAAATCAAAGTTTAAAGGCCAAATAGGGGAAGGATATATAGAGGGGGAAAAAGTTATACTACTAAAGCCTCAAACATTTATGAATTTAAGTGGTGAGAGTATTTTAGAAGCAGTACAGTTTTATAAGGTTGATATGGATAAGCTAATTGTTGTATATGATGATGTAAGCTTTCCGCTAGGCAGGTTAAGAGTTAGGCCTTCAGGAAGTGATGGAGGACATAATGGAATGAAGTCTATTATATATCTTTTAGGGAGGGACGATTTCCCAAGGGTTAGGGTGGGAATAGGAGCCCCTGAGTTTGATATGGTTGACTATGTAATAGGAAAGTTTAAAGACGATGAGAAAGGTATTGTAGATGATATGGCAAAAGTGGCTTCAGATGCTGTTGTAGCAATTATGACTCGGGATGTAACTTCTGCTATGAATGAGTATAACGGGTATAAGTATGATTTAGAAGAAAGTAAGGAGTAAGAGGTAAAAGGTAAGAAGTACTGAGTAAAAAGTAAGCCTGAGAGCATATTATATGTTCTCAGGCTAATGTGCTATTGTCTAAAGGTGGTGTAAAAATGAATGGAATTGTAAAACCTCTATATGAATTAGATGAATTTAAGCGTTTGATTAGTAATATTGATAGAGGGGTTAGTCCTGTGACTATTCACGGGCTCTCTGAATCTCAAAAAAGCCATATGGTGTATTCAATATTTGACCATATAAAAAGGCCTGTTATATTTGTAACATATAATGATATAGAGGCAAAAAATATATATGATGATCTTTCCTTTTTTATGGATAATGTATACTATCTCCCTTCAAGAGAGATACTCTTTTACGATACATTAGCAACAAGTTTTGATATTGCAGCTGAAAGGCTTAAAGTTTTAAAAAGCGTAATCGAGCTTCAAGATTTAATACTTATAACCTCAATTGATAACCTTACACAAAAATATATAAAGCCAAGTATATACAACAAATACAGCAAAGTTTTAGAGGTTGGACAGGTTATAGATATTGGGGAATTATTAAATTTATTTATTGTATCAGGCTATGAAAGAGTTGATACGGTAGAAGGGAAAGGCCAATTTAGCATAAGAGGAGGCATTATTGATTTTTATCCTCTTGTTTCTAAAGAACCATATAGGATTGAATTATTTGATGATGAGATTGATTCTATTAGAGAGTTTGATATATATTCCCAAAGATCCACCTATAAAGTAGATAAGGCCACAATATTTCCTGTTAGAGAGATAATAATTGAGAGAGACTCTGTGGACAGGGCTGTAGATAAAATAAAAAGAGAGCTTGATTTAAGTTTAAAATCTAAAAAAGTAAAAAGCGACAAAGAAAGATTAGTCCATCTTAATGAAAAATTTTCAGGGTATATAACGAAACTAAAGGAGACCATATATTTTGAAGGAACAGATGGGCTGCTTCCATATTTTTATGATGAGTATTTTACATTAATAGATTATTTTAAAACAAGGCCATACGTTATGCTTGATGAGCCATCAAGGATATATCAAAAGGCAGACTCTATTTTTTATGAATTTCAGCAATCCTATGAAAGCATGCTTCAAAAAGGAGAGGTGCTTCCATCCCAAGGCGAGCTTTTATATTCAAAGTCTGAGGTTTTTTCTTCTTTGCTTGATAATAAGGTTATAACCTATAATACGCTTCCAAGGCCTGTTCAAGGTATAAAGCCTTTAGCCATAGCAACTTTCTCTGCCATTACTGCCCATTCTTTCCATGGGCAGATGGAGCTTTTGACTGAGGATTTGATGTTTTGGAAATCTAAAAGTTATAGAATAGTTATACTATCTGGAACCGAGGCAAAGGGCAAGCGGCTTGTGGAATCATTAAGGGATCAAGACATAGAGGCCTTATATTTAGATTCAATACCAGAGGATATACCAAAAGGGCAGATAGCAGTAACCATGGGCTCTCTTAATAAGGGGTTTGAGTATCCAGAAATAGGCTTTGTGGTTGTATCTGATAAAGAGATATTTGGAGAGTCAAAAAGAAAAAGAAGGCCGGCCCCTAAAAAAGGATTATCAAAGATAAAGAACTTTACAGATCTTAAAGTAGGGGATTATGTTGTTCATGTAAACCATGGTATAGGAATATATAAGGGAATAGAGCAGCTAGTTGTTGATGGTATAAAGAAAGATTATCTTGATATAAGATATGCATCAGGGGATAAACTTTTTGTACCTGTTGACCAGCTCGATATGATACAGAAATATATAGGCGGAGAGGGCAAGGCTCCGAAGGTTTACAAGCTTGGCGGTACTGAATGGATAAAGGCCAAGAAAAAGGTAAAAGAGTCCGTTAGAGAGATGGCAGATGACCTTGTAAAGCTTTATGCTGAAAGGCAGCAGGTTAAGGGGCATCAGTATCCTCCAGATACTCCTTGGCAGAAGCAGTTTGAGGATGAATTCCTTTATGAAGAGACACCAGATCAGCTTACTGCAGCTGAGGAGATAAAAGAAGATATGGAAAGTCCAAAGCCTATGGATAGGCTGCTTTGCGGAGATGTTGGATATGGAAAGACTGAGGTCGCAGTAAGGGCTGCATTTAAGGCTGCAATGGATGGAAAACAAGTAGCCTTTTTGGTTCCAACAACAATACTTGCAGATCAGCATTACAATAACTTCAAAAAAAGGTTTGCAGACTTTCCTATAAATATAGATATGATAAGTAGATTTCGCTCCCAAGCAGAGCAGAAACAAACAATAAAAGCTTTAAAAAGTGGCACTGTTGATATACTTGTTGGGACTCATAGGCTGCTTCAGAAGGATATAGTTTTTAAAAACCTAGGACTTTTGATAATAGATGAGGAGCAAAGATTTGGAGTTGCTCATAAGGAAGCAATTAAATCTTTGAAGAGAAATGTTGACGTTTTAACTCTTTCTGCAACCCCTATACCAAGGACGCTCCATATGTCTTTACTAGGTGTTAGAGATATGAGCGTTATAGAGACTCCTCCAGAGGAGAGGTACCCTGTACAGACCTATGTTGTTGAATTTAACGAAGAGCTCATAAGGGATGCAATCTCAAGGGAGATTGGAAGAGGGGGACAGATATATTTTGTATATAACAGGGTTGAGACTATTGAAGAGATGAGGCTTAGGTTAAATGCATTAGTGCCTGAGGCAAGAATAGCAATAGGCCATGGGCAGATGAGCGAAAGACAGCTTGAAAATGTAATGATAGATTTTCTACAAAGAGAGTATGATATTTTGCTAAGTACCACCATAATAGAAAATGGAATTGATATACCAAATGTAAATACACTTATTGTTTATGATGCAGACAAGATGGGGTTATCCCAGCTATACCAGCTAAGGGGAAGGGTTGGAAGGTCAAATAGGCTTGCCTATGCTTATTTTACCTACAAAAAAGATAAGGTTCTTACAGAGATAGCTGAAAAAAGGCTTAAAGCAATAAAAGAATTTACAGAGTTTGGCTCAGGGTTTAAAATAGCCATGAGAGATCTAGAGATTAGAGGTGCAGGCAATATTTTAGGGCCTCAGCAGCATGGGCATATGGATGCTGTAGGATATGATATGTATTGCAGGCTGCTTGAGGAGGCAGTGCTTGAAGTAAAGGGAGAAGAAAGAGAGGAGCCTGTTGAAACAACAATAGATCTTACAATGAATGCCTATATAGATAGTGACTTTATAAAGGATTCAGGCACAAAGATTGAGATGTATAAAAAGATAGCTGCAGTATCAGATCTGCAGGATATGTATGATCTGCAAGAAGAGATAGAGGATAGGTTTGGAGATATTCCACCTGCCATGGACAATTTGCTTAAGATTGCATATATAAAGGCTTTAGCATCTAAAATTAATGTGGCATCCATAAACCAAAAGGGCAATAAGATTGAAGTTACATTTGCAGATAATAGGGCAAATAAAAAGGGCAGCAGCGGCAGTGCATTTATAAGCCAAGATGGGGTTTTAGAATTTATGAAACAGTATGGTAAGGTTGTTAATTTTAATATGCAAAAACCTCAAGCTTTTATAATTAATGTGCCAGGTTATAAAGAGGATCAGATATTAAGACTATTGAAGGATATGTTTGTATTTATTAATAGTTTGCAGTAGCGTATAATTTTGTATTATAATATAATGAGTTTTAAATTAATAACAAAGGGAGAGGATTTAATTTGTCTAAGATCGGGAATAAGCTAACTGTAGTGATTTCAACAGTTGTAGCAGCAGGAATGATTGTATCAGGCTGCAGCCTTGTTGAGAAAACTCCAGAAGCTATTGCTAAACAAAAGGTTGCCAAGGTAGGATCAGAGTATATAACTCGCGGAGAATTTGATAAAGATTTTGAGCCAATTAAAGAGCAGATCATAGCAAGAAGCGGAAAACCAGATTATTTTGATAGTGAAGAAGGAAAACAAGTATTAACTGAGACAAAGGGCAAGTTCCTTGATAATATGATCAATCAAAAGATAGTAAACAAAAAAGCAGAGGAATTAAGCCTTATAAAAGATCAAAATGAAATAAGTACTGAGGTTGATAAACAAGTAGAAGAAATGAAAAAGAACTTTAAGGACGAAAAAGAGTTTGAGGATGTACTGAAACAGCAGCATCTGACAATTGATATTATGAAAAAGTTTCTAAAAGATGATATTGTATATAAAAAAGTATATGATGAGACTACTAAGGATGTAACTGTATCCGATGACGAAGTATCTAAATACTACGAACAAAATAAATCCATGTTTACTGAAAAGCCAAACAGCATGAACGTTTCTCACATAGTTGTAGATACTGAAGAAAAAGCTAAAGATATAAAAGCAAAGATAGATAAGGGAGAAGATTTTGCAAAGCTTGCAAAAGAGTTTTCAACAGAGCCTGCAGCTAAAACCTCAGGTGGGGATCTTGGAGAAATAGAGTATAATGATCAAAGGTATGATCCAACGTTTGTGGCAGCTGCAATGACACTTAAAGAAGGGCAAGTAAGCGACCCTGTTAAGACTCAGTGGGGATACCATATAATCAAAGTTACAAAGTTAAACGAATACCCAGTATTACCTTTTGATAAGGTCAAGGACAAAATAAAGGATAACTTGCTAAAGGATGCTAAGGGAAAGAAATTTAATGATTCACTAACTGCATGGAATACCGAATTAAAAGTAAAGAAATATGATAAAAATTTAAATAATTAATATATAAAAATAGGAGTGGGATAAATGCCACTCCTATTTTTATATATTTTTTTAAAATTTATAGAAAACAAAGTATATTTTTCATAAAGATGAGAAAATTATATGTAAGAAGTTAAAAATATAATAATTTTTGTATAAGTAGCAGAAAATGAATAAAATGTATTTTTCAGTAGAATACTAATAAACATAAGAACAATACAGCATATAAGGAGGGACATGAATGAAAGCTACTGGAATAGTTAGAAGAATAGACGATCTTGGTAGAGTTGTCATTCCAAAGGAGATAAGGCGTACACTGAGGATAAGGGAAGGTGATCCACTAGAAATTTTTACGGATAGAGAAGGGGGTGTAATACTTAAGAAATATTCACCAATTGGTGAGTTAAGCGACTTTGCTAAGGAATATGCAGAATCCCTGCAGCAATCTGTAAATCACATAGTTTTAATAACTGATAAGGACAGTGTAATTGCTGCAGCAGGAGCACCTAAGAAAGAATTTATGGATAAAAGAATAAGCGAAGATATAGAGAAGATCATGGAGGCTAGAAAGACAGTAATTAGTAATGGAAAGGAAGGAGACGACAGCTTTGCAGTAGAATCAGACGAAGAGGATGGTTCAAAGTATACGGCTCAAGTTGCAGCCTCCATAGTAGCAGAAGGTGACTCTATAGGCACAGTTATATTCCTTTCTAAAGAAGAAGGCGTAACCATGGGAACACTAGAAAGCAAACTAGCTGAAACTGCGGCAGGCTTTTTAGGAAAGCAAATGGAGCAATAGTTCATTTAAAATTAAATATTTGTTTTAAGGCTTTAGGCAGCTTAATCTAAAATAGTAATAAGCAACACTACTTCCTTGGGTTAAGCTGTTTATAAATTTTAGAAGCGCCTTCAATCCACTTATTTTTTGTATAAAACCTAATTTAGATGAATAACATTATTTGAGAAGGGTTTTAGTTAAGGGTTTGGAGGGTTTATATGAAAAGTAAGCAGGGGTTTATAAAAGGGGCATTAATACTTGGCATTTCAGGGGTTATAGCTAGGTTTTTAGGACTCTTCTTCAGATGGCCTGTTACAATGTTAATAGGAGATGAAGGTATTGGGCTTTACCAATTGTCGTACCCACTATATATGTTTATAATAAGCATCATGTCAGGGTTTCCTATAGCCATATCAAGTATGGTGTCTGAGAGGGCAGCATTAGGTAAAAAAGAGCAAGCATATGAGGTATTTAAAATATCTCTTGTAATACTTCTTATAATTGGGACTGTATCATCTTTTGGATTATACATATTTACACCTTATATAATAAAAGCATTAAAGTGGAGAAGCGATGTATATTATTCAATAGTTGCTATTGCTTTTGCTCCAATTTTTATTTCTATAATGGATGCATACAGGGGATACTTTCAAGGACTTCAAATGATGGTCATGCCTGCAGCATCTCAAATAGTGGAGCAGCTAGGCAGGGTTATTGTAGGGGTGGCTGCTGCCTACTTGCTTTTACCTTATGGCATAAGCTATAGTGCGGCAGGGGCTTCTTTTGGTGCATGTGCAGGGGCAATATTTGGAGTAATTCTACTTACCATGGGGTATATAAAAAATAAACAGTATATTGTACCAAGGCCCAAAAGTAAAGGCAGCAAAGGTAGCAGCACCATCAACGAAAGAAAGAGGGATATAATAAAAAGCCTATTATCTTCAGCCATACCAATATCAATAGGTATGACCGTTGGAACTATAATGTCTCTCATAGATTCACTAATAGTGCCTGCCCAGCTTTTAAATGCTGGATTTAATCAGAAGGTTGCAACCGAACTTTATGGACAACTAACAGGTAAGGCTCATGTACTTATAAATGTTCCTTTAGCACTGTCTACAGCCCTCAGTACATCAATTGTTCCAGCCATGTCAGAGGTTAAAGCATTAAGAAGCATTGATAAGATAGGAAATAGATCCCAAACCTCTATGAAGCTTGCCATGGTATTAGGACTGCCCTCCTCAGTAGGACTTTTCATATTGGCAGATCCAATACTATGCCTTATATTCCCAGGGAGAAGCGAGGGCTCTGATATACTTAGAATTTTGTCTTTGAGTATTATATTTATTGTGCTTACACAAATATTTACTGCAATACTTCAAGGCGTTGGGGAGTATATTGCCCCAGTTAAGAACCTAGCAATTGGAGCCCTATTTAAGCTTGTATTAAGCTACATATTGACGGGAATACCCATGTTTAATATAAAGGGGGCTGCAGTATCTTCTATAATAGGCTATGGCATAGCCGCTATATTAAACTTTAATGTAATAAAAAGAAAAATATACTTCCCATTTGATATAGATAAAATGCTCCTTAGACCATTATTTGCTACATTAGCAATGGGAATTTGCGTATATTTTATGTATAATAAATTTATGAATATAACAAAAAGCAATGGTATATCCACAATAGTCTCTGTTGTATCAGGAATTGCTTTATATTTAATTTTATTAATTGGAATGCGCATAATATCAAAAGAAGAGGCATCAGGATATATATTGCACAGGAGAAAAAGATAAGTGAGGAGAGGAACTTATGGGGAAAATTAGCATAGTTGGCCTAGGGCCTGGGGCTGTAGGAGATTTAACTTTAAAGACAGTTGAAATTATGGAGAATGCAGATACTTTATTTTTAAGGACCAAAATTCATCCAACAGTTGATTATATTGATAAAAGGGGAATTAAGTACAAAAGCTTTGATGAGTATTATGACAAGCTTCCATCATTTGAAGAGGTATACAACAAAATAGCTGAAGAAGTAATAGATACTTCACTAAATAAAGATATAGTATACGCAGTACCAGGAAACCCACTTGTTGCAGAGGATTCTGTTCAGCTTATTTTGGATATAGCTAAGAAGAGGAATATAGAAACTGAAGTTTTTCCATCTGTAAGCTTTATAGACTCTTGCCTAAAGGTGCTTTCAATAGATCCTATAGGAGGGCTTAAAATACTTGATGGACTTCAAATTGGCAAACAAGGTATTGATACTTCATGCCACAACATTATAACTCAGGTGTATAACAAAAAGGCTGCATCAGATATTAAGCTGTACCTTATGGATTATTATTATGATGAAACTTTAGTTACTCTTATTAGAGGGGCGGGTATAGATGGACTTGAAAAAGTTGAAACAATGCAGCTTTATGAAATAGATAGGGTTGGTTGGATAGATCACCTTACAAGTTTATATGTTCCACCTATAGACGCAAATAAGAAAAAAAGGTATGATTTCCGCGATCTGGTTAATATAATGGCTGTTTTAAGAGGAGAAGGAGGCTGCCCATGGGATAGGGAGCAGACCCATGGATCTCTTAAAGAATGTATGATAGAAGAGTGCTATGAGGTATTAGAAGCCATAGATGTTGGGGACACTGATATGCTTGTAGAAGAGCTTGGAGATGTACTTTTGCAAGTTGTATTTCATTCAGCCATAGCAGAGGAAAAAGGCGACTTTGATATTTTAGATGTTACAAATAGAATAACTCAAAAGATGATTGAAAGGCATCCGCATATTTTTAATAAAGATGAGGATGTATGCTTAACCTCTGAGGAGGTGCTTGACAGATGGGACATAATAAAGAAAAAGGAACAAAACTTAAAAACTACAACTGATAGGCTAAAGCATATACCTAAAAATATGCCAGCTCTTATGAGAAGTTATAAGGTACAGCATAAAGCATCACAGGTAGGATTTGACTGGGACAGCGTTTCAGGGGTAATTGATAAAGTATATGAGGAAATTCAAGAGGTAGAAGGAGTAATTGATGTATATAACTCTGAAAATTATGGTAAAATAATAGAAGAGCTTGGAGATCTTCTTTTTGCTGTAGTAAATGTTTGTCGCTTTTTAAAGATACAACCTGAGTTTGCCTTAAATTCTGCAACTCAAAAGTTTATAAATAGGTTTGAGTACATGGAAAATAAGGTTATTGAATCAGGGAAGAAAATGGAAGATATGACCATAGAACAGCTTGAAGGGTTGTGGGAAAAGGCCAAAATGAATAATTTTTAAAAAAAGATAAAAAATATAGAGTAAAAAGAAGGATTTTTTAGGTTCATGAAGAATATGCTCTTATGACCCAGTTAAATACTAGTGTTATTTTTTTAAGGAGGGAAACAATAGTGAATAAAGCAGAATTAATTACAAGCATGGCCGAAAAGAGTGGCTTAACAAAAAAGGATATTGAGAAGGCTCTTAAATCATTTATTGATAGCGTAGAGGAAACCTTAGAGCAAGGTGATAAGGTTCAGCTTGTTGGATTTGGTACATTTGAAGTAAGGGAAAGAGGAGAAAGAAAAGGAAGAAACCCAAGAACCATGGAAGAGATTGCTATTCCAGCTTCAAAGGTTCCAGTATTTAAACCAGGAAAAGAATTTAAAGAAAAAGTAAACAAATAATTTCTAAAAAAATCAGGCCGAGAACCTGATTTTTTTCTTATGGGGGAGTAGATATGAGATTAGATAAATATTTAAAGTTATCGCGTATAATTAAAAGAAGAACAGTGGCAAAGGAGGCCTGCGACACTGGAAGGATTTCAGTAAATGGAAAGACAGCAAAGGCAGGTTATGAGGTTAAGGCAGGGGATATTTTGGAGATAAGGTTTGGAAACAGATTATTAAAAGCTGAGATATTAAATTTGTCTGAGAATGTGAGAAAAGAAGAAGCCTCATCAATGTATAAGGTACTTGAAGGGGAAGATAATCTATAATTTTAAAATGAGCGTATGATATTTTTTAAGTATCATACGCTTTTTTCTGCTAGGTTCTAAATATTAAGGGGCGGTCATATAATCTTTATAGAATATTTAATGGGGGCTATGGCCTTGAATGATAGAAGGACTATGATGAATGAACCTAATTATGCACAGAAGGCATCAAGGGAAAAGCAAAATCTATATATAGAAAACAGACAGAAGGCAGTACTCACAGGTGTTATTAATGTTGACAGTTTTAATGAGGAAGAGATGATAATTGAAACTGATCTTGGCATGCTTACCATAAAAGGGGCAAATATGCATATAAACAAGTTAAGCCTTGAAACCGGTGATCTTGTTATAGATGGAGATATAAATATATGTGAGTATAGCGAGAAGAAGGATATAAAGGCAAAAGGGAAGGGAATATTAAGCAATCTATTTAAGTAGCGGGGGTACTATATATGATTTCACCTGTTGATGCTCAGTTTTTATCATTATTAATTTCATTATTTGCAGGAATCATGATAGGACTTTTATTTGATTTATATAGAACCCTTAACTTCTATTGTAAGCCAAATAAAAAGTTTGTAAATTTTATGGACTTGCTATTTTGGATTATAACCTTGGGGGTTGTTTTTGCACTTCTTTTAAATGCTGACTTTGCAGAGATAAGGTTTTATACATTTTTGGGGATGGCAATAGGTGTGGCAATATATCTTGGGTTATTTAGTTTTTATGTGCTTAAAATATATAGGATGATTTTTTATATAATAGCTAAGGCATTTAGAATTATATTTATTTTTATTACGCTTCCATTTAAATTAATAAGGGGTCTTATATGGAGCCTAAATGGCAGCATTAAAAAGTTATTTAATGAAACTCACAGGGGCTTAAAAAAGTTTTATTTAAAATTAATAAGAAAAAAGAAATAGTATACGTATATTTTATAAAATATATTATTTAAAGAAGGAGTTTTAAATAATTGATAGAATAGTTATAATATAGCCTAATATTAATATATAATGGGACAATATATTCAAAGGATGAATATTATGAAGAAGAAAAAAAGATTTAGATATATACTTTTAGTATTGGGGATATTTTATGTAGCATATACTTTTGTAAATCAGCAGGTCATTATAAATAGAAAAAAGGCTGAAATAGAGGAGTATACGGCAGAGTACAAGAAAATAGAAGAAGACAATTTGCTTATTAAAGATCAGATTCAATTTGCAGAAACAGATGAGTTTAAGGCTAAAGCTGCAAGAGAGAGGATTGGCCTTATTCTGCCTGGTGAAACCGTGTATATATTTAATGAAAAATAATTAGCAATTACTGTATGAATTAGGTATTGACTAATTAATATTTTTCATATATTATATAATATCGTGGGGAATTTTAGGTAAACTATTATTTCCTATCATATTAAATTAAAGTATTTAAGGAGGAATTCTTTCTGTATGGCCTTAAAGGTAGGTAGTATTGTCGAAGGAACAGTAGTAAATATAACAAACTTTGGTGCATTTGTTGAACTTGAAGGTAATAAAACTGGACTGGTTCATATCTCGGAGGTATCCAATACATTTGTAAAGGATATACATGACTTTTTAAAGGAAAAGGATAAGGTTAAGGTTAAGATTATTTCAATTGAAGAAGATGGCAAGATAAGTCTTTCCATGAAGCAAGCCCAGGAAGGGGTAAGAAAAAGGTCTTCAAGACCAATTGAAATAGACTGGGATCAAGATAGAAACAAAAATCTTCAGATGTCTTTTGAGGATAGACTATCAAAGTTTATGAAAGACAGCGAGGAGAAATTTGTTGATATTAAGAAAAATCAAGAATCTAAAAGAGGTGGAGGCTATAGTAGACGTGGCTCAGCCTATTAATATATAGTATTTAATGGCAGCATTGAACAGTTAAGTAAGCATTTCGCGCATCCCATCATGGGAAAGTACGAAATGCTTTCCTATTGTTTAGATAAGTTTATGAGTGGTCTAAAGAATTATACAAAAATTACAAGTACATAAAACATAAAAATATATAATAAATCTATTGACGCAATGGCTTATGTATAATATAATAGAATTTGTCGCAAAGATGATGTAAGCCGGAGTGGCGGAACAGGCAGACGCACAGGACTTAAAATCCTGCGGTCCCAAAAGATCGTACCGGTTCGATTCCGGTCTCCGGCACCAAAATAGTTCTTGCACTTATGTAATTGCTATGATATACTAATATTTGCGCCGACATAGCAGGTTTTAAATGTCGCGGGGTAGAGCAGTCAGGTAGCTCGTCGGGCTCATAACCCGGAGGTCGGGGGTTCAAATCCCTCCTCCGCAACCAATTATACATGGCGGCGTAGCTTAGTTGGCTAGAGCATTCGGTTCATACCCGAAGGGTCGTAGGTTCGAGTCCCACCGCCGCTACCATAATGAATATAAACCAGTTCTAAACTATAATTATTTGGAACTGGTTTTTTTATTGTCTAAATTTGTGATCCATGGTCGTATAATTTTAAATATGTGAGCCATTATAATGACAAAAATTACCATACTATAGTGATATAATAACCATACTCTGTATAAATAGGGGTGGTTATTATGGATTCAACATTAAAACATGAAAGTACAGCGTTTAAAGGAAAAGGCAAAACCATTTTTAGAGATATAAAGATAAAGCCTATTAAAAATGGGTATTTAGTAAAGCTTATGGCTATTGGATTTATAATGGGGAGGGTAATTATACTAGACACATTAACTCCCTTTGGGGTGGCATTTTTAATGGCCATTATACCTAAAAACAAATTAAAGTACATAGCCTTAATTGGGACAAGCATTGCTCTAGGTTCTATTACGAGGATTAATGGGATCTATAGCATAATGCTTATATTATCTTTAATATCACTTGTTATATTTACATGGACTTTTAAGCTAAACAAGAAGAGCTCAGCTTTAAGGATAGGGGAGATTGGCTTTTTAACAAGCTTTTTTATATCTATTACAGTGAGCTTTTATAGCAATAATACATTCATATTGTATGATACATTGTTAGGCCTTTTCAATTCAGCTATTATTATATCTTTATATTATATATTTAGATATTGCATCCCAGTACTTGAAAAACAAAGCCTATATAATGCCTACTCTAAAGTGTCTAGAAAGTTTTTATCTAATGAGGAGTTTATATGTATTTCAATAATATGGGGTCTAATAATATCTGGTATGTCAGACCTTTATATATTTGGGTTATCAGTTAAATTGGTCTTGTCAGTATTTTTAATAGCTACAGTAGCTTATGGCAGGGGGGCTGGTATAGGCACTGCTTTAGGAACTACCATAGGGCTCATATCTGGCATTTCATCTAATCAGGCTCCAATTATAATAGGCACATTTGCATTTTGTGGACTTTTATGCGGCGTATTTAGAGAGGCTGGTAAATTAGCTTCAAGCCTTGGGTTTATTGCTGCTGATGTTATAATGATGTTTTATCTTGGTGCTAATTATGCTGTACTTGGGGTTAAAGAAACTATTTTGGGAATTATAATATTTAATATATTTCCAAAGTCTATTATAAAGAGTATGATGCCTTTTGTGGATTATGATACATCAAAGCTTATAGAGCAGCAATCCTACATGGATAGGATTAAGGATATTATACAAGGAAAACTTTCAAACACTGTACATGTTTTTGATGAACTTGCAAAAGCATTAAAAGATGGGGGAGAATATAAAGATGACAGCAAAGAATTTAATTTAATGGTTAATTCTGTTGCTGAAGGGACATGCTCCAATTGTGATGCAAGGGATATATGCTGGGAAAGAAACTTTTATAATACATATAAAAGCCTATACAACCTTCTTGATGCTGTTTACGAAAATGGAGAAATTGATTTAGATAATATACCAGATAACTTAAAGGATAATTGTATTAAGCCAAATACATTGGTTAAGTATGCTAATCATGTATTTAATGTGTATAAAATGAATTATAAGTGGAGAAGCAAAATAGAAGATGGCAGAAAAGTGGTCTATGAGCAGCTTAATGGAATAAGCCAAATAATTGAGGAACTGTCAATGGATATTTCAAAAGAAGTTAGCTACAAAAAAGATATAGAGGAAGAGGTGGCAGTTGCTCTAGATAAGGAAGGGATAGGATTTATAGATGTTGCAGTACGTAAGGGTGATGAGGGAAGGATGGAGGTTGATATATATAAAAGGCCTTGCCTTGGCAGAAGGGAATGTGTAAAAACCATAAGCCCAATTGTATCAAAGGCAATAAATAAGAGAATGAAAAGAGACTGGTCTTTATGCAATATAAAAAATGATAATAATGTTTGCTGTTTTAAGCTTGTTGAGGAGGTCAACTTTCAAGTATCTACAGGCGTTGCACGGTCAATAAAGGATAAAACGAAGGTATCTGGGGACAGCTATTCCTTTATGGAAATTGGCGGAGGCAAGTATATGATAGTTATAAGCGATGGCATGGGAACTGGGCTTATGGCTGCTAAGGAAAGCGGCACTGCCATAGATTTGCTTGAAAAGTATATGGAGGCGGGGTTTGATAAGTCTACCGCCCTTAGGGCAATAAACTCTGCCATGGCATTTAAATCACCTGATGATAACTTTGCAACTATTGATATTTGTATAGTAGATTTATATTCAGCGGAGGCTGAGTTTACTAAAATAGGTGCCGTATCCACGTTTATTAAAAGAAGCAATAATACAATTGAGGAGATAAGCGCAACCACACTTCCAATTGGAATATTAAGCAGTATTGATATTGAATCTAAAAAGGTTCAGCTAGAGCACGGGGATATGATAATAATGGTTACAGATGGGGTACAGGAGGCAGGAGGAAAAAGTGGGGGCTGGATAAAAAGATTCCTTGAGCAAATAGAAAGCGGAAATCCTAAGCAGGTTGCAGAAGAGTTTCTGCAGAAGGCAAAGGAGAGAGAAAAAGGAGAAGTATACGATGATATGACCGTACTTGTATCAAAAATATGGAGAGTTTTATAAAAACCTTAGGGAAATTAACTTCCCCTAAGGTTTTTTAGGGTATAAAGGTATAAATGTGTTTACAAAGATTGCAATAAAATATATCATAGTTTATATGTATGAGGTAAGAAGTAAGAGTGAAGAGGTTTGGTGAGAGTATGGATAGTGCAATGGATACTATAGAAAAATATAATATGTTGTCTGTGGGGGATAAAGTGGTTGTAGGTGTGTCTGGGGGACCAGACTCTATTGCCTTGCTTTATTTTCTGCATCAAATAAAAGATAGGTATTCTCTTTCCCTGCATGTAGCTCACTTAAACCATATGTTAAGGGGAGATGAGGCGGATAAAGATACAGAGTATGTTGTTAAGTTTTGCGAAGGGCTTAATGTGCCTTGTACAGTCAAATATGTAGATATAAAGGAAATGGCAAAGCAAAATGGATTATCTTCTGAAGAAGCAGGCAGAAAAGCAAGATATGAATTTTTTAGTGATGTTTTAAAAGAGACTAATGGCCATAAGGTGGCTCTTGCCCACAATCTAAATGATCAGGCTGAAACCATAATCATGAGAATAATGAGGGGAACAGGCCTTGATGGATTATGCGGTATAAAGCCTTTTAGGGATCATATATACATACGCCCTCTTTTGTATACTAGCAGATGTGAAATAGAGGAATACTGTAGTAAGAACAATCTGCTTCCAAGAATAGATAAAACTAATTTAGAGACTATATATACAAGAAACAAGATAAGGCTTGAGCTTATACCCTATATTAAAGAAAATTTTAATACTAATATAGAAAGCACAATATCTTCAATGACAGATATATTATCTGAAGATAATGATTTTATTGAAGGCTATGCAGATGAAATATACAACAAAATTTCTATAAAGAAAGAGAATAAAGTTTTAATAGATATAGATGATATAAATAGGCTTCATGATTCAATTAAAAAAAGAGTTATAAGAAAGGCAATAAATGATGTAAAAGGTGATTTAATTTCTATTGAAAGCAAGCATATAGATATTATTATGTCAATAATAGATAGGGCAGAAACAGGTATAGCCATTGATCTTCCTAAAAACTTAAAAGCAAAGGTCGAATATGGTAAACTAATTATAATAAGGCAGCAAGAGCATAATAAATATAGATTGTTTAGAGATGTATATATTCCTAGCAGGGTTTATATAGATGAAATTAATTGTATATTTAACTTTAGTATATTAGACTTAAAAGATAACAAAAATATAGATTATAAAAACAAAAATAAAGCTAAAGACCGGTTTATTAAATATTTTGATTATGATAAAATAAAAGGTAATTTAAGCATAAGGTATAGGAAAGATGGAGATTATATTATACCTCTAGGTATGAGAGGCAGAAAAAAGCTGAAGGATTATTTTATTGACAAGAAAGTACCAAGAGATAGGAGAGATGAAATCCCTCTTATAGCCTTAGGGCAGGAAATATTATGGATAGTTGGTTTTACTATAAATGATAATTATAAAATAGATAATTATACAAACAAAATATTAAAGATAGAGCTAACAGATAATAGACGGGGGGACACAATATGTTAAATGACGTAGAAGAAGTACTAATATCGAGAGAGGAAATAACAAAGAGGATAAAAGAGCTAGGAAAGCAGATTTCAGAGGACTACAAGGATAAGGATTTAATGCTTATTGGTGTTTTGAAAGGGTCTGTACCTTTTATGGCAGATCTTTTAAAGGAGATTTCAATCTACTGCACAATGGACTTTATGGCAGTATCAAGTTATGGAAGTTCAACAAAATCTTCAGGGGTTGTAAGGATATTAAAAGACCTTGATTCTAGTATAGAAAATAAGGATATACTTATTGTAGAGGATATAATAGATACTGGTCATACATTAAAGTATCTAATAGAAAATTTAAGGTCTAGAAATCCTAAAAGCATAAAAGTATCTTGCCTTCTTGATAAACCTGATAGGAGAGAGGTTGAACTTGATATAGATTATGTAGGGTTTAAGATACCAGATGCATTTGTAATAGGCTATGGCCTTGATTATGCAGAAAGGTACAGAAACCTTCCTTTTATAGGAGTGCTAAAAAGAGAAGTTTACCAAACTGAGTAAGAATTATTGTAATTGAATAATCATTATGTTAAAATAGTTAAATGTAAAAGAAGCCGTATTTAGAGAGGGGGATCATAGATGAAGAAGATATTTCGTAGTACTGGTTTGTGGATATTGATAATCCTTGTTATATTTTTCGCTACAACAGTATTAAATGGCAGTGGAAAGCCAAAGAAAGAAATTATATATAGTGATCTTGTTTATAATATAAAACAAAGACAAGTAGACAAAATTGAAATATATGAAAATAAAGTAAATGGTACAATGAAAAATGGAGAGCAGTTTACAGTTACCACCTTAGATGGCAGAGATGTTTATAAAGAGGTTATGCAGCTTAAAGCTCAGTATAATATATCAGATCAGGAGCTAAAGGTCGCGCAGATACCAACACAGCCTTTGCCGTTTTGGGTTACGATGCTGCCTACAGCGCTCATACTAATACTCATTATGGTGTTTTGGTTTGCGTTCCTCCAACAGTCCCAAGGAGGAAATGGGGGACGGGGGGTCATGTCGTTTGGAAAGAGCAAAGCACGTATGGTTACTAGTGATAAAAAGAAGGTAACATTTGATGACGTAGCAGGTGCAGATGAAGAAAAAGCAGAACTTGCAGAAATAGTCGACTTTTTAAAGCAGCCAAGAAAGTATATTGAACTTGGTGCTAGAATACCAAGAGGAGTACTACTTGTTGGACCTCCTGGAACTGGTAAGACCCTTCTTGCAAAAGCTGTTGCCGGAGAAGCTGGAGTTCCTTTCTTTAGCATAAGTGGTTCTGACTTTGTTGAAATGTTTGTAGGTGTTGGAGCATCAAGGGTTAGGGATTTATTTGAACAGGCAAAGAAGAATTCACCAAGTATTGTTTTTATAGATGAGATAGATGCAGTAGGAAGACAAAGAGGAGCAGGTCTTGGCGGCGGCCATGATGAGAGAGAGCAGACATTAAATCAGCTGCTTGTTGAGATGGATGGGTTTGGAGTAAATGAAGGTGTAATAATTATTGCAGCAACAAACAGACCTGATGTACTAGATCCTGCACTTTTAAGACCTGGAAGATTTGATAGACAGGTATTTGTTGGGGTACCAGATATTAAGGGAAGAGAAGCCATATTAAAAGTTCATTCAAAAGGTAAACCTCTTGGAGAAGATGTTGATTTATTAACCCTTGCTAAGAGGACACCAGGCTTTACTGGTGCAGACCTTGAGAACTTAACAAATGAAGCCGCACTTCTTTCTGTTAGGAAAGCCAAGAAAGAGATAGGAATGCAGGAGCTTGAAGAATCAATTACAAGGGTTATTGCAGGCCCTGAGAAGAAGAGCAGAGTAATGAACGAGAAGGAAAGAAGACTTACTGCTTTCCATGAGGCTGGTCATGCAGTTGTAATGAAGCTGCTTCCAAACTCTGACCCTGTTCATCAGGTAAGCATAATCCCAAGAGGAAGAGCTGGAGGATATACTTTATCACTTCCAGAGGAAGATAAGCATTATGCATCAAAGTCTGAAATAAACCAAGAGATTATAGGGCTACTTGGAGGACGTGCAGCTGAAAAGATAGTTTTAAATGATATAAGCACTGGAGCAAGTAATGATATAGAAAGAGCAACAGGACTTGCACGAAAGATGGTAACCGAATATGGTATGAGTGACAGGTTAGGTCCTATGACATTTGGAAGTGCACATGATGAGGTATTCTTAGGACGTGACTTTACAAGAAGCAGGAACTATAGTGAAGGTGTTGCCTCTGAAATAGATACTGAAATAAGAAGTATTATAGAGGCTGCTTATGAAAGGGCTGAGACTCTGCTTAAAGATAATAGAGATAAACTAAATAGGGTTGCCGAAGCTTTACTTGAAAAAGAAAAGCTAGAAGCAGATGAACTCGAAGAGTTATTTAGTATGGCATAAAAACTGCGGCTTAGCCGCAGCTTTTTTATTTTTATATTATAAAAAATATACTATACTGATAATGCGAAAAAAGGTAAAATGGGGTAAACTTAAAGTAGGAGGTGTTTTTTATGGATATAAAATTAGGTTCATCTTACACTGTAGAGGCGAATGTTAATAAAGAAGATACTGCTTTAGCTCAAGGAAGCGGAGAGATTGAAGTTTTTGCTACTCCTAGACTTGTATCTATTATGGAGAAGGCGGCAGTGAATGCTGTTTCACCTTATATTGATGAAGGGTATACAACTGTAGGTACAAGGATAGATATAAAGCATATTGCGGCAACACCAATTGGAATGAAGGCTAAGGCATATGCTGAGCTTTTAGAGGTTGATGGAAAAAGACTTGTATTTAAGGTTGAGGCATTTGATGAGGTAGAAAAAATAGGAGAAGGAATTCACGAAAGATACATAGTGAATATAGATAGATTTTTAAATAAAGCTAAATGTAAATTATAAATTATATATTCTGGAGGTGTTTTTTGTGTATAGCAATATAGATATTTCAGATTCAATGACGGTTAAGCTTGACAATGAATATTTAGAGATGCCAGAGTTTGTAAAAGGTATAAGAAGGGCGCCAGATAGGGGATTTACTTTAAATAAGTCCCAAACGGTTACAGCTTTATTAAATTCTCTTCGCTATGTACCTGAGGAACTACATGAAAGATTAGCACCAGAGTTTTTGGAAGAGCTTAAAACAAGAGGAAGGATATATGGCTATAGATTTAGACCTGAAGGAAATATTAAGGCAAAGCCAATTGATGAGTATAAGGGAAATTGTATAGAGGGCAAGGCATTTCAGGTTATGATGGACAATAATCTTGATTTTGACGTGGCACTATATCCTTATGAGCTTGTAACCTATGGAGAGACTGGGCAGGTATGCCAAAACTGGATGCAGTATAGGCTTATAAAAAAGTATCTTGAAATAATGACTGAGAATCAAACGCTTGTTGTTGAATCAGGACACCCTTTAGGACTGTTTAAGTCAAGGCCTGAGTCACCAAGGGTTATTATTACCAATGCCCTTATGGTAGGAATGTTTGATAATTATAAAGATTGGCATGTGGCAGAGCAGATGGGTGTTGCAAATTATGGTCAGATGACTGCTGGTGGGTGGATGTATATAGGGCCTCAAGGAATTGTTCATGGAACATTTAATACAATAATAAATGCTGGAAGATTAAAGCTTGGAATAGGGCCAAATGAAGATTTAAGGGGCCATTTATTTGTTTCATCAGGTCTTGGGGGCATGAGTGGAGCACAGCCAAAGGCAGTTGAGATTGCAAATGGAGTTGGCATATTTGCAGAGGTTGATTATTCAAGAATAAAAACAAGGCTTGATCAAGGCTGGGTAAGCATGGTTACAGAAAGCATTGAAGAGGCTGTATCTGTTGCCTTAGATTATGTCAAAAGACGTGAGACCATATCTATTGCATATCATGGGAATATAGTTGACCTGCTCCAGTATGCAGTTGATAATAATATAAAAATAGAGCTTCTAACTGATCAAACATCATGTCATGCTGCATATGATGGAGGGTACTGTCCTTTCGGTATTACATTTGAAGAAAGGACTGAACTTTTAAAAAGTAATAGGGAAAAATTCGCACATCTTGTGGACAAATCTTTGAGGCGTCATTTTGAACTTATAAAGACACTAGTTAGCAGGGGAACATACTTTTTCGATTATGGAAATAGCTTTATGAAGGCTGTATTTGATGCTGGAGTTAAAGAGATATCCAAAAACGGGGTTGATGAGAAGGATGGATTTATATTCCCATCTTATGTTGAGGATATAATGGGACCAGAGCTTTTCGATTATGGGTATGGGCCTTTTAGATGGGTTGCATTAAGCGGAAAAAGAGAGGATTTACTTAAAACAGATCATGCTGCAATGGAATGTATAGACCCAAATAGAAGGGGACAGGATAGGGATAACTATATTTGGATTAGAGATGCAGACAAAAATAATCTTGTAGTTGGAACACAGGCTAGGATACTATACCAAGATGCAGGCGGAAGGGTTAGGATAGCACTTAAATTCAACGAGATGGTTAGAAATGGAGAAATAGGGCCTATTATGATTGGAAGGGATCATCATGATGTAAGCGGAACTGATTCCCCATTTAGAGAGACTTCAAATATAAAGGATGGAAGCAATGTAATGGCAGACATGGCTGTTCAATGCTTTGCTGGGAATGCAGCTCGTGGAGTGAGCCTTGCAGCACTTCATAATGGCGGAGGAGTAGGAATAGGCAAGGCAATAAACGGGGGTTTTGGACTAGTACTTGATGGAAGTAAAAGGGTTGACGAGGTAATAAAGTCAGCATTAAATTGGGATGTAATGGGAGGAGTTGCAAGGAGAGCTTGGGCTAGGAATAAAAATTCTATATCTGTTGGACTAGAGTATAATGGTGAAAATAAAGAAGACTCTCAAATAACACTGCCATATATTCCAAAGGAAGGGTTTGTTGAAAAACTAGTGAACGATAACTTTAAAGGAGGGCAGGGACAATAATGGCAAAAATAATTGAGTGCGTACCAAATTTTAGTGAGGGAATAGATAAAAAAAAGATAGAGGCAATTGTTGATGGAGTAAGAAAAACTGAAGGGGTTAAATTACTTGACTATTCCTCAGACAAAGACCATAACAGGAGTGTTGTAACATTTGTAGGAAGCCCTGAAGGGGTACTAGAGGCTGCCTTTAACCTAACTAAAATAGCATCAGAGACTATAGATATGACTCTTCACCATGGGGAACACCCAAGAATGGGGGCGGTTGATGTAATACCTTTCATTCCAGTATCTGAGGTTACAATGGAAGAATGTATAGAAATTGCAAATAGGCTTGGAGAGAGGATTGGAAGAGAGCTAAGTATTCCTGTTTATCTTTATGAAGAGGCTGCAAAATGTGAAGGAAGAAGGAATCTTGCTGATGTAAGAAGGGGACAATACGAAGGATTCTTTGAAAAAATAAAGAAAGAGGAGTGGAAGCCAGACTTTGGCCCTTGCGTTATGAATGTAAAGTCAGGGGCTGTAGCAGTAGGTGCAAGGGTTCCTCTTGTAGCTTTTAATGTAAATTTAGGAACCAACAATATAGATATTGCAAATAATATAGCAAAGAAAGTAAGGTTTATAGGCGGAGGACTAAGATGTGTAAAGGCAATGGGGGTTAAGCTTCAAGATAGGGATATTGTTCAGGTTTCAATGAACCTTGTAAATTATGAAAAGACAGCAGTTTACAGGGCCTTTGAAATGGTAAAGATGGAAGCTAAAAGGTATGGTGTACCCGTAGTCGGGAGTGAGGTTATTGGGCTTACCCCAATGAAGGCATTGATAGATTGTGCAGAATACTATCTGCAAATAGAGAACTTTAGCATGGATCAGATACTTGAAAATAGAATATCAGAATAGGAGTGGTCAAATGTTTGTTGATATGACGATTGGAGAGTTTTTGGATAAAACTGCAGCAGGTACCCCAACACCTGGAGGGGGAAGTGTTTGTGCACTAACTGGTGCATTGGCGGCATCACTTTCTATAATGGTTGGAGAGCTTACAGTTAATAAAGACATTGATGAAAAGGTAAGAAAAGATGCCTTAGATACCATGGAGAAAAGCAAAATGCTTCTTGAAAAACTAAAAAAGGGGATAGATGAGGATCCTAAAGCCTTTGATAAAGTAATGGAAGCCATTAGACTGCCTAAAGTAAGTGACGATGATAAAAAGAAGAGAATTGATTCTATTCAAAAGGCATTAAAAGAAGCTGCAGAAACCCCTTATGAGGTTGCTAAGCTTTGCATACAAGTAATGGAGGTTTCAATTCATATGCTAAAGATAGGAAACAAAAATGCTGCAAGCGATGCAGCAGTATCAGGCTATCTTGCATATGCAGCATTAAATGGGGCAATACACAATGTAAAAATAAATTTAAACTCTATTAAAGATGTGGATTATGTGAATGAAATGAAAAAGAATGTGGATAACATTCTATCAAAAAGTGAAGAACTCTTTGCCACAGTAAAGTCTGAAGCAGACAGAGTAATATAATAGGCGGGCAGGCGATATAATGGATATTTTAATTAAAAATATTTCACAGCTTGTAACCCCAAAGGGCAATTCTCTAAAATGCGGCAAGGAAATGCTTGATGTATCTATAGTAGAGGATGGATGGGTATTAATTAAAGATGGCCTCATTGAAGAGGTGGGTAGTGGCAATATAAACGAGGACAAAGGAGTCCATATAATAGATGGAAGAGGGAAAACTGTATGCCCCGGGCTTATTGACCCTCATACCCATCTTATTCATGGAGGGTCTAGGGAAAATGAACTTGAGATGAAGCTAATGGGTGTACCTTATATAGATATACTAAAAAAGGGTGGGGGCATACTAAGCACTGTCAGAGAGACAAGGCGTTGTTCTAAAGAAGAGCTAAAGGAGAAAGCTAAAAAAAGCATGAATCAGATGATGCTTCATGGAACAACTACTTGTGAGGCAAAATCTGGTTATGGCCTTAACTTTGAGGATGAGATAAAGTGCTTAGAGGCAGTTAGAGAATTAAATGAAGAACACCCACTAACCATTGTCCCTACATATATGGGAGCCCATGCAGTACCAGAGGAGTATAGTGATAAAAGGGGCGAATATGTAAAATTAATGAAAGAAAAGGTGATACCTTATATTTCCCAGGAAAAATTGGCGGAGTTTGTAGACTGTTTCTGCGAAGAAGGGGTTTTTACGGTGGATGAGTCTAGGGAAATCTTGGAATGCGCAATTGAGTATGGGTTTAAGGTAAAAATTCATGCAGATGAGATAAAACCAATTGGAGGGGCTTGCCTTGCAGGGGAGCTTAAAGCAATATCTGCGGAACATCTTTTGGCGACTTCAACAGAAGGAATTATTTCTATGAAAGAAAATGGGGTGTGTCCAGTTCTTCTCCCAGCAACTTCTTTCTACCTTATGGCAGGTAGGTTTGCAGATGCAAGGAAAATGATAGAATATGGTCTTCCAGTTACATTAGCCACGGATTATAACCCGGGTACATGCCCCACAGAGTCTCTTCAGACAATAATGACATTTGCATGTTTTGGTATGAAGATGGTTCCCCGGGAGATAATAAGCGCAATGACAATAAATGCAGCCTGTGCCATAGATAGGCAAGACACTATAGGTACCATAGAACAAGGTAAAAATGCTGATATAGTAATATTTGATACACCAAACTTAAATTATCTTATTTATCATTTCGGAATAAACCATGTGGATACAGTGATTAAAAATGGACATATTGTAGTTGAAAACCAAAGCTTAATGCTTTGACTTAAGTATTACGGGGGTGGCTCATATGAAAACAGATATAGAGATAGCCCAAGAGGCTAAAATGAAACCAATATTAGATATTGCTAAAGATTTAGGGCTTTTAGAAGATGATGTTGAGCTTTATGGAAAGTATAAAGCCAAAATATCTCAAGATGCCTTAAAAAGACTAGAGAATAAGGAAGAAGGAAAGCTGATACTTGTAACTGCAATAAACCCAACACCAGCAGGGGAAGGAAAGTCAACAGTTACAATAGGACTTGGAGATGCGTTAAATAAAATAGGGAAAAAAGCATCTATAGCACTTAGAGAGCCTTCTTTAGGTCCCGTGTTTGGGATTAAGGGGGGTGCAGCAGGAGGAGGGTATTCCCAAGTTGTGCCTATGGAGGATATAAACCTTCATTTTACAGGGGATATGCATGCAATTACAGCTGCAAATAATTTGCTGTCTGCAGCAATAGATAATCATATACATCAAGGAAACAAGCTCTGTATTGATTCTAGGAGGATAATATGGAGAAGGGTTATGGATATGAATGACAGGGCTCTTAGAAACGTGGTGGTAGGCCTTGGAGGCAAGGCTAACGGATTTGTAAGAGAAGACTCATTTATGATAACTGTTGCGTCAGAGATAATGGCAATACTATGTTTATCAAAGGATTTAATGGATTTAAAAAGTAGGATTGGAGATATACTTGTAGCTTATGATATAAATGGCGAGCCTATATTTGCTAGGGACTTAAAGGTACAAGGGGCAATGACTCTTTTGCTTAAGGACGCTATAAAGCCAAACCTTGTGCAGACCCTTGAAAATACTCCTGCCTTTGTACATGGGGGGCCTTTTGCAAATATTGCCCATGGCTGCAATAGTATATTAGCTACAAAATGCGGCCTTAAGCTATCCGATTATCTTGTTACAGAGGCTGGATTTGGAGCAGATCTTGGAGCAGAAAAGTTCTTGGATATAAAATGCAGGTTCGGGAATTTAGCCCCATCATGTGTTGTAATAGTTGCAACAGTTAGGGCATTAAAGCATCATGGAGGAGTGGCTTTAGATAAACTTAATATAGAAAATGTAGAAGCCACTCAAAAGGGTTTTTCTAATTTGGAAAAACAAATAGAGAATATTAAAAAGTATAAGGTGCCAGTAGTTGTTGCAATAAATAAGTTCTCGAGCGATACGGAAAAAGAGATTAATTGTATAAAGAAAAAGTGCCGAATGTTAGGAGTTCCTGCAGAAGAAACAGAAGGCTTTACAAAAGGCGGGGAAGGCGGAATTGAACTTGCTAAACGTGTAGTTAAAGAGATAGAGAATGGAGAAAACCAATTTAAATTCTTATATGATGAAAAACTACCTATTATAGATAAAATAAATATAATTGTAAAAGAGATATACGGAGGGGATGGCGCAATATTTACAAAGACCGCCCAAAATCAGATAAAAGAGATAGAGAGATTAGGACATGATAAGCTGCCTATATGTATAGCAAAGACTCAATACTCATTATCAGATGATCCAAAACTGTTAGGAAGACCACAAGGATTTAAGGTTACAGTAAAAGAGGTTAGGCTCTCAAATGGTGCAGGATTTATCGTAGCACTCACAGGAGATATAATGACAATGCCAGGACTTCCAAAGACTCCCGCAGCAGAAAACATTGACATAGACAAAAACGGCAAAATAACAGGCCTATTTTAGAATAAATAAAAGGTAGTGCTTTAAGCAGGCGCTACCTTTTCACTCTTACCCCTTACCTATTTCATGTTTACCAATATATCAGAAATAACACTATTCTTTACAGCCGCATCCCCACCTATTACGTTTATAGACTTAATATTATCGTGGTAAGGACTTATATAGTTTGTAATAGGCCTATTGTCTGATTTATTATTTACTAAGAAAATGTGAGAGCCTGTCAGTGATGCTAAAGGGGAACCAGATAAAGCATCAGGGAAGTTATCACCTGTTGCAAAATATATTGTATCCATATTAATGTCTTCACTAAATCTTTTTGCTATAGTAATATTTGTATCATATCTATCCCTGCCAGATAACCTTTCTGCATTTGGGAATTTACTTAGCTGTGAGTCTGCTATTGCCTGCTGGCCTCCAATTATATAGGAGGTGCCGATCTTTTTATTTGCTAAATAATGCTCAACTGATTTTGGAATATTATTATTTTGTGTCAATATTATAGGAATTTGGGATTTTGCAGCATAGGATGCAATTGAAAGTGCATCAGGGAAGTTTTCACCTGTTGCTACCACTATTTTATCAGCAGAGCCTATTTCTTCTGCAATGGCTATGGAGGTTTCATACCTATCATTTCCAGATATACGAGTACAATTAAGGCCTTTGTTTTCTAAATAAGATTCTATATTATTTGATATGGCGTTAGTTCCGCCTACTAGTATAATATTTTTCACATTTAATCTATCAAGTTCTGCATCAACCTTTGGGTCGAGCTTTTTTGAATTTGTAAGAAGAATTGGTGCATTATATTTTTTTGCCAAAGGGGATGCACTTAGTGCATCAGGAAAGTTGTCTCCAGTTGCAATTACTGCGGTATCTGCACTTTGTGCATTTGGCCATCCAGTCTTTGATATTGCAACAGAGGTTTCATACCTATTTAATCCTACAATTGTATTAGGAAGCATGGTTAGATTTCTTTTAGGGTTATTTGGATCTAATGTTAAATCATTTGAACTTACAACATTACCATCTTTATCTTTAGCATAGACTCTTATTGTAGATTTATATGATAATATACTATCACTTAAAGTCATACTGCCTCCTAAATAGGATGTGGTAAAGGTGCCAACTATAGAATCTCTGCCCTTGCTATCAGTTGTTGTCCTAACTGGAGTTGGAAGGGCCGATTCATCAGTAAAATCAATAACTGTATACTCTATATCTGAAGTATTATCGTCAATGCTCTCAGTCCAGCTTAATGTAAATGCACCATTATCAATATTGGTTAGTGCAAGTAAAGGTGCTGTAGGAGGAGTAGTATTTTTAGCAGATACACCTGAAATATTTGACCAATAATTATATAAACCAGGAACCTGCCATGCTAGAGGCAGTTTATAATTTTCTTGAGGGCAAAGGTTATACATGGAGCTTGAATACTCATACGAGCGCCCCTTATCTGAAGCAGCTTGGTCACGAATATCCTCAAAAGCAAAGCTTTTCTTGCCCATTGGGCTTCCATAAAGTTGTAAATAGTCGTCAGCAGCTATTTCAGCAGGATTCCACATATGGCTTCCATTATCAATATCTTTGTATGAATTTAGGTTTCTGATTTTATAATAAGGAGACTTCATGGAATTTGAAAACTCTTTGTCTCCATGCTTGTTAATATAATAGTATGTAAAGTGATGGCCATATTCATGAGATAAAACATTAGCAAGTTCAGGAAAAGTAATTGTGTCACAGCCATATATTTCTATAAACCTTCCTTTTGCAAGCTTATATGAACCAGTTTTATTAGTCCACATTCCATACCATATTCCACCAGTACCATTTCCATAAGGGTAATCTGGTATAAGGTCTATATTAGATAGATAGGATATCTCTTCCCCTATTCCATTTTTCAAAAGCTCATCATATACAGACTTTAATGCAGCAGTATCTGAGAATTTTTTGGAGAAGCTTCTTATTTCAACCCCGTTTTTCCCAGTGTAAGTGGCTAAAGGAGTCTTTGAGTAGGTGTTTTTTTGACTGTCTTCATCTAAGAATACTACATCTGATGTTTTTTGATGCTCATATTCGTGTAGATGTTCTTTTGGGAAAGCAGCAGATGCCGTGTTTCCTAAGATAAATATTGCAATTAAAGCTACAGACAGTAATTTTTTTAATCTATTGATCATGTAATCGCCCCCATAAGTGTTTTATAAAGTTATAATAACATATTATTATAAGAGTATGTTAGGTGATGCTAGATATTATTGACTCCAAATCTTTATACAAATAAAATATTTTATTGTTATGGTGTTGAATATATAAGATTTTGTGTTATGATACAATTGTCGGGATTTTTTTGTAATGTTATATTTTTTATGTAATTCTAAAAAAATTTGTATTAAGCGGGACATAAATAGACCAGCTTGGACAAGATATTATTAACTCTGCCATAGACTAATTTAAATAGGAGGGATAACATGAGTAAGATTGATGAATTGTTCGAACGCAAAGAGAAGATTCAGCAAGGCGGAGGATCTACAGAAGTTGAAAAACAACATGAAAAAGGCAAGATGTCTGCAAGAGAGAGGATTAATTATCTTCTTGATGAAGGCAGCTTTGTTGAAATGGATGCATTTGTAAATCATAGATGTAGCAATTTCAATATGGAAGATATAAATACACCTGCAGAGGGCGTTGTTACAGGTTATGGTACCATAAACGGAAGATTGGTATTTGTTTATGCTCAAGACTTTACTGTAATTAAAGGCGCTCTAGGCGAGATGCATGCAAAGAAGATATGCAAGGTTCTTGATATGGCAGTAAAAATGGGGGCACCTGTTATAGGAATAAATGATTCAGAGGGTGCAAGAATACAAGAAGGTGTAGATGCATTATCAGGATATGGCCAAATTTTCTATAGAAACAGCAGGGCATCAGGCGTTGTACCTCAAATTTCTGTAATCCTAGGCACATGCGCGGGGGGAGCAGTATTTTCTCCTGCTTTAGCAGACTTTACATTTATGGCTTCAGATACAAGCAAAATGTTTATTTCAAGTCCTAAGGCAATTAGTACAGCTACTGGGGAGGACATTTCAGAGGAAGACTTAGGAGGAGCAGCTATTTGTGGCAGCAAATCTGGAGTTGCAGATTTTGTTTTAAAAGATGATACAGAATGCCTAGATGGCGTTAAAAAACTTATAGGTTACCTTCCATCAAACAATACTGAGATACCTTTAGGATTTGAATCTAAGGATGATTTAAATAGAAATATACCTGAATTAGATGAAGTCATTGCTGAGTTATCAGATGATGCTTCAGATAAGGCCGTTGATATGAAGTATGTAATACAAACAATAGTTGACGATGGAGATTTCTTTGAGGTTAAGCAAGGCTTTGCTCAAAATATAATAGTAGGCTATGGAAGAATAAATGGAAGGACTATTGGAATAGTTGCAAATCAGCCTATGGCTCTTTCAGGATTCTTAGATATGGATGCTGCAGATAAAGCTGCAAGATTTATTAGAACTTGTGATGCATTTAATATTCCAATACTTAATCTTGTGGATGTTCCAGGTTTCTTGCCAGATGTAAACCAAGAGATGGGCGGAATAATAAATAATGGAGCAAAAATGATATATGCTTATTCTGAAGCTACGGTTCCAAAGGTTACAATGATTGTAAGAAAAGCCTATGGAAGTGCATATGTTGCCATGTGCAGCAAAGAATTAGGAGCAGATGTGGTTTATGCATGGCCTAATGCAGAGATTGCAGTTACATCCCCTGATGGAATAGCAAATATTATATTTAAAAATGAAATAGAATCTGCAATAAACCCTGAAGAGGAATTAAACGCAAAAACTAAAGAATATAAAGATGAGTTTACAACACCTTATATTGCAGCTGAAAGAGGATATATTGATGATGTTATAGTTCCATCAGAATCGAGACAGAGAATTGCCGCTGCATTTGAGATGCTGCAAAATAAAAGAGATAAGGGATTACCTAAAAAACACGGAAATCTTCCCTTATAAAAATAAAAAGGGAATAGGAGGAGTCATAACATGAGCGTATTAGCAGAAAGCCTTTGGACAACTTTGATTTGTTTTACAATAGTTTTCCTTGTTCTTATTGTGTTGATATTTATAATGAAATTTCAACATTATGTAATTGAGAAAATAAACAGTATAGGGGCTAAAAAAAAACCTTCTCAAGCAACAGCAGTAGAGACTGCCCAAACAACGTATAATGCAGAGGAAGATGAAGAGTTAGTTGCAGTAATAACAGCAGCAATTGCAGCAGCTCTTGGAAGGCCAGCTTCAAGCCTAGTTGTAAAATCTATAAAAATGGTAGATACGGCTAATCCATCATGGGCAGATGCTGGAAGAAGAGAACAGATTGATTCAAGATTTTAACTGTATTTGGTATTTAATAAATTTTAACTCTATTTAATGATTGGAGGAATTTTATATGATGAGAAAGTTCAATGTAAGCGTAAATGGAAAAACATATGAGGTTGAAGTAGAAGAAGCAGGATCACAATCACAATCAGGTAGTGTTGTATCTCAAGTTGCACCTGTACCAAGGGCACAAGCGCCTAAAGCAGCAGCACCTGCACCTAAGGCAGCACCTGCACCAAAAGTTGAAGAGGTTACAAAAAAGGTAGAGGAACCCGTTAAAAAAGAAGCTGCAGTTGATTCAGCAGAAGGACTAACAATTTCATGCCCAATGCCTGGCACAATACTAGCTGTTAATGTAAAGGTTGGAGATACAGTAAAAAGAGGAGACATACTATTTATACTTGAAGCAATGAAGATGGAAAATGAAATAATGACGGATAGAGACGGAAAAGTAACCAGTGTAGGAGTTTCAAAGGGAGCATCAGTAAACACTGGAGACTTACTTGCCACAATAGAATAAAACTTAGGAAGAGGTGACATAAATGGACATGGTTGTAAACACCTTCGTGCAACTATATAAGGATTCGGGATTTATAAATATAACATACAAGCAGGTTATAATGATTGCAATAGCATGTGTGCTTTTGTTTCTTGCAATTGTCAAGGAATATGAGCCACTGCTTCTTCTTCCAATAGCATTTGGAATGTTGCTTGTTAACTTGCCAGGATCAAACATAATGGCTCCACCACAATATGTAGTTGATCCAGCCACGGGTCTGGCAGTTCTTGATGAACTTGGCCGCCCTGTAGTTAAACAAATAGGAGGATTATTTTGGTATCTTTATCAAGGAGTTGAACTAGATATTTATCCTCCACTTATTTTCCTTGGAGTAGGCGCTATGACGGACTTTGGACCATTACTTGCAAATCCTTCAAGCTTACTTCTTGGAGCTGCAGCTCAACTTGGGGTATTTACTACATTTATAGGAGCAAGGCTTCTTAATTTTACAAACCAACAAGCATCAGCTATTGGTATAATTGGTGGTGCAGATGGCCCTACTGCAATATATCTTGCATCAAAGCTAGCACCTGAACTTATAGGACCTATAGCGGTTGCTGCATATTCATACATGGCATTGGTTCCAATTATACAGCCTCCTATTATGAGGGCTCTTACTACCCCTGAAGAGAGAAAGATAAGGATGGGTAGCATAAGAACAGTATCAAAGAAGGAAAAGATAATATTCCCAATTGTTGTAACAATTTTAGTTGTACTTATTCTTCCATCAGTAGCTCCACTTCTAGGATGCCTTATGCTAGGAAATCTATTTAGGGAATCAGGAGTTGTTGATAGATTATCAGATACTGCACAGAATGCTTTGATTAACATAATTACTATATTCTTAGGGCTCACTGTTGGAGCAACAGCTAATGCAGAGGTTTTCATACAGCCTCAGACTCTAATGATTATAGCCCTTGGACTTTTTGCTTTCTCATTAAGTACCGTAGGAGGAGTGCTCCTTGGCAAATTGATGTGTAAAATAACTAAGGGTAAGATTAATCCTCTAATTGGTTCTGCTGGTGTATCAGCTGTTCCAATGGCTGCAAGGGTATCCCAAGTTGTTGGACAACAGGAAGACCCAGGAAACTTCCTCCTTATGCATGCCATGGGACCTAACGTTGCTGGAGTAATTGGTACCGCAGTTGCCGCAGGAGTATTTTTAGCAATGTTTGGACCAAAGTAATATAAGTAAAATCAAAATAGCCTAGAGTTACCAAAACTTAAATAAACCTTTATGACAAAAGTCATAGAGGTTTATTCTTTTTATCACTGTTTTTATAAACTTATTTTTTATATTATAAATAAGAAGGGGATGATAAAAATGATTGTTGAGATAAAAAGTCTTATAAAAAGGTATAAGGACTATATTGCTGTGGATAATGTGGATATCTCCATAAAGGAAGGGGAGATATTTGGACTGCTTGGCCCAAATGGCGCAGGAAAGACCACAACAATAAATGCAATACTTGGACTTACAAATATAGATAGCGGAGATATAAAGATATTTGGGAGAAATATGAGGGATGGGGAAAGTGAAATTAAAAAAAGTATAGGGATTGTACCGCAAGAGGTTTCAATATTTAAGGATCTTACTGCTGAAGAGAATATAGCATTTTTCGGGAAGTTATATGGCCTAAGGGGTAAGATGCTCAAAGATAGTATAGATGAGGCTTTGAATTTTACAGGGCTTTTAGGTAATAAGAAAGAGTTTCCAAAGGCCTTCTCTGGCGGTATGAAAAGGAGGCTTAATATTGCATGTGCAATTGTCCATAAACCAAAGCTTATTATAATGGACGAACCTACAGTTGGAATAGACCCTCAATCAAGAAATCATATACTTCATTCCGTACAAAAGCTTAATGAAATGGGATCTACTATAATTTATACATCTCATTATATGGAGGAGATAGAGGAGATTTGCACAGATATAATGATAATGGATCATGGTAGAATAATTGCCCATGGAAACTGCGATGAGCTTAAAGAGCTTATATCATCTGAAGAAACAATAGATGTGGAGATATCTTCTGTAAATTATACAATAGTGGATAATATAAAAAGCATATCAGGTGTGAGAGATTGTACATTAAATGATAAAAAGTTAAAAGTAATATCAGATAAGAAAAGCAAAAATCTAAGCAGGATAATTGAGACTATATCAAATACGGATTCTGAGATACTGTCTTTAAATGTAGAAAAGCCAACACTTGAAGGCGTATTTTTAACATTGACGGGAAGAACCTTAAGGGATTAGTATGGGTGGTGATTTTGTGAATATATTAAATGTGGCCTATTACACAATAAAAAGAAATATTAGAGACAAAAGGTCCTTATGCCTTATGCTGCTTTTTCCAATAGTTCTTATATTAATACTTGGAACTGCACTTGACAGCCAGTTTAAACCTCAAAACGTGGATAAGACTGTGGTATATTATATAAATAATGATAATGGGGAAATGGGAAAGGCTTTTGACCAATTTATAAATCAGGACGAGATTAAAGAGATACTTGATGTAAAGACTGCAGATTCCAAAGAAGAAGCTAGAGGAATTGTATCAGGGGGAGGGGCTGCTGCACTTATAGAAATAGATGAGGATTTTACCGCAAGCTACGCTTTAGGAGAAAAAGCAAATATACATGTATATAACAATAACAACAGCGGTTTTAGAGCCTCAGTTGTTAGAAACATTGTTGATAGTTTCATAGATGGTGCAAATAGCGGCGGGGCTATTTTAAGTATTGGCAAAATGCCAGATTACAAAACATTTACAACAATTGAAGATACCCCCCTAGAGACTGATGGCAAAATACCAGGGGCCATGGATTATTATGCAGTAACAATGCTTGTTATGATACTTATGTATGGTGCAGGGTATGGCACATATGGGATGGCAGAGGATTATCTATATGATACGGGGAATAGGATAAAAGCATCCCCAATTAAAATACATGAACTTTTTATAGGTAAGATATTAGGGATTATCTTTACTATATTTTGCCAAAGCATGATTATTATTTTATTTACTAAGTTTGTCTATAAAGCCAATTGGGGCAACAATATGGCTCAAATAGCATATATATGCCTATCTTTTTCTGTATTTTCAACTGCTATGGGTTCTGCCGCATGTATACTTTTTAAAAATGAAAGAACAGCGGACTCTGTAATAAATATATTAATCCCTATATTTACTTTTTTAGCTGGAGGGTATGTGCCAATTAATTCTTCCAATAATGTATTTGCTTCAATAAGGGTGCTATCTCCAAACTTTCTTGCCCAGACAGCAATATTTAAAACTATATATGGAAGGGAAGTTTTAGATATATATACTTCAACAGGTATTCTTTGGGCGGCATCACTAATAATGCTTTTAATATCATTAGCAGCTGCAAGGAGGTTTAAGGCATGATTTTTACAAATAATATAAAGAGAATACTCAGAGACAAATTAAACACAATATTTATGTTTGTAGTGCCAATAGTATTTATAGTACTTACAATGCAGATGAACTCAAAAGTTTGGAAAGTGACTGTGGGTATAGTAGATAATGACAATACAGAGTTTACAGAAATAATAAAAGATAAAATAGAAGAAAACGGACAATATATTGAAATACAAGAGGGGGATATACAAAAAGATCTAATTGAGTCTAATGTAGATTATGTTTTATCAATAGACAAGGGATTTACAGAAAAGCTTATAAATGGAGAGGATGTATCACTTAAGGGATATGGTATAAAAGAAACCAATGCCTCCATGCCTTTTAAGATATATATGGAAAGCTTTTTAAATTCCTCCAAAGATATTGCCAAAGCAGCTGATAAAAGCAGCTCTAAGTTCTACGAGGCAATGGAATACTATAAAAACGGGGGCCTATCTGCAGAGTATTTAACCGTAGGAGCCAATAAAACTAAAAAGACAAGTACCATAAGCGGTATAGGCTTTCTCATAATGGGTATGTTATTATTTTCAGGCAATGTATCTACACTCCCCTTAGAGGATAAAAAATCTGGTACCTATTATAGGAAGTTTGCAGCACCTCTTTCTACAAGAAGCTATATGGTTCAAAATATACTAAGTTATTTTGTGTTCTTAAGTCTGCAGATAGTAGTTATATTTGCCATATTACTCAACGTATTTGATGCGGATTTTGGACCATCAGTCCCTAGAATGCTATTGCTTCTTTTTATATTTGCTGTTGTTTGTACAGCCTTTGGAACTGCAATAAGCAGTGTATCAAAGGACAGAGGGCAGGCATCCGTTATTTCTAATCTTCTTGTTACACCAATGTGTATGCTTGGAGGATGCTTTTGGCCAAGAGAGATTATGCCTGATGTTTTAAAAAGAGTTGGAGATTTCGTTCCAACAACTTGGGCTTTAAACGGGGCATATAAATTAATTAATGGTAACACATTAAAGGATATATCACTCGAGATATCAATACTCCTCTTATTTGCACTAATATTTTTCTTAATAGCAGCAAAGAAGAAGATAGATGTATATAACTGAAATTGAAGTAGCCAAAAATCGCCAAAACTAAACTCAAAGGTGCCTGCCACTTTTTAGTTGAGTTTTGGCTGGGTTTACCACCTAAGCTAGTCCAAATTATTGACAGGCCTTTTCAATTGCTTTAGCAAGCTGTGCAGGGCATGAGGTTCCTTTTCCATTGCAGTTTATATCTTTAAGAAGTTCTACAACCTTTTTTGCGGGGAGGCCTTCTACTAATTTGCTTATGCCTTGTAAACTTCCAGAACAGCCTGAATAGAACTTAACGTTTTTAACTAAACCATCCTCTATATCAAATGTTATTTTCTTTGAACAAACACCTTTTGGTGTGTAATCTATCATTCCTGCATCACGTCCTTCTAAATGTTATCATTTGTTGTAAAGATATTTTTAATATTATCTCTAAATATTTGTTTTAACTCGCAAACAGGTATCCCTTTTATGTGGGATATCTTTTCATATACTTTAATAATGTCTTTTGGGAAGCCGTCCCTATCATAAAGCCACGAATATCCCCCAGGGTTATCAGTTTCAGGAAGTATAATATTGGTGGGTAGCATAGCGCATAGTTTTTGACTATATTCATTTTCTAAAATATCCACGCTGAATGTAAACATACATCCTAGGTCAACAAATTCCTGAACCAACTCCATTGGCCCTGAATACCAGTGTATTATTGTTTTAGGGGGAGTAGCTTTCTTTAAAATATTAAGTATTTCATATTCGGCATCTTTTGTATGAATATTTACGGGCTTTTTATACTTGCATGCAAGTTCTATAAAACGAGTAAATACTTCTATTTGTATAGGAAAGGTACTTTTATCCTCTACCCAAAGAAAATCAACACCTATTTCACCAACCATAATAGACCTTGAAATACAACTTTCTATCATATCCCAATCAATAGTATTATTTGTAACCTTCCATGGATGAAGTCCAAAGCAGGGAATAATAAAATCCGTGTTTTGGGCTAGATTTAAGGTGTTAATAAAACTATTATGATCCATGGAATTAGATAAGGAAAATATTTTGTAATTATTAATCTCTGACAATACTCTAGGAATATTATCCCCTGAGTAAAGGTCTAAATGAGTATGTGCATCTATATATTCAGCCTTATCAATTATATTTTCCATATTTTAAGCTCCTAACCTGATAATTTTAAATATAATTATAACAGAATTCAAATTATTATGGCAAACGACGGCAAAACTAAACCCAAAAGTGCCTGCCACTTTTTGATTTGGTTTTGGCTAAGTTTACCATTTAGGTCAGTCCAAATTATCCACAGGTCTCTTCAATTGCTTTATAAATTGATTGTTTTAAGATATGAGTTAAGGATATAATAATAAGAGGAGTTATTAATAGTGAACTAAAATGCTTACAAACATGGACATATGTATTCATATATAGTCAGAGGCGAGGTAATTATATATCACTATATATAAACCAAACGAATTTGCTGAAATGATAGTGTATTAGTAAAAAACTATAACGATAGGAGATTAAAAGCTTTTAGGACTCCTACAGATAGACGTTAGCACACCCGTGATTAATATGTAGAATTATGGGCAAAATAGAACAAACCGAGGATAAGAGGAAGACTATAATTTATACCAGAAAAAATAGAGGAGGATGGAAAAGGTTTGTTCATGGCTTACAAAACAGAGATAAATCCGACCTTTGAGCAGATTCAGAGGATTAATCAAACAATAGGTGTATGCAGATTTATTTACAATTTTTATTTAGCACATAATAAACAAGTATATGAAAAAGAGAAATGTTTTCTTTCTGGCATGGAATTTTCTAAATGGCTAAATAACGAGTTCATTCCTAATAATGCTGAGTATAGTTGGATTAAGGATGTATCAAGTAAAGCAGTTAAGCAGTCTATTATGAATGGAGAAAAAGCTTATAGAAGATTTTTTAAAGAGCAAAGCAAATTTCCTAAGTTTAAAAAGAAGAACAATCAAAATGTAAAGATATACTTCCCTAAGAATAATAAAACTGATTGGGTAATTGAAAGGCATAGAATTAAGATACCAACTATCGGATGGGTAAGATTAAAGGAATTTGGATATATACCAATTAATAGTAAGGTTACAAGTGGTACAGTATCACAGAGGGCAGGAAGATATTATGTTTCTGTGCTAGTTGAAGAAGATATTCAAATTCAAAATAATAACACTAACACTAATCAAGGTATAGGAATAGACTTAGGTATAGCAGATTTTGCCATAGTGAGCAATTTAGAAGAACCATATAAGAACATCAATAAAACAATCAAAGTTAAAAAGTTGGAAAAAAAGTTAAAACGCGAGCAAACAAAACTTTCAAGAAAATATGAAAGTCTAAAACTAAGAAGTAAAAATAAGGGGAAAGGAGATGTCACTCGACAAAATATCCAAAAGCAAGTGGTTAGGGTGCAAAAACTTCATCAAAGACTTGCTAATATTAGAGGAGACTATAATAACAAAGTTATATCAGAAGTGGTGAAAACCAAGCCACAGTATATAACTATAGAAGATTTAAATGTTAGTGGAATGATGAAGAATAGGCATTTAGCAAGAGCAATAGCACAACAAAACTTTAGTTCATTCAGAACAAAACTTCAATATAAATGTTATGTTAATGGAATAGAATTGAGAATAGTAGGTAGATTTTATCCTTCCAGTAAAACGTGTAGTAAATGTGGTACTATAGACAAGGATTTGAAATTATCTGATAGAACATATATATGTACAGGATGCGGTTATGTTATAGATAGGGATAAAAATGCATCTATCAATCTTGCTAATGCAAAAACATACAAAATAGCATAATAACAATAATAATCAAGCTAATGTATGTGTGCGTACCGTGGGCTACACGGGAATTTACGCCTTTGGAGTGTTAATAAAACTGTAGTAGAATTTATCCGAGGCAGAACACGTTGAAGAAGGAATAATCTCGATATGGGTATATTTGTCCATATTTTGAGTGGCAGGTGTTTTTATGGTTAGGTTCGGGGTTGTAGGTACAAATTGGATAACGGATGCATTTATAAAGGGAGCAAGTGTTGTAGGTGATTTTAAATTAAACGCTGTTTATTCGAGGAATAGGGAAAAGGCTAAGGAATTTGCACTAAAGCATGAAGTTTCTGAGGGCAATACATTTACTAATCTTGAGGATATGGCAAAGAGCAATCTCATTGATGCAGTATATATAGCAAGCCCTAATTCTTTGCATAGCAGACAGTCAATATTATTTTTGGAAAATAAAAAGCATGTTATTTGTGAAAAACCAATAGCTTCAAACAGTAGGGAACTTAAGGATATGATAAAGGCATCAAAAGAAAACAACAGGCTTCTTATGGAAGCTATGAAAACTAGCTTTCTCCCTAATTTTAAGGCTATAGGGGATAACTTGTATAAAATAGGTAAGGTAAGAAGGTACTATGCTAGCTATTGTCAGTATTCTTCTCGTTATGATGCATATAAGGAAGGTAAACTTCCTAATATATTCAATAAGGAGTTTTCAGCTGGTGCTTTAATGGATTTGGGGGTTTACTGCGTACACCCTCTTGTACAGCTTTTTGGAAGGCCTAATAGTATAAGGGCAAATTCTTTGCTGCTTGATTCAGGTGTAGATGGGGAAGGGAGCATACTGCTTAGCTACGATGATATGGATGGAGTAATAATGTACTCCAAAGTATGCCAGTCTTATCTTCCATCTGAGATACAGGGTGAGAAGGGAAGCATAGTTATTGATAAAATAGGTGAGATTGAGAATGTAAAAATAGTTTATAAAAATGGAGAAACAGAAGACGTAACAGCGCCTCAGATAAAAGAAAATATGTACTATGAAGCAAAAGAGTTTATTGAACTTATAAATAGAGGAGAGACTGAATCTAAAGTAAATTCATTTGAAATAGGTTTAATGGCAATGGAAATAATGGATGAGGCAAGGAACCAGACAGGAGTCAAGTTTCCAGCAGATGAGTCTTAGTCCTTAGTTTTATGGTAAGCAATGGTAAAACTTAATCAAAAACTGTCTGCCATTTTTCGTTTAAGTTTTGGGAGTAGAAGATATCTACTCCTTTTTTAACCAAAAGTTTTTTGCCTTCTCTCCTAGGCTATTTGTATCCACCCGTGTATTAGGGAACCATTCCTTTGGGAATAGCCTTCTATAGCTTGGGTATGAGAACCTTTCATCTATAAGAAGTATTATGCCTTTATCATCTATAGTGCGGATTAGTCTCCCTGCAGCCTGCATAACCTTGTTCATACCGGGATACATATACGCATATTCAAACCCCATGCTGTTTTTTTCATCAAAATATGCTTTTATTATATCTCTTTCAGGGCAAATCATTGGAAGGCCTACTCCTATTATTATGACACCTATAAGCCTGTCAGCTTTTAAATCTATTCCTTCAGAATATATACCTCCTAAAACGCAAAAACCTATTGTATTCTTTTTTGGGTTTGATTGAAAAAGCCCAATAAAGTCCTCTCTTTCATTTTGTGTCATGGATGGGGATTGCATATTTATATTAATGTCTGGATACCTATTTGTAAGTTCATCATAAACCTCATTCATATAACTATAAGAAGGGAAAAAAACTATATAGTTCCCCTTTTTTATATTTACTACAGTATTTATTTGTTCTGCTATTTTAGAATAGCTGTTTTCCCTATCTACATACTTTGTAGATATTTTATCTGATATTAAAAGAGCCCTGTTTTCCACATCAAAAGGTGAGTTTAAGTATATTCTATAATCCTCCTCGCATCCCCCAAGAGTGTGCCGAAAATAATCCATTGGCAGCAATGTTCCCGAAAAGAAAATTGCTGCTTTACCTTTTTTCAAAGACTCACCTAAAAGATAAGAAGGATCAAGGCACAAGAGCTTTATGGATACATCATCCCCTATTTTTTGAACAAAGGTTACATACTTTTCATCATAAAGTTCTCCTATTCTTAGAAAAGAAAGTGTTTTAAAATATAGATTTAGAAGTTCCTCGGATTCTCCATATGTGCCTTTAAGCAAGATTTCTTCTGCCTGGGATGAAAGCTTTTCTAATAGAGTGTAGACCTCTTTTGGCTCATCATGTGTTACATAATATCCATTTTGGTGTTCATCACACTTTTTTCTTTGGAATATCATGTATTTATTTATTTTATTTAATGTATTATATATAGGTTCTTTTTTGTTAGCTATAGTTTTTTTAAACTCGAAAAAGGCCTTTTTACTAATTTCTGCGGAATACATATCCCTTGCCCTATCAACTAAGTTATGAGCCTCATCAATTAAAAATGTATACTCCCCTTTGGTTTCTTGGAAGAACCTTTTTAAAGACACCCTTGGATCAAATACATAATTATAATCACATATAACGCAATCAGCCCAGATAGTTAAATCTAATGAAAATTCAAAAGGGCACACGTTATGTTTATTGGAATACTTTAAAATCACATCTTTTTTCAGATCATCTTCATTTGATAATATATCTAATAGTGCATCGTTAACCCTATCAAAGTGGCCTTTTGCGAACTCGCAGATGTCGGGATTACATTCAGGCTTTTCTTTAGGGCATATTTTTTCTTTTGCAGTTAGGGTTACTGATTTAAGTTTAAGACCATTTTTTCTTAAAAGAGACAATGTATCTTCAGCAACAGCATGGGTAGTGTTCTTTGCTGTTAAATAAAAGATTTTTGATGTATGCCCCTCTCCCATGGCTTTTATTGCAGGGAAAAGCGTGGATATGGTCTTTCCAATCCCTGTAGGTGCTTGAGCAAACAGCTTTTTCCCATTAGAAATAGTTCTATACACGGCCACAGCCATTTTCCTTTGACCAGCTCTATATTCCTCAAATGGAAATTGTAATTTTTTTATAGAAATATCTCTAATACCTTTAAAGTCAAAGTCAAGCTTTGCCCAAACAAAATATTCTTTAGCTAACCCATGGAAGAATTCTTTTAATTCATTCCATGTAAAGTAGTTCTCTATATATTTAGTTTCCTTTGTATCTAATTGATAGTAGGTAAGCCTAACACCTATACCATCAAGTTTCTCCCTCTCAGAAAACATATATGCATAGCATTTTGCCTGCGCAATGTGCTGAGGATTAAAGTTTTCGTCTATTAAACTTAATGGAGCTGTTGTGGTTTTAATTTCATCTATAATAAAATTATCTCCATCCTTTACAATTCCATCAGCACGGCCTTCTATATTTAGAATAAAGTCATCAAACTCCATGCTTGTTTTAAGCATAACTTCAGGGGTATAGTCTTCCACGCTTTTGTTTTGTATCATTTTATGAATCTTTGTTCCTTGAACCGCTCTGCTGCTTCCAGTAAACTTAGAGTCGATGCTTCCTGAGCGGAGTATAAATTCAACTAAGTTTCGTACAGATACATTTATATCTTTTTTGTCCATTAGAATCATTCCTAATCTATAGTTTAGAAAAAGTATTTATTATATCATTATAACTGATGTAAGCCTATTAAAAAACATTATAGATTGCTATAATAACCTTGTAATGTAATACAATTTATAGAAAATGTAGGAGTCAAAGATGATATATTTATATAAAACATTATTTCTGCTTAGCATTGTACTTCAGATTATAGTCACAGGTACAAAACACTATAGAGAGATAATAATAGTACTTATGCTTACAGCATCAAATATATATAGGGAGAAGTTTAATAATTCAATAATTCTTATAATAGCTGAAAGTGTACTAATATTAATTGGAGCTAAAACGAACAATCAATTTTTGATGCTGCTTGGGTATATTGTATTTGACCTATCATATAAAGGAATGTATAGGTGGACCATACTGGCTATACTTGCAGGGGTTTATTTCATAAATAAAGAAAGTGTAATATCATTTTTGCTTATATCAGGAATAAGCGGAATACTTGGGCTTGTTGTAGAGAGGCTTGAGCATAGAGAAGATGAATTTAAGACCGCCCTTGATGATGAAAGAAGGTATAGGTATGAGCTTGAGAGAACGAAACTACAACTTCTTAATCAATCTAGGGATATTGCCCATATTGCAGAGATTAAAGAGAGAAATAGAATAGCAAGACAGATACATGACAGCATAGGCCACAGCATTTCAGGAATACTTATGCAGCTTCAAGCAGCAGTTATGATACATGATAAAGATGAGGCAAAAAGTATGGAGCTTCTAAAAGATTCTATTGATAAACTTTCTAATTCTCTAACAGTTTTAAGAGATACTGTTCATAATATAATGCCAAGAGAAAATTTAGGCATTGAGTATATTAAAGAAATTATAGATAATTTTCATTTCTGCAGCGTAGACTTTAAACACAGCGGGGATTTTAACTTAGTCCCTGCAAACATTATGGAGATAATTACTGCAAATATAAAGGAAGCACTTACAAATGTGTCCAAGCATTCTAATGCTGAAAATGTATGTATAGTTATAGATATAAATGAGAGATATGTAAGACTTTTAATAAAAGATGATGGCACATCTATGAATATGGGTAAAGAAGGGTTAGGATTAAGCGGTATGAGAGAAAGGGCCCAAAATGCTGGGGGAAATATATCTATAAGCTTTGGCCCTGAAGAAGGATTTTTAATTGTATGCGTTACTCCATTAAATATGGAAGGGAGAGGTTTGTTTGAGGGTTCTAATAGTGGACGATGATGCCCTAATAAGGGACAGCCTTAAGATAATTTTGGAGCTTGAAGATGACTTTAATGTGGTTGCAACCGCAGAAAATGGAGAAGAGGCTTTAAGCATATGCCAAAGAGAAGCAATAGATATAGTACTTATGGATATTAGAATGCCTAAAATGGATGGGGTTTTGGGTACAAAGGTTATAAAGGAAAGCTTTAAAGATATAAAAGTAGTGATTTTAACTACTTTTAAAGATGATGAATACATTAAAGAAGCTATAAAAAACGGAGCGGAAGGATACATACTAAAGAATCAATCTCCAGACAGTATAATAGAAACCCTAAGGGCGGTTAATAAGGGACATTCAGTATTTCAAAAAGAAATAGCAGATACGTTTATATCAATGCTTTCTGCTTCAGGCAATATAAAAAAGACCCCTGAAAGCTTTGGAATAACAAGCAGAGAGTTTGAAATACTAAAGCTTATAGGAGACGGATATTCAAACAGAGAGATTGCAAAAGGATTATATTTAAGTGAAGGAACAGTAAGAAATTACGTTACAGGTCTTTTAGAAAAGCTCGAACTTAGAGACAGAACCCAGTTAGCTATATTTTATATTAGAAACTTTTGATTAACTGTTGGTTTTTAAACCGGCTATGTTGATTAACTTCCGCTGCTCCAAAATGTCCATCTTTTTCAAAATAGATAAAGCTGATAAAAATGGACATTTAAGTCGCTGCTACAGTAAATCAACATAGCCTGAAATCAACACTGTACAAAAATAAAGCTGACAGAAATAGGCACTTATGGGTAGGTAAGAACTAATAAGTAAGAACTAAGAGTTTATGAAAAAATTCAGCAAAGCTGAATTTTCACC